>WNGM01000019.1_pt1 | contig 106719 bp, 88 predicted proteins | sample 5400571 | NCBI WGS metagenome assembly WNGM01 (sample SAMN13153378, study PRJNA577476) | soil metagenome | isolation source: 100 cm soil or saprolite under Garry oak tree replicate 2 | place: USA:California | collected 2016-06-15
CCCTTCCCATCCTGCCTGCGGATCTCCAACACCATCTTGACCGCGCGCTCGCGCAGCTCCTCGGGGTACTTCCGCTGTGCTGACATGGCTCTGCATCCTCCCAGGAATCAGAGCCTCCAAGATCACCGGGGCGGTCCAAGGACTCGGCCTGCTGGAAGCCCGACCAGTCGCGCGGCGGTGTCCAGGGAGCCGCCTTCTGCTAGTTGGACAAGTTTGAGCGGGACGACTCGGCGCAGGAACCTGGGGTGGATGCCGGTCAGGTCCAGGTGGTGGAAGTGCCGCTCATACCAGCCAGACGGCAGGTATTGGGGAATGTGCTGGTGGTCGAACCGGCAGTCTCGCAAGGGCTTGCGGCGGCCCGGACTGCCGGGTGGGCGGCCGTGTCGGCCGGTGGGGCGCAACGCGCGCACTTGAGCCGCGATGGCGGTGCGCAGCCCGCTGGAGCAGTGCGTTTCGGCACTCAGAAAGTGCCCCATCCACGGCCTGTGCGTGGTGGGGAGCGTGGAGATGCATGCCAACAGGGGAGCCAGACGCTGCCGGACGGCGAGCGGATCGTCGACCACGAGGACCTGGTCGGCGAGCGCCAACAGGCTCCCGCACGCGCCAGCCTCCAACGGTGGCCGGTCGTAGTTGCTGCCGACGTGGCGCTTGCCGCTGGCCTGCTGGCGCTGCTGGTGGAGGTGGTCGTCGACCGCGTCCATGTCCATCCACGGCTGGGCCTGGTGGCGGGCCTCGGGCCAGGACGCGCGGATCAGGCCCACCAGCAGGCGAAGATCCAGAAAGTACTGCGCGGCGGTCGCGGACTGGCCGGCGCTGACGGTCAGGGTGGGACCATCGCCGTCGGGCTGCAGCAGGCCGGTGAGCTTGTGCTGCACGCCAAGCAGCCGCACCAGCGCCAGGTCGGGCTGGTCGGTGGCGGCAGCGCTGGGTGTCGAGGTGTCCAGGCGTGCACCGCACGCCGTCCGCGCTGACCAGTGCGCGGGCTGGATCGTGGTGAGGCACTGGGCAGGATGCGGGGTCGCGTCCCGGAGGCGGGGAAACAGCCCGGGCGTCCCTCGGAGGGAGTGGACCGGCTGCTGGCACTGGGGGCACTGGTGCAGCAGCAGCCGCCGGTGGAGGGTGCAGGCAAACACCGGCGGCAGGTGCCACAGCTTCCGCCAGGCGCCACCGTGGGCCTGCTGGATCGGGCTGCCGTCCCCGGCAAGACACTCAGGACAATAGCGAGTCGACTGGGTGAACACCCAGCTCGCAAGGCCCGTGATGCCGTTGGTCTGGCGGCTGCCGGCCGCCTGGTAGTCGAGGTCCAGCGGTGGGTAACGATCGCGCATGCTGTCCAGGCACAGGCCGGCGACCTCCTGGGCGGAAAGCCGGGTCGCATGCGCGAACGCGGCCACGGTCGCGGCGTCCAAGTGCAGCAGGCGACCGACCGGTACCGCCATTGACCGGCCGGCCTGGATGGGTCCGCGGCCCAGCCCGGTCAGGACCGCGATGCGGCCGGGGGCGCGGTCGAGCCGGTGGGCCAGCCGCAGGACATAGCCGGCCAGCGACTCGCCCGCAAGCGGGTCCAGGCTGCGGGGCAGCGGCCGCAGGGTCATGCCAGGCGGCCCTGGCAGTCAGTCGGCGGCGACATGGGGCAGACCGTGGTCGTCGAACACCGTGTTCCTCGACCGCCGGCCGCCCGACTTGGTCGTCTTGGTGGTGGCGGACCGTGGTGGGACCTGCGGGACCTCCCCGGCTGTCGGGTCACGGTTGGGGAGGTTGCCGAGGTTGAGCTCGATGCCGTCGAACAGGCCGGCGGTAATTCGCTCCTCGCCGGAGTCGATGGCGTGCATGCAGCCGTCCTCGACCAGCCGCTCCAGCAGGCCGACGACGCCGCCGGTGCGGCGAAACAGGTACTCGGGCATCGCGCCTGCGGTCAGCATGCCGGGCTCGGCGCCAAACAGGCGCAGGCGCTGCTCGATCCCGGCCAGGTGGGCGACCCAGGCGGCGATGCCAGCGGGGGTGTCGTAGCGGAACGGGTCGAGGTCGACCAGGTCGAAGCGCCGCTCGGTCTGGGTCGCAGCCTCGTCGTTCCAGCTCTTGGCGTGGCCGGTGGAGGGCGGGAAGACCAACTGGCCAGTGCGGGGATCATGGCGGCCCTCCCGCAGCAGCCCGGAGCCGGGGATGCCGACCCCGATCAGGACCAAGGTCACGTGCATGCTCATCAAGGATCGGATCAGGTCCAGGGCGTCCTGGTCGGCTTCGCGGTGCATCCGCAGCCGGGTGATGTCGTCCAGGATCAGCACCTTGGTGCCGTGGTCATAGAGCGAGGCGCGCACCGCGTGGACCAGCTGGCCCAGGGTCATCTTCTTGTGGTCGGCGCCGTAGAAGTCCAGGATCGCCTGGCAGGTGCTCTTGGGCGTGGCCGTCACCGGCGTTTGGACGTAGGCGACCGTGACGACCAGGTCACGGGTGCCCGCCATCGCGTCGGGGTTGAGCTGGTGGTGCAACGCCAGCCACTGGTCCTCGAAGGTGGCCGCGACCTCGCAGGCGGTCTCGGTCTTGCCCTGGTAGCCGCCGCCGTTGATCAGCAGCCCCGCACGGGTGGTCGGCTTGTGCTTGAGCGCGTTGTTGTGGATGCGTGAGGTCATGATCCGGGCCACCGCCGCGCTCATCGGGGTTTCCTGAAACGGCAGGTTGGCGTGGGTCGCCGTGCGGTGCAGGTCATGCAGGGTGCGCTGCCGTGGGGTCATGCGCCGGTAGTCGGCCAGCTCCAGCCGTGGTGCTGGCACAAAGCCGTGGCGCGTCAGGCGCCAGCGTTCCCACCCTGCGGCATTCTCCCGATCAATCCCTGGGCCGGGCAGCAGCAACGGCACCGGCCCCACGTCCGGCGGCTCCTGGTCGGCTGCCACTACCGACCCGGTCCCAGTGCTGGCGAGGCCGCCTCTGCCTGGGGCTCGGCGGGTGGGTCGGCAGCGTCGTCGGTAGCAAGCACCAGCAGGCTGCGGCGCCGGGAGGTGTCCCCGAGCCGGGGCGGTGGCGGCGGCGCCACCGGCACGGCCTGCTCGCGGCGTCGTCGGCGTTCGGCGTCGACCGCGTCCTGGACCTGGCGGACGTGCCCGTCTGGGTCCAACGGCACCACGTCGGCGGAGGCCGCAGCCGGGGGTGGACGGTCACGTGCGGCGGCGGTGGTCTGGGCGGCCTCCCTGGCCCTGGCCGTGCGACGACGCTTGGGCCGCTGTTGGGTGGGCCACCGGTCGACCGGGACATGCTCGGCGAGCAACTCCAGCAGCACCGGCAGCAGCTCGGCGTCGGACCGGGGCGTGAGGCCACGCCGCCGCGCCTCGGCCAGCAGGTCCTGCACACGAGCGTCGGAGAACGCCGGCACCTGGTCGTCCGGTGGCAGCCCGGTCCAGCGCAGCGTGCGCCAGACACCGGTCTCAGGGTCCTGGAAGTAGGTGAATCGGCAGTCCCGCCGGTCGCGGCGCACGACCCACTTGCCCCTGTGGCGTCCGCCCCGCGCCGACGGCCGGCCCCGGTAGGAGTCAAGCGCCGGGCCGTCATACCACAGCCCGCCGACCTTGACGCCGCGGCGAGCGTGGATCTTCACATGGTGGGCGGGCAGCAACGCGTAGTAGACCTCCGGCGCAGGGATCGTCAAGGCGAACCCGCCCTGGGCCATCGCCGCGGCAAACAGCGTGTTCGGGCTGTGCTCGCCAGCCGGGTCCCACGCCGGGGCGTGCTCGCCGAGCCGCCGGTTCTGCCACACCCGGACCACCCAGGTCGCGATCAGGTGCTCCATCTGCGCGATGGTCAGCACCGCGTCCGCCTCGGGGTCCACGCCCCGGTCGGCCACGTCCACGCCCTGATAGCCCAACAGGTGCTCCAGCAGCAGGCTCCGGATCGCGCCGAAGGTCCGCTCGACGGCGTGCTTGTCGGTGGGGCGCAGCACCCGGGCTGGCAGGATGTTGCAGCCAAGCACCCGCTGGACCTCGACCAGGTGGTGGTTTTTGTAGACCGCGCCGTGGTCGGTGGTGACCGTCTCCGGCGCGAAGAACGGCAGCGCCGCCACCCGGTGGCCGGCGAACTCGGCGATGACCGCGGCCGGCACGCCCGGGTAGGGCCAGTGCATGTCCTCGCCCCAGTCGTCGCGCATGGGCAGCGGCAGCATCACGTCGCGCAGCACCATCGCCACGTCCACCGAGGTGTCGCTGACCAGCGTGAGCCGAAACGCCACAACCGAGCGGGTATAGACATCCAGCGCCAGCGTCAGGTGCACCGAGACCGCCTCGCCGAACACGTGCTCGCGGACCTTGACCGGCAACAGGCTGGTGTCCAACGCCACGACCTGCCCGGGCCGGTGCACCACCACATGCTCGCCGGAGGCCTCCACCGCGGCGGCGGAGCGGGCATACCGCTGCCGGGCGCCGCCGGGCCCGAACCACTCGGTCCACACCGCCAGCAGCGTGTCGTAGCAGGGCACGGGCACCTGCGGGCCGAACCGCTCCCGCACGTACTGGCAGATCAGCCGCTCGCGGGCGCGCATGCTGATCTTGGAGCGGTGCAAGGTCTCCTCACGGACCGCCAAGATCGCCTCCTGGAGCTCCTCGGTGATGCTGGGATGGCCGCTACTGGGCCGCAGCCACCGCCCGTCGATCAAGCCGACCATCCCAGACCTGCGCCAGTCGGCTGCCAGCCGTTTGAGGGTCCGCTCGCTCACCTGCCCCAGACCGAGCATGCCGGCCTCCTGGGAGCCGAGCGCTCGCAGCTCGGCCACCTTGGCGCGTCGACGCTGCCCCAGCGTGGTCGTCGCTGGGTCGTAGGCCGGGCGGGGCTCGCCCGGCAGCGCCTGGTGCGGGTCACCGCTGCGGAATCCGGTCTCGGCCTCCAGCAGATGGGCAGCCCGCATGCGCACCTGGTGCTGCCGGGCCGGGTCCAGGTCGGCCAAGGTTGTGGGCTGGCGGGCAACACTCGCCGCCGGCGGCTGCAACCCAGCGGGCAGCCGACGACGGTCAGGATGGTTGACCAGCCATCGGATCGTGGTCTGCTGCTGCTCCCCATCCCCAGAGCGCAAGATCACCCGCCCGAACTGCGGCTGAACCGATTCCACCGTCCACTCGGCCCCCTCCAGCGTCAGGCTCGAGCCTGGCGACAGGTCCAGCAGCCCATCCCGCCCGGTCGGGGTCATCGACCGGCTCCCACGCCCGCCACCATCGAGCGGTCGGTCAGCGGCTGGGCGAGGTCCACGCTGAGCCGGCGGTGCCACAGCAGGTGCAGCGCCTGCGTCCGCGCCACCGTCGGCAGCGAGGTCGCCTCGACCAGTTCCCCGAACGGCCGTGGCCCGGCGGTGACTGCGGTCAGCAACTCACCCTGCAAACCCAGCCGATCATCAAGCGGTCGCCGCTGCGCCGACAGCGCGTCGATCACCGCCAGCACGTTCGGGCGCCAGCCGGTCACCGCCACGTGCCGCCAGCCCGCTGCGAACGCGACCTCACCGGCCGCCGCGAAGCACACCCGGTCTCCTTCACCGATGCCGCCTGGCCGTTTGACGTTGACCAGCCACGTGCCGCGCCGCGACCACACCAGGAAGTCCGGGACGTGCTCCCGCCATCCCGACCTGGTCTGGAACCGCAGGCGAAACGGCTGCGAGAGCACGTCCACCAGCTCGCCGGCAAAGTCCAGCACCAGCAGCAGCCGCTGCTCCTGCATGCTCTCGAACCCGTGATGGCGGCCCGTGCTCACCAGATACTGCAAGCCCGGCCGGTGCCGCTGCCCCCGCTGCCAGGCAAACCGCCGCACCGGCTCCGCGCCCACCACCGGCATCAACGCCAGATCACGCACCGCACAGGCGACCTCGCTGCCCGACAGGCGCCAGCACGCCGTCCACCGGCTCGTCCACCCCGACCCGCACGACAACTCCCCAGCGGGCAGCCCGCCGTCGCCGATACCGGAAAGACACAGCTCCTCCAAGCCACACGCGTGCGACCAGATCTCGCCGAGCACGCACCGACCCCCTCGCCACTCCACCCCATGAACAGCGAGGGAGTCTCCAGCCAGCACAACAGCTTCAGCAAAGCACGGCTATACGGCGTCAACATCACCAGACACGCGACACAGCCATTCACTACAGAGCACGCAGACGGCTGGGCCGGACAGACAGGCCGATCTGCACGCACCCTCCTCGGCGCAGGTGGCCTGTTGTCAGCTCACTCGGCCGGGCGCTCAACGGGCCTGGCCTGCACGGCGGCCAGGTAGCGCTCGGCGCGGCCGACCGGCGAGAACGAAAACGCCACGGCGATCGCCGTGACCGTCACGCCGATCGCCCGGTAGATCAGCGCGACGTCGCCGCTGCGCTGCACCGCCCAGCCACCGAGCACGGTGCCAAGCGGGATCGCCGACGACCCCAGCAGCGTCGCGACGCTGAGCACCCGGCCCAGCAGTTCGTTGGGAGTCAACTGCTGGCGCAGACTGGCGGTGTTGATGTTGAACAAGATCCCAAGGCCCGAGACCGCCGCCCACAGCACCAGCCCCAGCCAGCACCAGCGGATGAGCCCCATGGCCACCAGCAGCACGCCATCCAACATGAGCACGCCGAGCGCGACCTGGCTGAACGGCAGCCGCCACCGCAGCCGCCCGGCCACCAGCGACAACACCACCACCCCGACGCTGCCGGCCGCATACAAGAAGCCGACCTGCGGGTCGCTGGCGCCAAGCCGCTGCTTGGCGAACACCACCAGCTGCGCGTAGCTGGTGGTCAACACCAGGTTGATCAGTGCCATCATCACCGAGATGCTGCGCAGCACCGGGTGGCCGACCACATACCGCAGCCCCTGCGCGATAGCGGCGCGGATCGTGCCACGCTCGCCAGCACTGTCGGCCTGCGGGTTGAAGCGCCGCCGGATGGCGGCAAGCGACACCGCCGAGACCACAAACGAGGCCGCATCCACCCAGAACACCTGCTCCACCGCCACCACGGCCAGCAGCAACCCGGCCAGCAGCGGCCCGGCGACCTGCGCGGCCGAGTAGCTGGCCTGGATGCGGCCGTTGGCCGTGACCAGGTCCTGCTTGCGCTCGACCAGGCTGGGGATGGCGGCGAACTCGGCGGTGTCGAAGGCGATCGCCAGGCTGGCGTGCACGAACGCGATCGCATACACCCACCAGACCCGCAGCAGGCCCAGGTCGGCCAGCACCGGCAGCAGCGCGATCACCGCCGCGCGGGCAAGATCGGTGGCGATCATCAGCCGCTTGCGGTCGACCCGGTCCACCCAGGCCCCGAGCACCAGGCCGAACAGCAGGTAGGGCAGGTAGCTGATGGCCATGGTGATGCCGAGGTTGAGCGGCGAGCCGGTCAGCTTGAACACCAGCAGCGGCAGCGCGAACAGGGTGAAGGCGCTGCCGAGGTTGGAGGTGGTCTGCCCAGCCCAGAACTTGGCGAAGTCGACCCGGACCGCGCGCCGCTCCCGCGCCACGTCCGCAGTCACTAGCACCCACCCTTCCCCTCACCCGGAGCGCCCACCCACTGACGGCACGCACCCAATAGTCGCACTCGGAGCGTTCAGGGTTAGCTCGAGAGTCAAGGCCAACTACCGATCCAAAGGGCCAACTATCGGTCGAAGTCACACCAATCCGCCTGTCCACAGGTTCGCAAGCTCGCTTGACATGCTCGAACTGGTATTCGATTCTACGAGTATGGTGCTCACGGAAGGTGCTTATCCGACCACTGATAGTGGTCAGCCGCAAGCGTGGCTCGAGGATCTCGCTCAGCGGGTCCGGCCGGTGACCCTGGCCGGCGAGCAGCTCCTGCCGGTGCCACGCGCGCTCGAGCCGCTGTTACCCGACCGGGGCCTGCGCCGGGGCGGCACTGTGGCGGTCGACGGTTCGCTCGCTCTGGCGTTGGCGCTGGTGGCCGGCGCGTCGGCGGCGGGGTCCTGGGTCGTCGCCGTCGGCCTGCCCGACCTCGGTGTGGTGGCCGCGGCCGAGGCCGGCATCGTCCTGGAGCGCCTGGCACTTGTTCCAAAGGCTGGCCCCGCGGCATGGGGGGCCGTGGTGGCGGCCCTGCTCGACGCGATCGATGTCGTGCTCGTGCGACCCCCTGCCCGGCTGTCCGCCGCCGTGGCCCGGCGCCTCGCCGCCAGGGCGCGGGAGCGTCGATCCGTGCTGCTTCCGGTCGGCGCTGGGTGGCCCATCCCACCCGACCTGCGCCTGGCCGTCACGGCGAGCCAGTGGGAGGGCCTCGGCCAAGGCTACGGGCGACTCGAGGCCCGCAAGGTCGAGGTCGCGGCCGCCGGTCGGGGCGCCGCCGTGCTCGAGCGGCGGGCCAAGCTTTGGCTTCCCAGTCCCGACGCTCAGCAAGGCGCCGGGCCGCGACACGATCGCTACGTCCGTGCCGTCGAGGAAGAGACGGACAGTCGGGTCGTACGACCCTGGAAGGGAAGGGAGGTGGATACCTCGAGCGCCGCATCCAAGGGCCGCCTTCTCCAGTCGGTGTGATGGGTGGAGGTGTGATCGGCGTCGATGGCCCGTGTGCTGGTGATCTGGTGCCCTGACTGGCCGGTGGCCGCGGCGGGCGTGCCTGCCACCGAGCCGGTGGCCGTGCTGGACGCCGGCCGGATCCTGGCCTGCTCGGTGGCTGCCCGTGCCGAGGGGGTCCGCCCTGGCCAACGCCGGCGCCAGGCGCAGGAGTGCTGCCCAGAGCTGGAGCTGATCGCGCACGACCCCGACCGTGACGCCCGCGCCTTCGAGCCGGTGCTGGTGGCGGTCGAATCGCTCACTCCACGGATCGAGGTGCTGCGGCCCGGCGAATGCGCCTTCCCCGCCCGTGGCGCCGCCAGATACCACGGTGGTGAGGCGACTCTGACCGCCAAGGTGTTGGCCACCGTCGACCAGGTCCTCGGCGTCCTGGGACGCTGCCAGGTCGGCATCGCCGACGGCCGCTTCGCTGCCAGCCTCGCCGCCCGCCACGCCCCCCACCCCGACCCCACCGCCCGCGATCTCGCCTCCCGCGCCTCGCCCGCCGGTCCCGCCACGCGCGGTCCCACCGCCGATCCCGCTTTGCGCGTTCCTACTGTCGACCCCGCTTCGCGTGGTCCCACCGCCGACCCCGCCTCGCGCGACACCGCTGCAGACGGGTTGGCCGCTGGACGCCACTGGATCGTCCCCTCTGGGGAGACGCTTGGTTTCCTGGCGTCCTTTCCCGTCGAGGTCCTGGAGCGCTCAGAGCTCACCGATCTACTTATCCGCCTGGGCCTGCGCACCCTCGGCGACCTGGCGGCCCTGCCGCGGGCCGCCATGGCCGCCCGTTTCGGGCCCGAAGGCATACGGGCACACCGGTTGGCCACTGGCCTGGACGAGCATCCCCGCGCGAGCCGTCGTCCACCACCCGAGCTCGGGGTCGCGGCTGAGCTCGATCCTCCCGTCACAAGAGTCGACGTCGCCGCTTTCGCGGCCAAGTCGCTGGCCGATGAGCTCGTCGACCGTCTTGAGCGGCTGGGCCTCGCCTGTACGCGCCTGCGCATCGAGGTCGAGACCGAGCACGGGGAGATGCTGGCTCGAGTATGGCGGCACGAGCCGCCCGCACGGTCATCGCGTCGAGGAGCAGCAGCCGCCGACCCACGCGCCGTGCAGGTCGCCTCCATCGCCGAGCGTGTCCGTTGGCAGCTCGATGGCTGGCTGACCGGCTCAGCGGCATCGCGTCCTACCGGGGCGATCACCCATCTGGCCCTAATGCCGGACGAGGCGGTCGCGGCCCGCGGACGCCAGCTCGGCTTCTGGGGCGAGGAAACCGAGGCCAGCCGGCGAGCCGCTCGTGCCCTGGCGAGAGTCCAGGGATTGCTCGGGCCCGAGGCGGTTCGCCTCGTCAGCCTGCGGGGAGGTCGCACTCCCGCCGATCGAGTGGTCAGCGTGGCCGAAGGCGAGCTTCCTAGCACACCCGACGACTCCTCCAAGAGCAGCCGCCCGAAGGCCCGCGAAGGTCCCGGAACCCGAGCCCCCGGTGCCCGTGGGGGCACCCGCACCCGCGGAGGCTCTGATGTCCAAGAGAGCCCCGGGACGCATGGAGCCTCGGGATCCCGTAGCGCCCCACAGTCCCACGACTCTCCGAACTCCCACATGCCGCTCGATTCCCACGACTTCCCGAATTTCCGCGGGCCCGTTGCCCCCAACGGAAGTTCTCCCGGCCCGCCCGATCCCGTCGGCTCAGCAAGTTCGCGCGTCATCGAGGCCAGCTTCGGCTCAGAGACCGGCCCAGAGCATCCCCGCGCCGCCACCCGTCCCCCCAAGCCAGGCCACCTTGCCGCGTCGGCCATGCCCGCCGCGCCAGACTCGTCGGCCGCGCCAGCAGCGCCCGGCGGGCCAGACCTTCCTGCCGCGCCGGTCCCGGCCAGCCCTGCCGAACCGGCCGCAGGCGACGCGCCGGCCACGCTCCCTCTGCCAGGATTGCCCATCGCGCCCACTGCGCCGGACCCGCTTCCCACGCCGGCCCCGCCTCCCCGGCCAGACTCGCCGACCCCGCTCCCGGTAACAGTCTCGCCGGCCGCACCGGCCAAGCCTGCCGCGCCGGACCTTGTGCCAGCGCCGGACCGCCTCCCGAAGGTGGAACGGGCCGGCGGGACGGCTCCGAAGCGCTCCGGCGCTTCGCGGGGTTCCAAGGCGGCCCCTTGGCCAGGACGGATCCCCGAGCCCTCACCGGCGATCGTCCACCACGAGCCGGTACTGGCGAAGGTCCAGGACGCCAGGGGTGCCCCCGTGACGGTCAACGGCCGCGGGGTGCTGAGCGCGGATCCCAGTTGGCTGCGAATGTCCGGCGTTTTGGCGCGGATCGTGGCGTGGGCCGGTCCATGGCCGGTCGACGAGCGCTGGTGGGATCCGAACGCGCATCAACGCCTTGCGCGCCTTCAGGTAACCAGCCAAGAAGACGTCGCCTACCTGCTGAAGCTAGCTGACGGTCAGTGGTGGATCGAGGCGACCTATGACTGAGCATGGTCGATCTGCCACCAGCCGCCCACCTGCTCGCCGCTCCCCGTGTGGGCCATTGCCAGAGCGCTGGCAACCCCCTGTGGATAGTCGTTTGCGTTCGATTGCCTTCGAATGTACAACGATGTCTAACTTTGCTTGCAGCATCATCGGAGGTGGGAGATGAACGGAATCGGCATCCGGGTCACCCCGGAGCAGTTGCGACAGGTGGCGGTCCAGCTCAACGGCGCCGCTGGTGACATCGACGGGACCCTGCGTCAGCTCGCCGCCAGCGTCGAGCCGCTCGGGACCGATTGGACCGGGGTCGCGCAGGCACACTTCCTCGAGCTGTGGGGCGACTGGCAGCGCGGCGCCGCGGCGCTACATCGGGCCCTGACCGGCATCGCGCAGCTCACGTCACAGGCCGCCACACGCTACGAGTCCACGGAGCACGGCATCGCGACCAGCTTCAGCCACCAGTAGCCGAAGCCCGGTCAGGCCGAAGCGCGCGCTGGCCTCGATCCCGTCGCCGAATCCCGTCCGCGACCGCGACATGGAGCCGCAGGGGCGGAGCGCTCGGCGCGGGGGCCGACCATCCGTTGCCGAGCTAGTGCCCCCGTGCCGGTCGAGCGCTCGGCGAGGGGCGACGGTCCGATGGCCGCCGGGATCGTGCGGCAGGCCGACCACTCGTCGCGGAGATGGTCACGCGATGAGGAGCGTGCTCTCCGCTCCTGGGGTGGAGAGCCGGGCGGTCCGAGCGCGCGCTTGCCAGCCAGACGCCGCGGTGGCCGGCGTGGCACTGGAAGTGGACGACGATGCCTTCGGAGCTGTTCTGGACCGCAACGATATTGGCTGGACCGAGAAGGAGGACTGAGCCGCATTGCTTGCAGTACACCGAGAACATTGTCTGTCTCCGAGTTCGAGCCTCGCTCCCACGCGGGTGGACGGCGATGCTGGCCGGATCATGCGGGCTGTCGTAGGCGGTCAAGTGCACAAGACCAGGGTTCCAGCACTGGTCTATAAGAACAAATCCAGTTATGATCATTTTCGATTATGACTGCTAATGATTGGGCATCGGTCGAACTTCGCCACCTGCTGGCGCTGCGGGCGGTCGCCCGCAGCGGCTCGTTCAGCCGCGCGGCGGAGGAACTGGGGTACACGCAGTCGGCGATCAGCCAGCAGATCGCCACGCTGGAGAAGGTCGTCGGACTACCCCTCTTCGAGCGGCGAGGCGGTCGTCGGCAGGTCACCCTGAGCGAGTCGGGGGAGCTGCTCCTGCGCCACGCTGGCCCGATCATCGACCGCTTCCAGTCGGCGAAGGCCGATCTCGCGGCCTTCTCTGAAGGCGCGAAGGGCACGTTGCGCATCGGCGCGTACGAGAGTGTCAGCGCACGGATCCTGCCGGCCATCCTCGGTGTGTTCGCGGCGAAGTGGCCGAACGTCGAGATCGATCTCCGGGACTCCTCGGACAAGGACCTGCTCACCCTGGTCGAGGCCGGCGAGCTCGATCTTGCGTTCGTGATGGACAGTGAGGTCCTGAGCGACGGGTTCAAGACGACGGAGCTACTCAAGGACCCCTATGTCCTGCTGGCGCCGACCGGCTCTCCGCTGGCCGACAAGCAGCCAGTTCCGCTCGACGACCTCGTCGACTGCCGGTTTGTCGCGCAACACATGGTGGCCTGCCAGCAGTTCCTCGAGGCCTCCCTGCGGCGGTATGGGTTCGAGCCGCACGTTGTCCTCCGATCGAGCGACAACGGGACGGTCCAGGGTTTGGTCGCGGCCGGACTTGGCGTCGCGATCGTGCCCCTGCTCACCGTGGACGAGAACGATCCGAATGTGGTCGTCCGCCAGCTCGACCCGCCGGTACCGGCTCGGACGATCGTGGTCGCCAACCATCCGGACCGCTACCTGTCGCCCGCCGCCGAGGCGTTCCTGGACACGGCCCGGCAAGTCGGCGCCGAGCTGGGAGTCGTGGATGGAGGCCGCTTGACCCTGGCCGCCGGCGCCTGACCAGGATCGGCGAGGCCCGCCTGGAGCGGGTCGACCGCGGGATCCGGCGATCGCCCGACCGACGAGCGTGGCTCCGAACCCGAGCCGGAGCCGGGGGTCGGCGCTCAGACGGCATTCTTCATTCGCTGAAGAATTCGTCGCGATGCTCGCGAAAGAATCGGTCTACCCAATTTCTATGGACGAGTTCCGCGCGATGACCAGTCGGCCGGGCGTCTTCGGGCCGCAATGGGTGCGGAATGTCGTCCAAGTTGCGCCCGAAGAAGCGGTCCGCGGAAGGAAGGGTAATTCGCCGTCATCGACAGCTCATCGTCGGCCATGAGCACTTGTTCGTGGTCATCACCAGGGACGGGCGCCTGCTTGGTGGGTGAGGCCCCGATGGCGACAGAGGTTGCGTTGCCACCAGTTGCTCCAATTCATAACGCCTTCTACGCAGCAGTCAATTAGGCCATTCACTACTATTGCGGTTCAGATTTGCGTTGAATCTAGGGCTGGTTGCGAATTCGGCCCGAGATAGGCGTCATGCGCTGTTGCCTGATACGAACAAGTGTTCGATCATGTGCGCCATGGGCTTTCAGAACCCACCAATTCCTTGGGCGGAATTCGCCCGGCTGGTCGACGGCCGGTCGCGGACCCGGACTGGAGTGGCCGGCGCCGGGGTCGGGGCGGTGCGGCGATACGAGCCGAAGCCCGAACGGCGCCCTGACCCGAAGCCCGAACGGCGGCGACCTTCCGCTCGTGCGGGGTCGCGGGCGCTGGCGACTCCCTATGCTGAGCTGCACTGCCATTCCAACGCGAGCTTCCTGGACGGCGCCTCGCCTCCGGAGGAACTGGTCGAGGAGGCGGCCAACCTCGGGCTGGAGGCGATCGCGCTCACCGACCGCGACGGCATGTACGGGGTGGTGCGCTTCGCGGAGGCCGCCAAGGCGTTCGGCATGCGCACGGTGTTCGGTGCCGAGCTCACCCTGGGCCTGGCGAGCGCCCGCCCGACCTTGCCCGATCCCGACCCCTCGGGGGAGCACCTGCTGGTGCTGGCCCGCGATCCGGAGGGGTACGCGCGCCTGTGCAGAGCCATCTCGACGGCGCAACTCGCCGGTTCCAAGGGAGCGCCGCGCGCGAGCCTGGAGCTGCTGGCGGGCCTGCACGGCGGCCGCTGGCTGGTCCTCACCGGCTGCCGCAAGGGAGCGGTGCCCAGCGCGCTGGTGGAGCACGGGCCAGCGGCCGCCGGCTACCAGCTCGACCGTCTGATCGAGACGTTCGGGCGCGACAACGTGCTAGTCGAGATCTGGGACCACGGCGACCCGCTCGACTCGGCCCGCAACGACGCCATGGTCCGTCTCGGCTTCGCTCGCGGGATCGAGGCGGTGGCCACCAACAACGTCCACTACGCCACCCCGCGTCGGCACCGGCTGGCGGCCGCGCTCGCCGCGGTGCGCGCGCGCCGCTCGCTCGACGAGCTGGACGGCTGGCTGCCCGCGTCGGCCGGCGCGCACCTGCGTTCTGGATTTGAGCAGGACAGGCGCCTCTTCCGCTACCCGGGCGCGGTCGAGCGGGCGGCCGGGCTCGGTCGCGAACTCGCCTTCGACCTCGAGCTGATCGCCCCGCGGCTGCCGGACTTTCCCGTCCCAAGGGGCCACACCGAGATGAGCTGGTTGCGCCACCTCGCCGAGCAGGGGGCGACCCGCCGCTACGGTCCTCGCGGCGCGGAGCGGGTAGAGGGCGCATGGCGCCAGATCGACTACGAGCTCGACATGATCGAGAGCCTCGGCTTTCCCGGGTACTTCCTGATCGTCTGGGACATCGTGCAGTTCTGCGAGCGCGCCGACATCTACTGTCAAGGTCGCGGCTCGGCGGCGAACTCGGCCGTCTGCTACGCGATCGGCATCACCAAGGCAGACGCCGTCTCCCTCGGCCTGCTGTTCGAGCGCTTCCTCTCGCCGGAGCGTGATGGGCCGCCCGACATCGACCTCGACATCGAGGCGGGCCGGCGCGAGGAGGCGATCCAGTACGTCTACCAGCGCTATGGCAGGGACCGCGCCGCGCAGGTGGCCAACGTGATCACCTACCGGCCCCGTTCGGCCGTGCGCGACATGGGGCGCGCGCTCGGCTACGCCCCTGGCCAGCTCGACGCCTGGGCCAAGCAGCTCGATCTGTGGGGACCGCTCGGCGAGGCCGCCGATCACGACGTGCCGTCCACCGTCATGGAGCTGGCCGCTCAGATCCAGGGGTTCCCGAGGCATCTCGGGATCCACTCTGGCGGGATGGTCATCTGTGACCGGCCGGTGCTGGAGGTCTGCCCGGTCGAATGGGCGACCATGAAGGACCGCAGCGTGCTCCAGTGGGACAAGGACGACTGCGCGGCGATCGGGCTGGCGAAGTTCGACCTGCTCGGGCTCGGCATGCTCTCGGCGCTGCACGGCACGGTCGACCTGATCCGCTCCCATCACGGCGTCGAGATCGACCTGGCCGAGCTGCCGCAGGAGCCGGCCGTCTACGAGATGCTCCAGGCGGCCGACTCGATCGGCGTCTTCCAGGTCGAGAGCCGCGCGCAGATGGCGACCCTGCCGCGCCTGCGGCCTCGGAAGTTCTATGACCTGGTCGTCGAGGTGGCGCTGATCCGGCCCGGCCCGATCCAGGGCGGCTCGGTGCATCCCTACATCCGTCGCCGCAACGGCAGCGAGACCGTCACCTACCTGCACCCGCTGCTCGAGCGCTCGCTCAAGAAGACGATGGGCGTTCCGCTGTTCCAGGAGCAGCTCATGCAGATGGCGGTCGACGTGGCCGGTTTCACGGCCGCCGAGGCCGACCAGCTTCGCCAGGCCATGGGCGCCAAGCGCTCCGTCGAGCGGATGGAGCGGCTCCGCGATCGTCTCTACCAGGGGATGGCGGAGCGCGGGATCATTGGGGAGGTCGCCGACCAGCTCTTCGAGCAGCTCGCCGCCTTCGCCAATTTCGGCTTCCCCGAGAGCCACGCGGTGTCGTTCGCCTACCTGGTCTACTCGAGCGCGTGGCTGAAGCTCCACTACCCGGCGGCGTTCCTCGCCGCGCTGCTGAATGCGCAGCCCATGGGGTTCTACTCGCCGCGGACGCTGGTCGCCGACGCCCGCCGCCACGGCGTGGTCGTGCGCGGCCCCGACCTCCACGCGAGCGCGGCGACCGCCACCCTCGAGCCGCTGGGGGAGGGCGAGGCGACCGCGGAAGGTGCTGCCGGGTCAGGCTCGGGCACGCAGGGCGCCGCTGGCGAGGAAGGGTCGGGCGGCGCAGCGGGGGTGGGGGTTGCGGTTCGGCTGGGGTTGTCGTCTGTGCGGACCATCGGGGATGAGTTGGCGGAGCGGATCGCCACTGGACGCCCGTATGCCTCCATGGCCGACCTGGTTAACCGGATCGGGCTCAGCGAGGCGCAGGTCGAGGCACTGGCGACGGCGGGAGCGTTCGGCTGCTTCGGATTGGAGCGCCGGGAGGCGCTCTGGGCGGCCGGGGCGGTGGCGCAGGCGCGCGCGGATCGGCTGCCCGGAGCGGTGGTCGGCGCGGAGGCGCCGCAGCTTCCCGGCATGAGCCCGGTCGAGCTCAGCGCCGCCGATCTGTGGGCGACCGGGCTGTCGACCTTCAGCCACCCTGTCGAGTTCCTCCGCGAGCGGCTCGACGCGCTCGGGGTGGTGTCCTCCGACGGCCTGGCCGCGATCGAACCGGGCGCCCGCGTGCTGGTTGGCGGGATCGTGACGCATCGCCAGCGTCCGGCCACGGCCAGCGGCACCACCTTTCTGAGCCTCGAGGACGAGACCGGCATCGTCAACGTGATCTGCTCGATCGGTGTCTGGACCCGCTACCGCCGCGTCGCCTGGGCCGCGACCGCCCTGCTGGTCCGCGGCCGCCTCGAACGGGCCGAGGGCGTCACCAACGTGATCGCCGAGCAGATCCACCCGCTCCAGACGGGCGTCGCCACCCGCTCACGCGACTTCCGCTGAGGCACGGGAGGATGGGGCACCCAGGGACGGCTGAGGGCTACGTGGCCGGCGTCATGGGCGTGTGAGCACGTGGCGGAGGGCCGCTTCGAGGTTGGGGTGCTGGAAGGAGTAGCCGCTCGCCTCGGTGGCGGCCGGGTGCACGCGAGCGCTGTCGAACAGCAGCTCGTCGGCCATTTCGCCGACCAGGAGCCTGGGGCCGAAGCTCGGCACGGAGACGAGGGCGGGCCGCCCGAGGACCTTGGCGAGCGTGGCAGTGAACTCGGCGTTGGTGGCCGGGTTGGGCGCGGTGGCGTTGAGCGGGCCGTCCGCCGTACTCGCGGTCAGGGCATGACGGTAGATGCCGATGAGGTCGTCCACCGTTACCCAGCTCCACCACTGGCGTCCCGAGCCGAAACGGCCGCCCAGCCCGACCCGGAACAGCGGCAGCAGCCTGGACAGCACCCCACCGCGCGGTGTCTGCACGAAACCGGTCCGCACATGCACGGTGCGGATGCCGGCGGCCCGCGCCGGATCGGCCGCGCCCTCCCACTGGCGGCACACCTCGGCCAGGAACCCTTGACCGCTCGGACTGGTCTCGGTGAGCACCTCGTCGCCGCGATCGCCGTAGAAGTTGATCCCCGAGGCGCTCACGAGCACCCGCGGACCGTCGGCCAGGCTGGCCATGGTCTCGGCCAGCAGCCGGGTGCCCCGAGTGCGGCTCTCGAGGATCTCCCGCCGGACCTTCGGCGTCCAGCGCAGCGCCGCGATGCTCCTGCCGGCGAGGTGCACGACCGCGTCGGCCTTGGCCAGCGCTTCCGAGTCGATGGTGCCGCCCGCCGGGTCCCAGCGGGCGGCACCCGGCCCGGGACTCGGCGAGCGGGTGAAGCGGAGCACCTCGTGGCCCTCGGCGACCAGGCTGGGGACCAGTGCCGACCCGATCAGCCCAGTGGAGCCGGTGACGGCTACGAGCATGCTCGAGGCAATCTCGTCATGCTCCCTCCTTGCGGGCGGGCGTCCGGCTTCCTGTGGCCTTGGACCCCGTGGCCCTCTTGGAATCGGCGCTGCCGTTGCCGGGGCCGCCCAGGATGCTGCGCGCGAGCTGGAGCCCGGCGACCCCCTGGCTGAGCGCCTGGGCGAGCGCCTCGGACAGTCCCTGCGCCCCGTTCAGCACGATCATCTGGTCGACCGCGCTGAACGGCTTGGCCGCCGCCTCCACGATCGCCGGCCAGTTCTCGGCGAGCTGCTGGCCGATCACCGCGTCCTGGTTCTCCGCGAGGGCGTCGGCTCGCGCCTTGATGGCGTCCGCCTCGGCCAGGCCACGCGCCCGCGCCGCGTCGCCCTCGGCGCGGCCTCTCGCCGTCGTCGCGGCGGCCTCGCCCTCACCGACCTGCTTGGCGGCCTCGGCGTTGGCGGCCGCCTCCAGGCGCACCCGCTCGGACTCGGCCTGCGCCGCGAGCCGCACCCGTTGCGCGTTGGCCGCGGCCTGGAGCTCGACCTCCTGGCGCTCGGCCTCGGCGCCGGCGATGCGGGCGTCGCGCTCCGCCTTGGCCAGCGTGGTCCGCTCGTAGGCCCTGGCGTCCGCGGGCTTGCGGACGGACGCCTGGAGCCGCTGCTCCTCGCGGTGCGCCTCCAGTTCGGCGACCTTCGTCTCCTGGACGACGACCTGCTGGCGGGAGGTCGCCTCGGCCAGCGGGCCGCTCTGCCGCGCCTCAGCGGACGCGCGGTCGACCTGCGCCTGGTAGCCGGCCTGCTTGATCTGGCTGTCGCGGCGGGCCTCGGCCTTCAGCGCCTCAGCCTGCTGCTCGGCCTGGGTGGCCTCGCGGTCGGCGTGCGCCTGCGCGATCCGCGCCTCGCGAGAGACGGCGGCCGCATGGGGCAACGCCAGGTTCTTGATGTAGCCCGTCGGGTCGTGGATCTCCTGGATCTGCAGGGAGTCCACGATCAGGCCGAGCTTCTCCATCTCCATGCCCGAGGACTCGCGTGTCAGCGAGGTGAGCTTCTCTCGGTCGCGGATCATCTCCTCGACGGTCATGTTGCCGACGATCGCCCGAAGGTGACCGGCGAACACGTTGTGGACACGGGCGTCCATCTGGTTCTGCTGGTCGAGGAAGCGGCGGGCGGCGTTGGCGATCGACACGTAGTCGTCGCCGACCTTGAAGATCACCACGCCCTGGATTGCCAGCGGGATGCCCTGGGTGCTCACGCAGTCGATGCCGAGTTGCGCCTCGCGCAGGTCCAGCGAGAGGCGTCGCACGGTCTGGATGCCCGGCAGGACGAGGGTGCCCTTGCCGGTCACGATCTTGAAGCCGAGGCTCTCGCCGATTCCCTCGACCTCGGCGTGCTCCCGCAGCCCGGAGATGACCAGCGCCTCGTTCGGCTCGGCCACCCGCCACATGAGGCGGAACAGGATGAACAGCACGATGAGAACGACGAGCACGCCACCGCCGATGATGGTGGGGTCCATGACAATGCAGCCTCCTAGCCAGCCGCTACACCGGGCTGACCACGACAGTCCTGGGAGGGAAGTATTCGACGACGACCACCCGCCTGCCGGTCTCGATGGTGTCGTCGCTCTCGGCGGAGTAGGCGTGGAACGCCTCGCTGCCGCCGCGGATCGCGATCATGACCTCACCAATCCGGCCCGGTGCGATGGTGCCGGTCACCCGCCCCACCCTCCCGACCATCTGGTGTGCGGCCAACCGGTCCTCGTCTCCCCCGCGTCCTTCGGATGCTTCGCGCGCGCAGCCACATCATGAACCATCCGTGCGACCAGTTGTTCCTCAGGAGCCAAGTTGTGGACAATCGTCAGGCGAATGACAGTCGACGGACCCGACCCTGGCGACCAGCGGGTGGCGGACCCCTGGGACCCCGCCCGATACGAGCGGTTCGCCGCCGAGCGCAACGCGCCGTTCTTCGACCTGCTCGCGCTCGTCCGCCCGATCCCGGGCGGGCGCGCCGCCGACCTCGGCTGCGGGACCGGCGCGCTCACCGCCGAGCTGCACCGGCGGGTCCAGGCGGCCGAGACGCTCGGGCTCGACAGCTCGGCCGCCATGCTCGAGCGCGCGCGGGCGGTGGCCGGCGGCGGTCTCGGCTTCCGGCTGGGCGACGCCGCCAGCTTCGCTGCGCCGGGGGAGCCTGGCGGCCAGGGACGCTGGGATCTCATCTTCTCGAACGCCGCGATGCAATGGGTGCCGGACCACCCGCGGCTGCTGGAGCGCCTCGCGGCCACGCTGGCGCCGGGCGGTCAACTCGCCATCCAGGTGCCCGCCAACCACGATCACGTCTCGCACGGGGTGGCGGCGGAGATCGCCGCCGAGGAGCCGTTCCGCGGCGCGATGAGCGGCTACCGGCGCGTCAACCCGGTGGAGGCGCCGGAGCGCTACGCGGAGCTGCTGGAGCGGCTCGGGTTCGTCGAGCAGCACGTCCGGATGCAGATCTACCCGCACCATCTCGCCGGGCCGGAGCACGTGATCGAGTGGGCGCGGGGCACGCTGCTCACCGACTACCAGCGTCGCATGCCGCCCGCGCTGTTCGAGGAGTTCCTGGCGGACTACCGGGAACGCCTGCTGCCACGGCTCGACCAGCGCCGGCCGTACTTCTACCCGTTCAAGCGGATCCTGTTCTGGGCAGCTGGCCCCGCGGATCGCGCGGCTCCTTGGTCCTGATCTCGACCCCGCCCATGAAGGCCAGGCCGCGCACCCGGAGCAGCGGCGCGTCCGGCGCCAGCCGGTCGTCCGTGGCGCGGTTGTCCCAGCCGCCCATGAACCCGAAGCCGCTGGACTCCACGCGCATGCCGGGCGGGACGACGATGTTGACCCCGCCCATGATCGCCACGGCGGTGATGGTGGTCACCGGACCGCTCAGGACCGCGGTCCGGAGATCGAGCTCGACGCCGCCCATGAACGCGAACGCGGTGGAGTCCACCGGCACCCGCCAGGCTCCCCTGCGCTCGACGCCGCTCATGACCGCCACCGCCACCCGACTGCCGCCCTGGCCGGGTCGTACCACCGGGCCCGGGGCGCCGGGGTGGCGCGCCAGGCCACCCTGGGTGTAGCTGGCGGGCAGGTCGTCGAACAGCCGCTCGAGCTGGCCGATGGTCTTGGCTCTCAGCGCCGCGTCCGAGCGCTCGTCGAACTCCTCCTGGTCGAGCCGTCCCTCGACATAGGCGGCTCGCAGGCGGTCGATCGCCTGGTTGCGCTCGGCGTCGGAGGCGCGCGGGGTCGTGTCCGGCACCGGTGCCGGCCGCTGCGCCCGTTCGGCGAGAGGGCCGGCCGGCGGCGTTCGCGCGGCCTCGGCCTCGGCCGGAGGGACGGCCGGCGGGGTCCGCCCCGGCTCGGCCGGAGGCTGAGCCGATCCCGGCTTCGCCTCGGCCGAACTTGCATCGGGCGTGCCCGGCTGGGGCGGCTGCTCGGTGTGGTCGTTGGCCTCTGGCGGCATCTGGACGGCTCCTCGCGGTTGCTGGCCCGACCCATTCTGTCGAAGACGGGCGGCCCTGCAAACCAGTCCCGCCGCGGGCGGCCGCCTCGGCGTCAGTGCCGTTGGCAGGCGGGGCAGAAGGTGGTGCCGCGGCCGCCGAGGACGATCTTCTTCAGAGGCGTGCCGCAGCGGGGGCAAGGGAGCCCCGCCTGGCCGTAGGCGATCAGGAAGCTCGCGTTGCGCCCGCTGTCCCCGTTGACCATCCGGTAGTCGCGGAAGGTGGTGCCCTCGCGGGCGATGGCCTGTTCGAGGACCTCGCGGATGGCGGCGTGCAGGTCCAGCGCCCGCCGCCGCCCGACCCGGCGGGAGGCCGGGTGGATGCGCGCCAGCCACAGCGCCTCATCGGCGTAGATGTTGCCGACGCCAGCGACCGGGCGCTGCGTCAACAGGTAGGGCTTGACCGGGGCGTGGGTGGCGGCGAGCTGGCGAGCGAAGCGCTCGGGATCGAATTCGTCCGACAGCGGTTCCGGGCCGAGCTTGGCCAGGGTGGGCAGGGCGTCGTAGACGCCGGCGGTCACCACCGCCAGGCCGCCGAAGCGGCGCACGTCCCTGAAGACGAGCTCGCGGCCGTCGTCCAGGGTGAGCCGGGCGCGCGTGTAGGCATCGGCGAGCCCGAAGTGCAGCACGCCGGTCATGCCCAGGTGCATGATCAGCTCGAGCTGGCCGTCGAGCGGGCAGATCAGGAACTTGCCGCGGCGGCCGACGGCGACCACGGTGTGGCCGGCCAGCCGCTCCGGCTGGAGGAAGCGGCGCTGCACGTCGGACCAGACCTTGACGATCTGGCGGCCGCGGAGCGCCGGGTCGAGCTGGCGCCGGACCGACTCGACCTCGGGAAGCTCGGGCATGGCAAGAGCGTACCGCCAGGCCGTGACGGCGACGCGTTCCCGACCGCGCCGGGCCCGGGCGTCTACCCCGACAGCGCCTTGGCGACCTTGGAGAGGTCGTCGACCAGGCCACGATAGGCGACGGCACGGGCCTCGTCGTCGGGGGCGCGCAGCACCGATGACGGATGCACGGTGGCCAGCACCAGCGGAGCGAGCTCGGACTCGACGAACTGGCCGCGCTGGCGGGTGACCCGGAACGTGCTGCCGAGCAGCGCCTGGGCCGCGGTCGCGCCGAGGCAGACCAGCACGCGCGGCTTGAGCACCTCCAGCTCCGCGTCCAGCCACGGCCGGCAGGCGCGGATCTCCTCGGAGCTGGGCTTCTTGTGTAGGCGCAGCTTGCCGCGCCGGGTCCATTTGAAGTGCTTGACCGCGTTGGTCACGTAGACCTCGCGGCGATCGATGCCGGCTTCCTCGAGCGCCCGGTCCAGCAGCTTGCCGGCCGGGCCCGCGAATGGCCTGCCGGTCCGGTCCTCCACGTCGCCGGGTTGCTCACCGACCATGACCACGTCGGCGTGGGAGTGGCCCTCCCCGAAGACCGTCTGGGTGGCGTTGCGCCACAGGCCGCATCCGCGGCAGTTGGCGGCGGTCTCACGCAGGCGCTCCAGCGTGGGATGCTCCGGGATCAGCTCCTCGACAGGGGACGACGGGTCGGCCGGCATCGCGTGCCACCTCGGATCGATCTCGGTGATCGGGTCGCTGGATGCCTACCACTGGCCCGGTCGCGGAAACCGGGCCGGACCCGCTGCTGTGGTCAGTCGTCCCGCTCCGGTGAGCGATTGCCCCGAGGTGCCTTGGCCGGGTGCGGGCTGACGAACTTCCCCTCCAGGCCCGACGTCAGGAGCAGGATCGCGAGCAGCGTGACCGGGAACAGGGCGACGACGGCGAGCATGAGCAACGACACAGCGGAACCTCCTCGCCGCGCCCAGAACGGCGTGCGCCTGTGACGCTAGGGAAGTAGTGCACGCGGATTGCGGCTGATCCTTAGCGAGTATCGGCGCGGTTCTCGGTCTGCCTCAGCGCCGTTATCCGATTGTGTCCAAGGTGGTGCCAAGGCGTGCCAGATGCCCAGGTGCCAACGGGTTCGCTCCAGCGCCGGCGGTCGACCGCTTTGCTATCGTCGGCCCATGCCCGGCTTCGACCTCCACACCCACTCGACCTGCTCCGACGGCACACTGCGCCCCAGCGAGGTGGTCGAGCTGGCGCTGCGGCGCGACCTGGCGGGCATCGCGCTCACCGACCACGACACCACCGCCGGGCTCTCCGAGGCCCGCGCGGCGGCGCGGGACAGCGAGCTGGTGGTGCTGACCGGGTGCGAGCTGTCGGCCGAGCACGGCGGCCAGCCGGTCCACGTGCTCGGCTACGCCTTCGATCCGGCGGAGCCGCGCTTCCGAGCCACGCGCGAGTGGATCCGCGTCGGCCGCGTCGGTCGTGCCGAGCGGATGGTGGAGCGGCTGCGCGAGCTGGGAGCCGACGTGCGCTTCGAGCGGGTGCTGGAGCTGGCGGGGGGCGCCTCCGTCGGGCGGCCCCACGTCGCCCGCGCCATGGTCGAGGCCGGCGTGGTGCCTGACCTCGCCGCCGCCTTCTCTCCGGAGTGGATCGGCACCGGCGGGCGCGCCTACGTGGCCAAGGCCGCGGTGACACCGGTCGAGGCCGTGCGGCTGATCCGCGAGGCCGCCGGGGTGGCCGTGCTGGCCCATCCCTCGATCCACGCCGGCGCCGCCCCGGTCCCCGAGCCGGTCATCCGTGCCATGGCCGAGGCCGGCATGGCCGGGCTGGAGGTCGACCACCCCGACCAGCCGCCCGAGGACCGGGAGCACTGGCGAGCGCTCGCCGGCGAGCTGGGCCTCGAGGCGACCGGCTCCTCGGACTGCCACGGCGCCTTGTACGGGTACCGCATGGGCGTCTGCCGCACGCCCGAGCCGGTGCTGGAGCGCCTGCTGGCCCGCGCCGCCCCGGACGTTCGCTAGTCGGGCGGTCTGGTCCAAAGGTCGCAGGGGGAGCGTAGCCTCGGAGCATGCGCACGCACGACCCCGCACAGCAGAGCCTTCCTGGGATCGATTCCAGCCCGGTCACCTTCCTCAGCCCGTCCGCCCTCGACAAGTATCTCCACTGCCCGCGCCTGTACCGGTTCCTGTACGTGGACGGCATGTGGAACCGCTCGCGTGTCACCGCGACGCAGTCGTTCGGCACCACCATCCACGCGGTCATGCGCGAGTTCTTCCGTCTGCCCGTCGCCCGCCGGAGCGCCGAGCGCCTGCTGGGGCTGCTCCGCGACTGCTGGGTCAAGGAGGGCTACCGAAACCGGGAGGAGCTCCAGACCGAGAAGGAGCGCGCGGCCGAGGCGCTCCGCGAGTGGTACCAGCGCGCCGACGTGCGGGCGGTCCCCTACGCCACCGAGGTGGACCTGCAGGCGAGCTGGGGCGACGTGGTGCTCAAGGGACGCCTGGACCGGGTCGACACGGATCGGGACGGGGGCCTGGTGGTGGTCGACTACAAGACCGGGCGGCGGCCAGTCAGTCAGGAGGCGGCTGACGCGGATTCGGCCCTCACGATCTACGCGGCGCTCGCGCAGCGCCGCCTGCACCGTCCGGTGCACGGGCTGGTGCTCGACTACGTGGTCGCCGGCACCCAGGTCCGGACCGAGCGGCCGCCCGAGGTGCTGGACGAGCGCCTCGACCAGGTGCTCGAGACGGCTTCCCGACTGCGGGCGGACCGCGAGTTCACGCCTCGCACGGGCCCCTGGTGCTCGTCGTGCGACCTGCTCGGGGCGTGCCCGGATGGGCAGCAGGAGATCAGTGCCGGATGAGTCACGCATGAGCCGAGTTGGACTCATCGGCCCCGCTCGTGTATTCAGATGAGGTGGCGCCGACCCTCGGGATAGGCAGCCGAAGTCGGATTCGGGGGGAGAGTCCATTTGGAGGAACCGACGCTGGCCCGGATGAAGGGCCCCGCGGCGCACCTGCTCCTACCGTGTCGGAGCGAGTCGGTGCACACCGTACGGGCCCTGCTGCATCGCGACCTCGAACGCTGGCACGTGGCCGAGGAGATCGCCGATTCGGTTCAGCTCGCGATCGCCGAGGCAGTCACCAATGCGGTGGTGAACGGGTCGTGGGGGCAGCGCGAGCCGGTGCTGATGGTGCGATGGTCCCTGGTGGACGGGCTGTTCACCTTCTCGGTGCAGGATCGCGGGCCCGGGCTGGACAACTCACGATTGGCGCTGTCGCGCCGCGCCCACCCGTCACAGAGCCGGGGCCGCGGGCTCTACGTCATGCAGGCCGTCATGGACCGCGTGGTCGTCGATTCGAGCCTCAACGGCACGCGGATCGTGCTGGAGAAGACGCTGGACGCACCGGCCGCCGGATAGAGCGGTCGGCCGCGGGCCGGCGGCCGCCGCCGCCTCCCGTTCGGCGGCGACCGCTTCCCAGCGGACCGGCTTGCTGGAGCGATCGCTACTGGGCTTCGCCCGGTTGCGCGTCCTGCATCGCGGGCCACATCCGCAGCTCCTCCGCGAGCGCCCGGATCTCGTTGTCCGGGTAGCGGCGGTGGCCTCCAAGCGTCCGCAGGAAGGGTAGCTTGCCTTCCTGGGCCCAACGAGAGACTGTCTTGGGGGACACGTGAAGCAGACCGGCTACCTCTGAGGTTCTCAGGTAGGTCGGTCGACTCGTGCGGCTCATTGGTCGACACCCCTTCGGTTACCGTCCCGGCACGGGACTGCTGTTGTCCCAATAGGGACACTATCCGCTTCCAGCAATAATGCTGAATGAGTTGTTCTACCTAGGAAACCTCGAACCTGCCGTATGCCCCAGTGCTCACGATTCATCGGTTTCCGCAGGCCAGGGCAGAGATCCTGAATCGAGCAGCCGGAAGCGAACGATCCGGATGCATTATGAAATTCTGCTGAGAGAAGAAGTTCAGCCGGACGGCGCCGTCCGATCGGGTTCGTTCTCGCGGAGCGGAACGAAGTTTTTGGAAGAGCCGTATCGATCCCGTCCCGTCCACGCCTTGGCATACAGAGGCGACGCCGTGCTCCCGGGGGGACCTCGCAGCCGCCCTGCTCCTCGTGCATGACGGGTGCGTGCGGGGCCGGCGTCGCCTTTTCCCGGGCCCTGGTTTCTCCAGGCGGTACTCTGCGGCCTGCTCCCCGATGCGTCTGCGGGCCGAAGAGGAGGGCCGCCACCCCATGACCTGCTTCACCTGCCGGACCTGCGCCGTCCAGCACGCCGACAGCCCCCAACCGCCCTCCCGCTGCCCGATCTGCGAGGACGAGCGCCAGTACGTCGGCTGGCAGGGCCAGCAATGGACCACCTTGGAGGAACTGTCCGCCGAGGGCTTCCGCTCGGATCTTCGCGAGCTGGAGCCCGGTCTCGCCGGCATCGGCGTGACCCCGGCGCTGGCGATCGGCCAGCGCGCCCTCCTGGTCCAGACCGAGGCCGGCAACGTGCTCTGGGACTGCCCTGGCTACCTCGACGACGCCGCCGTGGAGCGGGTGCGCCAGCTCGGCGGGCTGGCCGGCATCTCCGCGTCCCACCCACACTTCTACGGCTGCCTGGTGGAGTGGAGCCACGCCTTCGACGTCCCCGTGTACCTGCCGCGCGCGGACGAGCCCTGGATCATGCGCCCCGACCCGGCGGTGCGGCTCTGGGAGGACCGCCTGGAGGTCGTGCCCGGTGTCACGCTGGTCCAGTGCGGCGGGCACTTCGCGGGGTCGGCGGTGCTCCACTGGGCCAACGGCGCCGCCGGGCGTGGCGCGCTCCTGGTCGGGGACACGATCACGGTGGTGAGCGATCGCCGCTACGTCTCCTTCATGCGCAGCTACCCGAACTTCATCCCGCTGCCCGCCGTGGAGGTCGATCGGATCGCGCAGACCCTGGAGCCGCTGGCCTTCGACCGCATCTATGGCGGCTGGTGGGACCGGGACGTGCTCCAGGACGCGGCCGAGGCGATCTGTGCCTCCGCGCGCCGCTACGTCGCCTGGGTCGAGGGCATGCCGAGGGACTAGGCCCCGGCGCCACCGGGGCCACCGTCAGTCGACCGGCTCGATGCGCGCCTCGACCAGCCGCCCCGCCTCGACGCGGAGCAGGCCGACGGTCCCGCTCGGCTGGCGCCGCCGGTCGGTCGGCGAGCCGGGGTTGAAGATCCGCAGGCCGTCGCCGGCAAGGTCGAGCGGGATGTGCGAGTGACCGAAGACGACCAGGCCGGCGGCTGGGAAGCGGCGGCGCATCCGGCGCAGGCGGCCGTCAGCCGGCCCGGCGTCGTGGACCACGCCGACCCGCAGTCCCTCCAGGTCGAGGTCGAGCGTCTCCGGGGCGCCCCACTCGGCGACGTCGATCGTGTCGTTGTTGCCGAGCACCGCCCGGACCGGCGCGAACGCCGCCAGCTCGTCGAGCACGAAGGCGCGGCAGACGTCGCCGGCGTGCAGGATCAGGTCAGCGCCCTCCAGGCGCCTGGCCACGGCCGGCGTTCACACGCCGAGCCACTCCGCGATGATCGCGGTGCGGCCGCCGGCCGCGGCACCGGGAGCGTCCGGGCGCTGCGGGATCAGCGCCGGGAACGCTTTGGCGCCGGCCTTGGCCGCGGCCTCGGGGAATGGCGCCTCGTAGGGTCGAGGTCGTCGAGGAGCGAGGCGATCAGCTCGGTATGCTGATTGGCGGTATCTGGCGGGGAGGTCGAATCCGGGGAGCCCCTCGAAGCGCTCGTCGGGCGTGCGGTACGCGTCGGTCATCGACCCTCCCAGCCCATCGCGATCCCACGAAGCGAACGCGCCATTCCATGTGACTTGCGAATAATCTACCCTCGTCCTACGCGGTCAGCGGCATCGCGGCTCTCCGGCAGCCGCATGCCTGGCTCGCAGCGGTCGCTCCGGTCGGCCGGCGCCTCGGCGCCGGTGCGGTCGTCGAGCACGACCGCCCGGTAGAGCCGACCACGGCACGACAAGGGGGAACCGTGGATCTCTCGAACGCGAAATGGCGGAAGAGCTCGGCCAGCGGGACGAATGGATGCGTCGAGGTGGCGTTTCACGATGGACGCGTCACCGTCCGCGACTCCAAGGACCCGACCGGAGCGGCGCTCGAGTTCAGCCTCGTGGAGTGGGAGAGGTTCCTGGTCGGAGTGCGGAACGGAGAGTTCGACGGCAGCGGTTGACCGTCTCCGGGAGGTGGCGAGCCAGCGGTCCCATTGACCCGGCGACGGCGGGGCATCGCCGTCGAGACCGCTGGCGGTCTCGCCACCGGGCGTCCCTGTGCTCACTCAGGGGCGCCGGTCCTCCGAGTCACTGCTCCAGATGCTCACGATCCATCGCACCTCCTTGGCGACCAGGCCCAGCAGGCCAAGAAGCAGCAGGAGCATCAGCAGGGCTCCGATGGCGATCAGCAGCGTCTCGAGCGCGCGCATCATGCTCGTCTCCTCTCTGTCGAGAGGCCGTCGCTGGGACCGGTCAAGCGGCCCGGGTCGCTACAGCTTGGGCGGCTGCGGGCTCAGAGGCTTGCTCAGCCAGCCGATCGGGGCTGCTGCGCACTGAGGTCGGGGTCCCGCCTCCCTGCCGATCTCCTGGAGATGGCGAGCCGTCGATCGTACGGATTGCGGAGCGTCGCTGCTTCCATGATGATGCAGCCTAGCAAGCATCGATGCAAGTTGCATTCTAATATTGTCATCAAGGGCATTGCTCAAAGGGCTTCTCAGAATGCTCATTGCGGAAGATCCGCATGCCGTTGACGTCCAGTCTTGGCCGCTGGACGGCATAATTCACTCGTGTCCTGGTGGCCAGCAACTTGCAAAGTGCTTGATGCCCTGATCTACTGCGCCGAGATCTTGAGGGGAGGAGGAGAGTGCCATGGCCGGTCCGAGTCCGACCGTGAGACGCCGCCGGCTCGCGTTGGAGCTACGACGCCTGCGCGAGGCCAACCGCTTGACCCTCGAGCAGGTGGCGGAGCGCATGGAAGATATCTCCAGCTCCACCATCTCCAGGATAGAGACGGCGAGGGTCAGCCCGGGGCGGCGGGACGTCGAAGCCCTGCTCGACATCTATGGCGTCACCGGACAGCAGCGGGAGGTCCTCGTCACGATCGCCCGCGAAGCCAGGCAGAAGAACTGGCTGGGCGCGTACAGCGATCTGCCCTTCGCCGTTCAGGCTGACATGGAAGGCGCTGCCTCCTCGATACGGATGTACTCGGCGCTCGTGGTCCCTGGCCTGCTGCAGACGATGGACTACGCACGCGCGGTCATCCGTGCTATCCGGGTCGACCTCGGACAGGACGAGATCGATCGCAGAGTAGAGCTCCGCAGGGCGCGGCAGTCGATTCTCAACCGGGATGACTCGCCCGCCCTGTGGGTGGTCTTGGATGAGGCGGTGCTTCGGCGAATGGTCGGTGGACCAGAGGTCCAGCGGGCGCAGCTCCAGCATCTGGTGGAGGCCACGGCCATTCCGCGTATCACTCTCCAGGTCCTTCCCTTCAGCGCTGGTGCGCACAGTGGCTTGGATGGTGAGTTCACCGTCATCGGCTTCAAGGAGGAGGCCGATCAGGACGTTGTCTTCATTGAGATCACCATGAGTGACCTCTACCTCGAACGTGCCGACGCGATCCGCCGGTACAACCTCTTGTTCGATCACCTTCGCGCGAAGGCCCTCGATCCCGCCCACTCGGCGGGCTTCTTCGCGAAGGTGGCCAAGGAGCTTGAACTGTAACCGAAAGGAAGGATCGTGGACCTGTCAACGGTGACATGGCGGAAGAGCCAACGCAGCGGGGTCAACGGCTGCGTGGAGGTGGCGTTTGCGGATGGTCGGATCGCCGTGCGTGACTCGAAGGATCGCAACGGGCCCGTGCTGGTGTTCACGCCGCATGAATGGAGCGCATTCGTGGGTGGGGCGCAGGACGGGGAGTTCGACCTCCCCGAATAGCAGCGAAGCCAAGGACGGGGCCGGCTCCTGGTGGAGCCGGCCCCGCCGCATTCGTGGGTGGGTCAGGCGGCCTGCTCGGCGGGCTCGCCCCCGGCGGTCGCCTCACCCGAGGCGAGTGCGAGGTCGAGCACCTGCCCGATCTCGTCCGCCAGGTGGAAGGTCATCTCGTCGCGCACCGACTCTGGCACGTCCTCGAGGTCGCCGCCGTTACGGCTCGGCAGGATGACCTCCTTGAGCCCGGCCCGGTGGGCGGCCAGCACCTTCTGCTTGACGCCGCCGATCGGCAGGACGCGTCCCTGCAGGGTCACCTCGCCGGTCATGCCGACCTCGGAGCGGACCGGACGGCCGGTGAGCAGGCTCACCAGCGCGGTCGTCATGGTGACGCCGGCGCTCGGGCCGTCCTTGGGCACCGCGCCCGCCGGCACGTGCAGGTGGACTCGGCGTCCCTCGACCTGCTGGTCGATGCCCAGCTCGTCAGCGTGCGCGCGGACGTAGGAGAGGGCGATGCTGGCCGACTCCTTCATGACGTCGCCGAGCTGGCCGGTCAGGGTCAGGCCCGGGTCGCCGCCCATGATGCTGGCCTCGACGAACAGCACGTCGCCGCCGGTACCGGTGACCGCCAGGCCGGTGGCCACGCCCGGGACGGCCGTGCGCTCGGCCGCCTCGAAGAAGAACCGCTGCCTGCCGAGGTAGCCGCCAACGTCCGAGGCGTCGATCACCAGCGGAGCCTGGACCTCGCCGGCCGCCAGCTTGGTCGCGACCTTGCGGAGCAGCCGGCCGAGCTCGCGCTCGAGGTTTCGGACGCCCGCCTCGCGCGTGTAGTCGCCAACGATCGTCCGCAGGGCGTCGGTGGTCAGCTCCACCTCGCCGGGCCGCAGGCCCGCCTGCTCCGTCCGACGGCCGAGCAGGTGGTCGCGGGCGATCGCGACCTTCTCCTCCTCGGTGTAGCCGTCCAGCCGGACGACCTCCATACGGTCCAGCAGTGGCTGCGGGATCGTCTCGATGACGTTGGCGGTGGCGATGAACAGCACGTCCGACAGGTCCAGCTCGATCTCGAGGTAGTGGTCGCGGAACGAGTGGTTCTGCGCCGGGTCGAGCACCTCGAGCAGGGCCGACGACGGGTCGCCCCGCCAGTCGGAGCCGACCTTGTCGACCTCGTCCAGCAGGAACACCGGGTTCATGGTCCCGGCCTCCTTGATGGCCCGGACGATGCGGCCGGGCTGGGCGCCGACGTAGGTGCGCCGGTGCCCGCGGATCTCCGCCTCGTCGCGGATGCCGCCGAGCGCGACGCGCACGAACTTGCGGCCCATGGACCGAGCCACCGACTCGCCCAGCGAGGTCTTGCCGACGCCCGGCGGGCCGACCAGCGCGATGATGGTGCCGGCGCCGCGGCCGGTGGGCTCGATGCCACGGTCGGAGCGCAGCTTGCGCACGGCCAGGTACTCGATGATGCGGTCCTTCACGTCCTCGAGGCCGGTGTGGTCGGCGTCGAGCACCTCGCGTGCTCCGCCGATGTCGAGCTGGTCCTCGGACCGCTTGCCGAACGGCAGCTCGGTGACGGTGTCGAGCCAGGTCCGGATCCAGCCGTGCTCGGGGTTCTGCTCCGGCGTCCGCTCCAGCCGGTCGATCTCGCGCTCGACCGCCTTGCGCGCCGCGTCGGGCAGCGAGGCCTCGTCCAGCTTCCTGCGGTAGCCGGCGATCAGGTCCTCGTCGTCATCCAGCTCGCCCAGCTCCTTGCGGATGGCGGCGAGCTGCTGGCGCAGCAGGAACTCGCGCTGGCTCTTCTCCATGCCCTCGGAGACGTCCCGGCGGATGCGGTCCTTGATCTCCTGCTCCGCGAGGGTGTCGCGGGCCCAGGCCAGGACCTTCTCGAGTCGCTGCTCGACGTCGAGGGTCTCCAGCAGCTCGACCTTGCGGTCGAAGTCGAGGTCGGGCGAGTAGACGGCGGTGTCGGCGAGCTGGCCGGGGTCGTCGACGCCCCGCAGGGTGTCGACGATCTGGCGCGCGCCGCGCGCCTCCAGGATGTTCTCGATCACTGCGCGGTACTCGCGAGCGAGCTCGCGCGCCCGTGGCGTGGGCTCCGGCTCGTCGATCCGCTGGATCTCGACCCAGGTGGCGCTGCCGGTGCCGGCCACGCCCGTCGAGATCTCGGCGCGGTGCAGGCCCCGGACCACGATCGCCATCTGTCCGCCAGGAAGCTCCCCGGCGTCCTCGATCTTGGCCACGGTGCCGACGCGCGCGTAGCGCTCGCCGACCTTGGGCACCAGCACGAGCAGTTGACCGGCGTCTCTGGCCGCCGTGGCGGCGGCACGGGACTCGGCGGTCTCCAGGGTGGCGGTCACGACCATGCCGGGCAGCACGACGCCGCTGGTCAGAGGGAGCAGCGGCAGGGTCTCAACAGACAGCTCAGGCATTCGTTCTCCAGATGAAGTGGGGTGCATCACCTGGCTCAACGCCGACGCGTCCGGAGCAATTCCCTGTCGAGCTGGAAGGTTGAGGTCGGCCATCTTCGGGGGCTCGACTATCAGCCCGCGCCACTCTGGAGGTGCTCCGTCACCCGGTAGAGGAGCTGCTGCTGCACGCCGCCGATCAGGCAGTAGACGATGCCGTGGGAGCTCCACCAGATGCTGCCGATCGACCCCCATCTGGCCGCGTCGACGCCCGGATCGCTGGTGGGGCCGCGTGCGCTGGCCATCTCCGGCGGGTCGCCCCTCCAGCGGATCAGGGTCATCCGGTGGCCGGCCATGTCCCGGTACTCGGTCACGGCGGCGACGTGCCCGGCGAGCATGCGGCCGCCGGCCCCTTGGACGCGGTAGCCGAAGGAGGTCAGGTTGGGCGTTTCCGCGGCGGGCCCGAGCACGGCGGTCAGGCGGGCCTGCGTCGAGCTGTCCCACTGCATCATCAGCGGCTGGGTCCGGTAGGCGGTCCATGCCGCGGTCAGCGGACTTGCCGGCGCCGGGGCCGGCACCAGCAGCATGGTCGCCGCCAGCATCGCGGCGGCGAGCCCGGCCGCGGCGCCCAGCGACAGCCAGTGGCGCCGACGGTTGCGCTGCCCATGTCCCCGCGCCTCGGCGCGCAGGGCCGACATGATCCGTACCCTGACGGCGTCGGGCGTGGGCACGGCCGTGGAGCGCACCAGCGAGGTGAGCTGGCGGTCCAGCAGGGCGCGGGAGGCGCAGCCACTGCACCGCGCGACGTGCTCGCGCGCCGCGACCGCCTCGTGCGGCTCCAGCTCCCCGAGGCTGAAGGCGGTCAGCCGGTCCTGAAACTGGTCACAGGTCATCGGCCTGCACCCTCCCTAGCTCGGGTGTCAGCAGCCGCTCCAGACGGCGGCGGGCCCGGTGCAGGCGCGACAGGATGGTGCCCCGTGGGACGCCCATCACCTCGGCAGCCTCCGCGCAGGACAGCCCATGGATGTCGACCAACGTGACGGCGATGCGGAACTCCTCGGGCAGCAGCGCGATGGCCCGGCGGACGCTCTCCCGGTCCATTTCTCGCACGGCCTGCTCCTCTGGGCCGGGCTCGTAGCTCGGCGGCTCCACGCTGGGCTGGTCCGGCGAGTCCAGCCAGACCAGCGGCAGGCGGCGATCCTTGCGGTACTGCGTGCAGAACAGGTTGTACTGGATGCGTAGCAGCCAGGCCTTGCAGTTGGTGCCAGGCTTGAACGTCGAGAACGAGCGCAGCGCGCGGAGCATCGTCTCCTGGGTGAGATCCTGCGCCGCGGCGCGTTCGCCGGTCAGGCGCAGGGCGGCGTCATACAGCGTGTCCATGTGCGGTACGGCGGTCGCCTCGAACCCGGCCAGCTCCACTGGCGACGACTCCCTCCTGTCGGCTCGGGCGGACTCGCCACTCCTGATTCAGGAACCGCGAGGCCGCCCGGCCGATTCCCAGGCCCGCGGGCGCCCGTGGCTGCCCGCGCCAGGTCCAGACCCTAGCCAGCCACCGCCGCGGTGGAGGCGTCGGTCCGGGGCCCGGCGAGGCGCCGGCGGCGACGCCGGCGCGACCCGGACTTGCGTGTCCCTTGGGTGGCCTCCTCGTCGCCCGACGCCGACGCGGCCGCCTTGGCCTTGGCCTTCGCCTTGGCCGGCGCCGGATGGCCGGCGGCGCGCTTGGCCGCCGCCTCCTCGACGGTCGGCAGGCCGAACAGATCGACCAGCAGCTGGCTGGTGGAGTAGACCTCGGGGATCGGCTCCTCGGCGAGGCCGAGGTGCTGGCGGATGAGGTCGGCGGTCGCGGCCTCGTTCCAGGCCACGAAGGTGATCGCCACGCCCGCCGCGCCGGCGCGGCCGGTGCGGCCGATCCGGTGGACGTAGGCGCGCTCGTCCTCTGGGGTGTCGTAGTTGATCACGTGCGAGAGCCCGGCGATGTCCAGCCCGCGGGCGGCGACGTCGGTGCAGACCAGGACGTCCAGCTTGCCCTTGCGGAACGAGCGCATCACGCGCTCGCGGACAACCTGCGGCAGGTCGCCGTGGAGGGCGCCCGCGCGGTAGCCGCGCTCGAGCAGGCCCTGGATGGTCCGCTCGACCCCGCGCTTGGTGCGCCGGAACACCGCGACGCGGTCCCTGGCGGGGGCGTCGAGCAGGCGGCAGAGCACCTCGAAGCGGTTGAGCGGGTGGACCTGGAAGAAGTGCTGCTCGGTGGCGGGCACGGTGGCCAGCTCGCCCTCTGGCTCGGCGTGCACGAAGGTCGGCTGCTTGGAGTAGCGGCGGGCGAGCGCGACCACGGCCTTGGGCATGGTCGCCGAGAAGAGCATCGTCTGCCGGTGCTCCGGCGTGGCGGCGATGATCGACTCGACGTCCGGCAGGAAGCCGAGGTCGAGCATCTCGTCGGCCTCGTCCAGCACCAGTACGCGCAGGGCGTCGAGCTGCAGGCTGCCCTGCCGCAGGTGGTCGAGGAGCCGTCCCGGGGTGCCGACCACCACGGGGGCACCCTCGTTCAGGTCGACGATCTGCGGGCCCATCGGCCTGCCGCCGACGATCGCGGCGACGCGGACGCCCGCGTCGTGCCCCGCTTTGGAGATGTCAGCGGCCACCTGGAGGCACAGCTCACGGGTGGGGACGACGATCAGCGCCTGGACCGCGTTCTCGCTGGGATCGACGTCCTGGACGATCGGGATCCCGAAGGCGAGCGTCTTGCCGGTGCCGGTTCGCGCCTGGCCGATGAGGTCGACGCCGGCCAGTGCCAAGGGCAGGCAGAGCGTCTGGATGGGGAAGGGGTGCTCGACGCCGATGCGTGCGAGCGAGGTGAGGGTGGTAGGGGTTGCGCCGAGGTCGGCGAAACTTCGTTCGGTGGTGTGACTGGTTGAGCTGCTGTGGCTGCTCGGTGTTGAACTCAGACCGGTGCCTCCAAGAAGTGTGTGGACATGCCTCAAGGGCGGCTCCGGCTTGGGAGCCTGCCCTCCTGACTGCCCAGTGTATCTGCCTTCTGCGATTTGCGTGTCCGGACCGGCGGATGTGCGCCGATGACGGCTTCAGTACCTGGGGATTCGCGGGTCGACGACCAGGCTCCACTCGTCGATCCCGCCCGCAAGGTTCCTCGGGCGCGACCAGCCGTTGACCTTCAGCCACATGGCCGCCTGGGCGCTGCGCATGCCCGAGTGGCAGTAGATCACCACCTCCGCGTCCTTGGGGATCTCGGAGGGCGCCCGGTCGACGAACTCGCCGAGGTCCAGGTGCAGCGAGGGCTCGATGGTGGCGATCGCCCGCTCCTCGGCGGTGCGGACGTCGACCAGCAGCGGGGGCGTCGGGCCGTCCAGCTCCAGGGCCAGCTCGGCCGGGTTGACCTCCTCGAGCAGGGGGTGGCCGCCCGCCATCAGCCCGCGCCCTCGGACCAGCAGTCCGGGCAGTAGAACTTGACCAGCTCGGGCGCCTGCTCGAGCAGCGCCTCGGGCTGCTGATCGGTGTCGGCGGCTGCCTCCGACACCTCGACGAATGCTCCACAGGAAGCGCATTCGACCAGCTTGGCTGCCACTGGTTCCCCCTTGATCGATTGGAGCGATGCAGTGCCGTCGGGACTCGGTGTCAATCGTACTGCCTGGCTCCGCACGACCCGCCCTGAGAACGCCGCTCACGTATCCGCGGTGCGCGCCGTCGCGGCATGCTGCCAGCGCAGGTGACGCGGGCGCGGCACCGATGCATGACCGGCGTTCTACGGTAGGGTTGGCGCGGTTTCCTGTGGTCAGCATCCGGCCCGCCGTGGGCCGGAGCCTTCGAGGAGGTCGTCAGTGGCCAGTCCGGCCGAGGTCTACCAGGCGCTGCGCGAGGCCCATGCCAAGGCCGACCCGGACGCCGCCGCCGCGCTGTACGCATCCGACGCGGTCTACTACGAGCCGGACAACGCCGCCCATCGCGGCCGCGACGAGATCCGCACCTACCTGGCCGCGTACTTCGCCAGGCGCGGCCCGGTCGAGGTCACGGTCAAGCGCGAGGTCTCCGCCGACTCGTCGGTGCTGGCCGAGTGGACCAGCTCCTACACCGAGGCCGGCCGGCGCTGGTCCGGCACCCCCGGCGTGTCCGTGGTCGAGCTGGGGCGCGAGGGCATCAGCTACCACCGCGACTACCAGTAGGCCGCGGCCTCCCGCGGGGCCCGGCGCCTCCCGCGGGCCCCGGCGCCTCCCGGCCCGCCCGCGGGCCGGTTGCTCAGCGCGAGGCGAAGCCGACGCGCTTCTCGGGGTTGTCGTCGCTCATCTCGATGTAGGCGAGCTTGTCGGTGGGGATGCCGACGCGGCGGCCCCTGCTGTCCGTCAGCCAAAGGACGACGCGGGTCTCGTTGGCCAGGGCGCTTTCCACGATCTTGACCACCTCATCGGCTGACTGGTCGATATCGACCTCGAGTTCCTTGGGGTTGTCGGTGACCCCCAGCTTGACCTCCATCGATCGAACGTCCTCCTGCTCGTTGGGCCGCGCGGGGCGGGTTGCCGCGCGAGCGTAGCAGGACCGGGCGGAACCGATCCGCCGGCGCCGGTGTAGAGGAGGTGACGTCGAGCGCCTTCCCTGGAGGCAAGCCATGCAGCGCCACAGCTTCAAGCTCCGCGGCCGCCGTGCCGCCGTCGCCGCCGCCGGGCTCGCGCTGCTGGTGGCGGGGTGCGCGCGCCAGCCGGCGGACCACCCTCGGTCGGAGCCGGCGGGCGGGTCGACGGCCGAGCGCCTGGCGGCCACGGACCTCGTCTACGCCGCCGATCCGGAGCGTGGCCAGGTCCAGGTGGTCGGGCCGGGCGGGCGGGTGCTGCGCACACTGCCCGCCGGCGTGCCGAGCCCGGACTGGGGGACCCTGTACGTCGCCGCCGGCGGCGCCGACCGGACCACGGTGAAGGCCGTGGACGTCGCAAGCGGCCGCGAGCTGCGGTCGACCACCATCGCCGGCAGGTTCCGGCTCCCGGCCATCGGCACCGCCGGGATCCCGGACGGGCTCTCCGGCGACGGCGGGACCCTGGTGCTGGCAAACCTCGCCGACACCCCGGTGAGCCGCTTCGCGATCCTGCGGACGGACTTCGCCGAGCCGCCCGAGCTGGTCGACCTGCCCGGCGACTTCGAGTTCGACGCGCTGTCCCCCGACGGCTCCCGGCTGTTCGTGATCGAGCACCTGCCTGGACCGGACCGCTCGGCCTATCGCGTGCGCTTCTACGACCGTGGCGTGGGCAGGCTGGACCCGGGCGTGATCGTGGACAAGCGGGACGCGTGGGAGACGTCCATGGCCGGCTACCCGAACACGCGCGTTACCGAGCCGGGCGGCAATTGGGTGTACACGCTGTACCGCAACGCCGCCCACGGGCCGTTCGTGCACGCCCTCAACGCCAAGGACGGCTTCGCGGTCTGCATCGACCTGCCGCGGGGTCGGGGCGGGGACGACCGGACCGCGCGGCTGTGGACGCTGGTCCGCGGCGGCCCGGGCGGGAACCTGTACGCGGTCAACACCGCGCTCGGCCTGGTGTCGGAGATCGACGGGCAGCAGTTCAGCGTGCTGCGGACCGCCTCGTTCCCGCCAGAGCGGCTGCCGGCGGGCGGGGCCCCGTCCGGGCCCGTCAGCGTGGCGCTGGGCGACGGCGGCGACCTCCTGCTGGTCGGGAGTGCCAACGGCGTGGTGGCGATCGGGACCGGCTCGCTGAAGGTGCAGCGCCGCGATCTGGCCGGCTGGGCGGTCGACGGGCTGGTGGCCAGCGCCGACGGCCAGCGCGTCTACGCCCTGAGCCACGCGCGCGGCCGGGTGGCCGCGATCGACCCCGCCAGCGGCGACCTCCTCGGCGAGCGGCCCGCCCCCACCGCCACCCTCCTCCTCCGCGCCGCCACCACCTGACCCGCGTCGGCGGGCGGCCGGGCGCGCCACGCCCGGCCCCGAGCCGCCCGCGCCGGTGGGCGGCGCAGGTGGAAGAAGGCGGCCAAGTGTCGCACCGGCTTGGTAGGTTCCTGCGCCAAGGACGGCGCACGAATGGGAGGCGAGGCCGGTGGGCTGGGAGCTGGGCGTGGCGGTCGCGGTGCTCGGTGGGCTGGCGGCCGGCTTCCTGCTGGCGCGCCGAGGCGGGCAGCTCGGCCTTGTGGCCAGCCTGCTCGACCGGCGGCTCGACGGCATGTCCAAGGAGCTCGACCGACGCCTGGTCGACCTGGACCGCCGCCTGTACCTCGGCCTGGACACGGTGCAGCACGCGCAGGCCCAGGCGAGCGACGTCGCCGCCGACGTGCGCGAGCGGGTCGCGGTGGTGAGCGGTATCGCCCAGCAGGTCCTCGAGCAGGCGCGCGACCTCGGCAAGCTGGAGGACCTGCTGCGGCCGCCGCAGGCGCGCGGCGCCTTCGGCGAGGTCCTGCTCGAGCACCTGCTTGCCCAGGGCCTGCCAGAGGGATGCTGGAGGACCCAGTACGCCTTCCGCTCGGGAGCGCGCGTCGACGCCGTGCTGGTGCTCGACGGCGCGCTGGTGCCGGTGGACTCCAAGTTCCCGCTCGAAGCGTTCGCCCGCATGGCCGCCGAGAATCATGGCGACGCCGCCCGCGCGCTGCATCGCCGCGCCTTCGTGCGCGACGCGCGCAGGCACGTGGACGCGATCGCCGACAAGTACATCCGCCCCGACGAGGGCACCTTCGACTTCGCCCTGTGCTACCTGCCGTCGGAGGCCGTCTACTACGAGTTCCTCCGTGAGGAGCCGGCGGGCGAGTCGCCGTTCCGCTACGCGCTGGAGCGTCGCGTCTTCCCGGTGTCGCCGGCGACGTTCTATGCCTATCTCCTGTCGGTGGGGGTGGGGCTGCGCGGCCTGCGGGTCGAGGCGAACGCCCGGCGCGTCCTCGACGCGCTGTCGGCGCTGCGGGGCGACCTCGACCGCTTCCAGGGCGACTTCGAGGTGGTCGGCAAGCACCTCGGCAACGCGCGAACACGCTGGGAGGAGGCCGCCCGCCGGCTGGACCGCTTCGGCGACAGGCTCTCCGAGGTCTCCGACCGCGCCGGCGAGGTCCAGAGCCCCTCTCAGGCGACGGACGAGTCGCTCGAAGCCGCGGACCCGGAGGTGGTCGTCCCGCCCCTGACAGTGGCCGTGACGCGGCCCGAGGGCGAGGGAGGTGAGCCCCTCACGGGAACCGGCTGAACCAGATCAGCGACAGGCCGGCTCCGGCGACCAGCAGCAGCAGCGACGCCGCGGCGAAGACCACCGTGACCTCCTGCCTCTGCCTGACGAGGCCGATCTTGGAGCCGAGGTCGTGGTAGATGCCCTTGAGGTCCTTGCTGGTCGGAGCGGCGAAGAAACGGCCTCCCGTCGCCTCGGCCACGCGCCGCAGGGTGAACTTGTCCGGCGGCACCGGGATGCGGCGAAGCTGCCCGGTGGTCTCGTCCGGTACGTCGACCATGCCGGTGTCGGTGCCCAGTGAGATGGTGAACACCGGGACGTTGAGCTGGCGCGCGTGCCGGGCCGCGTCCAGCGGCTGGGTCCGGCCCTGGGTGTTCGACCCGTCCGAGAGCAGCAGGATCACCGTGGGCGGCTGCTTGGACAGGTCGGGGGCCGTGGTCGTCGGGACGCTCCCGTGTCCGCCCGGCACGGTCGTGGTGGGAGCGCCCGGGGCGGGCGGCGGCAGCCTGGCCTCCAGCGCCCGCTCGATCGCGTCGCCCATGGCCGTCGGCCCCTCGGCGTGCAGCGAGGCCAGCGAGTCCTGGACGGCAGCCCGGTCGGTGGTGGGCCGGGTGAGGATCTGCGCCGTGCCCGAGAAGGCGACCACGCCGACGCGGAACTTGTCCGGCAGCTCACCGAGGAAGATGTTGGCCGCCTGCTCGGCCGCGATCATCCGGCTCGGCGCCACGTCGGTGGCGTTCATCGAGCCGGAGGTGTCCATCACCAGCATGACCGTGGCCTGCTCCTTGGGGACCAGGGTGACCGACTGTGGTCGCGCCAGCGAGAACAGCAGCCCCGTCAGCGCCAGCAGGTACAGGGCCGGTGGCAGGTGGCGGCGCCACCCGGGCGAGCGGGTGACGACATTGGCGAGCAGGTCGAGGTTGGTGAAGCGGACCGCGTAGCTGGTGCGGCGTCGCTGGCCGAGCAGGTAGGCGAGCACCGCGGCCGGGACCAGGGCCAGTGCCCACAGGAATCCCGGCCATTGGAGGCTCATCGCGATCGCCTCGCCACGGTCTGGGTGCCGCTCGCCGGTCCGGTCACCCGGTGGCGCAGGTACCCGGCGAAGCGTCGCAGCCAGTCGCCCTCGGTCCACAGCACGACGTGGTCCACGCCGCAGCGGCGCAGCTCCGCCGCCAGCTCGGCGCGCTCGGCGTCGGCCGCCGCGTTGAAGCGCTCCCGCAGCAGGCGCTGCCCGGTGTCGACGCGCAGGTGCCGGCCAGTCTCCGGGTCGACCAGCAGGAGCTCTCCGACGTTGGGCAGCTCCTGCTCGCGGCGGTCGCGGATCTCCACGGCGATCAGGTCGTGCCGTCCGGCCAGCGCCAGCACCGGGGCCTTCCAGTCGCGCGGTCCGCGGAAGTCGCTGACCAGGAACAGCAGCGAGCGGCTGTGGGTGAGCCGCCCGGCGCGGGCCATCCCCTCGCCGAGCGAGGTGGCTCCGGCCCCCTCGAGCTGCGGCTCGCGGCGCAGCGAGACGAGCAGGCCCATCAGGCCGACCCGGCCCTGGCGGGGCGGGAGCGTGACCGGGTGGTCGTCGCCGAAGGTCACGATCCCCAGGCGGTTGCCGCGCCGGGTGGCGAGGTGGCCGACGGCCAGCGCCACGCCCTCGGCCACGTCCGCCTTGCGGCGCTCGGCGGTGCCGAAGCACATCGACGGCGAGGTGTCGAGGATCAGCCAGCTCACCAGGGCGCGCTCGGCCACCTGGTCGCGGACGTGCGGCTCGCGCGTGCGCGCGGTCACGTTCCAATCGATGCGGCGCACGTCGTCGCCCGGCTGGTAGGGGCGGATCTGGGCGAGCTCGGTCCCGATCCCGACGGAGTTGGAGCGGTACTCGCCGGCCAGCAGCGCCTCCACCCGCCTGCGGACCACCACGTCGAGCGCGCGCAGCAGCGCCTCCGGGGTGGGCCCGGGTCCTGGTCGGTCCGGGGTCCGGACCGGGACGCCCCCGCCGGCCGCGCTCATGCCGTCGACTCGCGTGCCAGGTCGATCCGCGGCGCCGGGATCGAGGACAGCACCGCGGTCAGCAGGGCGTCGGCGGTGACCTCCTCGGCGAGGGCCTGGTAGGTGAGCACCAGCCGGTGGCGCAGCACATCCCTGGCCACCTCCTGCACGTCCTGCGGCAGCGCGTAGGGGCGGCCGCGCAGCAGCGCCAGCGCCCTGGCGGCGTGCACCAGGTTGATGGAGCCGCGCGGGCTCGCGCCGTAGCCGATGTAGGGCGCGATCTCGCCGACCCCGTACTGCTCGGGCAGGCGGGTCGCCATGCACAGCGCCACCGAGTACTCGGCCACCAGCCGGTCGACGTAGATGTCCTTGGTGGCGCGCTGGTACTCGTGGAGCTGGTCCAGCGTGAGCACCTGCTGGACGTCCGCGGGGTCCACCAGCGAGCGGTGGACCACGCTCATCTCCTCGCTGAAGTTGGGGTAGTCCACCAGCACCTTCATCATGAAGCGGTCGACCTGCGCCTCGGGAAGGGGATAGGTGCCCTCGGACTCGATCGGGTTCTGCGTGGCCAGCACCAGGAACGGGTCCGGCGCGGGATAGGTCGCCTTGCCGATGGTGACCTGCCGCTCCTGCATGACCTCCAGCAGCGCCGACTGCACCTTGGCGGGTGCGCGGTTGATCTCGTCGGCGAGCAGGAAGTTGCAGAACACCGGCCCCAGCTCGGTGTCGAAATTGCCGCTGTCCGGCCGGTAGATGCGCGTGCCGACCAGGTCGGACGGCACCAGGTCGGGGGTGAACTGCACGCGGTGGAAGGTGCCGCCGAGCACTCTGGCCACGGTCGAGATGGTGAGCGTCTTGGCCAGGCCGGGCACGCCTTCCAGGAGCAGGTGCCCGTTGGAGAGCAACGCGACCAGGACGCGTTCCAGCGTCCCCTCCTGGCCGACGATCACCCGCTTGATCTCGAAGAGCGCCGCCTCGAGCTGGGTGTGCGCGGCCGCGGCCTCGCCGACCGCTGCCAGCCGTGGCTTGTGTTCAGTCACGGATAGGGCTCCTTCCGGGGCGGCCGGTGCCTTGGTAGCGCAGCGGGGTTGCTCGAACGCGGGACACCCTATGTATCGGGGACTCCGAGTGGTGACTCGAGCTTCCCGGGAACCGGACAGGTCAAACCTGTTCGGAGACGGGACGGAGGGTGGAGGGCCAGCCGACGTGGACAAGTCACACCATAGCGCCAGCAGCGCGATCCGGCACCACCCGGAACGAGATTGGCTCCCCCGGAGGCCCCAAGGCCGGAGCGGTTGCCCCGGCCTTGTCCCACCATATGGGCCTCCGGCGTGTCGCCGGCAACGGATGCGTGTCGCGAGCCCGGTCATCCGAGGGGCTGAGCCCCACCCCGGGACCAGGGCGATCCCGCTCGGCACATCCGCCGCGTTGCAGTCGTTCTACGCGGTCACCCTGAGAACTGGCTGAGAATGACATAGGGGAGTCTTAAGAAAGCTGGCCCAAAGCCATGGGCCACGCAGGTCCGACGTCTCAGGACGCCGCCTCAGGAGCGACCCACGGGAATGAGCCTGCCGATCTGCTCGACCTGCTGTTGCAGGCGGCGGGCGACCCCCTCGCGGACCGTGGCCGGCAGGTCGATGGTCACGATCGAACCGCGCCCGGGCTGCGACTCCACCGAGACGGCGCCGCCGTGCAGCTCGGCGACCCACTTGACGATCGCCAGCCCCAGCCCCGACCCGGCCATGCCGCGCACGCTGGGCGCTCGCCAGAACCGGTCGAACATCCGGTCGAGGTGCTCATCCTCGATGCCGATGCCGCTGTCGGCCACCCGGACCTCGGCCCGACCGTCGTGCATGGCCATGCTCAGCTCGACCCAGCCCGCGCGGGTGTACTTGAGCGCGTTGTCGGCCACGTTCCAGATCGCGCGGCGGAGGTCGTCGCGGTCGCCGAGCACCCAGGCCTCCGGCAGGGGGCCGAGACGGACCTCCACGGCGTCCGAGGCGTGGCGCCCGGCGTCCCTGTGGATGTCGGCGACCAGGTGATCGAGGCGGAAGATGCGCCGGGGCGCGGACCTGGTGGCGGCCTCCAGCCGTGCCAGCGCGAGCAGATCGTCGATCAGTGACTCCATGCGGCGCATCTCGGTGAGGACGTCGTGCAGGGCGGCGCTGCGGTCCTCCGGCCGGGCGTCGGGGACCCGGCTCAGGAACTCGACGTTGGTGCGGATCGCCGTGATCGGGGTGCGCAGCTCGTGCGATGCGTCGGCCACGAAGCGCCGCTGCGAGTCGAGCGTGGTCTGCAGGTCGACGTGGGAGCGTTCCAGCTCGTTCAGCATCTGGTTGAACGTGAGGGAAAGGCGGCCCAGCTCGTCGCGGGGGTTGTGCGGCTTGCCCTCGACCGGCAGCCGCCTGGTGAAGTCGCGGTCGTCCCCGATCTGCTGCGCGGTGGCCCGCATGCGGGCGAGCGGGCGCAGCAGCGCCGCCGCCAGTCCGGAGCCGATCAGCGCGGCCACCAGCAGCACCGCCAGGCCGCCGCCGATCAGGATGCTGCGCAGCAGGCGCAGCGACGACTCCACGCTGTCCAGCGAGCGGGCGACGGTGACCTCGCCGTACAGTTTCTTGGGCGGGTTCTTGTGGACGTCGGGCGCCGGCAGGTTCGCCTGCCTGCCCTTCTCGCCCGGCGGCACGCTCTGGAGGGCCTCGAACGGCTCGGAGTACACGGCCAGAGGGATATGCAGGTCATTGACGTCGGCCTGGACCCGCGTCACGCGGTTGTAGGCCACGTGCGGCAGCCGGACGCCGGCGTTCTCGTCGGTGTTGGGGCTCTTGGCGTCGATCCCCCACCGCTTGCGGTCCTTGTCCTCGCCCATGGCGATCTGCATCCAGGTGCCCGGCTTCTGGTCGGGCGTCTTCCTGCCGAGCTGGCCGTTCTCGTGGATGTCGTTGGCGAAGTCGTAGGAGTAGAGCAGCCGCCCGAGCGCCTGGCCCTGGCTCTGCACGGAATTGGCGAACTCCTCGTGCAGCCGCCGGTCCACATAGGTGTAGACGCCGAACCCGAAGGCGGTCAGCGCGAGCATCAGCAACCCCAGGTAGGCCAGGGTCAACCGCGCGCGGAAGCTCATCGGGCGCCGTCCGGGTCCTCGCGGAGCACGTAGCCGACCCCGCGGACGGTGTGGATCACCCGGGGCTCGCCCTCGGTCTCCAGCTTGCGGCGAAGGTAGCCCACGTAGACCTCCAGCACGTTGGAGTCGCGACCGAAGTCGTAGTCCCAGACCCGCTCCAGGATCGTCGACCGGGTCAGCACCTGGCGCGGGTGCTCCAGGAACAGCGACAGCAGGTCGAACTCCTGGCGGGTGAGCGAGATGGAGCGGTCGCCACGCCACACCTCATGCGTGGAGCGGTCCATACGCAGGTCGCCGAAGCGCAGCTCCGCGGTGCTCGAGCCGTTGCGGCCCCTTCGCAGCAGCGCCTTGATCCTGACCAGCAGCTCCTCGAACGCGAACGGCTTGCCGAGGTAGTCGTCGGCTCCGGCCTCGAAGCCGGCCACCCGCTCCGGCACCTCGCTGCGGGCTGTCAGCATCAGCACCGGCACGTCGCCTGCCTGGCGCAGGCGGCGGCAGACCTCGAGCCCGTCGATGCCAGGAAGCAGCACGTCCAGGATGACGAGGTCAGGAGCGTGGTCGAGAGCCCTGGAAAGGGCCTCCTCCCCTGACGCGGCGACGTCGACCTCGAAGCCCTCGTAGGCCAGCGGCCGACGCAGCGCCGAAGCCAGTAGGGGATCGTCGTCCACGACCAGGATGTGGGCACCCATCTGCACGCCGCCCCTTCTCCTCCTACCTTCAGGACCTGGGCCCCCTGGGCGTCATTCTGCCTGCTCGGCGCCATCCTTGCCTACCCGCTCGCGAAGCCCTCTGGTGTACTCACCACGATCGTCACAAATCATCGGGCAGCTCCGGGCCGGCGCTATCGCTCGGATGCGTCCTCGCGGCGGCAGTCCTCGGGCAGTTTGTCGGTGCGGATGCCCTTGAAGGAGGGCGCGCGCAGCCGCCAGTCCTCGGTCCAGCCCTGGTACTCGACCTCGCAGACCAGCTCCGGCCGCGTCCAGCGCGCACCGCGCAGGCGCGGGTCGGGCGGGACCTCCACCGGCGCGTGCGCCTGCTCGCGTTCCTGGAGGTCGGGCAGCAGCCGCTCCAGGAAGCTGTGGGTGAAGCCCGTGCCGACGTTGCCGACGTAGCGCGGCCCGCCGTCGTCGTACACCGCCAGCAGCAACGACCCGAGCGTGCTGGAGCGGCCGCCCTTGCCCCTGGTCCAGCCGACGATCACGCAGTCCTGGCGTCGCACCGCCTTGACCTTGCGCCAGTCCGGCGAGCGGGCGCCCGGCCGGTACTGGCTGGTCAGCCGCTTGGCGACCACTCCCTCCAGGCCCAGGCCCTTGATCTGGTCGAAGAAGGCGGTGCCGCGGCCCTGCACCGCCTGCGAGACGCGCACGTCGTCGCGCGGCACCAGCACCTCGGCAAGCCGAGCCCGGCGGTCGGCCAGCGGCAGCTCCAACAGGGACTCGCCGTCGAGCCACAGCAGGTCGAAGGCCAGGAACTGGATCGGCACCCGGCCGCGATGGCGCGCCAGCTCCTCGGGCGAGCGGTGGAAGCGGTCCTGCATGCGCTGGAACGACGGCCGGCCGTCCTGGTCGAAGGCGACGATCTCGCCGTCGACCACGGCGTTGCGCGCGGCAAGCTGGCGGTGCAGGCCGTCCAGCTCCGGGAACTGGGCGGTGACGTCGCGGGCCGTCCGCGAGGTCAGCCGGGTGGTCTCGCCGAGCGCGGCGAGGCAGCGGTGACCGTCCCACTTCACCTCGAACAGCCAGGCTTCGTCGTCGAACGGCTCGCGGACCAGCTGCGCCATCATCGGCTCGAAGGTCGGCGGCGCGGCCGGGGCCGGCAGGGGCGTCCCGCCGCCGAGCAGGCAGATCCAGTCCTGCTTGGTGCGCACGAAGTGGTACTCGGCCCCGCGGAAGCGGCTGCCGTGCAGGCGGACGGTCCACTTGCCGTCGGTCACCTCCAGCGGCTCGTAGGTGCCGAGGTCGAAGAGGCGCACCTCGCCCGCGCCGTACTCGCCCTCCGGGATGGAGCCGGAGAAGGTGAGGTAGTCCATCGGGTGGTCTTCGGTCTTGACCGCGAGATGCCGGACGCCGGGCACCTCGGGCAGCCGCTTGGGGACAGCGAAGGACACCAGCACGCCGTCGCGTTCGAAGCGGACATCGTGGTGGAGCGCGCGGGCGTGGTGCTGCTGGATGCAGAAGACCGGGCCCGACGCCAGGTCGGCCGCCTCGGCGAGCCCGGCCGCGTGGGGCGCCTCCGGCAGCGCCACCGCTCGCCTGGCGGTGCCGGCCGGCTCCGGCGGCGGCTCCGGGGTGCGCCGGAAATCCCGCTTGCTCCGGTACTCGGAGAGGTCGGGCGTGGGCGGGGGCGCCGCCTCCGACTCCGATGCCGCGCCCGCTTCCGCGGGCTGGATGCCCAGGGTTTCGAGGGCGGCGGCCAGCGTCTGGCGGTCGGTGAGCACGGGCGCGAAGCGGTCGCCCTCCTCGAACCGCTGCCAGACGTTGTCGATGCGGAAGTCGTTCGGCTCCAGGTCCTGGTCCAGCTCGTCCCAGTCCAGCGGGGTCGACACCGGCGCGCCGGGCCGTGGCCGCAGCGAGTAGACGCTGGCGATGTTGGCGCCTTTGCGGTTCATCTGGTGGTCGATGAACACCTTCCCGGCCCGATCGGCGACGGGCCACGCCATGGTCACCTTCTCCCGGTAGGCGCGGACCAGCAGGCGGCCGACCTGCTCGACGAAGGCGCGCACGTCCGCGTACGGGTGCACCGGCTCGAGCGGCACGTAGACCTGCATCCCGGTGGCGCCGGAGGTCTTCGGGTAGCCGCGCAGCCCCAGCCCGTCCAGCACCACCTTGATCAGCTTGGCGACCGTGCGGACGTAAGCGAACGTGTAGGGCTCGAAGGGGTCGAGGTCGAACAGCGCGAACTCGGGACGGTCCAGCGAGCCGGCCCGGCTGTGCAGCGGATGCAGCTCGATGCAGCCGAGGTTGATGATGTAGAGCAGGCTGGCCAGGTCCTGCGCCATCACCATGTCGTTGACCTTGCGGTCGTCCCCGGGGACCCGCGCGGTGGGCAGCCAGTCCGGCGCGTGGCCGGGCACCCGCTTCTCGAAGAACGCCTCGCCCTCGATGCCGTCCGGCATTCGCAGCATGGTCAGAGGACGGTCGCGGAGGTGGGGGAGCAGCAGCGGCGCCACGTTCCAGTAGTAGCCGAGCAGGTCCCGTTTGGTCAGGCGATCCCCCGGCCAGTACAGCTTGTCGAGGTTGGACACGCGCAGCTCGCGGTCACCCGCGATCAGGCGCCAGGCGTCCCCCGTTCGCCGTGCCGGCAGCGGCGTGGGGAGCTGGAGGCGGCGTGCGCGACTGGCCACGGTTGCACGCTCCTTCGTGGCGCCAACTCCCGTACATGGACCCTCCTCTAGCGTACATTGAGCAGGTAGACCTGCATGACGGTGGGCCGCCGCCTGACCCGGGAGCAAGCCATGAAGACGATCTGGAAAGGCGCGATCTCGTTCGGCCTGGTGACGATCCCGGTCAAGGTCTACACCGCGACCGAGGAGAAGACGCTCAAGTTCAACCAGCTCCACGCTCCCGACGGGGGACGCATCCGCTACAAGCGCGTCTGCTCGATCGACGGCGAGGAGGTCTCCTACGGGGACATCGTCAAGGGCTACGAGTACGAGAAGGACCACTACGTGACGCTCACCGACGAGGAGCTGGACGCCCTGCCGGTGAAGACCGCCCGCGCGATCGAGATCGAGCGGTTCGTCGATTCGGAGCAGATCGACCCGATCTACTTCCAGCGGTCCTATTACCTGGTGCCCGACGGGACCGGCGTCAAGGCCTACCACCTGCTGCGAGAGGCCATGAGCGACGACAGCAAGGTGGCGCTGGCGAAGGTCGCCTTCCGCGACAAGGAGCACCTCGCCACCGTGCGGCTCCGCGAGAACGTGCTGGTCCTCGAGACGATGTTCTGGCCCGACGAGATCCGCGCCGCGCGCTTCGACGAGCTGGACGAGGAGGTCGAGCTGCGGCCCCAGGAGATCAAGATGGCCCGCAGCCTGATCGACAGTCTCAGCGACGACTTCGAGCCCGAGGACTTCCAGGACGAGTACCGGTCCGCGCTCGAGGACCTGATCAGCAAGAAGGTCCAGGGCGAGGAGGTCACCTACGCGGAGCCGGCCGAGCCGTCCAAGGTGGTCGACCTGATGGACGCGCTGCGGGCAAGCGTGGAGGCGGCGCAGGCCAGCAAGCCGGCCAGCGACCGCGGCGGCTCGCGCGCCAAGTCCACCAGGACGCGCCGCAAGAAGGCGGCCGGCGAATAGTCGCTCGGCGCGCTACGGCTTGAACGGCCGGCGTTCCGGACGTTCCGCGGCGTCGCGAGCCTCGCGCCTGTCGGGATCGCGGTTGTTGAGATCGCCGTGGCCGGGATCGTCCCCGTCGCCCGGACCCCCGTGGCGGTGGGGGGGCGGCCGGCGGACGGTCGGCTGTCCGTGGCGTCCGTAGTCGGTGCGGATGCCGTGGCGGACCGCCCACTCTCTGGGCGGCTCGGCCTCCTCGAGCGACTGTTTCGCCAGCTCACGGAGCTGCTCGCTGCCGCGCTCCCGGACGCCGAACTCGGCCCGCAGCGACAGGTAGGCCAGCCCGCCGATCGGGATCGGCAGCCAGAAGTTCAGGACCCGGTAGGTGATCACCCCGATCAGGGCGATGTCCCGCGGCGTCCCGAAGCCGACCAGCGTCGAGGTCAGCACGAACTCGACGACGCCCAGGCCTGACGGCGTGATCGGCAGCACCGCCAGCACGTTGGCGAGCCCGTAGGCGACCAGCAGGTCGTCCAGCCGGACCCAGTGCCCGAACGCGCCGACGAACACCCACAGCGAGGCGGCGTCGAGCAGCCAGTTGGCGGTGGCCCAGCCCACCGCGCGGCCGACCAGGGCGCGGTCGGCGACCAGGGTGCGCAGCCGGTCGGCGAACCGCCTGATGATGGCGACCACCCGGTCCGGGTCGAGCAGCGGTAGCCGCGCGGCGGTGGCGCGGACGACCTTGACCGATCCCTCCTCGCCACGCATCAGCAGCACGACCACGGTCGCGAAGGCGGCGATGAGCAGGGCGCCGAGCACCCCAGCAGTGCCGTACAGCGGGTTGTAGCCGTGCAGCGGGATCGACGCCACCAGGGCGATCCAGAGCAGCACGTTGAGCACCACCGCCGAGCCGACACCCTGGGTGGCCAGCGCGAACGCGGTGTCGGTGCCCGACAGCCCCGCCTCGGTGAGCAGCCGGTACCCCAGTGCGCCGCCCGCGGCCGCGCCGCCCGGCACCACGTGGCTTACGGCCAGGGTCGAGAACTGCGTGCGCAGCAGCACGTCGAACCGTGGCTGGGGCTTGCCGCGGGGCAGCACCGACCTGGTCAGCAGCGTGTAGGCGATGATCGAGGCCACCTCCAGCGCCACTGCCAGCAGCAGCCAGCGCAGGTCCACCTGGCCGAGGCGGTAGAACGCCCGGTGGACGCCGGCGATCTGCGGGACCAGGAAATGGATCACCACGAACGCGCTGGCCAGCAGCAGGACGAGCCGCCTGATCGAGATCGGCACAGCGGTCTGGGTCCGCACCGCTACGCCCCCGTCTGCGGCCGCGCGCCGCCGAGACGGGCCAGCAACCCCGCGAGCAGGGCGGTTCTCGGCACCACGCTGTCCAGGTCGAGCCACTCGCTGGGCCCGTGCGCCTCGCCACCCACCGGCGCCAGCCCGTCGATGGTCGGCACGCCGGCGGCCGCGGTGGTGTTGGCGTCGCCCGCACCGCCCGTCGCCGTGTGGCCGACCTCGAAGCCGAGGTCGCGCGCCACCCGCTGCGCCTCCTCGACCAGCGCCATCACCGCGGCGGTGCGCTCCATCGGTGGATGCCGGTGCAGCAGGCGCACGGTCGAGCTGGTGCCATCGACGGTCTGGCGCTCGACGATCTCGGACACCGCTGCCAGCGCCCGCTCGAAGTCGGCGGTGCTGGTGGCGCGCAGGTCCAGTTCGAGGACAGCCGCGCCGGCGACCACGTTGGGGCGCGTGCCCGCCCGCACCTTGCCGACATTGCAGGTCACGCCCTGCCAGCGGCGGTTCAGCCCGTGCAGCGCGATGGTGTGGTGGGCGGCCTCCAGCGCCGCGCTCGCGCCCTTCTCCGGCCGCACGCCCGCGTGCACCGCGCGGCCGGTGACGCGGACCTCCAGCGCCGCGATGCCCTTGCGGGCCGAGACGAGGTCGCCGTTGATTCGGGCCGCCTCCAGCCCGATGGCGACATCGTGGTCGGCGGCCAGTTCCTGGATGATCGGCTTGCTGGAGGGCGAGCCGATCTCCTCGTCGGGCGAGAAGATCATGGTGAGCAACTCGAAATCCTCGAAGCCGGCGTCGTCGCACAGCGTCTCGATCGCCTCGATCCCGGTCACCAGTCCGGCCTTGTCGTCGGTCACACCGGGACCGTACGCGCGGCCTCCATCGGTCCGGAACGGCCGCGCCGCCGTCTCACCATCATCGAACACCGTGTCCATGTGCGCGAGCAGCAGCAGGCGCCGCCCGCCCGCGCTCCTGGACAGCCCGCCGGAGCGGCGGCCGATCAGCGTGTCGCCAAGCGCTGGCTCGCCCGGCCCCGGGCGGTGCGGGCGGCGCTCGACCTGCCAGCCACCGGAGCGCAGGTCGCGCTCGAGCAGATCGGCGACGCGGTTGACGCCAGCCGGGCTGAAGGACCCGGAGTCCTGATTGACGAGCTGCTCCAGCCGCGCGACGGCGGCCTGATATCGCCGCTGCAACAATGGCAGAAGCGCTTGGGGGTCGGCGCGAGGGTCCATGAGCCTGGGGCCAAGTATAGTGACGCGCCGCTGTGAGGCCCTGCCAAACGCCCAGGTCCGCCCGCGCGCGGCCCGCCTGGCCCCACGCGGGCGCTTGGCCCGGACCGTCCCGAGTTCCCTGGCGCGCGGCCGGGTCACTTTGACAGCTTCTTGAACGGTTGGGCGGCTACCATTTCAGCTATGCGAGTTCTGGTCGTAGAGGACGAGGTCGACCTCGCGGACGCGGTTGCCCGCGGTCTGCGCCGCGAGGGCTATGCGGTCGACGTCGCCTATGACGGCGACGAGGCCTTGGACAAGCTGTCCATCAACGAGTACGACGTCATCTGCCTCGACCTGAACCTGCCCGGCACCGACGGGATCGAGGTGACTCGCCGGCTGCGCCTGGAGCGCAAGGAGCCGTCCGCCCCGCGGGTGCTGATGCTCACGGCTCGGGACCAGCCCAGGGACCGCGTCGTGGGCCTCGACGAGGGCGCCGACGACTACCTCATCAAGCCGTTCGACTTCGACGAGCTGAAGGCGCGGGTCCGCGCGCTGCTGCGGCGCGACGCCGGCCGCTCTGGCGCGCTCATGCGCGTCGGCGACCTGGAGCTGGACACCGCCAGGCACGAGGCTCGGCGCGCCGAGCACGACCTCTCCCTGACGCCCAAGGAGTTCTCGCTGCTGCGCTACTTCATGTCGCGCGCCGGCCAGGTGCTCTCCCAGGAGGACCTGCTCGAGCACGTCTGGGACGAGCACGCCGACCCCTTCACCAACACCGTTCGGGTCACCGTGATGACGCTCCGCCGCAAGCTCGCCGACGCCGCTGAGGGCCAGCCGATCGAGACCGTGGTCGGCCGTGGCTACCGGCTGCGAGAGGGGTCGTGAGCTCGGTGAACCAGTGGGAGATGCCCACCTGGTCCAGCAACCGGCTGCCGGAGTGGATGCGCTCGATCCGGTTCCGCTACACGCTGCTGTACTCGGGCGTGCTCTTCGGTCTGGCCGCGCTGGTCATCGGCGCCATCTACCTGATCCTGTGGATCAGCCTCCACGAGCCCATGTCGATCATCAACGGCAGGGTGGTCGACCGTTTCAGCGGCCAGTCGTTCTCAGTCGACATCGTCACCGCGCGCCAGTTCGAGCGCCTGGTCCACCAGCAGACCCTCGAGCGGCTCCGGACCTTCTCGTTCGAAGCCCTGATCGTGCTGTTCTTCGCGAGCCTGGTGGTCGGCTGGGTGGTCGCCGGGCGTGTGCTGGCGCCGATCGGCCGGATCACCGGTGTGGCGCGTGAGATCCAGGCCACCGACCTCTCGCGGCGTATCCGCCTGCAGGGCCCCAACGACGAGCTGAAGCAGCTCGCCGACACCTTCGACGCGATGCTCGCCCGCATCGACGCCGCCTTCGCCGCGCAGCAGCAGTTCCTCGCCGACGCCTCGCACGAGCTCCGCAACCCGCTGGCGATCATCCGCACCAACGCGGACCTCGCCCTCACCGACAAGGACCCGCAAGTCGACGAGCTGCGGCAGGCGGTGGTGGTGGTCAAGCGCGCCAGCGACCGCATGGCAAGGCTGGTCGACGACCTGCTCGCCCTGGCTCGCCGCGAGTCGCCAACCTTCGCCATCGAGCAGGTGGACCTCGGGCGCGCCGTGAGCGAGGCCAGCGAGGAGTTCCTGGCTCCGGCCGAGGCGCGCGGGATCGTGCTGGACCGCGCGGTCGCCCCGGGCGTGGTGGTCATGGGCGACGCGGACGCGCTCAAGCGCGCGGTCGCCAACCTGCTCGAGAACGCCGTGCGGCTGGCGCCGAGCGGCTCCCGCATCCGCCTGGCGGTCGGCAGCGAGCGCGGGCTCGCCTGGATCGCCGTCTCCGACGAGGGGCCCGGGATCGCCCCCGAGCACCAGCCGCGGGTCTTCGACCGGTTCTGGCGGGCAGACAAGGGCCGCTCCAGGGCGGACGGAGGGACCGGGCTCGGCCTTTCGATCGTCCGCCAGATCGCCCAGAGCCACGGCGGGGACGTGCAGCTCCAGTCGAAGCTGGGAGTCGGCTCGACCTTCACCATCTGGCTGCCCGTCGCCAACGTCAGCAACGACCCCGCCCGCAGCCTCACATCCGGCGCCCCTCGCTAGCTTTCTCACATCCGGCGCCCCCGCGAGCTTTGGCCCGGGCTCGGCGCGGGTAAGCCGTTGGCGGCCCGGAGCGCCGCCGCCCCGGGCGCCCGGTCCCCCCGCCGCTCGGCCCCCGCGACGGGCGCCGCGGTCCCTTCCGCACAGTGACGCTTACGTACCGCAACAGCGGCCTTTACGTGGGCTTGAGAGTTCGCTTACCGATGTTTTAGTGCAGCCGGCCTACGCTCGATGCACAGACGAGCAAGACCTCGTCAGTGAGAGAACTCCGTTCAGGAGGCCGATGGATGTCCAACTCCGACATGTGGCGACCGCCGCCGACCTCCGCCAACGGCGCCCATGAGCCCTCGGACGAGCAGCCGACCAACCAGGACGAGGCTGGTCGCGACCCTACCGCGCCGCTCGACGCGAGCTCGACCCAGCAGGGCTCGCCCGGCTGGGCTCAGGATTCCGAAGGCGGCTGGCGGGCCGACGGTTCACACTGGACCGGTCAAGAAGGATCGAGCTGGGGCGAAGCAGCCCCGACAAGCTGGGGTCAGGGCGGCGCCGGCAGTGGCTGGAGTGGTGCGGGACCGGGCGGCGGCCCGTCCACACCGGCCCCCGGCGCCCCCGCCCCAGGACAGGCCGGCCAGATGCCAGCATCCATGGCCGGCAACATGACCGAGCCGCAGGGGTCATGGGCCGCGCGGGCCACCGCGCCCCCGTGGGCTGAGGCCGAGACCCGCCCGATCCCAGAGCCCTCCGGGGCCCGTCCGTCCTGGGGCGGCCCGACGCCCGGCAGTGGCGACCGCCCGCCCCGGCGCAGCAGCTCGCGCCTGGTCGCCACCGTACTGGCCGTCGTCCTGCTGCTCGGCGCCGGCTTCGGCCTCGGTCAGCTCCGCGACCGTGGCTCCAGCAACGCCAGCGCCAGGGGCAGCTCGCCCGGGACGCCGGTCGCCGTCACGCCCTCGCAGATCAAGGCCGGCGACGAGCCGGTCGCGTCGGTGGCCAAGGCCCTGCTCCCGGCGGTGGTGCAGCTCGAGACGGACCAGGGGCTCGGCTCCGGGGTCGTCTACGACAAGAACGGCTACATCCTGACCGCCGCCCACGTGGTCGCGGGCGCGAGCCAGGTGACCGTCCGGCTCGCCGATGGCACCAAGCTCTCGGGCCGCGTGCTCGGGACCGACAGCGGGACCGACATCGCCGTGGTCAAGGTCGACCGCAACAACCTCCAGCCGGCGGCGCTGGCGCTCAAGGTGCCGCTCGAGGTGGGTCAGACCGCGGTGGCGATCGGCAGCCCGTTCGGCCTGGAGGGAAGCGTCACCTCTGGCGTGGTCAGCGCGGTCAACCGCAGCCTTCCCACCCAGGGCGGCTCGGTCTTCGAGGTCCTGCAGACCGACGCTCCGATCAACCCGGGCAACTCCGGCGGCGCGCTCGCCGACCGTGAGGGCAGGGTCATCGGCATCAACGACTCGATCCGCTCGGAGTCGGGTGGCAATGAGGGCGTGGGCTTCGCGGTCCCGATCGACATCGCCGCGGCATCGGCGGCCCGGATCGTGCAGGGCAAGTCCTCGGCATCCGGCTACCTCGGGGTCAGCGGCACCGACCCGACCCTTGGACGGGCCGGGGCGCTGGTGAACGAGGTCGTCAACGGCGGTCCCGCCGACAAGGCCGGGCTGCAGGTCGGCGACCTGGTGGTCAGCGTCAACGGCAAGGCCGTCCAGAGCATGGACGACCTGGCAGCGCAGGTCCGCATCCTCGAACCGGGCCAGAAGGTGCAGCTCGGTATAGTCCGAGATGGCAAGCAACAGACCATCACAGCGACGTTGACAAACCGGCCAAACGAATGATGAGATATGGCCCACAGTCAGTAGCCCACTCGGACTAGACAGTATCGACCGAATCTGGTAGTTTGCCTGGTAACGATTTGGAATCGAGCGCAGCACGAACCGGAATGACCGGCGTACTGTTTGGAGACGCGAACACGGAACTGATTCAGAGCGGCGCTGGGGGGCGCTCATCAGGATCGCTTCCGCCCGCATGACGGCCGGGGCCGTCGAGCCTCGGCCGGGAGGACACGGGAGGCGCGGGAAGCAAGTTCGCGATGCGACGGCCGCGCCGTCCGGCTGTGAGGACCGGTGGTTGGGGGACTGCCGGGACCCCGCCGGACGGCAGGCCGTCTATTAGTTCTCAATGCTCTAACACCGCTCGTCTGGATTGGATCCTATTTTTCTTACTATTTCGCTATTCCCCCGCACCGATCGCTACTCGACCCGCCTTGTCGGACATCCGGGGGACGTAATCCGTAGTCCCCTAGGCACCGCCCAAGTCGCCATTAGGGTGTTCGACCGGACCAGAGCGCACGGTTGGCGGATCGTGCCTCGTCCACCAGCCGGCGGAATAGCCCGGCGTAGGTCACGTCAGGCGGGATCGTGATGAGCTGGGCGTAGCCCTCGGCCGCCAGCAGCGCGTTCCAGAAGGTCCCGTCCGGCAGCCAAACATAGGCCAGCAGGCGCCCGTACCTGTCCCTCGCCTCGACGTCGCCCACCAGCCGGACAGTGCGCCCGCTGAGCATGTGCTTGGCGAAGTTCGAAGCCTCCTTTCCATAGGGCTGGACCGGGCGATCGGGGTCGACCGTCTCTGGGGTGTCGACCCCGATCAGGCGGATGCGCTCGTTCCGGCCAGCGATCGCCGCGATGAAGGTGTCGCCGTCGACCACCCGCTCGACCTTGGCCGCGATGGCGTCCGCGGGCACCGCGGGCCAGGTCGCGCGCTCGGCGGGACTGGTCGCCAGCTGGGGCGCGCGGTCCGGCCGGCAGCCCGCCAGCACGAGCACCACCATCGCCAGCAGTGCGAGCAACCCGATGCCCGCGACCCTGGGAGCGGGTCGCCCCGATGTCCGGTGCGGCCGAGCCGGCCGCCGCGAGTGGTTGGTGGCGATCATGCGAGGAGCATAGAGAGCGCCGCCGACGCCTGCTCCGGGTTGTCCACACCCCCTTGCGTCACCGCTCGGACGCGGGCGGGCGGATGCTCCCCACGGCTTCACCCGGGGGGTGTGGACAACCCGCAACGGGCGTCCCGGGCGGTCGTTAGGATCAGGGCATGACCACCGGACTCGGCGGCGCCGCCGCCGCCCCACAGCACGCTCGACCGGACCGCGATGGCGACCCGGCCGCGGCCATCGCACTGCCCGACGGATCGCCCGCGGCGGTGGCAGCGAGCCTGCCCCCGGGCAACCTGGTCGTGCTCGGCGGTCCGGGCAGCGGCAAGACCACCCTGCTCGAGGCGACCATGTACGACCTGGCGACCGCACCCACCGGGGCCGCGTTGTTCGTCACCTCCAGCAGGCAGGCGGCGGTGGCGTCGACCGCGCGGCTGCTCGCCCGCGTCGAGCGTGCCGCCGGTGGGGCGCTGAGCTGCGTGACCTGGCATGCGTTCGCGCGCGGGCTCGTCACCAGCCACGCGGACCTGCTGCCCTACCGCGGCGAGCCGCGCCCGCTCAGCGGCCCGGAGCAGTGGTCGCTCGTGCGCGAGCTGCTGCTCCAGGACCCACCGGTGGTCGACTGGCGCGATCTCGAACCGCTGGTCCGCACCCGGGCCTTCACCGACGAGCTGGCCAACTTCGTGCTCGCCTGCCAGCGGCGCCTGATCGGCTCAGAGGACCTCGTCGAGCGCGCGACCGCCCAGCGCCGGCCGGCCTGGCATCTGGCGGCCGACTTCCTCGCCAGCTACCTCGGCCATCTGGCGCTGGCCGACCTGGTGGACCAGGCGGGCATGGTGGTCCAGGCCGGCGACCTGCTGGAAGACCACCCCGATCTGCGGGCCGACACCGTCGCGCAGGTCGGCACGGTCCTGGTGGACGAGGCACAGGAGCTGGACCCGGCGCAGTTCCGCCTGCTGGAGCTGCTCGCCGGCGACGGTGCCCGGGTGATCATGGCCGGCGATCCGGCCGGCGGCACCGAGGCCTACCGCGGTGCCGCGTCCGGGACGCTGCCCGAGCGCGCCGCCCGGCTCGGCTGCCGGACGGTCCTGCTGGAGCACAGCCGCCGGCTGGGTGGGCGCGGCCTGGACGCGGTCCGGCGGCTCCAGTCGGCCGGTCCGCACCCGGCCGTGGCCCTCCGGGGCGGCGGCACCACCGCGGTCGACGCCGCCCACTTCGCCGGCCCCGCCGAAGAGGCCGACGCGATCGCCCGCCTGCTACGGATCGCCCATCATCGCGACGGCGTGCCCTACGGTCGCATGGCCGTGCTGCTGCCCTCGCCGCGACGCCTGACCGTTCCGGTCAGGCGGGCGCTGGAGCGTCGCGGGGTGCCCTACCGCCTCGGCGCCGGCGAACGGCAGCTCCTGCAGGAGCCGATCGTGCGGCACGTGCTCGACCTGTTCCGCCTCGCGCTGGACCCCGGCCGCGCCGACGAGCTGCTGCCGTCGCTGCTCACCTCACCGCTGGGCGGGCTGGACCCGCGGGAGCTGCGAGCGCTCCGCAGGGCCGCCGTGCTCGCCGACCGGTCGCTGGCCGAGCACGTGGCGGCTCCGGGCGACGACCTCGGCGTCGAGGGGCCGATCGCCGACCGGGTGGCGGCGCTGCGCGGCCTGCTCGACCAGGTGGCGCACTGGGCGAGCGAGCTGGAGGCGGACCGCTGCTTCTGGGAGGTCTGGTGCAGCGCACCGGTGTTCACCGAGCTGGTGGCGCGTGCCGAGCGCCATCCCGAGGACGCCGGCATCGCCCGCCAGCTCGACGCCCTGACCGCCTTCTCGCGGACGCTGGGGTTGTTCGTCGACGGCCGCCCAACCGCGACCATGCGCTCGTACCTCGACGTGGTCGAGCGGGCGGACTTCGCCAGCGATCCGTGGCTGCCGCCCTCGGTGGCCAGGGTGGACGCGGTGTCGCTGCTGTCGGTGCACGCGGCCAAGGGAGAGGAGTTCGACCTGGTGGTGGTGTCGGGCTGTATGGAAGGGGCGCTGCCCCGGACCGCCTGGCCGGAGGGCGTGTTCGAGGCCTGGCGCCTGGACGGCGACCTGGACCCGGTGGCGCGTGCCCGGGCGATCGTCGAGTCCGAGCGGCGCCGCTTCGTGCTGGCGGCGAGCCGGGCCAGGGATCGGTTGGTGTTCACGTCCTCCAGGTCCGAGGGGCGCGGCGAGCCGTCCCGGTTCGTCGCCGAGATCGGCCTGGACCCCTCGGCCGAGGCGGTCCCGGGCGACCCGGCGCCGCTCGGCCCGCTGGAAGCGGCCGGTGCCCTGCGGCGCGTCGCGGGCGACCGCTCGCGGCAGGCGGCCGAGCGGCTGGCCGCCGTGACCACTCTTGCGGCCATGCCGGGCGTGGACCCGTCCACCTGGTGGTGGCGGCGCGACTGGACGGTGGACCCGGAGCCGATCGCCTCCGAGGGCCGGCTCCGCACGTCGTACTCACGCATCGGCACCTACGAGGACTGCCACCTCCGGTACTTCTTCTCCAGCGTGGTCGGCCTCGACGATCGCACCTCGTATCAGATGGCCTTCGGCAAGCTCATGCACACCATCTTCGAGCTGGCCGCCAGGGGAGAGGTCGCCGATGAGCCGACCGCGCTCAAGACCGCCTACCGGGAGCGGTTCGACCCGGCCTGGTTCCCCTCCAGGGCCATCGCCCATCAGTACTGGCGCGACGGCATGGCCATGCTCGAGCTGTGGCACCACGGCGAGGCCGAGCAGGCCAGGCAGGCGTTGCGCTTCGAGGTCGCCTTCGAGATGGAGGTCGCCGGCCACCTCGTCCGCGGGCGCATCGACCGCGTCGACCCGGCCGAGGGCGGCGTGATCCTGCTGGACTACAAGACCGCCCGGAACCCGGCGACCGAGGACGAGGCGCGCCGCTCGCTCCAGCTCGCCATCTACTATCTGGCGGCGCTGCGCGATCCCGAGCTGGCCGCACTCGGGCCGCCGGTCGAGATGCAGCTCGTCTACCCCGCACAGGCGCGCATGGGGCGCTTCGCCCGCGTCAGCCAGCGGCCCGAGCCGGACCATCCCGAGCTCGTCGAGCGACGGCTCGTTCCCCTACTCGAAGGCGCCGCCGCCGAGGCGTTCGACCCGAGCCCGCACGCCGACTGCAGGTTCTGTGCCTTCAAGGTCATCTGCCCGATGTGGCCGCAGGGCGAGGACCTGCTCGCGCCGGTGCAGCCACCCGCCGCCTCCACCGCCGCCACCACCACCACCACCACCACCGCGGGCGCGCCGGCGCCGCCGCAGCCTTCCCCAGGAGGCGAGCCATGAGCGCCAGCCTCACCGCCACCGCCGCCACGGCGAGCATCCGCAGAGCGCTCAAGGACCGCGAGCCGACGTCTGAGCAGTGGGCCGCGATCACCGCTCCGATCGGGCCGGTCCACGTGATCGCGGGGGCCGGCTCCGGCAAGACCGCCGTAATGGCCGCCCGCATCGTCTACCTGGTCGAGCGGGTCGGGGTGGCTCCCTCGGAGATCCTTGCCCTCACCTTCACCAACAAGGCCGCCACCGAATTGGAGGAGCGCGTCCGCGACGCCCTGGCCATCAGCGCCGCAGCCCCCTCCCCGCCGGCCGCGCCGGCGGGGACGGAGGCGGGGGAGCCGGGCGCCGGCGCCTGGCCCACGACCGGGGCTCCCGGGCAGCTGGGCGCGGGTCCCTGGCCCACGGCCGAATCGGCGGTGGACGGGTTGCTGCCGCCGGGCGTGGCGCCCGCGGATCAGGTGGCGGTGCACACCTACCACGCGTTCGCCGCCGAGCTGGTCAAGGCGCACGGCGTCCGGGTCGGCGTGGAACCGGACGCCGACCTGCTGAGCGAGGCACAGCAGTACCAGATCCTGCTCGGCCTCCTGGACGGCGAGCGCTTCGAGCACCTGCACGTCCGCACCGCCGGCGCCACCATCCGCAAGACGCTGGAGCTGGCGGCCGCCTGTTCCGACCATCTGGTGGAGCCGGCCGCCGTGGCCGACCATGCCAGGCGCCTGCTGGCCGCGGCCGAGGCCGGTGAGCGCATGCCCGATTGGCAGGTCCAGGCGGCTCGCGAGCGCATCGAACTGACCCGCCTGGTCCAGCGCTACGCCGCGGAGAAGCGCCGCCGCAGCCGGATCGACTTCGGCGACCAGGTCGCCAGGGCCTTCCAGCTGGTCGACCGCCACGACGACCTGGCGTCCGAGCTGCGCACCCGCTATCCCCACGTCCTGCTGGACGAGTACCAGGACACCAACATCGCCCAGCGCCGCCTGATCCAGGTCCTCTGCCCGCCCGGTTCCTCGATCATGGCGGTCGGCGACGCCCGCCAGGCGATCTACGCCTTCCGCGGCGCCACCATGTACAACCTGCTGTCCTTCGGGGAGCACTTCACGACAGGGAACGGGCACGGCGCGCCGCGTCCACTGCCACTGTCGACCAACTTCCGCTCGGGCCGCCGCATCCTCGAGCTGGCCAACTCGGTGATCGACCCCATCCCCGAGGAGCGTCGCGGAGGCGCGCCACTGGTCGCCCAGACGGGCGCGGGGGACGGCGAGGTGCGGGCGGCGCTTTTGTCCGATCAGCTCGCCGAGGCCGAGTTCGTCGCCGAACAGATCGTCGGCGCGCACGAACGCGGCCTGGAGGACGGCACCTACCCGGACTGGCGGGATGTGGCGGTGCTGGTCCGCTCCAAGCGTCTGCTCGGACCGCTGCGCGAGGCGCTCGAGCGGCGCGACGTGCCGGTCGAGGTCGTCGGCCTCTCGGGTCTGCTGGAGACCCCCGAGATCGTCGACCTGGTCTCGGTGCTGCGGGTGATCGCCGACCCCGGGGACAACGTGGCGCTGGCCCGGGTGCTGCTCGGCCCGAGGTGGCGGATCGGGTACCGCCACCTGGTGCGGCTCGCTCGCTGGGCCTCGCGGCACAACTGGGGCCTCAAGGACGTGCTGCCGGGCGAGGACCCCGATCCCGGCGACGTCTCTTTCGCCCTGTCCGAGGCGCTGGACCATCTCGGCGAGGTCGAGGGGCTGGACGGCGAAGCCCGCGCACGGCTGGAGGCGTTCCGCGTCGAGCTCCGCCGGCTCCGGCGGCGCTCGGACGCGCCACTGCTCGACCTGGCCCAGACCGTGCTGGAGCGCACCGGCGTGTGGGCCGAGCTGGAGTCCTCCGCCGACCGGCGCGCGGTCTCGGCACGACAGAACCTGGCGACCTTCCTCGACAGGGTGGCGGCCTTCGCGCCGGTCGAGGGGGACCCATCGCTGTCGGCGTTCCTGGCCTACCTGGACGCGGTCGAGGACGCGGCCGAGCCGGTCGAGGCCACGCAGCCGGCGCTGGCGGACTCGGTCAAGTTGATGACCGTCCACATGGCCAAGGGGCTGGAGTTCCCGGTGGTCGTGGTCGCCGGGTTGTCCGCCGGCACCGCCAGGGACGGCTCCCCCAAGCACGGCATCTTCCCGGACGTCCGCGTGGCCGACCCGCGCCGTGCCCAGGGCTTCCCGTACGAGCTGCGCGAGGACGCCGCCCATCTGCCCCGCTTCGCCGGCAACGCCCGGGCGTTCAGGGCCCAGCTCGACGAGCGCGCGCTGGAGGACGAGCGGCGGCTGCTGTACGTCGCGCTCACCAGGGCGAAGCGGCTGCTGGTCCTGACGGCCGCCTGGTGGTACCGGGGCTCGGAGAAGGTCGCCAAGGGGCCGAGCACCTTCTGGCGGGAGGCGGCCGAGCATCCGGCCGTGACGGTGGTCGCGCAGGCCGCCGAGCCTGAGACCAGCCCCCTGACCGAGGCGCTCCGCGCCAAGGTCCACTGGCCGTCGCCGGCGCGACGGCCCGAGGAGCTGACCGACCCGCTGCTGCCCGAGGGGGTCGCGGCGGCCGTCGAGCTCGCCCGCCAGGACTCGCGGGCGATGCTCGGGCGCGTGCCCCCAAGCGAGGTGGACGCCTACCAGGCGGCCGTGGCCGCGGGCCGGCACCTGGTGGAGGCGACCAACGGGGAAGCTCCCGCGCTGCCGCTGCCGCCCCGTGTCCTCTCGGTCACGCAGCTCCTCACCTACGCACGGTGCCCTCGCGACTTCTACTGGACGGTGGTCCGCCCGCTGCCGTCGCCGCCGAGGCCGGCGGCCCGGCTCGGCGCGGTCGTCCACCGCCTGCTCGAGCGCCGCGCGCGTGGCCTGCCCGATCTGGTCGATCTCGACGGGCTCGGCGGCGACGTGCCGAGCGGGGTCGCCGAGCCGGGCCTGGTCGAGCGGGCCAGGCGGAACTTCGCGGCCACGCGCTACGCGCACCTGCCGCCACCCGAGGCTGAGGTGGGCGTGGTCCTGCGGGTCGGGCCGTGGGCCGTGCGCGGGCGCATCGACGCGATCTTCCGCGGCGGCGACGAGGTCGAGCTGGTCGACTGGAAGACTGGCCGGCGCCCGGAGTCGAACCCGCTCGGCCTCGATCAGCTCGGCGTCTACGCGCTCGCCCTCCGCGACCTGGGCGAGCTGCCGGACGGCCGCTGCGTGACGGCCTACTGCTACCTGGGTGGCGACGCCCCGCAGATCGACCCGTTCGATTGGGGCCCGGACGACCTCGACCGCCAGCGGGACGTCCTGGAGACAATCCTGGCCGCGCTGGACCGAAGTGAGTTCGAGCGCCGCTGCGGCCTGCCCACCTGCCGAACATGCCGCGGCGGGTGACGCCCGCCAGCCGCCGCGCCTTCAGTGGACGTTGAGGCGTGTGGCCGTCGGGGTGCCGAAGCGCTTGGCGACCAGTTCCTTCATGCCGTGCGGGAAGTCCTGCTTGGTGGCCTGGTGGGATGGGGTGAGCTGGCGCTGGGCCGTGGCGTCCCCGGCGAAGGCGGCGATGCACAGCTCTGGCTCGGCGTTGGCCAGCGCCAGGATGGCGCCGGCGCAGCCGAGGGGGCCGGCGAGCGCCAGCACCGGCGCGGCACCGACGTAGAGCCAGCCCCGGAAGGTCTCGAGCTCGTTGAGCAGCCGATCGGGATCGCCGGTGGAGTCCTTCAGCCCGCGGACGGGCAGCTCACCGAGGACCTCGACCGGCAGGCCCGGCGGCGACACCTGCGGGTAGTGGTAGGCGAGCACCGGCAGGTCGCCGGCCGCCGCCACCACCGCCTCGTAGTAGCGCCGGGGGTCGTGCGGGCCTGGAGGGGAGAGGGTGAGCACGGCGTCGGCCCCGTGGTCGCGCGCGTCCCGGGTGAAGGCGGCTGCCTGCCTGGCCGAGGGCGCACCCGTGCCCTGGAGCACCGGGATCCCGGCGGGCACCGCGGCCCGCACCGCCTCCAGCAGGGCCACCCGCTCCTCGGGCGCCAGGCTGGCGGCCTCGCCGGTGGAGCCGGCCACGACCACCGCCCGCACGCCCAGCTCGACCAGGGTGCTGGCGTGGTCGGCGGTCGCCCTCGCGTCGATCTCTCCGTCCTCGTCGAAGAAGGTCGCCAGCGCGACTCCGACACCAGTGAAGATGGGCTCGTCCATGCGCATCCCCTCGCCCTCGCTACCGCTACGCGTCTGGTCGAGCGTAGCGGCACCGAGTCGAGGTGCTGATCTGCGAGCGTTGCGGTGGATTGGTCAAAGCGGACGACACGGACCTTCACGACCGCTTCCACGTGAGCGTCGGGCAACCGTCCAGCAGGTACTTGAGCGGCCCGAGGAGCAGCTGGGCCGGCCGTCCTCCCACCGGCTTCCCGCCACGCGCCCGGCGGGGTTTGCCCGCTCAGTGCTGTGCCGATAAGCTAACTCAAGGAAACATCTTTGTTTCCAAAGTCGTTTCGCGGCACGGCCGGGTGGGACTCAGCTCAAGAGGCGATCCCGCGGCTCACGCCGCAGGGTGCAGCACCCGGGGGACTTGGGGAGGACCAGCCATGTCGATGGTCGAGGAGGGTCGTGGCGGCACGCGGGAGCGGATTCTCGTGCTGCTGCGGCGTCATGGGCGCCTTTCCGCTCCCCAGCTCGGGGACCTGCTCGAGCGGACCCCTGTGGGGGTGCGCCGCCACTTGGCGCTGCTCGAGCGCGACGGCCTGGTGACCGCCGCGGTCTCCAAGCCGAAGCGCGGCCGCCCGACGGCCGTGTACCGGCTGACCGACGCCGGGCTCGAGAAGTTCCCGCGCCACTACGACGAGGTCGCCCTCCAGGCGCTGGCCTTCCTCAAGGGCCAGGACGCCTCGGTGCTCTCGCAGTTCCTGGCCTGGCGCAACGAGCGGCTGGTGGCCAGCTACGCCAAGCGCGTGGATGGAGCTACCCTTGCCGAGCGCACCACGGCACTCGCCGACGTCCTGAGCGAGCAGGGGTTCATGGCCGAGGTCGAGTCCACCCCCGAGGGGCTGCGCCTCTGCCAGCACAACTGCACGGTCGAGCACCTGGCGACCGAGCTGCCCGACCTGTGCACGTCCGAGGCCAAGCTGTTCGAGCGCCTGCTCGGCACGCCGGTCGAGCGCGAGGCCACGATCGTGGAGGGCGGTGTCCGCTGCGTCACCCAGGTCCACCTGGACGAGCGGGCGAAGGAAACGAGAAGCGCGCAGAGCCGAAGCAAACGCCGCAACGCCAGCACGTCCCCCAAGCAAACGCCAGCAAGGAGCGAAGCCTGATGGTCACCGATGCCCGCGACCTGACGCAGGCTCCGGAGCGGATCAACCCGGTCCCGGAGAATGTCGACCTGGGCGCCTACAAGTACGGGTGGCACGACAAGGTCACCTCGGTCTTCGAGCCGAAGCGTGGCCTCTCACACGATGTCGTCGAAGAGATCTCGCGGATGAAGAACGAGCCCGAGTGGATGCGGCAGTTCCGCCACCGGTCGCTCGACTACTTCTACCGCCGGCCGATGCCCGAGTGGGGCGGCGACCTCTCCAAGATCGACTTCGACAACATCTTCTACTTCCTCCGCGCGACCGAGAAGCAGGCCGAGTCCTGGGAGGACCTGCCGGCCGACATCAAGAACACCTATGACAGGCTGGGCATCCCGGAGGCCGAGAAGCAGCGCCTGATCGCCGGCGTCGCCGCGCAGTACGAGAGCGAGGTCGTCTACCACAAGGTCCGCGAGGACCTCGAGGCGCAGGGCGTTCTCTTCCTGGACACCGACACCGCCCTGCGCGAGCACGAGGACCTCTTCCGCGAGCACTGGGCCACGGTGATCCCGCCCAACGACAACAAGTTCGCCGCGCTGAACTCGGCGGTCTGGTCGGGCGGCTCGTTCATCTGGATCCCCGAGGGCGTCCACGTCGAGATCCCGCTGCAGGCCTACTTCCGGATCAACTCCCAGAACATGGGCCAGTTCGAGCGGACCCTGATCATCGCGGAGCCCGGCTCCAGCGTGCACTACGTCGAGGGCTGCACCGCGCCGATCTACTCGTCGGACTCGCTGCACTCCGCGGTGGTCGAGATCATCGTCAAGCCGCACGCCAAGGTCCGCTACACGACCATCCAGAACTGGTCCAACAACGTCTACAACCTGGTGACCAAGCGGGCCGCGGCCTACGAGGGCGCCACCATGGAGTGGATCGACGGCAACATCGGGTCGAAGCTGACCATGAAGTACCCCGCGGTGCTGCTGCTCGGTCCGCACGCGCACGGCGAGATCCTCTCGGTGGCCTTCGCCGGCGACGGCCAGCACCAGGACGCGGGCGCCAAGCTGACCTTCGCCGCGCCGGAGACGACCGGGCAGATCATCTCCAAGTCGATCTCGCGGGACGGCGGGCGGACCTCGTACCGGGGCCTGATCCGGGTCGAGGAGGGCGCCGAGGGCGTCAAGGCGAACGTGCGCTGCGACGCGCTGCTGCTGGACGAGGTGTCGCGCTCGGACACCTATCCGTACAACGACGTCAAGGAGGAGGACGTCACCCTCGGTCACGAGGCGACCGTCTCCAAGATCGGTGACGACCAGCTCTTCTACCTCCGGTCGCGCGGGCTGTCCGAGGCCGAGGCGACCGCGATGATCGTGCGCGGCTTCATCGAGCCGATCTCCAAGGAGCTCCCCATGGAGTACGCGCTCGAGCTCAACCGCCTGGTCTCGCTCCAGATGGAAGGGGCGGTCGGGTAAGCGTGGCGGCGATCGACGAGATTCCATTCAAGGGCCTCGACCAGGCGGCGGTGACCGCCTGGTCGGAGGCGCTCGGCGACCCGGAGTGGTTCCGCGCGCGGCGGCTGGAGGCCCTGGCCGCGATGGAGAAGCTGGAGCGGCCGACCGGCCGTGAGGAGGCCTGGCGCTTCACCAACCCACGCGCCGGCGGGCTCGACCGGGCGCGGATCCTCCGCGGCGCCGGGGCGGCCGTGCCCGAGCAGCAGCTCGCCACCGGCCACGGCAGGGCCGAGGCGGGCGGCGGCGCGCCGCTCACCGGCACAGAGCTGGAACCGGGCGGCCTGCTCACGACGGTGGACGGCGGCCCGGCCGGCCAGGCGACCCTGGCGGCCGCCCTGGCCGACCAGGGCGTGCTGCTGACCGACCTGGGGACAGCCCTGCGCGAGCACGCCGACCTGGTCGAGCCACGCTTCATGGTCTCGGCCGCGCCCTTTGACGAAGATTGGTTCCTGGCGCTGCATGCGACACTGGTCAGCGCTGGCGCGTTCCTGTACGTGCCGCGCGGCGTCGAGGTGGAGCTGCCGATCGGCACCGTCTACCGGCGCACCCGCTCAGGAGCGACCTTCGGCCACACGCTGGTGGTGGTGGAGGACGACGCGCGGCTCACGCTGGTGCAGGAGCACACTTCGCCGGAGGAGCTGGACGGCCGCGCCTTCCACCACGGGGTGACCGAGCTGTTCGTGGGCGAGCGAGCCAGCGTGCAGCACCTCACCCTCCAGGAGTGGGGCGGCGAGCAGGTGACCCACTTCGGCGTGCAGCGGGCGCTGGTCGGACGCCAGGGCCGCTACCGCTCATTGCTGGTCACGCTCGGCGGCGGGGTCGTGCGGCTGGCGCCGGACGCCCGGCTCGCCGAGGGATCCGAGGCCGATTTCCTCGGCGCCGTCTTCGCCGACGAGGGCCAGCGCTTCGAGCACCGGGCGACCGTGACGCACGCCGAGCCCCACGCCCGCTCGACCCTGCTCTACAAGGCCGGCCTGCTCGGCGGGTCGCGCAACATCTTCAACGGCACGCTGGTCATCAGCCCTGGCGCGCGCGGCAGCGACGCCGCCCAGACGATGCGCAACCTGGTGCTTTCCAGGCACGCGCACGCCGAGGCCAACCCCTTCCTCGAGATCCTCAACTCCGACGTCCGCGCGGCCCACGCCGCGGCCACCGGCCGGGTCGACGACCTGCACCTGTTCTATCTGCAGTCGCGCGGCATCCCGCGCGAGCAGGCCCGCCGCCTGGTGGTGTTCGGCTTCTTCGAGGAGATCCTCGAGCAGGTGGCGGTGCCGGCGGTCCGCCGCCGCCTGGAGGCCGCGCTGGAGGCGGAGCTGGCCAGGGAGGTGGCCGCCTGATGCCGTTCGTGCGGCTCGCCTCCCTCACGGACCTCGAGGTCGACCGCGGCCACCGCGTCGAGCTGTCCGACGACGGGGAGGTCGCGGTGGCGCTGGTCCGCACCGGCGAGCGCGTGTACGCCACCGAGGACCGCTGCAGCCACGAGGACTACCCGCTGTCCGAGGGCTGGGTCGAGGACCACACGCTGGAGTGCGCGCTGCACGGCAGCCGCTTCGACCTCGAGACCGGGAACCCCGACAGCCCGCCGGCGCTGCGCCCGGTGCGGGTCTTCCCGGTGCGCCTGGAGGGCGAGGACGTGCTGGTCGATCTTCCCGACGACTGGGCGGAGCTGGCGGCCGCCCTCGAGACGACGTGAACTTGCGAGGACGGAGAGCATGAGCGACGACACGACCCTGCTGATCGAGGATCTCCGCGTCAGCGTGGACGACAAGGAGATCCTCCACGGCCTGAACCTCAAGGTGGAGCCCGGGAAGGTCCATGCGCTGATGGGCCCCAACGGCTCCGGGAAGTCGACCCTGGCCTACGCGCTGGCCGGCCATCCGCGCTACAAGATCACCAGCGGCAGCGCGACCTTCAAGGGCCACGACGTCTTCAGCCTGACGCCCGACGAGCGCGCCAGGCTCGGCATGTTCCTGGCGATGCAGTACCCGGTCGAGGTCCCCGGCGTGTCGGTGACCAACTTCCTGCGCACCGCCGTGAACGCGGTCCGGGGCGAGGACGTGCCGGTGCGGCAGTTCGCCAAGGACCTGCGCGAGCAGATGAAGCTGCTGCAGATGGACCCGAAGTTCGCCGAGCGGAGCCTCAACGAGGGCTTCTCGGGCGGTGAGAAGAAGCGCCACGAGATCCTCCAGATGGCACTGCTGCGTCCCCACCTCGCCATCCTCGACGAGACCGACTCCGGGCTCGACATCGACGCGCTCAAGGTCGTCAGCGAGGGCGTGAACCGCCTGCGCGGGCCGGAGCTGGGCGTGCTGCTGATCACCCACTACACCCGCATCCTGCGCTACATCGCCCCCGACCACGTCCACGTGATGGTTGCGGGCAGGATCGTCGAGTCCGGTGGTCCCGAGCTGGCGGACGAGCTCGAGGAGCACGGCTACGAGCGCTGGCGTGGCAACGGCGGCTCCGAGGACGAGGTCGCGTGATGCTCGACCCGAACGAGGTGCGCCGCGACTTCCCGATCCTGGACCGCGAGTTCCATGGTAGGCGGCTGGTCTACCTCGACTCCGCCAACACCAGCCAGAAGCCGCACCAGGTGATCGACGCGATGGGCGAGTACTACTCGCGCCACAACGCCAACGTGCACCGCGCGGTGTACGCGCTCTCCGAGGAATCCACCCGGATGTTCGAGGAGTCCAGGGACACGGTCGCCCGCTTCGCCGGCGCCGACCGGCGGGCCACCGTGTTCACCAAGAACATCACCGAGGCCATCAACCTGGTCGCCTACGCCTGGGGGCTGCGCAACCTGCGCGAGGGCGACGAGATCCTCTTCACCGAGATGGAACACCACGCCAACCTCGTCTCCTGGCAGGTGGTGGCCAAGCTGACCGGCGCCCGGGTCCGCGCCATCCCGGTGACCGACGGGTTCCGGCTCGACCTCGACGCGCTGGACGGGCTGCTCACCGAGCGCACCCGGATCGTCGCCGTCTCGGCGATGTCCAACGTGCTGGGCACCGTCAACCCGGTGCGGGCCGTGGCCGAGCGCGCGCACGCGGTGGGCGCGCTGGTGCTGGCCGACGCCGCCCAGGCCGTGCCGCACTTCGGCGTCAAGTTCGACGACCTCGGCGTGGACTTCATGGGCTTCACCGGCCACAAGATGCTCGGCCCGTTCGGCATCGGCGTGCTGGTGGCCCGTCCCGAGCTGCTCGACTCGATGGAGCCGTTCCTGGCCGGCGGCGAGATGATCCGCGACGTCACCCTGGAGAGCTCCACCTTCAACGACATCCCCTGGCGCTTCGAGGCCGGCACGCCCAACGTCGCCGAGGCGGTCGGGCTGGCCGCCGCCGTCGACTACCTGGAGAAGCTGGGCATGGACCGCGTCCGCGCCCACGAGGCGCGGCTCACCTCCCACCTCTTGCAACGCCTGTCCGAGATCGAGGCGGTGCGCGTGCTCGGCCCGACGGACCTGGAACAACGAGGCGGCGTGGTGTCGTTCACGCTCGGGGAGGTGCACCCCCACGACGTCGCGCAGGTGCTCGACGCCGAGGGGATCGCGGTCCGTGCCGGCGATCACTGCGCCAAGCCGTTGCACCGGCGCTTCGGTCTGGGATCTTCGACGCGGGCCTCTGTGTACCTCTACAACACGAGCGACGAGGTGGACGCGCTGGCCACGGCCTTGGACAAGGCGCAGCGCATGTTCGCGTAGCGAGGGGACGGGATCGTTGAGCCTCGAAGAGCTGTACCAGGAGATCATCCTCGACCACTACAAGAAGCCGCGCCATCCCGGCCGGCTCGAGGGCGATCACGTCGAGGTGCGGCACTACAACCCGGTGTGCGGCGATGAGCTGACGCTCGGGCTGCGCCTGGAGGGCGAGCGGGTCGCCGACATCGCGGTCCGGGGGGCCGGCTGCTCGATCTCGCAGGCGTCGGCCTCGGTCATGAGCGAGCAGGTGGTCGGGCGCTCGGTCCCCGAGGCGCTCGAGGTCGCCGAGGGCTTCCGGCGCCTGATGCACAGCGAGGGCGAGCCCGACGAGGACCTGCTCGGCGACGGCATCGCCTTCGCCGGTGTGGCCAGGTACCCGGTGCGGGTGAAGTGCGCCCTGCTCGGGTGGATGGCCTTCAAGGACGCCCTGGTCCGGGCCACCGACGGGCTCGACGACGGCGAGACCCTCCATCAGGAGGACGGTCACGCGGCCACCGCCGCGAAGGCGCAGAAGCTACCTGAAGAGGCATGAAAGGACGTACCGCCATGGCCACCGAGGCACAGGTGCTGGACGCGATGATGCAGGTCGAGGACCCGGAGCTGGGGGTCAACGTGGTCGACCTCGGCCTCATCTACGGCGTGGACTTCGAGGAAGAGGGCCACAAGGTTCGGCTCGACATGACCCTCACCACGGCCGCCTGTCCACTCACCGACATGATCGAGGGCGCGACCAACTCCGTGCTGGTCGGTTTGGACGGCATCCAGGAGGTCGAGATCAACTGGATCTGGTCGCCCCCCTGGACTCCCGACCGTATGAGCGAGGACGGCAGGGTGGCGCTGCGGTCGATGGGCTTCGCGATTTGAGGGATCCGGGCCCAGCTTGGACACGAGTGAAGGAACCAACACCATGGCATTACCAGCACTGGTCGAGCCGGCGGGTGAGCTGTCGCGGGACGAGATCTTCCGCTACTCGCGGCACCTGATCATCCCCGACGTGGCGATGGATGGGCAGAAGCGGCTGAAGAACGCCAGCGTGCTGCTGATCGGGGCCGGCGGCCTCGGCTCGCCCAACGCCATGTACCTGGCCGCCGCCGGCGTCGGCCACATCGGCATCGTCGACTTCGACGACGTCGACGCCTCCAACCTGCAACGGCAGGTCATCCACGGCACCTCGGACATCGGCCGCCCCAAGCTGGAGAGCGCCCGCGACAAGATCCGCGAGATCAACCCCTACGTCGAGGTCACCCTCCACGAGACCCGGCTCACCTCCGAGAACGCCCGCGGGATCATCCGCGACTACGACCTGATCGTGGACGGCTCCGACAACTTCCCCACCCGCTACCTGGTCAACGACGCCTGCGTGCTCGAGGGCAAGCCGTACGTGTGGGGCTCGATCTACCGCTTCGACGGGCAGGCCAGCGTCTTCTGGGCCGAGTACGGTCCCTGCTACCGCTGCCTGTACCCCGAGCCGCCCCCGCCGGGCATGGTTCCCTCCTGCGCCGAGGGCGGCGTGCTCGGCGTCCTCTGCGCCACGGTCGGCTCGGTCCAGGCCAACGAGGCGATCAAGCTCATCACCGGCATCGGCGACCCGCTGGTCGGGCGGCTGCTCATCTACGACGCGCTGGAGCTGTCGTTCAAGGACATCCGCGTTCGCAAGGACCCTGAGTGCCCGGTCTGCGGGAAGAACCCGACCGTGACCGAGCTGATCGACTACGAGGAGTTCTGCGGCGTCGTCTCCGACGAGGCGCAGGCCGCGGCGGCCGGCTCGACCCTGACCCCGGTGGAGCTGCGGGAGCTGCTCGACAACGGGCGGCGCATCGAGCTGATCGACGTCCGCGAGCCCGCCGAGTGGCAGATCAACCGGATTCCCGGCGCGAAGCTGATCCCGCTCGGTGAGCTGCCGAGCCGCCTGACCGAGCTGCCGCAGACCGATCCGGTGGTCGTCTACTGCAAGACCGGCGGGCGCTCGGCCGAGGCGCTGGCGCTGTTGAAGCAGTCCGGCTTCTCCACCGCCAGGCACCTCGGCGGCGGTATCGTCGCCTACGTGAAGACGGTCGATCCGAGCATGGCCGAGTACTGATACCAGCGAAGTATTCGCGGCATCGTCGTCGGCCCGGGGAGCGTTCCCCGGGCCCGATCGATTGCACAAGTTCTTGGACTTCTTTCGAATATTCGCTTGACCCCAGGAGCGCATCTCTGCCAGGGTTGCAGGCGGTGCCCGATGGAGTGCCTTGAAGTCGAATGCCAAACGGCCGGTTTGGTCGAGACGAAGGGGAGTCATCGTCCGCCAGTCAGGTTGGGTCCCCGCGGCAGGACGCCGCAGTCCCGAGGAGGTATGAGGCTTGTGACGCTTAGGCTCACTGCCGTGTATCAGATCCCGCCGGGGCAGCGTATGCCCGCCGGGATCGGTACCGCTGTGCGCCCGAAGCCGGGCCCGCGCTCCGCCGGACCGCGTCATCTTGCCAAGCGGACCGGCGCGCCCAGGTTCTTTGCCGGCACGAATGGCACAGATGGTACGGCCTTCGCGGCCTTGCGACCAAGGGAGGCATCTGGCTAGCCATGCTTCCCGGAGCGGACCTCCAAGTCGGCTCCAAGAAACCGCGAAGGCCGTGGGCGAGTCCCACGGCCTTTCTGTTTCCGCCAAGAGCTCGAGCGCCTCGCGAAACGACCAACGAAGGAGCGACCCGACCATGCAGATCCTGGAGTTGGTTCCACCCGACCGGGCGCTGCCCTGCGTCGAGGAGGGCCCCGAACTCTACTTCTCCGAATCTCCCCGCGAACTGGAGCGGGCCAAACGGCTCTGCCGCCCCTGCCCCCTGCGCTCCGCCTGCCTCGCCGGCGCGAAAGAGCGCCAGGAGCCCTGGGGTGTCTGGGGTGGGGAGGTGTTCGTCGACGGCCGCCCCGTCCCGTACAAGCGGTCCCGCGGTCGCCCCCGAAAGCACCCCGTCTCCATCGGCGTCGACGAGCAGCAGGCCGAGGCCTGCTGACGCGCCGGCGCATGGATGCAAGCCGCCGGAGTCCGATCCGACGACGACCCGGCCACAGTCCCACCCGACGACCCGACCACAGTCCGATCCGACGACCAGGCCAGACCGACCCTCGACCCCCAGAGCCACCGCACATCGGCTCTGGGGGTCGTGGCGTCTGGGGGTCGTGGCGTCTGGGGGTCGTGGCGTCTCGGGGGTGGCCGCGGGGCTCCAGGGCGGCGGGATCGGGCGCCGCGGCGGATGTCCGGCGGTTGTCCACAGAATGGCGGTTCCCTCTTTCTGCGGGCTTGCCCGCGTGGCAGGCTGCCCCTGCTTCCCCGGCCCCCCAGCGAAGGGAACCCCCATTGCCGACCCTCGAGCCGATCTCCATCTCGTACGGTGGGCTGCTGACCCGCCTCGACATCCTCGTCACCCTGGTCGCCGACCGCCGGGGTCTCGCACTGGACCTCCACGGCCGGCTGGCCGCCGCCGAGGCGCGGTTGCTCACCGAAGCGCTGGAGCTGGACCGCCAGCCCGGACCTGCCTCGCGCGACCTGGCCGCGGTCGAGCTGCTGCGCGGTCTGGCCGAGGCGATCGGTCTCCTGCGTGACCGGGGCGACCGCGTCGAAGCCACCACCCTGCGCCATCCATGGGCCCAGCTGGATCCCGACCTGCGCGCCGGACTGGTTTACGCCGCCTGGTGCCACCGGGTCCCCTGGGCCGAGATGCTCCGCGACGTGCCCGAGCCGCACGTCCGCACCCTGCGGGACGCCCGCTCCAGGGTCTTGCGAATGCTGTTCGAGCTGCCCGCCGGGGTCGACGTCCACCTGGCCGGGTTCGCCGCCTCCGTCGCCGACCGCATCGGCCTCCCTGACGAGCCATGGCTCACCCCCGCGGTCGCCGCCGTCTTCCTCGACCCGCTCGTCGCCCTCGGCGCCGCCCACATTGCCCCGCCCCAGCCAGCCCCGCCCGGCCGCTGCCGCCTCGGCCCATCCGCCCGGACCGTCATCGGCTCCGCCCTGATCGCCGCCGGCGAGGACGTCCCCCGCGAAGGAGCCCCGATGAACTGACCTCTCGGGCGGGTGCCCCCGCCGCCTACGCTGTCCGCGTGCGCGGTCAGTCGAGCAGGGAGAGCTGGTCGCCCTGCTCGACCGGGGCTTCAGAGGGTGGCACGAGCCGCCGGGGAGTGGGGGGTTCCGGTGCCGGCTCGGACGGGTGAAAGCGGCGTTTGGCCGCGCTGACCCGCTCGGCGATCGCCCGCTGTGTCGCCTTCGGCGCGTTCGAGCCGCGGTACAGGCGCCGGTAGCGCTCGACCAGCTCCGGATACTCGCGCTCCAGCCAGGGCATGAACTCCTCCTTGACCCCGGGCCGCAGGTGCAGGGTGATCGGCGAGACGTGACTCGCGCCCGCGTCGGCCGCCGCTCGCACCACCTCCTTGAGCTGGTCCGGCGAGTCCGAGATCCCGGGCAGGATCGGCGCCACCAGCACCCCGGTCGGCACGCCCGCGCGGTTCAGTTTCTCGACCGCCTGCATCCGCGCCCGCGGGTGCGGCGTGCCGGGCTCGGTGCGCCGCCAGACCTCCTCGTCCAGCGTCCCGATCGACAGGTTGGCGGTGAACCCCGCCGTCGAGGCCAGCTCCGTGAACAGGTCGAGGTCGCGGAGCAGCAGCGGCGACTTGGTCAGGATCGAGCAGGGGTTGGCGTAGTCGCGGAGCGCCTCCAGGACCCCCCTGGTCAGCCGGTAGCGGCCCTCGCAGCGCTGGTACGGGTCGGTGTTGGTGCCCATTGCCACGTGCGCGCCCTTCCACGAGCGCTTGCGCAGCTCGCGCCGCAGCACCTCGGGAGCGTTCACCTTCACCACGATCTTCCGCTCGAAATCCTCGCCCGCCCCCATGTTCAGGTACGTGTGCGTCGGCCGAGCGAAGCAGTTGTGAGAGATCACCCCATTCGCGATGAAGTCGCCTGTCCCAGTGGTGACGTCAAACATGGGAATGTCGATTCCCGTGGGCTCGATGGAAACAACACGGCGCTTGCCACCTCTGACGGCGACTCCCTCGATCGTTCGCTTCCGACTGATCGCTGGGTCGAACGTGTGGTAGAAGCGAAGGCGCTCAGGCAACCCGCCGATCAGTCGCACGATCGTAAGCGGCTTGTTCCCTTGGGGCCGGATGCTGGTCGAGAAGGAGAAGCCGAACCGCTGCAAGCCCGTGGTGATCTGATCGATGATGTCACGATCGGTGTTGGCGATTCGCAGGCCGCCGTGGTGGTTATGGCTGCCTTCCGCGTCAAAGATGCCGGCGAGAAATCCCTTGTGCCACTCGACCGACGGAACATCTGGCCAAGCGATGATCTCCGTGACAGCGGCGACCCCTCGACGTGTTTGGTTGCGTATCGCGGTGAGCTGTTTCCTGCCGGTCGCAGCTTCGGAGAAGACGAATTTGTCTGTGATGACGCCGAGCCTTCTCAGGCATGTCCGTGCTCTCTGCAGCGCCTCGATGTCGCTCAACGCTAAGCGGAACCGATGCACATCTCCGTGGGTTCGACCCGGCCGCTGATAGCGATATGAGCCGATATGCCCATCTCCGCGAATTATCCCGCAGAGGTAGCCCCGCTGATAATCGAGTCCTTCCTGAGGCGGCGATGCGAGCCTTCCTGGACCCACAAGGTCACTGTTGATCCCCAGATGCGGCCGTTGGAACGGCCCGTGCTCCTCGCCGGTGACGTGCTTCCAGCCTCGGTTCGTCAGGAATCTGTGGTCGCCGCTGGCGACGAGTTCCGTCCCGTCCTCGAGCGTGACCCGGTAGGCCGGCTTGACCGTCGACCAATGGGCCAGGACCTGCGTCGTCACGTACCGACGGTACTTTCCGTCGAAGGTCGTACCGTAGACGGCGTCCCCGACTCGCACCTCAGCCAACGGCTTCGTGCGACCGTCGGCCATAAGGATCGGAGTGTCGCCCTGGAGGCAGTAAACACATGCATGCAGGCACCCTCTGTAGACGTTGATGGTCCATTCGAAGCCGAGGCGGCTGGCGGCGGGGACGTGGTTGAGGATCGACTTGGCCTCGACCTCGTAGAAGGTGATGTCGCGGAACTCGGGGGTGTCGAAGGTGCGGACGGTCGCGGGCGCGTCGAATAGCGGCAGGTCGGCCGCCGGCCGCTGCTCCCCCCGCAGGTCACTGAACGTCTGCATCGGGACAGGGTAGAACACCTGTTCGATGACGGCAACGGAATTGCCAGGTGTCGCGGCGGGCCCGGGCGCTGTGGCTGGGTCCTGGGCCGCGGGCCTGTTCGCCCGGTGGCGGCCCGGTCCTTCGGTCAGCCCGTGTCGACGGGGTCTGACTCGGGGGGCCGGCCGTCGGAGCCGTCGCGCTCGTTCGTGCGAGCGTTCTCGACCATCCGCTCGAGCCGGCGGATCGCCTGGAGGAGGACGCTGATCGGCACCTTCACGTGGTCGGGCACGCAGCCTGCATGGAGCACCCGCGCGTCGTTGGTCATGAAGACGACCCGGTAGTCGACCGGACGATCGCAGATCAGGCATCTGATCCGTTGGTGGACCATCGTCGACGACGCGATGATCGTGATCCGGCCAGCGTGTTCGTCCATCGAAAGGTTCCGCTTCCTCGCCGGCGGGACGTTCCGCCCGTGATCCTGCCACCTGCCCCTTTGCCACACCCAGGCTACAGCGAAGTCTGCCACGCCGCGCCTGGCGGCGAAGTCCCCAGAAGTACCGTGAACGCTCCGGGACTGCCTGATGAGCCGACCGGCCCTGCCCGGTTAGCGGAGCAAGCCGGCGCGGTCAGCAGAGCGAGCCCGCTGACCAGCGGGTTGGTGGCCCTCAGCTCCACGGCGCACGGCGACCCCAACGCCCCAGGAGCCCGGGGCCTCAGCTTTGCCCGGGGCCTCAGCTTTGCCGCTCCTTTGTGTCGCGCTTGTGGCCGCCGCCACGAGACGTTTCACGCTCACCGGAGGTCGCGGGGAGATTCCTCCCGCTCCTCCGGGATTCGGCCGGATACTCTTGGGCAAGATTTGCCTGGGCAATAGCCGATGGTGAGCCGTGTTCAGCCTCGACGGTCGCGGCTCCGAGCCGGCTGTCCGAGTGCAGCGATGGGTCCGAGTGGCAACGCGGGAGAGGGAGGATTGACAGAACGGGGTCAGAGCCTCTGAGCGCCAATACTCCGGCAGGTTTTGAAGACATGCGAAATGCCAATCGCCGCCCGGGCTCCAATGGTGGGGGATGGCTCCCGGGCGGCGATTGGCTGCCTGAAAAGGATGGCTAGTGTGGGGATGGCCAGGTCGCTGGGGTTGACCGAAGATTTGAAGCGGGTGAGCTCGAGGATCTGCCCGTCGATGGTGCTCGTGTAGGCGAGGACGCCGTCCTCGCGGATGCAGTAGACCTGGGGCGGTGGCGCGTTCTCAATGGTGGAGCGGAAGGTCGCGCAGTCGACCTTGGCGCCCTGGCGCAATTCCAAGTCAATTGGCGCGCACAAACCAGAAGAATTTCGTCTTCTACGCCTCGATCGAGAGGGCAAACGCCTCGATCCGGCAGGCGTCGTCCTCCCCGCGGAGCCTGGACCGATACGATCCACGAGACGCGACTCGGGAGGTGCCATGACCACGATGTGGAACCAGCGGGCGGAGGCAATGTCGCCGGACGAACGGGCCGCGCTCCAGAGCGAGCGGCTCGGTGCGCTGGTGACGCGCCTGCTCGATCATCCGCTCTACCGTCAGCGCCTGGGCGAGGCGGGGATCGAGGCCGGCGCGCCGATCGGGCTGGACGACCTGGCCTCGCTTCCGTTCACGACCAAGCGGGACCTCTGGGACCGTTATCCGTGGGGCATGCTGACGGTCCCTCGAGACCAGGTCGTCCGGGTGCACGGCTCCTCGGGCACCGGCGGGCGGCCGACGCTGGTCGGCTACTCGCGTGCCGACCTGGCGCTGTGGGCGGAGGTCTGCGCGCGTTCGCTCGGCTGCGCCGGCGCCAGCCCGGGCACGATCGTCCACGTCGCCTATGGCTACGGGCTGTTCACCGGTGGTCTCGGGCTCCACGGCGGCGCGGAGCTCATGGGCTGCACCGTCGTCCCCGTCTCCTCGGGCCAGAGCGCCAGGCAGGTGCTGCTTCTCCGCGACCTCGGCGCCGAGGTGCTGTGCTGCACGCCCTCCTACGCCGCGCGGCTCGGCGAGGTCCTGGTCGAGCAGGGCATCGACCTCGGCGAGCTGCGGCTGCGAGCGGGCGTCTTCGGCGCCGAGCCGTGGACCCAGGCGATGCGCGTCAAGATCGAGACGCTGCTCGGCCTGAAGGCGCTCGACATCTACGGCCTCTCCGAGGTCATCGGCCCGGGCGTTGCCTGCGAATGCATCGAGGCGCAGACGACTGTACCTGAATCACCCACTGACGGCGTGAACTGCACGCTACACGTCAACGAAGACCACTTTCTGGTGGAGGTCATCGACCCCGCCACCGGCGCGCCCGTGCCCGCGCGCACCTACGGCGAACTCGTCTTCACCACCCTCACAAGGGAAGCGATGCCTGTCCTTCGGTACCGGACCGGCGACATCGCCGCGATCGACTCCGGCCCGTGCGTCTGTGGCCGGACCCTCGTCCGCATGTCGAAGGTGGTCGGTCGCGCCGACGACATGCTGGTCATCCGCGGCGTCAACGTCTACCCCAGCGAGGTCGAAGCGGTCGTCCTCGCCGAGCCGGCCCTGGGGCCGCAGTACCTCCTCCTCGTCGACCGCACCGAAACCATGCCCAGCCTCGTCGTCGTCTGCGAACTGGCCGACGTGGCGGGCGGCGGCGAGGATCGTCGAGAGGGGACACGGGCCTCGATCGCCGCTGCCCTGGAACGGCGCCTCGCCCTGCGCCCCGAAGTGCACGTGCTGGCCGCCGGCACCCTTCCCCGCACCGAGGTCGGGAAGGTCCAGCGGGTGGTGGAGCGGACACACGAGCACGATCCACTTTCAGGCTTGAACAGATAGAGCACGGCAGAATGCCAGCGCTCGGGGCCTGCTCCGTGATAGGGGGCAGAGAGAGGGGGATCCCGCCGTTACTGGCCATGTCTCGGCAGCCTCAACCTGTTCGCCCGATGCTGGAACGAGCGCGGTCAAGATGGAGCGCTCACAGCGAGCAAGAACGAACGGACCTTGACGCCATGAAGGCAGGCATCTGGGCGAAGGCATGTGGTGCGTGGATCACCGGAGGTTACGGTGCCCATATGACGACTCCAGGCTAGGAAACAGATAGGCTACCGAGGTATGCCGGTGGAACGACGACTGATACCGATCAACGCGTTCGTTGGCTTGTGTCGAGTGTCACCTCCTTGGCCTTCTATGCTGGCGGAGGCTGGCTTTCGCCTTGCTGCACTCGAAGTACCCGTTCGCACTGGACTCGGCACCGTGACGCTCGACGGTGTCGCTGACGCGCATGAGACCAATGACTTGTTGGTGGTGGAGTGCAAGTCAGGCGCCAACATCGAGGTCGACCAAGCGAGGAAGCTGGGGGAGCTTGATGCTGTGAGCGTCGTGCAATCCGCTTCAATAACTCTCAGCCAGCCAACGAGACCGAGGGTAGAGGTGTTGTACCTCTGTCTTGCGGAGCACGTGGACCGCATTGTGTTTGGGCTCAAGCAGAGCGGCTGGCAGGGACCAGTCTTGGCGCTATCCGACACAAGCCTTGAGCTGGTATATGGGAACGTATCGATCCCAGCATTGCGGGAGGCCTTAGCGACCCCAGTCCCGCTGACAGGACCTCCTCCAGGCTTTATCCCAGTCGACCTGGATTCCCCTGATGAGGTTTATGATCCTCTCGTCCGGTCTGTCTTGGTCGCCTGCCAGGCCCAGAGGTTGCAGGCGATCACCGTGCGAATGCTAACTGAGCAGGCAGTTCGGCACTTCGCTCTGATCGGGAAAGGGATGCGGCGGCAGCTTGAGCGGAAGGTGTCACGGTCCGCGAGTAGGATTGCTGAGCAGGATCCGGAGAACTACACATTCCATCCGGACTCCGAGAGGCGCGAGGCAACTGTGCTGATCTTGCGGACTCCGGAGGACGCCGATCGACGTGGTCGAACCCAGGCATACCAAGCGATCGCTCGACGAGGAGGAGGGCAACCTCGGCGACGGGCGAGGCCGGAGATACCAGGGCAGATGCAGTTTGAGTCGGTCCTTCACGGGCTCGACGCGGGCGACGATGCGGAGGAAGAGGGAGGTGACGACGGTGAATAGAGCCAGCCTCGAAGAGCAGTTCGAGATCGCGGCGGTCAGCGGCACGCAGACGAAGACTTTCGTCATTGAGGCGCATGCTAACGGCGAACCCGGGCGGTTCCTCTCGGAACTCGCTGTTGACGGTCGGGTCTCACCAACCGATGACGTTCATCTCCATGTTCTCCATGAGGGCGATCTAGAGTTTTGGGTGGATCATCTCGATGGACGATTTTGGAGTTTCCATACTTGGTCGCCTGCCGCTGATGCCAGGAGGTATTTGAAGGAGCAGGTCGAGCGGCGACGTGATCTTGACTGGGCGTGGCTGCCGTCGAGTCATCTCTCAAGAGTCTGGCCTGGCACCAGACCAAAGTGGCTACGTTGTGACTTTCGTGGGGAGCGCTTCCTGCCAGAGGACGACCGGGCACGGCGTCTGCAAATTCAGATTCTCGGAGAGGGATCTGAGGAGTTGCTAGGCCTCATCAGTGGCCGTGAAGCCTATGCTTCCGCGGTCTCTGTGGATCAGGCAGCCATCAGGGCGGTCGATCCTGCGTTCGGCGTGGTCAACGAACTCGTGAACCGAACTGGCCGATTCGTTGTGACGGGGAATTCCTTTGCGCTCCACCAAGAGGTTGTTCGAGGCGTAATAAGTCGTTACAGACGACTCGTCGAAAGAGCTGAGACGCGGCTACTCAAGTGGGACGAACTCGATGGCGGCGGTGTAACCGTTCATGGAGCACCAATATCAATTAACTTGAGTAGGTCGATACCAGACCTTGATGTGTTTCTCTCTGAGCTGTTCTCGTGCCGCGAGCCCTTTAGGCTCTGGGGGATTCCGGAGGTGCAGAAAAGTATTGCAGAAGTCGAAGCGGTCGATTTGCACGTTGGCCAACGTCTGCGGTTCGAGGTTGGCCCCACGTGGATCAGGGTCTTCCTTTACTCTGGAGGATGTGGAAACTCCATCGCTAGATTGGTTTCGAACCTGCAGCATAGCTATGATGCGTCTTTGAGCCTATCTGACGGCGACTTGGCGGAAGCGCTCTCCCTTTGAGCTGTCTTGTTGTCCCCAGGGAATGACCAACCTTCCACCAAGTCTCGGCTCGCTTGGAGACCCGTCCTGGTTGACCAAGTCAGGCGCGGCCGTGGCCGTCGGGTCCCGGCGGGTCGACAAGGCTTGTGTATGAACGCGCCGTACAAGCCGGCCTGGCGTGTAAGCCGCTCCACCCGCTTTCGTCGGGAGCGACCAGAGGGACGGCTGACGGGATTCCCGTGGCGGGCGGGCCGGGCCGTCCGGTGAGGTGTGGACAATCGGGTGGCGACGTCGGGTCGATGTGGGAGACTCGCCGGCATGCACCCGAAGTTCCTCGTCCACGACCTGAACCCGGCGCAGCGCGACGCGGTCGAGGCGACCAGCGGCCCGGTCTGCATCCTCGCGGGCGCCGGGACCGGCAAGACGCGCGTGATCTCGCGGCGGGTGGCCTACGCGATCGCCACCGACGCGGTCCATCCCCGGCACGTCCTGGTGGTGACCTTTACCGAGAAGGCCGCGGGGGAGATGCGCGAGCGGCTGGCGGAGCTGGGCTTCGCCGGGGTCCAGGCGCACACCTTCCACGCGGCCGCCTGGCGCCAGCTCCGCTACTTCTGGCCGCGCCTGTACCAGGGCCGCGTCCCCGAGATCCTCGACTCTAAGGCGCCGCTGCTGGTCCCGCTGCAGCGCAGCCTCCCCGGGGGCTACAAGTTCACGGCGGTCAAGGACCTCGCCGACGAGATCGAATGGGCGAAGGCGCGGCGCATCGGCCCCGAGGCCTACCAGGACGCGGTGGCGGGCAAGGAGCGGGCCGCGCCGCTGCCGCCGGACCTGTTCGCCGGCCTCTACAAGCGGTACGAGCGCGCGAAGGAGCGGCAGGGTCGCATCGACTTCGAGGACATGCTCGCCCGCATGCTGGAGGGTCTGGAGACCAACCCCGACGTCGCCGAGGAGTTCCGTGGCCAGTACCGCTGGTTCTCGGTGGACGAGTACCAGGACACCAACCCGCTCCAGCAGGCGCTGCTCGAAGCGTGGCTGGGCGAGCGGCAGGACCTGGCCGTCGTCGGCGACGAGGACCAGACCATCTACACCTTCACCGGGGCCTCCAGCGAGTACCTGACCGGCTTCAGACGCCGTTTCCCGGACGCGCGGGTCTTCCAGCTCGAAGAGAATTACCGCTCGACCACGCAGGTCCTCGGCATGGCCAACCGACTGCTGGCGCGCGGCGGCCGCCAGCGGGTCAAGCGACTGGTGGCGACCCGGCCGCCAGGGCCGGAGCCGACGGTGGTGGCGTTCGAGTCCTCCGACGCCGAGCTGGCCGCTCTGATCGCCGAGGTCCGCCGCTTGGCCGACGCCAAGGTCCCGCTGGACGAGGTCTCGGTGCTGGTGCGCACCAACGCGCAGATCCCCCCGATCGAGGAGGCGCTGGCCGCCGCGGCGATCCGCTACCAGGTCCGCGGCGAGCTGTTCTTCCGGCGCTCCGAGGTTCGCCAGGGCCTGCGGCTGCTGCGGTCGCGGTCCGGCCGCGCCAACGGCGGCGGGCTGGTCGACGCGATCGAGGCGGTCTGGTTCGAGCGCATGGACTTCCGCCGTGACCAGGAGCCCGACGGCGAGGAGGCGCGCCAGCGCCACGCCAGCCTGGTGAGCCTGCTGGGCATCGCCGAGCGGCTGGAGGCCGCCGACGAGCACGCCGACATGGCCGCCTTCCTCGCCGACGTGGAGCGCCGCGCGGCCGACGAGGCGGCCGGGGTGGGCGGCGGCGTGAACCTGCTGACCTATCACCGCGCCAAGGGGCTCGAGTTCGACGCGGTGCTGTTACCGGCGCTGGAGGAGGGGCTGCTGCCGATCCGGCAGGCGAGCGCTCTCGCCGAGGTCGAGGAGGAGCGCAGGCTGCTGTACGTGGGCCTCACCCGTGCGCGCGTCCATCTGTGGCTGGCATGGACGGCTCGGCGCGTCGGGCCCTCCGGCCGCGAGCAGCCACGCAAGCCCTCGCGGTTCCTGGACGACCTGGTGCCTCCCGGCCGGCGGGTGCGCCCGCGAGCGGTCGCCGCCGCGGTGGACCGCTCCAACGGGTCGCGGCCGCGACCTCCCGATTCGCCGCTGGCCCAGCGGCTGCGCGCCTGGCGGCTCCAGCGGGCGACCGAGGCCGGTGTCCCCGCCTACGTCGTCTTCAACGACCGCACCTTGAGCGCTCTCGCCGAGCGCCGGCCGCGAAGTCGCGGCGAGCTGCTGGCGATCGAGGGCATCGGGCCCGCCAAGCTCGACCAGTTCGGCGAGGACCTCCTGCGCCTGCTGGACGGAGCCATCGAGCCCTGAGCCCGCCCGGGGCGGGGATTGGTCCGTCAGGCGCCGGCGCGGCCGGGCTCGGCACCGGTGAGCGCCGCGGCGGCGGGCTCCGAGTAGGTCACGCGGTCGAGCCGGTCTTCGTCGAACTCCAGAGTGGTCACGCTGGCCAGGCTGCAGCGCCGCCGGCCTGGCCAGTGGCCGAGCGGCTTGCGCTCGAAGGCCAGCCGAGCGACCCAGATCGGCGCCTGGTGCGACACCAGCACGACCTGCTGGCCGGGGAAGCGGTCCCTGGCGGCGGTCACCACCGCCAGGACGCGCTCGGCGAGGTCGACGTTGCGCTCGCCCCATGACGGCGTGCGCAGGTCCCGCAGCTTCCACCAGATCCCCGGGTGGCGAAGGATGTACCAGCCGACGTTGCCCGCCACGCCCTCGAAGACGCTGCTTGCCTCGATGAGGCGATCGTCTGACTCGACCTCGAGGTCATGCGGCGCGGCGATCGCCGCGGCGGTCTGCTGCGCCCGCTCCAGCGGGCTCGCCAGCACCCCGGCCAGCGGAATCGGCGCGAAGTACCGTCCGAGCAGCTCGGCCTGGGCCCTGCCACGCGCCGACAGGTTGAAGCCCGGCAGGCGGCCGTACAGCACCCGGTCAGGGTTCTCGACGTGCCCGTGGCGGACCAGATGGATCGTGGTCTTGGGCACGGTTCGGGTCCTCGGATCGCTCGGCGGGCTGACGCTCGCGCATGGTAACAGCCGGCCAGGCCGCCCCGCCCCAGGCCGCCACGATTCCCGCAAGGGGGTGTGGACAACGCCGCGCAAGCGTTTCGGAAACCGGTCACCATCACCTGAGCGATGGGTCACGCGACCGACGGCCTCCGGCGCCGACGGCGTGATCCGGACAGATCAGGGAGGGCAAATGGTCCGCGGCGGGATGCTGACCTGCGTGCGCGTGGCGCGCATGGCTCTGCGGGCCGTCCTTGGCTGGGTCGTGCCCTGGACCGTCGAGGGGTGTCCGGCCCTCGGGCACACGGTGGCGTCGTCCCTGGTCCGAAGACCAAGCGAGGCCCCCTCATGGGGCCCCCTCGCCAACTGCAACCTGAGTATCGAGCGTCTTGCCGGCGTCTTCAGCGACTCCGTGCCGCTCTGTCGTGGGTGTCTAGTTCTTGAACGCGTCGGGGGAGTAGTTCCACGGCTGACCACGATCGATCTGGAAACGGCCGCCCACCTCCGGATCGCGGTCGATGCCGACGATCTGGTGGCACTTCGGGCACTCCCACCGCTCGAAACCGTAGGCAGAGCTCTGGAGCGTCATGCGCGAGCCGCACTTGTCGCACACCTCGCGCTGCAGGGTGGGGGTGCTGGTGCTACTTGTGTCGCTCGGGAAGTCAGTGCCCATGTCGTCGTCTCCTTGCTTCTCCCGGTCTCCGCCGGGCCGCACCACCAGCATGGCCCAACTCACGCGATCTTGCACCCATCTCTTGCCAAGTTCCGCATGACGATCTCGTATCCGCTGGTCCCTCGGTCAGGTTTGACCAGTCGAGTAGGTACTTCTACCGGTCCCAGCACCTCCTGGTTGCCCCGCAAACAAGCACTGCAACCAACGCTTCTCCGCCCTGGTCGAGCATGGTGCCCTCGGGTGCCGGTCGTTAGGATGCATCCATGGCTGGGCTGAGCAAGGACGCTGGGCTCGAGCGGGTCGTGCTGTCGGGTGGCCCGTTGCGGATCGACGAGGTGGTCGGAGTCGCCCGCGGCCGCGCCGCGGTCGAGCTCAGCGACGCCGGACGCAAGCGCATGACCGCGTCACGTGAGGTCGTCGAGCGCCTCGTGACCGAGGGAAAGCGCGCCTATGGGGTGTCGACCGGATTCGGCCTGCTCGCCAACACCCCGATCGCGCCCTCCGACCTGCGTGAGCTGCAGCGGCGGATCGTGCTCTCCCACGCCACCGGCAGCGGCGACCCACTCGAGACCGAGGTGGTCCGCGCGATGCAGGTCCTCCGAGCCCGCACGCTCGTCCAGGGGTACTCGGGCGTGCGTCCCGTGGTCGTGGAGGCGCTGCTCGCCCTGCTGGACGCCGGCGTCACGCCGGTCATCCCCGAGCACGGCTCGGTCGGCGCGTCGGGCGATCTGGCGCAGCTCGCCCATCTCGCCCTGCCGCTGATCGGCGAGGGCGAGGTCCAGGTCGACGGCCAGCGCCTGCCCGCCATCGAGGGGCTGCGCCGCGCGGGCCTGGAGCCGCTGGAGCTCTCCTACAAGGAGGGCCTGTCGCTGGTCAACGGGACCGAGGGGATGCTGGCGCTGGCCTGCCTGGCGGTGGCCGACGCCGAGGCCCTGGCCACCGCGGCGGACGTCGCCTGCGCGATGTCGATCGAGGGCCTGCTGGGGACCGACCGGCCGTTCCAGCGGCGCCTCCACGAGCTGCGTCCGCATCCCGGACAGCTCGCCAGCGCCGACAATCTGCGCGAGCTGCTGGCCGGCTCCCCGATCCTGGCCAGCCATCGCCACTCCGACCACGCCATCCAGGACGCCTACTCGCTCCGTTGCGCTCCCCAGGTGCACGGCGCGTCCCGCGACGTGGTCGCCTTCGCCCGGCAGGTCATCGAGCGGGAGCTTGGCTCGGTGACCGACAATCCGGTCGTGTTCGCCGACTCGGGCGACGTGGTCAGTGTCGGCAACTTCCACGGCGAGCCGCTGGCCTTCGTGCTCGACTTCCTGGCCATCGCGCTCGCCGAGCTGGCCGACGTCTCCGAGCGCCGGGTCGACCGCCTCCTCGACCCGGCCCTGAACCACGACCTCCCCCCGTTCCTGACCGAGGACCCCGGGCTCAACTCCGGGCTGATGCTCACCCAGTACACGGCCGCCGCCCTGGTGAGCGAGTGCAAGATCCTCGCGCACCCGGCGTCGGTCGACTCGATCCCCACCTCCGGCAACCAGGAGGACCACGTGTCGATGGGCTGGACAGCGGGCCTCAAGCTGCGGAGGGTGCTGGCCAACGTGCGCAGGACGATCGCAATCGAGGCGCTCTGCGCCGCCCAGGCCGTCGACATGCGGTCGCCGCTGCGGCCCGGCCGGGCCGTGGCGGCCGCGATGGAACGGTTGCGACGCGACGTGCCCCGCCTGGAGCAGGATCGCTACCTTGCGCCCGACATGGCCGCGGTCGAGCGCCTCGTGGCGAACGGTGAGCTGGTCGCGGCGGCCGAAAGCGTGGTCGGCACGCTCGCGTGATCCGCGCGACCGCCGCCCGCCGCGGGATGGCCCGCCGTGCCGTGCGATCCGGTCGAGCTGCGAAGAGAGGAGGGAGCTGGAATGGAAGGTGCCCGACCCGTGCGCGCCCCGCGAGGGCCGCGGATCTCCTGCCTGGGGTGGCCGCAGGAGGCGGCGCTGCGGATGCTCTGCAACAACCTCGACCCCGAGGTCGCCGAGCGGCCCGATGACCTGGTCGTCTATGGAGGCACCGGGAGGGCCGCCCGGGACTGGCGCAGCTTCGACCGGATCGTCGAGACGCTCCGGCGGCTCCGGGACGACCAGACCCTGCTGGTCCAGTCGGGCAAGCCGGTCGGGGTCTTCCGCACCCATTCGTTCGCGCCGAGGGTGCTGATCGCCAACTCGCTGCTGGTCCCGGCCTGGGCCACCTGGGAGGAGTTTCGCGAGCTGGAGGCGGCCGGGCTGACCATGTACGGCCAGATGACCGCCGGCTCCTGGATCTACATCGGCACCCAGGGAATCCTCCAGGGCACCTACGAGACGTTCGTCGCGGTCGCCAAGGTCAACGGATGGCCGGACCTGGCCGGCAGGATCGTCCTCACCGCCGGGCTCGGCGGCATGGGCGGTGCCCAGCCCCTGGCGGTGACCATGAACGGCGGCGTCGCCCTGTGCGTCGAGGTCGACCCGGACCGAATCGAGCGGCGCCTGGCCACCGGCTACCTGGACGAGCGGGCCGAGGACCTGCGCGACGCGGTCGAGCGCGTCGAAGCCGCGGCGCGGGCACGCCGGCCGCTGTCGGTCGGTCTGCTAGGCAACGCCGCCGAGATCCTGCCGGAGCTGCTGTCGGCCGGGTTCCGCCCCGACGTCGTCACCGACCAGACCTCCGCCCACGATCCGCTCGGCGGCTACGTCCCTGTGGGCATCGAGGTCGCGGACGCTCCGGCCGCACGCCGTGACGATCCGGACGGCTACGTCAAGCATGCCCGCGAGTCAATGGCCGGCCACTGCGAGGCGATGGTCGGTTTCCAGCGCGCGGGCGCCGAGGTGTTCGACTACGGGAACAACCTCCGAGGCGAGGCCCGGACCGCGGGGTTCGCCGACGCCTTCGCCTACCCCGGCTTCGTGCCCGCCTACATCCGGCCGCTGTTCTGCCAGGGCAAGGGGCCCTTCCGGTGGGTGGCCCTGTCCGGGGACCAGGCCGACATCCTCCGCACCGATCAGGCCGTCATCGACCTGTTCCGTGAGGACGAGCACCTTGTCCGGTGGCTGCGCATGGCGGAGGAGCGGGTCCACGTCCAGGGGCTGCCGGCCCGCATCTGCTGGCTCGGCTACGGCGAGCGCCACCTGGCCGGGCTCGCCTTCAACGAGCTGGTCGGCCGGGGCGAGGTCAGCGCCCCGATCGTCATCGGCCGCGACCATCTGGACGCCGGCTCGGTCGCTTCCCCCTACCGAGAGACCGAGGCCATGGCCGACGGGTCGGACGCGATCGCCGATTGGCCGATCCTGAATGCGCTGCTCAACACCGCCTCGGGTGCCTCGTGGGTGAGCGTTCACCACGGCGGGGGCGTGGGCATCGGCCGCTCGATCCACGCAGGCGTGGTGGTGGTCGCCGATGGCACCGACCAGGGGCGCCGCCGCCTCGAGCTGGTGCTGACCAACGACCCCGGCACCGGCGTGATGCGCCACGCCGACGCCGGCTACCCGTCCGCCGCAGAGACAGCCCGCGCCCGAGGCCTCGACCTGCCCATGCTCACCGACGCCCCCAGCGCTGCCGACGGCCGAGCAGGCGACACCCCGGCGTCGGGCCCGGCCGGTGCTGGTGGCCGAGCAGGCGACGCGTCGGCGCCGGGCCCGGCCGAGGCTCCCGCCGGACCCGAAGGGGTGGGAGGGGGCGCCATGTGAATCCCCAGGTCGATTTCCTCCTGACCGGGGCCGGGCAGCTCGTCACCGCCGATCCGGGGCTCGGGAGCGGTCCGCTCGGGCTCGTGGAGCGGGGCGCGGTCGCGGCGGCGCGGGGGACGGTGGTGTTCGCCGGGCCGGAGGCGGCCCTGCCCGATCTGCCGGTCGCTCCCGACTGTGACCGGATCGATGCCGGAGGGCGGTCGGTGGTGCCGGGCTTCGTCGACGCGCACACCCATCTGATCTTCGCCGGGGACCGCGCCGACGAGTTCGCCGCCCGCCTGCGCGGGGTCGGCTACGAGCAGGCGCTGGCAGCGGGCGGCGGGATCCACCGGACGGTGCGAGAGACCCGGGCCGCCAGCGACGCCGAGCTGGAGGGCGCCACGGCCGAGCGGCTCCTGCGGGCCGGCGTGTACGGCACGACCACCCTCGAGGTCAAGTCGGGCTACGGCCTCACCGTGGACGACGAGCGGCGCTCGCTCGAAGTGCTGGCGCGCCTGTCGGCCCGGACGCCGGTCGACGTGGTCCCGACCTTCCTCGGCGCCCACCTGATCCCGGCGGAGTTCGTCGAGGACCGCGCTGGGTACCTCGACCTGCTCGTGCAGGAGATGCTGCCCGCCTGCGCGCCGCTGGCCGAGTTCGTCGACGCGTTCTGCGACCGGGGCGCGCTGACCGTGGCGGAGTCACGGCGCGTCCTGGCGGCGGGCCGCCGCCAGGGGCTCAAGGCGAAGCTGCACGCCAACGAGCTGGGCCCGACCGGCGGCGCCTGGCTGGCGGCCGAGCAGGGCTGCGTCTCAGCCGATCACCTGCTGTTCCTCGACCACGCCGAGGCCGTCGCCCTGGCCCGGGCCGGGACGGTCGCCGTGCTGCTGCCCGGGACGAGCTTCCTGCTCCGCACCGGGCACGTGGCCCCGGTGCGCGTGCTGCGCGAGACCCGGGTGACCCTCGCCCTTGGCACCGACTGCAACCCTGGGACCTACTACAGCGAGTCGATGCAGCTCGTGATCGCCCTGGCCTGCATCCACGGCGGCCTCACCCCGGAGGAGGCGCTGCTGGCCGCCACCAGCGGTGCGGCGCGCGCGGTCGGCCGCGGCGAGACCGCCGGCCGCCTGGGCCCGGGGTCGGCGTGCGACCTGGTCGTGCTGAGCGGTCGCTCCTACCTGGACCTCGCCTACCACCTGGGAGTGAACCTGGCGCAGGTGGTTGTCAAAGCGGGCCGGGTCGTGGCCCGCGACGGCGTCCCGCTTGGCCTCCTCCGCGAACCCGCGGAGCAGCCGGATGCCTGACGGCGGCGACGAACGGAACCCGCCGGAGACTGCCGCGCAGGAGAGTTGCGGCGGCCGCGGGGCGCTGGTCGAGAGCGTGCCGAACTTCTCGGAGGGTCGGCGTGCGCACGTGGTGGAAGAGATCGTCAACGCGTTCACGAACGCGCATCCCGAGGTGCTGCTGCTGGATCGCTCCAGTGACGCGGACCACAACCGCTCCGTGGTGACCTTGGCCGGGCCAGGGCCGGCGCTGGTGGACGCCGTGATCAGCGGTGCCGCGGCCTGCGTTCGCCTGATCGACCTCACCCGCCACGGGGGCGTGCACCCCCGAATGGGCGCCCTGGACGTGGTCCCGTTCGTGCCACTGGACCCCGCCTGCGACTGCGTGCCGCTGGCGCTCGAGGCGGGACGCCGGCTGGTCGACGAGATCGGCATCCCGGTCTATCTCTACGGCGCCGCGGCCCGCGTGCCCTCGCGAGCGGAGCTGCCGGGCGTGCGTGCGGGCGGCTTCGAGGAGCTCGCCCTGGCGGCGGGGGGCGACCCGGCTCGCGCGCCGGACCTTGGCGGTCCGGGTCTGCATCCCACCGCCGGAGCGACCGCGGTCGGCGTGCGGCCGTTCCTGATCGCCTACAACGTGAACCTGGCGACCGAGGACGTCTCTCTGGCCAGGCGCATCGCCCGGGCCGTGCGGGCGCGCGACGGCGGGCTGCCCGCCGTGCGAGCGCTCGGCCTGCCGCTGGAAGGGCGGCGGATCACCCAGGTGTCCATGAACCTGCTCGACTTCCACGTGACCGGCCTGGCCAACGCCTTCGCCGCCGTGGCCGCGCTGGCCGCCGACGCGGGTGTCGAGGTCGTCGAGTCCGAGATCGTCGGCCTGGTCCCGGAGGCTGCGCTGACCGGCATCGAGCTCCAGCACCTGAAACTGCACGGGTTCTCGCGCGATCTGACGGTCGAGGAACGCATCCGTCGGGCAATCGCCGCACGGGGTTCACGCGCGCGTCAGCAGGGCGGTTTTTCCATGTAGGCGCTCCAGGCGGATACTCCCAAGTCATCGAGGAGAGGAGACAGGTGAGGCGGGAGCAGGACGGGCCGGAGCGGTACCCAGATCCCGGCGGATACCCGGTGACGTCGACCACGACGCCTGGGCCGCCCATGGACGACCCTGACGGCATTGGGTCGCCGGGGGCGACGGGCGTGTCGCCGGCAACACGCAGGTTGCAGCAAGGGGACGAGTACCTCGATCAATGGCCCGATGGGATCTCCCCTCGGCGGGAGGGCAATGGCGCCTACTGGACCGGGCTCGTCTTCCTCGTCGCCGGGCTGATCGCCACCATCGCCGGTCTGGCAACCCACGTCACCTCGATCGTGCAGACGATCCTGCTGGCGATCCCGATGGTGGCCATCGGATTCGGCCTCGAGCGGGTCGGGCGCGGCGTGCAGCGCGGATCGCTGCGGGCGATCGGTGGGATCCTGATCGTGATCGCGGTCGCCAGTCCGGTCGTGCTGTCGGTGTCCTCGCCAGGCGCCGGCTTCATCTCGACCGAGAGCGCGCCGGTCCCGGCCGGGACCGATTCGGCGGTCCTCCGCACCAGCCAGGGAGGGGGCCAGCTCCGGATCGACGCCGGCTCGGTCGGCCTCTACCAGGCGGAGCTCCGCAGCCCCGGAACGCCGTCGGCCCGCGTGTCGAACAGCGGGAAACAGGCCGTGGTCGATCTGCGCGGGCCTGCCCAGCACGGCCTGCTGGCTCGGAACCGCGGGAGCGACTGGGGCATCCGCCTGAACTCGAGCGTGCCCTGGCGCGTCGAGGCTGAGGCCGGAGCGCTGACCGGCGACCTGGACCTCCGCGAGCTGGACGTCCGCGGCGTCGACGTCCAGGCGGGCATCTCCCGGATGGCGGTGCGACTCAACCAGCCGAGCACCGTCGTCCCGGTGAGCATCCAGATCTCCGTCGGGCTCGTGGACGTCTACCTGCCGAGGTCGGCGACCTGCGAGATCCGGGTGGACGGCCCGGCCCTCAACAACTTCTCGTCGCAGGGGTTGGTGAACCGCGATGGCGCCTGGCGTGCCGCCGGGACCAGCGGCAAGGGCAGCTTCAAGATCACCGTCCGCCTGTCCGCGGGCCGTGTCCGCCTGCACCGGGTCTGACCACGGCTCGACGCCTCCATGACCGGTCGCACCGGTCGCGGAACGATGACAGGTCCGGCGTGGACGCCTGCTTTGATGGGTCGGTCCGGGATCGATGGAAGTTTGTATTTTTTCGTCATACCCGACCGGCGACCAGTGGTCGGCACGGCGTTCTATCCGCTCGGCACCGCGTGGCGTTCAGGTCGGTGGACTAAAGCGCCAGGCCAAGAGGGGCAGTACGTCGTTTGGACGGTATTTGATGCGGCGTTTGAGCTGGCCGTTATTCAATTGTTCGTACCGTTTGCCTGAACGGTCGCGACGTTAGCTAGGCTCCCGGATTGGAGCTGGGCGAGCAAAAGGGGGGCCTATGCTGCCCATGGGTCTCCCGCCGGTGGTCTTGGTGTCGCGCCGAGCAGTTGTGCTGGTCAACCGGCAGACAGCCGCCTATTCGCGGCCCGCCGCGCACCGCCGCTGGCAAAGCGAGCGCTCGTCGACATGGCGGGCGATCTCATGGCCCGGCGCCGCCAATGCAACAACATGCGGTGCGAAAAGGGATCTTCCCCCAAAGGGACAGGGCAGCCGTCCGTCCCGACCCGGTCTGGGCCAATCCGTCGGCCGATTTGCCTGATACCGCGAGGACCTGACGCGCGTCAGGAAATCGGCACTCAAGCTGAAGCTAAATTCCGATTCATCACATACTCGTGTTTCGGGGTTATGCGGCGGGGTGGAGCTGGGTGAGCAGCACGTCTGGGAATAGGTCGAGGGTGTGCTGGTGGGGGTGACCTTGTGGATATTGGGCGGCCAGCAGGGCACGCCGGAGCGCGGTGAGCATGTCGGCGACCGAGACGGTGCGCTTGGTGCGGTACCAGGGCGCGCGGGCGCGGTGGGCGGCCAGATCAGCGGTGGGGTTGCCGTGGTGGGCGTACCAGACGATCGCCAGGCTGTAGCAGACCAGCCCGAACGGCACCAGGCGCTGCACGGAGCGGGTGGTGCGGGTGCGGGCCTGGCCGACGCCGGCCAGATGGCGGCCGTCCAGGAAGGTGGTCTCCACCGGCCAGCGGTCGGCGTAGCGTTCGATGATCTGGGCTGGGGTGGCGGCCAGGTCGGTGGTGACCAGGGCGAGCTGGTAGCCGTCGGGGGAGCCGACCGGACGGCTGAGCACGACCTGGACGGGTTGGCCTTTGAGCGCGCCGTACCACAGGCAACCGATCGCCAGGGCCTCCTGGTGCTCCAGCTTGCCGTAGCAGCGCACGGTGAGGGGGGTCCATCGGTAGCGGGTCATGGCGGCGAGCATGATCAGCGCCGGGAGCCGGTCGCCTTTGACGCGGGGGCGGCCTGGGCGGCCGGTTGGGGGTGGCGGGAGCTGGTGCAGGGCGGCGTCGCTGCGTAGCCGCGCGGTCACGGTGATCTGGGTGGGCAGCCCTTGGAGCGGCTTGCCGATGTAGGCGGCGTCGCCGACCAGGTGGACGGGCCGGCCGTCGAGGTGCCCGCAGGCCAGGTCAACCAGCTCGCGGGCCAGCTGCAGCGGGGTGTGGTCGGGGTCGCCGGGGATCCACAGCCGCGCCAGGACGGGCAGGCACACCGCCCGGTGCAGGAACGGGAGATGGACGATGACGCCGACCACGACCCAGCGGTGGCCCCAGGCGGGGCGGTGGCGGCCGGGGCCGTTGCCGTCGTGGTGCCAGGCCGCGCCGTGCAGCTTTGGGCCGGTGCGGTGCCAGAGGGTGTCGTCGACCGGCCAGCACGACCGGCGCGCCGGCGGGGACCAGCATCGCGGTGATGAGGTCCAGCAGGATCAGGCCGAGCTGGTCAGCCGACCAGCGTGCGGTGGAGAAGAAGCGGTAGCCAAGGTCGTGGTGGCGGCGACCGGCCAGCCCTGCCCCAGCCAGCATCCCGGTGACGGTCCGCTGGCCCGGCCAGGCCAGGAACCCGCCCACCAGTGCTTGGAAGGTCCGCATCGTCGGCTGGGTGAAGCAGGGGCCGAACGCGATGAGCAGGTCGGCGAGCGAGCGCGGTAGGCTCGGCGTGGGCATCGGCGGTGACTCCTTGGCTGGATGAGCCGCCGATGCTCGCTTGCTTGGCCCTGCCAGGCAAGCCGGTCAACTCACCCGGCCATCACTACCGGAAACCACGAAACACGAGTCACATAGCTCCCCTAGCTTTATCACCCTTTCCTCATCAGTTGTTCCCAACCGAGTCACCATTTGTTTCCACTTGGGATGGAAAGGAAGGGCTTCCATGCGACTACCGATACGGCCGCGCGCCATGCGCCGGCGGCTCGGCCTGGCACTCGCCATAACCACGGTACTGACTCTTGCCCTGATGAGCCCAGGATTCGCAAACCTGGCGGGCAGCACCTTTGAGGGCAATGACGGCAACCTTGTCGTCGACACCCCCGGCAACCACGACTGGGCAAATGCGCCCAACCGCGTCGTCGGAATCGACCAGCCCAGCGGCACAAGCGACAACTCCTTCGGGCAGGGCACCAAGGAAGACGATCCAAACACCAAGGTGGTGACCGGCTCGATCCCGCCCAACAAGAACGACCTGACCCGCTTCTACATCGGCTCGGAGTTCGCCGGCGGCAACAACTTCCTGTACCTGGCCTGGGAGCGCTTGGTCAACATCGGCGCGGCCAACATGGACCTGGAGATCAACCAGCACCCGACCCCGGGGTTCACCGGCACCACCACCGGGCCGGTCACGTTGAACCGCACCGCCGGCGACCTGCTGGTCACCTACGACTTCGGCGGCAGCGGCACCCCGACCCTCGGCCTGCTGCGGTGGGTCACCAGCGGCGCGACCAGCCAGTGTTTCTCGAGCAACTCGCTGCCCTGCTGGGGCAACCGCGTGAACCTCACGGCGGCCGGGGATGCCGAGGGAGCGGTCAACGCCGCCACGGTCACCGACCCCGTTCCCCCGAATGCTCCTCGCACCCTGACCACCGGCCTGTTCGGCGAGGCGGCCATCAATCTGACCGCCGCGGGCGTGTTCCCGGCGGGCACCTGCACCGCCTTCGGCAGCACCTTCCTCAAGAGCCGCGCGTCCACCTCCTTCACCGCCGAGGTCAAGGACTTCATCGCCCCCCAGCCGGTCAACATCAGCAACTGCGGTACGGTCAACATCATCAAGCGGACCGACCCGCGCGGCATCAACCAGGACTTCAGCTTCACCTCGACCATCCCCAACCCGCCGGCCGGCTCGCCCCCGCCCACCACGCCCGACTGCTCCGCTGACACCACGCCGTCCAGCTTCACGCTGAACGACAACGGCAACACCAGCTCGGACAGCACGGCCAACACCGAACACTGCGGCAACGTGCCCGCCGGGAGCTACACCGTCACCGAGGGCAGCCAGCCCGCCAACTTCGCGTTGGAGAGCCTCACCTGCACGGCGGATAACGGGGGCAGCGGCAGCCAGGACGCCACCAACCCCGCCCAGGCCAACATCACGGTCGTTCCCAACAGCACGGTCACGTGTGTGTACGTGGACAAGCAGCAGCTCGGAGCGATCAAGATCACCAAGACGTCCACTAAGGGCAACGCCCCGCTCGCCGGCGCGACCTTCACGATCACATCCGGCGGCACCCCGATCAGCGGGAGCCCGTTCACGACCGGCAGCGACGGCACCGTCTGCGTCGATCACCTGCCGTTCGGCACCTACTCGGTCCAGGAAACCGCCGCGCCGACCGGGTATGCCATCAATGACACGACCGCCCACGACGTCAACGTCACCGCCAACTCGACCTGCGGGGACGGCAACGAGGCCACCTTCACCGCCACCGACACCCCGCTGTCGAAGATCACGGTGAGCTTCCAGTCGCTCGCCGGGCCGGGCGTCACCACAGCGACGGTCCAGTGCACCGGCGACCCCGCCGTGGAGCCCCTACCTGAGGGCACGCCGAAGGTGCTCAACAACCTGCCGCCGGGAACCTATGGCTGCACGGTGGTCGTCGACCCCTAACAGAGAGAGGGCAGGAAAGTAGACCAGACAGGCGACCCATTCGGGTCGCCTGTCTGGTTCCCGAATGGTCAGGCCGATGGCCCGCAGCTCATCGTCGGTGGCAAGTCGTGCGCGGGCCTTGTTGGCGGTCCCCCATGACGCGGTGCCCGAGGCCCTCCAGGGCTTCGACCACGCCGCCCGGTGGGTAGGGCCCAGCGGTCGCGAGGACGGTCCCGCCCTTTGGGATGACCTGTTCGGCAAGCGGCTGGACGTCCGCGGCCCGGTACTTTCCGGGCGTCCAAACCAACCGTGGCCTAGCGCTCTCGCTGGTCACAACGACAAGGCCCCCGACAATTCTCGGGCTCGCGCTCTGCCTTCCCCTTACAGAGCGAGGGCCGTTGTCCTGCCGGGGGTCTCGTCGCCAGCACGATCGCATGCTCTCCGCATAGCGTCAACGCGCCTGTGCGCAAACCTGTGGAAAACCTTGGGGACAAGTCGCCGTTGCTGTTGACTACCGCGCCGGAGCCTGTGGACAACCGGCCCGCGGCTGGGGACAGGACGTGGAATCAGAAAATTCGATCACGGCGGTGACCAGCCTGTCGGATGCGGCCAGCTTGTGGATAAAGAAAAAGTTCCGCGCCGAACGTGCCACGGAGCGTCACCGGCGCGAACGATCGGGGGCGGTTGCGGCGATGGAAGGGGTGCGGTTGGCGCGGGTGCCGACGGGGGAGCATGGGATACTCGTGGCCACGATGCCGAGATCCACCCCACGTCCAGAGCGCCCCGCGGCCGCTTCCGCAAAGCCGCTGGTCAGAGTCGTGCGTAGCCCCCGGCGACGCAAGACGGTCACCGCGTACCGCGACGGCGACACCGTGGTCGTGCTGCTGCCGAGCCGCATGACCAAGCGTGAGGAGGCGCACTGGGTCACGACCATGCTCGAGCGGCTCGACCAGCGCGAACGTCGCCGCCGGCCGCCCGGCGACGAGGAGCTGGAGCGGCGCGCCCGGGTGCTGGCGGCCCGCTACCTGGATGGGGCGGTCGAGCCGCTATCGGTCCGATGGGTGAGCAATATGCGCGGCCGCTACGGCTCCTGCACGCCCGATGACGGCTCGATCCGCCTCTCCGACCGGATCGCCCCATATCCGTCCTGGGTGCGAGACTACGTCCTCATCCACGAGCTGGTGCACCTGGCTGTGCCGAACCATGCAGCGCCGTTCTGGCGGCTCGTGGCACGGTATCCGCTGGCCGAGCGCGCGAGAGGCTTCCTGATCGCCAAGGGCATGGACGACGACGAAGGCTCCGTGGAGCCCCGCGGCTCGCAAGGGGACGCATAGCCGGCCGCGGCGGTGAGGCTACTGGCCGCCCGGCTCCTCGGGCCGCCCCGACCCTCCGGACCCCTCCGGACCGCCGGCCCCACCGCCCGGGGCCCCACCACCCGGGGCCCCACCACCCGGGGCCCCACCACCGGGGGCGCCACCGGGCCCCGAACCACCGTCGCCGGTCTCGGCCTCGAGGAGCGCACGGAGGCCCTCGTCGAGGCTGATCTCCTCGCCACCGACCAGGCCGGCGCGCTCCAGCCAGCGCCCCGGCGAGGCGAGCTCCTCCGGGGACGGCAGGAAGTCGGGATGCGCCCAGACCCGGTCGAGACCGTCGACGTCGGTGGCGGCCAGGACCTCGCGGCAGAAGCGCTCGCCCCGGGCGGCGCCGGCGCGCACGGGGTCGGTGCGAAGGAGCTGGGCGAACAGGGCGTGCGCGCCTTCCTCGTCGCCCATGCGCGCGCGCACGGCGGCCTGGATCGAAGCCAGGGCCGGCAGCCGCCCGGCCAGCACGCGCTCGCTCAGCACCAGGGCGTAGCCGTCGGCCAGCGCCAGTAGCACCTCCAGCCGGGCGGTGGCGGCCTGAAGGGCAGGGCTGGGAGGACCGCTCAGCCCCTCGCCGCCCTCCAGCAGCTCCTGGACGCTCTCGGGTCGGCTCATGTCGAGCGTCTGCAACCGGTCCATGAGCCCGGACGGGTCCGGCTCGGTCAGCGCGGCCATTTCCTTGACCAGCCGGTACAGGTGCTCCTGGAACCACGGCACGCCGGTGAGCAGGCGCTGGCGGATCACCTCGTGGCAGGCGAGCCAGAGGCGGAGCTGGTCGGGGGGTAGCCCGCTGGACTGCTCGAAGGCCTGCACGTTCTCGCTGAGGAAGACCAGGCGGCCGCGGTCCTTGGCAGGCATGGAGAGGTCGTACTGGCTCAGCACGAGCTGCGAGAGCTGCCCCACCACGGTCCCGACCTGCAGTCCGACGATCAGACCGCCGAGCCGCCCGACCATCTGGCCCATCTCGGGCGGGATGCCGGCGCCGGCGCTCGGCCCGAGCGAATCGGCCATGCGGCTGGCGCCGGGCTCGATCAGCGGCGGGAAGCTCCGCAGCGCCGCCTCGGCCCAGTCGGCGCGACTGATCGGCTGCGCCGCCAGGGGATGGTCAGGGCTGGGAAGGCTGCTCACGGGGTCGACCCACAGCTCCGCGAGCCGGAGGTGGTCGTCCCAGGCGCGCTGCTCCCCCGGCTCTGGCGAGAACTTCGGGACCGGCAGGGCGGGCGTGGCGCCGAGCGTGTCGGCACCGATCGCGGTCGCGACCGCGACCTGCCGCGCGAGCTCCCAGTTGACCGGCCCGGGTTCGCCGGAAAGCAACCGAGCGAACTCGCGGAAGAGGGGTATCCGGCTGAAGAAGTCGCCGCCTTCACCCGGGTGATCGCTCATGATCCCAATCCTACTCGCCAACCGGGATCATCTTTTGGCCGCGGCGGGGTAGCCTGGATGTGCTGGCGGCCGGTCGGCCGCCACCTCTCCGAAGCGGCGTGCGAGCAAGGGACGAATGGTTGGTGGCACGGACGATAGCCCTGGTTGGGGCGCTTCACCCGGGCGCGGCACAGCTCGCCCTCGCACTCGAGGACGAGCCGGAGGTCGAGCGGATCCTCGGCCTGCAACCGGCGCCCGCGCCGCTGCTCGGCCCGAAGTTCGAGCACGTGGCGGCCGAGCCCGGCGACGAGCGCTTCGACTCGGCCCTGGCCCAGGCTGACGTGCTGGTGGTGTTCCCGGTGCTCGAGGCGGGCGACCGCGATGGCCGCGCCGCCCGTGAGCGCCTGACGACCGCCGTGCGCCGAGCCCTCGACGCGGCCAGCAAGGCCAGCACGGTGGTGCTGTGGTCGAGCGGCATCGTCTACGGGGCGCATCCGGACAATCCGGTGCCGCTGGACGAGGACATGCCACTGCGGCCGAATTTCGACTTCCCGCCCGCCCGCGCGCTCGCCGACCTGGAGGGGCTGGTGCTCGACGGCTCCAACGGCCCTGGAGCGGCGACCCGGGTGGTGCTGCGCGGGGCGGCGGTCTGGTCGCCGGCGTGGGGCTCGTTCCTGTCCCGCATGCTGGTCGGCCCCGCGATCGTCGGTGTGCGGGGCTACGACCCGCCCGTGCAGGGCCTGGACCCGGAGGACGCGGTCCGCGCGCTGGTGCTGGCGGTGGACGGCAAGCTCGCGAGCGGTGTCTACAACGTGGCCCCGGACGACTGGATCCCGGCCGTCCAGGCGGCCCGGCTGACCGGCAAGCGCCGCGTGGAGGTGCCGGAGGGCGCGGCGTTCGCGGTCGGCGAGCGGCTCGCCCCGCTCGGCGTCGCAGTCACGGGCCCGGGCGAGCTGCACTACCACATGCATCCCTGGGTGCTCTCCAACCGCCGGCTGCGCGAGGCCGGTTGGGCGCCGACCTGGACCACCGCCGAGGCCATGACCTTCGCCGGCCACGCCATCCCGGAGGGCGTGCGCCTCGGCCGCGTGCAGGTCCGCCGCAACGACGTCATCCGAGGTGCCGCCGCGGCGGCGGCGTTCGTCGCCGCGCTGGCCGCGCTGGCCCGCCGGTCCAGAGGCGGCAGGGCATGAGCAGCCGGAGGGGTCGGGGAACCCCAAGGGGGTGCCCCGGTGAGTAGAGCGCTGGCGATCGATCTCGGCACGGCGAACACGCTCGTCTACATCCGTGGCAGGGGGATCCAGCTCCGGCAGCCGACGGTGATCGCCCTCAACGAGGGCACCGGCGCGATCATGGCCCTCGGTGACGAGGCCTATGCCATGATCGGCCGCACGCCCGGGCACATCGTGGCGGTCCGGCCGCTGCGTGGCGGGGCGATCTCGGACTTCGAGACGACGGCTCGGCTGATCCGCATGCTGCTCCAGCGCGCCTGCCGTGGCCGCGTGAGCAAGCCCCGGGTGGTCGTCTGCGTGCCCTCCGCCATCACCCAGGTGGAGCGCAAGGCGGTGCAGGAGGCGACGCTGCACGCCGGCGCCAGGATGGCCTACCTGATGGAGGAGCCGATGGCGGCGGCGATCGGCGCCGGCCTGCCGGTGCAGGAGCCGGCTGGCAGCCTGATCGTCGACGTCGGCGGCGGCACCACCGAGGTCGCCTGCATCTCGCTGGGCGGGATCGTGGCGTCCAAGTCGTTGCGCGTCGCCGGCTTCGACCTTGACGGCGCGATCATCCAGTACGTCCGCCGCGAGTACGCCATCGCGATCGGCGAGCGCACCGCCGAGAACGTCAAGATCGCCATCGGCTCCGCCGTCCCCATGCCCGGCGAGGAGGACAAGCTCGAGGTGCGCGGCCGCGAACTGGCCACCGGGCTGCCCAAGACGATCCTGCTGAGCGCCAGCGAGGTCCGCGAGGCCCTCGAGGAGCCGGTCTCCCAGATCGTCCAGGCGGTGCTGGACACTCTGGCGGCCGCCCCCCCGGAGCTCGCCAACGACGTGCTCGACAAGGGCATCTTCATGACCGGCGGGTCGAGCATGCTCCCTGGCCTCGACGACCGCATCGCCCAGGAGGCGGAGGTCTCCGTACACATGGTCGATGCTCCGCTGGAGTGCGTCGCGCTCGGGGCGGGCCGCGTCATCGAGTCGTTCGACGACCTCGGGCCGATCTTCGTCGATTCCCCGCGCTATCTGTAAGAAGATAGACGAGGGCGTTCCAGCGCTCGAACGGTAGCCCGGCCAGGTTCATGACGGCTCGGAGTGGAGGAGGTCGCGTGCGGCAGCGATTGACCGCGGGCGTCGGAGCCGTCGTGCTGGTCGTGGTGGTCCTCGCGTTGAACTTCTACCAGCTGCCAGTCGTGGCGCTGTCTCCCGGTCCCGCTGAGGACGTGCTCAGCCGCGTCAAGATCGAGGGCGGCACGCAGGTCTACGACTCCAAGGGCAGGTTCTACCTCACCTCGGTCGGGATCGACGACGACGTGCGCTTCTTCGAGGCCATCCTCGACCTGGCCAACCGCGACGTGCAGCTGCGCCCGCGCAGCGACATCTACCCGCAGGGCGAGAGCACCCAACAGGTGAACCAGCAGAACGCCGACGACATGGACGAGTCCAAGGTGCTGGCCGCGGTGGTGGCACTGCGCAAGCTCGGCTACACGGTCGACCCGAGCGCGGTCAACGTCACCGAGGTCCGTCCCGGCGCGCCGGCGGACGGCAAGCTGCGACCCGGCGACCGCCTGGTCCGCGTCGACGGGCGACCAGTCAGCAGCATCAAGCAGCTCCAGCGCGTCATCCAGGGCCACCACCCCGGCGAGACCCTGGCGTTGACGGTCAGGCGCGGCGACGCCGACGTGGCGGTGCGCGTCCCGGTCGCCCTGGACGGCGGCCAGCCGCGCATCGGGGTGGTCCTCCACGAGGAGTACGGCAAGCTGCCGGTGCCGGTGTCGATCAACACCGAGAACATCGGCGGGCCCTCGGCCGGCCTGATGTTCGCGCTGTCGATCTACGACCGGCTCACGCCGGGGGACCTCACCGGCGGTCGCCGGATCGCCGGCACCGGCCAGATCACCGAGGACGGCTCGGTCGTGCCGATCGGGGGCATCGGCGAGAAGATCGTCGGCGCCAAGCGGCAGGGCGCGACCATGTTCCTGCTCCCGCGCGGCAACTGCGGCGAGGCCGAGCAGCACCCGCCGCTGGGCCTGCGCCTGGTGCCGGTGTCCAACGTGGCCGACGCGATCGCCTTCCTGCAGTCCAAGCCCGGCGATCCGGCGCCTCGGTGCTGAGCCCGGCCCGCGAGATCACCACCCCGCGGACCGGTCGGGGCTGGAGTCGGCTGCGCGGGCCGGGCCAACCGGCGTCACCAGCGTGGCGACTGCCTGGAGCCGGTGACGGCCAGCGCCACGCTGCCGGCCAGCAGGCCGAAGGCGAGCGCGATGGCAAGGAGAAACACCACGGGAACCCCCCAGTGCGGCTGGGCGAAGCAGGATCCCCCGCCCTATCCACCCAAGGCGTCGGTCTTGCGCGAACGGTACGGGCCGAGCCGGGGTCAGCCTTTCGGCAGATGACGTGCTAGGGTCTGACGAGGCGGCCAGCCACGGCGAAAGTGGCTGGCCAGAGGCCGTTTGCATGAGGCAGCCGTACCGAGTGAAAGGCCCCCCGCCGTGGTAGCAGCTCGCCGCCCTCCGCGCCGCTGGACTCTTGCTGTCCTGCTGCTGGCGTTCGTCCTGCTGGCTGCGATCGGCAGCCTGTCGAGCTTCTACACCGACCTGCTCTGGTTCCGCGAGGTCGACAAGACCAGCGTGTTCTGGGGTCAGATCCGCGCCAAGGTCACGCTCGGCCTGCTGGCGGGTGTGGGAAGCGGCGTGATCGTCGGCATCAACCTGTGGCTGGTGGAGCGGCTCGCCCCCCGCTACAGCGTCAACGTGGTCGGCCGTCCCCAGGTGGAGCGGATCCAGCAGGTGCTCGGGCCCTACCTGCGGCCGTTGCGGATCGGCGTCGCCGCCTTCCTCGGCCTGGTCGTCGGCCTGCAGGCGTCCGGCTCGTGGCAGACCTTCCTGTTGTGGCGCAACGCGGTTTCCTTCAACCAGAAGGACCCGCAGTTCCACAGGGACATCGGCTTCTACGTCTTCCAGCTCCCCTTCATGCAGGCGGTGTTCGGCTGGCTGTTCACCACCCTGGTGCTGGCGCTGCTGCTGTCGGCGGCCGGCCACTACCTGCTCGGCGGCATCCGCCCGCAGGTCTCCTCCGACCGCATCGCCGGCCCGACCCAGTCGCACCTGACGATCCTGCTCGGCCTGATCGTGGCGCTGAAGGCCTGGGGCTACTGGCTCAACAAGTACCAGCTCGTGTACTCCAAGCGCGGCGCGGTCACGGGGGCGACCTACACCGACGTCAAGGCGCAGATCCCCGCCCTGGAGGTGCTGTTCTGGGTGGCGCTGATCTGTGCCGTGCTGTTCTTCTGGGGCGTGCGCAGCCGGGGCATCGCCGTGCCGCTGTTCAGCATCGTGCTGCTGGCCGGGGTCTCGATCATTATCGGCGGGATCACCCCGGCGGTCTTCCAGCGATTCCGCGTCGCCCCCCAGGAGCTCCAGCGGGAACGGCCCTACATCCAGCGCAACATCGATGCCACCCGCCAGGCGTTCAACCTGGACAGCATCCAGACGAAACCGTTCGAGGACGGCGCGACCTTGAGCTCCCAGGACGTCAACGCCAACCGCTCCACGGTCGACAACATCCGGCTGTGGGACCCGGAAGTCCTCAAGCCGTCCATCAAGAACCTCCAGGCAATCGCCCAGTACTACTCGTTCAGCGACGTGGACGTGGACCGGTATCAGGTGGACGGGCAGCTCCGCCAGGTGATGATCTCGGTGCGCGAGGTCGACCCGAGCCTGCTCTCCAGCGGCGCCAAGACCTGGCAGAACCTGCACCTCGCCTACACCCACGGCTACGGCGTGGTGGCGACCCAGGTCAACACCGCCGCCAAGCAGGGGCAGCCCGATTTCATCGTGTCAAACTTCGACCAGGCGAAGGCCAAGATCCCGGTGACGCAGCCACGGGTGTACTTCGGTGAGCCGCCGCAGGCGGGCCCGGACTACGTGGTGGTCGACACCAAGCAGCCGGAGGTCGACCGGCCCACGCCGAGCGGCGACACGCAGACGTCCAGCTATGACGCGGACGGCGGCGTGCAGCTCTCCAGCACGGCGAGGCGGCTGGCGTTCGCCCTCCGGTTCCGCGACATCAACCTGCTGATCTCCGGCAACATCACCTCGCAGTCGCGGCTGATGTTCAACCGCGACGTCCGCGAGCGGGTCGAGAAGGTCGCGCCCTTCATCCAGTGGGACGGCGACCCCTACGCGGTGGTGGTCGACGGTCGCATCATGTTCGTGCGCGACGGCTACACCACCAGCAACGACTATCCGTACGTGCAGCGGATCGATTTCGGGGACGCGGCGCGGCACGACGAGTCCAGCGCCGGCGGCGTGAGCGGCTCGGGCAACTACATCCGCAACTCGGTGAAGGCCGTCGTCGACGCCTACACGGGCAAGGTCACCCTGTACGCCTTCGACGAGTCCGACCCGATCCTGCAGACCTGGCGCAAGGCGTTCCCGAGCCTGTTCGCTCCCAAGGCGAGCATGCCGGTGGGCCTGCAGTCGCACCTGCGCTACCCCGAGGACATGTTCTCGATCCAGACCGACCGCTACACCCTCTACCACCTGAGCACCGCCAACGAGCTGTACTCGCGCAAGGACCTCTGGTCCCTGCCCGAGGACCGCTCCGGCGAGATCCAGCAGCAGCAACAGCAGCCGCAGGCCCAGAGCCCGGTGGCCGCGCTCGCGCCGCCCACCAACGCCGGCAAGATGCGGCCGTACTACCTGCTGACGCGGCTGCCCGGGCAGACCCAGCCGAAGTTCTCGCTGGTGATGCCGTTCACACCCAACAACAAACAGAACATGGTCGCCTACATGGCGGTCGGCTCGGATCCTGACAACTACGGCCAGATGACGCTGTTCAGCCTCGACCCGTCACGCACCATCGATGGGCCCACGCAGGTGAATTCGAGAATCCTGGCCAATCCCACGGTGGCGTCGCAGCTCTCGCTGCTGAACCAGCAGGGCTCCAAGGTGATCCTGGGGAACCTGTTGATCGTGCCGGTGAAGGATTCGCTGCTGTACGTGCAGCCGATCTTCGTGCAGAGCGCCGGGGCGAGCCAGAGCGCCGCCATCAACACGATCCCGCTGCTCGAGAAGGTCGCGGTGGTGCTGAATACCGACGTCGGCTACGCCGACACACTGTCCGAGGCGATCAGCCAGGTGGTGACCGGGCAGCCGCTGTCGCCGACTCCGGAGCCGCCGAACTCGACCACGCCGCCCGCCCAGCAGCCCGGGGCGTCGGCAACCGTGCAGCAGCTCCTCCAGCGGGCGAGCCAGGAGTACGACGCCGCGCAGGCGGCGCTCCAGAAGGGCGACCTGGCCGGGTACCAGCGGCACGTGAACGCCATGGCCAAGCTGCTGGACCAGGCGCTCGGCTCCAGCCAGGGGAAGACGCCGTCCTCCACAAGGCCTGGCTCGTAAGGCGTTCAGCGTCTGGAGGGCCACGGCGCCGCCCTCCACAGTGTGGAGCGCGACCTTTGCGCCACCGCAGCTCGCTGTGCTACCTTGCGCCAGCAACGGCGCGGGGTGGAGCAGTCTGGTAGCTCGCTGGGCTCATAACCCAGAGGTCGAGGGTTCAAATCCCTCCCCCGCCACGACCAGGAGACCCACGGATTCCGTGGGTCTCCTGCATTTCACGGGGCCAGTCCCGGCCGCGGCCGGTGCACGGGCCGGCCCGGCTGCGCGGGCCGAGGTCGGCGACCGTCGCGGCCGCGTCCTTGTCCATGCCAGGGATGACGTGGCCATAGGTCTGGAGGGTGAAGGCGACGCTGGCGTGGCCGAGCCGCTCGCTGATCACCTTCGCCGAGATGCCGGCCTTGAGCGCTGCGGTTGCGTAGCTGTGGCGTACGTCGTGCAGACGGATCCTCGGCAGGTCGGCCGCCCTGGTGTGCTGCTTGAACCAGTCAGCGATGTTGTCGGGGTGCAACGCGCGGCCGTCCGGCCAGCTGAACACATAGCCGAAGTCGCGGTACCGCCAGCCGACCGCCTCACGGTCCTCGACCTGATGCTTGCGGTGGTCGCGCAGCGCCTCCAGGGTGACCGGGTCGAGGGCGAGGCGGCGCCGGCCCCGCTCGGTTTTCGGTGCCGAGTCGTGCACCTGGTGGTCAACGACCACGCGGGGGATGAGCGGCGAGACGGTTGCGTGGTCGAAGTCGACGTCGACCCAGCGTAGCCCGGCGAGCTCGCCACGGCGCATCCCGGTCGTGGCGACCAGCAGCCACAGCGCATACAGCCGGTCGTCGCGGACGTGCTCGAGGAACACGCGCAGCTCTGCCGGCGACCAGACCTTCTGCTCGGGAGAGCGGGCGGCCGGCGGGTCGGCCGCCTCGGCGACGTTGCGCACCAGGTAGCCCCAGCGCATCGCGTCGTGCAGCGCGCTGTGCAGCATCACGTGAACGTTGCGGACGGTCTTAGGCCGGTCTTAGGCCGAAGTTCCCCCCGGTGACGCCTGCTTGACGCTCATGGTGCTACTTGGAGCTGGGCGTTCGCGTCCCTTGAGCCAGGGCTATCGTAGACATGTAGTCTACGGGCTGAGCGAGCAGAAAGCCTTGTAGTTCTTT
>WNGM01000135.1_pt1 | contig 104459 bp, 100 predicted proteins | sample 5400571 | NCBI WGS metagenome assembly WNGM01 (sample SAMN13153378, study PRJNA577476) | soil metagenome | isolation source: 100 cm soil or saprolite under Garry oak tree replicate 2 | place: USA:California | collected 2016-06-15
TACCCCGGCGAGGATCGGGGCGATGACGTGGTCGCGCAGGGCGAGCAGGGCGGCGATGGTGCGGGCGGCCTCGGGCGCGACGTGGTAACCGCGTGAGCGGCCGGGTTTGACGGCAAGCCCTTTGCCGCGCAGCTTGCTGTCCCATGCCAGCGGATCTGAGCCACGGCCGTGCCGCTGACCTGTGGTGGCTCGGCTTGAGTGGCAGGGCCTTGTGCAGTTGCGGCGTCGGTTTGCCAGCAGATGTGAGCCATTTCGCCGTGGGGCTGCTGGCGCGGTGCCTGGCGGTCCGGCTGGCCGGCGAAGTGCTTCCGCGTTGCCGGGCGGGGCGGCTGACCCTGGGCTCATTGTCGCGCTGAGCCCAGGCCGGCGGGGCGCAGCAGCCATCCGCCGATGTGTGCCAGCGCGGGGTCCCTGCCGCCGTCAGACCGGCCGAGCGAGATGACGCCGTACGGGGTCCAGTAGGCCGGGCCGACGGTGCCTGGCGCCACGGGCGCGGTCGGGCCCGGCTGCCAGGTGCCGGCGGTGATGTCGTAGACGTAGCAGCTCCCCTTCGGGATTTGATTGCCGAAGAGGATGTCACCCAGTCCTGCGGTGTAGGTCACCACGATGGCACGTGCGCCCGCAGCGAAGTTGCTTGGAGGCGGTACTCCGAGCGGTGGCCTCAGTCGGGTGACGCTGGTCCCGGACTCGGGCCGCAGCAGCGAGGCGCTGCCGTCCTCCTGGGTGCACATTCCCCAGCAGAATGAGCCGGCTGCCAGGATTGCGCCGTGGACCTGGGTGAGCTGAAGCTGCGACTTCGGCCCGCCCGGGCTGAGCGGGACTTGGGTCCAGCCCGCCGGTGACAGGCGCAGCAATTCGACGTAACCGGTCCCATAGACGCCGGGCTGCCCGTTCTGGTCGGTGTGGTGCGTCACCACGATGCTTGCGAGCACGTAGACGGCGCCCTCGAAGACGACCGCGGGGGCCTCCTCCATCCGTCCCGTCGCGGGCTCCGGCAGGTCGGGCAGTGGCTTCCACCGGTGGCCGGTGAGCTCGAATGCTTCACCGGGGCCAGCTACTTTCCAGCGGTAGAGCCTGGTGACCAGGAAGGTGCTGCCGGTCCAGGCGACGGAGAAGTGGTTCCTGCCCGCTGGCAGCATGCCGAGCGGCTGCCACCGGCCGGTTGCCTGCCGCCACGAGTAGCTGGCGCCGGTGTTCAGGACCACGACCACCCGGCCGCCGCCTGACGCGCCGACGGCCCACTGGCCTTTGAGCATGGGCGGGGCGGCACTCTTGGTCCATCGGTTGGCGTGCGGGTCGTACTCCGCTGCTCCCAGCGGGCACGCGCTGGACGGCTCCTGGATCACGACGAGGCCGCGGCCGTCCCATAGCGCCAGGGGGCCGCACATCTGAATCGGCGCGGGTGGCATCCGCACCCAGTTCCCGTGCGCGAGCTGCCAGGCCGAGGGGCCCGGGGCGGGCTTCGCGGTCTCTGTCACCATGGCCGGCCCGCGGCCGGGCGCACCGGTCAGCGTGGCGGTGACCAGGCTGATCGCCGCGACCGCGGCCGCGGATACTGCGGCGCCCAGGGCCAGGCGCCGGCGGCGGAGCCTGACGCCCGCGCGCAGCGAGTTGCCGGCTAGCTGGCCGATCGGCGGTTCAGGTTCTGTGGCGCGGCCGAGCAGGTCGCGCAGCGACGACTCATCCATGGTGCTGGTCTCCGGTTTCGGGCCGCTTGCCTGGCACGGGAGCTCGCGGATCAGAGGCGGCCACGGCGCCGCCGAGCAGGGCGCGCAGCTTGGCCAGTGAGCGGGTGCTCTGGCTTTTGACGTTCCCCGGCGAGCAGCCGAGCAGATCAGCTACTTGCTCGACGCTGAGGTCTTCCCAGTAGCGCAGCACTACGACCGCGCGGGCCTTTGGCGACAGCGCGGCGAGCGCGTCCAGCACCATGATCCGCAGTTCCGGCGTTCCCGGTTCGGCCGGGCGATCCGGAGGCCGGTCGGTCAGCAGTTCTGCGACGCGTCGGCGCCGCTGGCCGGCGAGGTAGGTGTTCGCCATGGTGTGGGTGGCGTAGGCGAGCGCCGCGTCCCGCCGGCTGATCCGCCGCCAGGCGACGAAGACTTTCGCGAGGGTCGCCTGGGTCAGGTCCTCTGCCGCCTGCCAGTCGCCGCAGAGCAGGAACGCGGTCCGCCGCAGCCGCGGCGACGCGGCGGCCGCGAACTCGGTGAACTCCTCAGCGGATGTCATGTCGGCCGGCACTCCTTCGTGGCAGCCGCCTCGCGCCTGCCTGCCACCCGTTCAGATGCGCGGGCCACCATATTCGGTTGCAGCACGCGCAGTCGCAGTGATCGCATCGCGGACGGTGTCGCGTGCCCGGAGATTGAGCGCGGCGATCTGGATGATGTCGGGGTAGATGGCGATCTCGATGGCGGGGTTGCCAGGGCCGTTGTATCGCCAGCCGGGGCACTAGCTGCGTCCTGGGGCCAGGTGCGGTCGAGCTGGCGAAACCGCTGCAGTCGGCGGCCGGTCCACGCGCCTGCACGGAGGACACGCCAGATGGTGTCCGTGGCCTCGCTGATGGCGTCATCGACCTGCCGCCAGCGGTGATGGCGCACCAGGGAGAGGTGGCGGCGCTGAGCGCGGAAGATCTCAGGGAACGAGCTGACATCGAGCTGGCCGGCGTGATCGCGGGCGGAGGGGCCGATCCAGAGCCGGTGGCGGCGGCAGATGGTCAGGTGCGGCGGCAGGTGGCAGGCGATGGGCTCGGCGATGCCGCGGCGGGCCGCGCAGCGACGGCAGGCCGGGCGCAGCATCCGCCGGAATCCCTCGGGGTCGCGCAGGTATTCCCGGGGGTCGGGCCACCAGAGACGGGCGATCCGGGCCACGGGCTGGCCGGCGGCGGCAGCGAGACGTTCCTGCTGGTGCTGTGTCCAGCCGCGGGGGAGGTGGAGGCTCGCGGCGGGATCGTCGAGCGCGTCGGCACGCTCGAGGAATTCAAGGTGGTTAGCCTCGGTGCCGCGAGCAAGCGGGGCGGCCGACCCAAGAACTCTGCGCTCGCGGCCAGATCCACCTATTCGGTGCTGACCGAACGGCCAGCACTCCGAGCTTGGTCGCCGCACCGAAGGAGTTCCTCTTTGTGGTCGATAGATTCACGGAGAGCGGGCGCTGCCGAGGTTCATAGGGGGTGACTGGGGGCATGCGTCATCGCCGCTGACCATCACCACTTGGTCACTGTGAGTGACTGGGTATCCCGCTGGTGTTCGAGCGGTGAGCGAAGACCCGTTGGCCATGTTGAACATCAGACCTGCTGCCAATATCCGTGCCAGCGATCTTGCCGCCTCGCACAAGGCCCACCGCGGTCACGCTGAGCCCTGCTTGGAGATATGGCGGTGGCGGACGGTGCGGTCCGAGCCGCCCAGTTATGAGTCGCCGGCGAAGCCAAAGAGCCGGTGTGCAGCCAGGTGCGGGTCAGAACCGGCGGCAGGTCGCGCTCCTTTAGCTCAGCTGTGTCCGCGTGCCACACTGGTGCTGCATGGCACACCACGCCCAGATGGCCGCAAGTTCCCCAGCCGCCCCGATCTGCCACCCGCGGCGCAGCCGTTGGCTCCGGCTGCCCCGGCGCAGGGAAGCTACCCGTCGGCCTGGCCAAAGTCGCAGGTCACAGGGGTGGACAAATGGCGGATATACCGATAGGCCAGAAGGGTGGGTGCTGGCCAGCCCGACGTCTCAAAGAACCCCGAGAGCAAAGGTGGTGTGACGTCATGGCATTGCCCATCCGGCGCGGAAGCAGGTTCCCCGCCTCGCTGTTCGAGCCCACGGCGCTGTGGGACCCGGTCAGCGAGTTCGAGTACCTGCGGGAGCGCATGGGACGGCTCTACGAGCAGATCTCCCAGCAGGGTCCGGAGCAGGCGTCCTGGCAGCCCGATATCGAGGTCGACGAGACCGAGGAGTTCTACCTGGTCAAGGCCGAACTCCCCGGGATCACCCGGGAGAACGTCGAACTGCAGGTCGACGAGCACAGCCTGGCCATCACCGGATCGCTCCGCGAAGATGAGGGCGAGAAGGTGATGCGGCGGCGCATGGGGCGGTTCTTCTACCGCACGGTGCTCCCCCGGGACATCGATACCGAGAAGGTCCAGGCGACCATGAAGGAGGGGATCTTGACGATCCGCCTCCCGAAGACCAAGCAGGCGACCCGGCGGGTCCAGATCCGCGCATAGGCGCTCTGCGAAAGGAGGAGGCTGCGGGCCGGGGCGAGAACCCCCGGCCCTCCGGCTGCACAGGCGGCACCGCCGGCCTATCCGAAAGCATCCGCGGCCGGCAACTTGGATAACCCCGGCGATGTGAACGCGACCGCCGGGCCAGCACGCCGGGATCCTGCCGCCGCTGCCCGGTAGCGAACCGGTGGGCCGGGCCCGAACGACCGGGGACTGTCCCGCAAGCACATCCTCGCCAGCATCGATGCCTCACTGCGCCGGCTCGGTACCGGCTATGTCGACCTGTACCAGATTCACCGCTGGGACGACCAGACACCGATCGAGGAGACCATGGCGGCACTGCACGATGTGGTGCGGGCAGGCAAGGCACGCTACCTCGGTGCTTCCACCATGTGCGCCTGGCAGTTCGCGAAGGCCCAGCACACCGCCCAGGCGGCGGGCGGGACCGGGCTCGTGTCCATGCAGAACCGGTACAACCTGGTCAATCGGGAGGTCGAACGGGAAATGATCCCGCTGTGCCTCGATCAGGGCAAGGGGCTGATCCCATACAGCCCGACCAGCAGCAGTATCGCCCAGCCGATTTCGACGTGGCGACGCGGCCCGCGCGGTGGCCGCAAAGTACTCCCTGCCGCCAGCCCAGATCGCTCTGGCGTGGCTGCTCGGCAAGCCCGGAGTGGCCGCTCCCATCATCGGAGCGACCAAGCCGCATCACCTCACCGACGCGCTCGCGGCAACCAGCCTCGTGATCGGCGAAGACGACATCATCAGGCTGGAGGCCCCCTATGCCCCGCACTGGATCGGCGGCTACACCTAGACACGGACGCCGCGCTACAGCACGTCAAACATCGCCACAAGATCCAGACCCAGCGGGCGCCGACTCCGGACGCCGGGCCTGCTCAACCCAGGGTTGACAGCGGGAGTCCCATCAATCTCCCGCTGGACGCCGGCCGCACCGCTCTTGGCGGCGCAGGCAGCCATCCATCCGACTGGTCGTGGATGGAACCGGGTCAGAACTGTACGCCGCGGGTAAGCGCTCCGTCGACGAGCAGGTTGGCGCCGGTGATGAAGCTCGCAGCCGGGCTGCACAAGAACGCCGCCGCGCGCGCAATCTCCTCTGGTTTCGCCATCCTGCCGGTGGGATTCAACGCCATAGCCTGGGCGAAGAACTCTGGATTTTGCTGCTCGATGTTCTCCCAGACACCGCCGGGGAAGTAGGTGTTGCCCGGTGAGAGGCTGTTGGCCCGGATGCCTTTCGGCGCGAGCTGGTAAGCCAGCCCCTGGGTGTAGTGGATGATCGCGGCCTTGAAGACGCCATATGGCCCCGCCGCGAAATCGATCTCCCTGCCGGACACGCTCCCGATCGTCACGATCGAGGCCGCGGCGCTTCGCTCCAGGTACGGCATTGCGGCCTTGACCAGGCTGACCGTGCCCATCATGTCCACATCGAAGCTGGCGCGCCAGTTTGCCGCTTCGTCCGGAATGGCGAGGGCGCTGACGTTGGCCACGACTATGTCCAGGCCGCCGAGTTCGGCTGCGCTGTCAGCGACCCATCGCTGCATGCCCGCCTCGTCTGCGACGTCGACGACGAGCCCCGCTGCTGTGCTGCCCCGCCTGGTCAGCACCTCGACACAGTCAGCGACATCACGCTCGGTGCGCGCGCAGAACCCGACAGCTGCACCCTCGGCGGCGAGCACCTCGACGATTGCCCGCCCGATTCCTCTGGTGCCTCCGGTTACGAGGGCCCGAAGCCCCTGCAGCCCTAGATCCACTTTTCGCCTCCTTGGCCATCACGACGATCATGACATTTCACTTCGTGTCGCGGGGCATGCACGCATTTATCGACCTTCAGGTTGTGCCTGCGCGGCGCGGTGCCTGAGACTGGCTGGGGTGGCTGCCATGCTGAAAACACTTCGATCTGTGCTGCGGTTCCGGCCGGTGCATCTCAGGGCGGCCGACCGTCGGCTGAGTACTGTGGCGAGTGTCGCCGACTACAGGCGCCTGGCCAGGCGCCGCCTCCCGCGCGGGGTCTTCGACTATGTGGATGGCGGCGCGGAGGACGAGCTGTCGCTGCGTCGGAACAGCGGGGCCTTCCGCCGCCTCGAGTTCCGGCCACGGGTGCTGTGCGACGTGGGCAAGCTCGATACGTCGACGACTTTGCTTGGCCGGCGCATTCCAGTACCCGTGATACTCGCGCCGACCGGCTTCACGAGGATCGCCTCTCCCGGCGGGGAACTGGACGTCGCCAGGGCCGCGGCCCGGGCGGGGCTGCCCTACACACTGTCGACCCTGGCTACCAGGTCGATCGAGCAGGTTGCGTCGGTGAGTGGCGGCCCCAAATGGTTCCAGGTCTACGTCTGGCGAGATCGCGGGCTGGTCAAGGACCTGCTCGCCCGAGCCGCAGCGGCCGGGTACGAGGCGATAGTCATCACCGTAGACACCGCGGTCCTCGGCCGTCGGGAGCGCGATGTCAGGCACGGATTGACGCTGCCGCCGAAGATCGGTCTGCGGACTCTGATCGATGGCGCGCTCCACCCGGGGTGGACCTGGGACTTCGTCAGAGCAGAGCCGATCACGTTCGCCAATGTCACGGGGATGACCGTGGCCGATGGCAGCTCGGCAGTGACGCTGGCCGATTACATCAACGGCCAGTTCGACCCTTCCCTGTCCTGGCGAGACCTGGACTGGTTTCGTGCCGAGTGGGACGGGCCGATCGTACTGAAGGGAGTTCAGACCGTCGACGACGCCAGGATCGCCGCCAACGCGGGAATCGAGGGGATCGCGCTGTCCAATCACGGCGGCCGTCAGCTTGACGGCGCCCCGGTGCCCCTTGAGCTCGTGTCTGAGGTCGCCGATGTCGTCGGGGACCGTGCTGAGGTTATCTGCGATGGCGGAGTCCGTCGCGGCAGCGACATCGTCAAGGCGATGGCCCTCGGCGCCAGCGCGTGCATGGTGGGGCGCGCATATCTCTATGGCCTGGCTGCGGTCGGAGAGCGGGGGGTGGACGGCGTTCTGAAATTGCTTGCCGCCGACATGGAGCGGACGATGGCGTTGATCGGCTGCCGGTCCGTTGCCGAACTTGGCACGGACCTGGTGCGGTGGCGGCCACCTAGCCTTGTCTAGTCGTCGAAGTAGTGACCTTTTCGGCTCCGTGCGGTCGCGAGCCAGCCGGGGCCGCTTCCACGGCCAGCCGGAACAGGCGCGCCGCATCGAGCCGGTGCACGGCGGGCCAGCGGTTCGAGCCGTCGCCGACGAAGGCTGAGACGCCCTTCGCGCGGGCGATGCCGATCAGGCTCGGGACGAAGCCTGCCTTGTCGCCCTCGCCGTACTAACCACGGTCCCCCTGGACGGCGTCGAGCCGAGCCACGTCGTGCTGGCGACCCGCGCCGGCGACCACAGCCGCCTCGTGGCGGCACGGGTCCCGGCCCTGGCGAGCCGGCGAGCGTCCCTCCCACACCATCTGAGGAATGCATCACCGGCTCGCTCTTGCGTGCCATCCAGCCGGAGGGTCCTCGCCAGCCAGTCCATCCACAGCCTCGCGGAGCAGGTCGGCGTGGCCGGTGTGCCGGCCGTACTCCTCGATCAGGTCGCAGAGAAGCCGGCGCAGGCTGGCATGGCGGCCGTCGGGCGAGGAGACGTGGACGAGCTGGTCGAGTCCACCGTCGGCCAAGGCAGCGTCGAGCCTGGAGCGGGACCGTTCGACGGCGCCGTCCCACAGTGCGTACAGCTGTTTGGGAGCGTCGTCGGCGGCGGAGGTGAACTCCCAGTCGTTGCTGCCGTCCCAGTCGGCGGCGTCCCACGGCGCGCCGATCGGCTGCCCGCTCAGCTTGGTGATGAAGGTGTAGTCCGAGGTCGTCGGCCTTCCAGCGGAAGGTCGCGCGCAGGCGGTCGAGCGCACCGACGAGGTGCTCGGCCTCGGTGCCGGCCAGCGGCGGTTCCCACGGGTAGTCGCTGTCGGTCATGGCGCCACCATAGACGCCACGTCACGTCAGTGACATGAACTCTCTAAGGGCTGTCATCAGCGGCGGCTAGGAACCGGCGGGCCGCGGCTTCATCGGAGGGGGCGACCAGCACGCGAACACCCGCCGTCTGCAGGGCACCGCCGTATCCAGCACTGCAGGTGATAGGGGATCGCGCCGCTCTCGTTGATGCGCTCGCGGTGTCCGTTGACCTTCGGTTCTGTCGTCCACCCGTATGCGGCGTTTTGCTATCCTCTCACGTCAGCCCCGGCGGCCATACCGGGGAGCCAGCGGGCTCGTTACTCCGCTGCGGCGCGCGCGGAGATGATGATCTTCTGCAGCCTGCGGACCGCGTCAAGGTGATCGCCTGTCCAGATCATGCGGACGGCGACCGCGCTGGCTTTGCCGTCATCGCCGGTCGAGTCGTGGCGCACGGCTTCGATGAGGCGGCTGTCGGCGGCCTTGTCATGGGCGAGCGGTTCGGGTGGCTCACGCCGGTCGGTCAGGCTGCGTGCAAAGTGGTCGTACCAGCTCCTCACTCGTTCGGTCGTGGCCAAGATCTCCCGGCGGGCCGCCGTCCTGTCGCCTCCGGCGTCACCGGCGTCGCGCTGCCAAAGATCCAGCACCGCGTCAGCGGCCAGCCGAAGCCCGGCGACTCCGGTGACCAGCCTGGTCACCTCGGCCAGCGGGATAGGTTTGGCGCCGCGTTCGGCCAGATAGGTGCGGAACGTGTCGTCCAGTCGGCGGGCTGCGGCGGCTGCGCGGAAGGCGTCGCCGGCCGGCGCGGCGGACGCGGGTTTGCCGTCGCAGTGCAGCATCCCGAAGTTAACCGCGCCGGCAAGGTAGCCCGCGCTGTCGGTGTAAGCCTCTGCCAATGCCTGGCGGAGGGCGGGCCCCGCACCGCGCGGCCAGAAGAGCAGTCCCACGACCAGGCTTACCGCGCATCCGAGCGCGATGTCCTCTATCCGTAGCAGGCCGATCCGCCATCCGGCCGGCTGGATGATGTTGAAAAGGATCACCAGCGTCAGCGTGAACGCCGCCTGGCCCGCGGCGAATGAGATGGCTGCCGGAGCGACTCCGGCGAGCAGGATCGCTGGCGGCAGCACTAGCCACAGCAGGGTCGTGTTTGTGCCGATGACCGTGAGCACGGCCGCGCCGATGATGAATCCAGCGACTGTGCCGAGCAGGGCGCGAAGCACGTTCTGTCCGGTGTTCAACGCGTTGGAGCGCAGCACCGACAGCGTGCCAAGGACCACCCAGAACGAATGTTGCACCCCGGACAGTTGCGCGACGAGCACTGCCAGCCCCAACCCAGCCGCGCCGCGCACGCTGTTATGCAGCCACACCGAGTGCCGCTCGACGTGAGCTGCCGCGCGTTCTTGGGCCGCGGATAGCGTCCCGGGCAGGCCTTCGGGCTGGCGGCCAAGAAGTCGCTCCCGCCAGCTACGCCGCTCGGCGGCCGCTGTCAGGTCGGCGTTGCGTGCGACGAGCGAGACCGCGAAGGCCAGCTCCTGCGCGCGGAAGCTCGGATCAAGCGACGTGATGAACTCGCTGACCGGTTCCCCGGCCGCGAACGGCCCGGAGCCGGGCAGCACCCGCCGGACCGGCAGGTCGATCGTCGCGCTGCGTTCCAGCCTGGTCAGCTCTTCGGCCAGCTCGGCCAGCGCCGCGTGCAAGTCATCGCTGTTCCCGCCTGTCACCTCGAGCAGATCCGCTCCGCGTTCGAGAACCGCGGCCGCGGCCACCTTGACCTCGCACGCTGGCCGACTGACGACCGCGCCCACGGCGCGCTGCCTGGACTGAACCACGAGGCTGTTCAGCCAGTTCACCTCGTCCACCAGCCGCACGACCGTCCTGGCGGCGGTGCTCAAGCCGGTCGGCCGGTACGGCGTGGCCAGGAAGGCCCGGTGGAGCGCCCCGACTGCGTCGGTTGCCTGCCCAGCCGCATGATCGCGGTCGAGCGCAAATCGCCTGTCTTCGCCGCTGAGAAGATAGGCGACCTCCGAACGAAGCTGCCCGCCCAGCGCCCTGCAGGCGGTGATCAATGCGCTACGCAGCGGATCACGTGCTGGCGCAGGCCACAACAGCGCCACCGCGGCCATCGCGGCGCCGCCGGCCATGCCCCAGCCAGCCAGCCGATCCGGCACCGACGACACGGGCGCGGCCAGCGACACCGGCAAGATGAACGCCAGCAGCAGCGCCGTTGTCGCCCCTGCCAGCACCGAGCTGACCACCCCGGCGAAGATAATCCCGAATCCGACAGCCGCCATCGCCGCAGCCGCGAGCCACACGGTCTGCGAGGCAAGCGTGCCAACGCAGACGAGCACACCGCCCGCGACCGCGAGCGCCGCCTGCGCCTGCAGCCGCTCAGCCATAGGGCCGCCAAAGTCGACCAGCAGCAACATCGCGAACGTGCCGAACGCCGCGAAGGTTGCCAGCGCGGCATCGCCGATGACCTTGTCACCCACGGCAAACAAGGCCGGCATGACAATCGCGGTCCGCCCCGCACGGCGCAGCGCCGCGAAACCGCGGTCACGCTGACCGAGCCACTGCAGGGGGTGCATCTGCTACCAGCCCGCCCATCCAGTAGTGACAAGAGCAGCGCGCCTCGGGATCCAGTCTCTTCATTCGTCACTGCCAGGTCAACGGCAATGGCCCGAGGCCAGCTCAAGGTTTGGGACATGTCCGCACAGCGGGGCCCCCAACGGCCGGGACCCGGCACCCCTCTCGATCACGCCCGCAACCTGGCCCGGCCTGTGCAACAGCGTCACGTGACAGGCGGCGGGACGGAGTCGGCGCTTGCGGCTAGCCCGGGATCCCACGCGCACACCACGCACCCGTGCCTGAATGCCGAGCGGGCGAACTCCAGCGCCATGGCTAGCGGATCCGGGTCCGTGCGGACATCGTCCCAGTCGAGGATGTATTCGCCGAGAGAGGTGTCCCACCGTGCGGCCGGAGGCGTGAGTGCCTGGCTGCCGAATCCCTCAGGGGCGGGATATGAGTAGGCGAAGAAGGCTGCCTTGCCGTACCGCGTATCGCCCGGCCACCAGCCGATCTCTAGCGCCTGCGCGTTCCCGGCGTTGCGGGTGATGAAGTCATCAGAGGGCGGGTCGGCGGGCCGTCCAGAGAACAGGCTCACCGCGAGATCGAAGGAGCCCCACCAGGCGTTGACCGGTGTTGACCGGCCGCGATAGGGCGCGCGGAAGGCGGCGAGAACCAGGGCGGCCTGGGTCGCCGCGCCGAAATAGTCAGCGACTTGGCCGGCGTCATACCGCGCGTGCTCGTAGTCCGCATCGAGCGGCACGCTCCACGGGACCTCCTGCGGTGTCGGGTCGATCTCGACGTGGCCGGCCAATGTGTTCAGCGCAGTCAGCACAGCACCGGTGACCTCGGCGACCGGGCGGTCAGGAGTGAGCGCGATCCGCTCGGCCCGGCCGTCGCTGTGCTCGACAGCCACCTCGTGGACATGCAGGTCCAGGGCCACGACCACCGATCCCGAGCCGTCCGGCGCCGGAAGCGGGGCCGTCTCCCAGCCCCGCACGGTGAGCCGCAGCGCCGCGTGCTGCAGCTGCGGTTCGGGCGGTGCCAGCCGGGCTGCCACCTTGCCCAGTACCTGGCTGTGCGCGTGCAGCGTGTCGCAGGTATCGCGCCACTGCTCGTACGAGGCCGCCGGCCAGCCCTGGGGCATAGCTGGCACGGTATTCGGCTGGCGCCTCAGGCTCAAGGCACCGCGCTGGGGATCCCGGGCATGCTTGCCGCTTCAATGGCCGTCAGCTGCCGAGGCTTCGGCCACCGTCGACGACGATGCGCTGGCCAGTAATGAAGCCGGCGCCCTCGGAGGTGAGGAAACTCACGGCGTGAGCGATATCATCTGGGGTTCCCATCCGCCCGGCGGGCACCGAGGCGAGGTAAGCACTTCTGACTTCGGCAGCGACGTCCGCGTGGCGCTCAACGGGGACGAAACCGGGTGCCACCGTGTTCACGGTGATGCCGGCCGGAGCGAGTTCGCGGGCCCAGCTGCGGGTGAGGCCTATCTGCGCGTTCTTGGCGGTGGCGTAGGCGGACCTGCCGGCCGGCGGCCGGTGCGCGATCTCGGAGTCGATCTGCACGATGCGGCCGTATCGCCGGTCCTGCATTCTGGGCAGCACTGCGCGGCCGAGCAGCACCGGGCTCTTGACGAAGAAGTTCAGCTGAGCGAGGTGGTCGGCCCATGCCACCTCGGTCACCGCGGCTTCAGGCTGCGCGCCGGTGGCGTTGAGCACTAGCACGTCAATCGGGCCGAAACGGCCGGTGATCGCGGCGACCAGCTCGGCAACCTGCTGCTCATCGGTGACGTCGGCGTAGAAGCCCTCGGCGTCGCCGCCGTCGTCACGGATGCCGCGGCCGACGTCACCGACCTGCCCATCGCCGCGCCGGCCGTTAACCGCGACGGCCAGGCCGTCGTGAGCCAGGCGCCGCGCGATCACGGCCCCCAGGCCCCGCGAGCTCCCCGTCACCAGAGCGACACGCCTATGCGCCTCCGACATGTACCGATCATCCCACTCGCTCAGCGCGACGGGCCGACTCCAGCGACGTGCACAGGCTGGGCGCGAGGAGATCGCCCGGCACCCCGGCTATGCGCTGCGTGCCTGCAGGGCATTCAGGTCTCGCTCGGCGTACAGCCGGTGCTCCCACTCTTCGTTGAGGATGCACAGCAGGCACTCACGCACTGGGTAGCTGCGGGCCTGCGGCCAGCCGGGACCCTCGACCGGCTCGGTGCGGCCGTCCAGCGACGCGCCGGTCAGACCCTCGATAACCTGGCGCACGGTGGACATCCGGTCGCGGCGCAGCTCGAGCACCGCGTCGAGCGAGGGCCGTGCGCCGCGGTCGCGGGGCACCCCCGGCGTGTCCGGCATCTCGTCCCACGGCAGGTCCAGCCGGTCCCACGGCGACGGATCGCCGAGGATCGCCCGCCGGATCCACGAGTCGGTGGCGAACACCAGGTGGCGCAGCGTCTGGATGAACGACCACTCGCCGTCAACCGGCTCGTGCAGCAGCTCAGGTCGCAGGCGGCGGGCCCGTTCGACGGTCTGGTCCCACAGCCGCTCGAGGATGTCCCACGCCTCGCGGAAGCCGGCCGGGTCTGCGGGGCGCATCTTGGCCCGGTCGGGATACCGCCTGTCGAGCTCGGCGTTGACCAGTGGCCCGATGTCGACGCCATTGACCTTCACGTTAACGATCTCGCCGTGAATGTCGACGCCGGCCAGCTCGACGCCCCGCATCACGACCCCGCTCAGGTCGACACCGCGGAACCGGGCGCCGGTCAGGTCCACGGCGCGGAGCTGCGCGCCGCTGAGGTCAACCCGCTCGAACCGGGAGCCACGCAGATCGGCGCTGACGAAGTCAGTCATGCGACGACCCTAACCTCAGACTCGGATCGGCTGAAATCGCTGGCTATGGCTTGACGGCGAAGTTGCGGGTTGTCCAGCCTGAGCTTGAGGCATTGCCGCCTGGTGCGGACAGCATCGAGCTTCCCCACACCTGGCCGGTCGTCCCAGTGGTGGGCGCCGCCGGGTCGGGGCTCGCCCCCGCGTAGTCACCCCACCGGCATAGGTTGGGGCTGCCTGCGGTCATGCAGTCGAAGCCTGTGTCGGCGGCGCTGGAGGCGGCCACCAGTTTGAGGGCGGAGATGGCGTTCGCGCCGATCTTGGACGCCACTTTGATCGCGGCCAGGGCGGACGCCGACGACTGGTTGACGTTGATCACCATGTCCCCGCCGAACTTCTTGCTGGTGCCGTTGACCCGCCGGTCCGGCGATATCGCCCCGTTGAACGTGAACAGGGACGAGCTGCTGATGGTTCCCTTCTGGATCAGGGAGTGGGTTGCGGGTTTGATCTCATACCAGCGGACCTGGGCGCCGGCCCCGCCGAAGACCGTGTGCTGGGTCCACAGTGCCGTCACCGACCCGTGCGCGGGGTCGATGGCCGACACGGCCTGCGTGAGGCGGGTGTCCAGGGTGTCGAGCTTGAACGAGGTTCCTGGCTGAGGTGCCGAGGCAGGCACCTTGAAGGCGGTGACGGGGACCGAGATCCCGGTTGTCGGGATGGCCGCGGCGCCGGTGGCGGACTTGGTGACCTTGAACAGGGTCAGGAAGGTGGCCCCGCCGGAGGGGATGCCGGCCGGCCTGGATACCGCCCACCCGGTCGAACTGGTATCGGTCTGGTTGGCCGGCACCGGGGTGAACGCGGGCGTTCCGTTGGCGTTCTTCAGCGTGCCCGTGATCCCGGTCTTGAACGTGCTCCCTGCCGGGCAGCTGGACCCGGAAGGGGGATTGCTCAGCCAGAAGATGGTGGATCCGGTGAAGGAGGTCCCGCTGAAGTCGTTGGTGCCGATGAGCATGAAGTCCTTGGTGTCGCCGAGCTTAGGGTAGTCCGGCAGGGTGGATCCGAAGCCCACGCTGTAACGGCACCAGCTCGACGCCGACAGGGTCGGGGTGGCAGTGGTGCTGAAGCCGAAGGTGAGGAGGTTTCCGCCGGAGGACCCGGATCCCGTATCTATGGTCGTGTAGAAGAAACGGTTCAGGGTTGGGTCCCAGATAACCTGCCCGTCGAACACGGAGTCGGTGCAGGCCGACGTTGCGCACCAGGTGAGCTGCAGCAGCGGCCCCGAAGCGGTCGGGGTGTTGCCCGTGCGGCTGTAGATGGCAATCTTGGAGTTGACTAGCTCGATGTACCTGGTGGTGCCGATCGCGCCGGTGGAGTCGGACGGCGCCCCGGTCGTGTCCCTCTGTCCTGCCCAGTTCCGCACGAAGCTCGGCGCCAGCGCTGCCGTGGCCGGGGCCGGGGCCGACGCCCGCGCAGCCAGACGCGTGGCGGCCGCGTTCGCGGCGGCCTTCTGGGCGGTGTAGACGCTGGGGTTAGGAACCCTCACCGGCACCGCCCCCACGGGGCGAGCCCTCACGCCGGGCGGAGCCGGGCGGTTGGCTTGCAGCGCTGGCGCCGACGTGGGCGGCCCAGCGGGGGAGCGGGCACCGGCCGCGGCGGCGACCGTCGAGGCCGAAGCCGCTGGGACGGCCAGCGCGAGCGCCGCCACGAGCAAACTGCTCTGGTGTTTGAACAACGCGATCCCCACCCCTTCGGACCTCCAAGCTGTCACCGCTCTCCGGCAGCCAGCAGAGGCCATAGGTCCCGCACATAGGCGACCAAGGTCCCGGATGGCACAGGCGCGCGGAACCGGCCGCTCACCTGGCACGTCATAATGATATGGACGCAGTCCGGACTCTTGTCATCGTGGGAGTGCTCGGCGCGCTCGCAGGCTGTGGCTCCACCGTGAATGGTGCTCAGGGAGGGACCCAGGGGAACGGGGTCGGCGTGACAATGGGCGGCTCATCTTCGACGCCAGGCCCCTCCGCGCCGGACGGGGAAGTCACGGTGACCGAGGCGGACAGCGGCGGGACCGTTCACCTGCACATCGGGCAGCGCTTCCGGGTCGTGCTCGGTGGACGCGGTGAGCAGTGGCACCGCCCGGTCAGTCGCGGGCCGTCCCTGCGCTTGGTCGAGGCGTCCGGCGGGTATCCCGGCAACAGCCCCGCCAGCGCCGTATTCCTCGCCGTCCGGGCGGGTACTGCGTCGGTCACTTCGATGACCGACTACCCGTGCCTGCACGCCCAGCCGCCGTGCATGATTCCCCAGCGGGTCTGGAGTATGCGCGTCCTGGTCGCGGATACCTCATGAGCGCTGTTACCCCCGATGGACGAGCCCCGCATGCCCGAAGCCGGTGCCAGGCGCTTCATTTGCGGACGCATCCGCAGCGACCCGCGGGAGTTCCTGCTGGTCCTGACGCACGGCGCCGGTGGAACATCGCTCTCGCGGGTCGTTTCCGCAGGTGGCGGGGCTATTGTGTGGCGTGGGGCGGCTGGCAGGTAGCCGAGTACCTGCTGCGTCCCATCTGGCAATGAAACAGAGATCATGTGATCGTGGCGGGTTCAGGGATACTGATCAGGGCCGCGAGTCGCTGTGACGTCGACGCGGTGGCGGGTCTCGCCGGCGAGCTAGCGCAGTCCTTTGCGTTCTCGGCGGCGAAGTTCGGCGTCAACTTCCCTGAGTTGCTGGCCGTGACCTCGGCCGGCCTCCCCTGCCCCCTACCGGCAAGGTAGCCCCTTGCGGGTGATGAACCGGCAGATCCACGCGGAGCGTTGAACGGTCGGCAGCCCGGAGACCGATACCTCGGCGCCTGATCATCTCCGGGGAGCCGGCCGCCCACGTTGACGATGATGTCCCGGTTCCGCTCATCGAACTGCTGGAGCATCCCGTCCCCTCCGTTCCCTCGGCCTCTCCGTCCGCATTTTCCATGATCGCGGTGGGTTCGGGTCAGATAGACCAGTCAATCCACCACGATCATGGAAAACGGCGTGACGCGGGCGGCAGGACCAGGCGGGCGGCAGGACCAGGCGGGCGGCCGAGAGTTCCGCGTAGAACGGCTGGCAGCAGGCGGCCAGCGCTTCGAGCTCGTCCGGCAGCGCCGCCGCTTGCCGGAAACGAGTCGCTGTTTTCCGGATGATTCAGTGTCGATTTGGCCACCGCTCGAACGTCGTTTGAGGTGACAGGCAAGGCAACACCTCAACTCGCAGGAGGTTCTCATGGGACATCCCGTAATTCATGCTGAGATCCGTTCAGAAGACCCCGACGGCACCCGCAAGTTCTTTGCGGACCTGTTCGGGTGGAAGGTGGCGTCCGAAGGGGCATTCCCTGCGTACACGTTTATGGACACTGGGGTCGAGAGCGGAACCTACGTTGCCATCAGCCCTCGTCAGAGCGCTGAGGACGAAGTTCTGTTCTTCGTGGGTGTTCAGAACGTCGAGGCGACCTTGCAGAAGGCCGCGGAGCTCGGCGGGACGATCATTCAGCCTGCCCAGCACGTGCCGGGGACGAGCTTCGGCGTCTTCGCGGACGCCCAGGGCCACAGGGTGGGCGTGGCTGCGAACGGATAGGCGCGGTGCCGACGTCGTGGGGCGGAGGTGGGCGGGTTGACGGGCGTCGCCATGAACAGGGCAGCGGAAGCCCTCAGGAGTTCCTTGCGGCTGGCGGTTTAATAGGACACCGATGGGTCATAATGCCCCAGTTTCGCCCTGGTTCAGCCACCTGCTCGCCCGAATGCCGTAGGCCGACGTGTATCAGGCTGGCGGCAGCGACCTCTTGCAATGCAGAGGCCGTGACCGACCCGCGTCCGGCAGAACCAGGAGCAAGGCAGGTGCTCTCGATGAGCCGGACAACGAGCCCGAGCGTCGCCCAGCACGCCACGCTCGCGAAGGTCACACATAAGGCCGACGACAGTTCGACACCCAGCGCGGATCTTGTGCGGATCCAGTACGGCGCCTGGCTGATCGGAGCGTCGTTCGTCCTGCTTGCGGTTGTGCTCGGCGTCGCCGCCTCGCGGTTTACGGCTGCCTCGGACGTCGCCGCGGTCGTCGGATCGGTGGCCACGGTCATAGGAACGATCGTCGGGGCGTTCTTCGGGGTCCAGGTGGGGTCCTCGGGCAAGGAAGCAGCGGAGGCGGGCCGCGCCCACGCGGAACGGGCCACCCGGATGGCGCTCGGGAAGCTGGATCCCAACGCCGCAGACGACCTTTTGAAGTTGATGTAGCTCTGTGGCACCGATCGCGACCGACGTCAATGCGCTGGTGAACCGGCAGCGCATTCCCACGTCGGCCGACCCGTTGGGCGAAACGGGCAGCACGACTTCGTCACCCAGATGCTCGCAAAGGCCGCGAACGAAGACGCTGCCGCGGGCGTCGGCACAGCCGGGGGGACTGGCGGGGGAACTGGCGGGGAAGCCGTCGGGAGGGCCGCGGGCACCGATACCGCCCCGTCCTACACCGATGGGATCCCGGTGGAGCAGCCGCTCTCCGCGGACGGCTTCCCCGACCAGGTCGCGGGCATCGACACCACCGGTATCTTCACCGCGGCCAGCGGCGATAGCGCGTTCCATGCCGATTCGGACAGCTGGTCCGCGGGCGGATCGATCCTCATAGCGAGCGGCGGCGGAAGCAGTGACGCGCATCACCTTGGTCTGGCTGTCACATGGTGCCGGGGCGCCGGCCGGGTCAGTGGGGTGTAAACCGCGGGACGGCTAGGAGATCACCATGGACGCTCGTTTCATCGCCCTCGCCGTCGTGACCAGAGGTCGGCTAGCCTGACGTGGTGGTCGGAGTAAGGCATTGGCCCGGGTCCTCGCGGCGGCTGACGGTTGTGGGCCCCGCTGAAGGCCCAGCACGTTCGCCGAGGCGGCCACGCCGCGACGATGTGGTGACCTACCGGGTGCGGATCGATCTTGAGGGTACTGACCCTCCGTTGCGGCGTCTTCTGGAGGTGGCGTCGGATCTGTTCCTCGATCAGGTCCACGACATTATCCAGGTCGCGTTCGGCTGGACCGACAGCCATTTGCACCGGTTCGCCTCGGGACCCGATCGGTTCGCCCGGCGGACGGAGCAGTATCTCTGCCCGTTCGACGTGGCCGAAGGTGACATCGGGATTCCGGAGGGCCATGTCCGCCTGGACGAGGTTCTCGCCGAACCCGGCGACCGGTTGTTCTACAGCTACGACTACGGAGACGACTGGCAGCACGTCATCGTCCTGGAAGCCGTGCTGCCCGTGGCGCAGGGATCTGGACTGGCGGTCTGCATCGGCGGGTCCCGGCGCGGCCCCGCCGAGGACTGCGGCGGCACGCACATCTACCAGCTGGTCGAGGCGGCTACCGACGCCGGCAGCGCCCGGGCTGCTGAAGCGGCCGCCGAACTGGCCGAGATCTTCGGCGGTGACGTTGACATCGCGGCCCTGGTCGGCACCGATTACGATCTGGACGAGATCAACGGCGCGCTCGACGTGGACTGGGGTGCAGCAGTGCGTCCGGTGCCGGGCCGACCCCGGCCCGTTGACCTTTCGGCGCTGCCGCCGCCGGTGGCGGACCTGCTGGACGCGGTGCGGATCCCGCCGGAGCGGCGGATGTTGCGTCGCCTAGTCGACTTTGCTGACCTGACGGCCCCGGTGCTGGTCGATGCGGCGGTGGCGGCTGCGATGGTCGGCCCGTATGCCTGGCTGCTGGACCGTGTAGGCGATGCTGGCATCAAGCTGACCTCTGCTGGGTATCTGCCGCCGGCTGACGTTGCGGCGGCCGTGTCTGAGCTTGGCCTCGGCGAGGAGTGGATCGGCAAGGGGAACCGGGAGAGCCAGACACTGCCGGTGCTGGACCTGCGCGAGGCGGCGCAGCGAGCCGGTTTGCTGCGCAGGTACGCCGGCAGGCTGCAGTTGACTCCGCGCGGGCGGGCCGCCCGCGCGGACCCGGCCGCGTTGTGGTGGCGGCTCGCCGAGTCGATGCCGGCCGCGGGGGATGACTGCGAACGCCAGGCGGGCCTGCTGCTCCTGGTCATGCTCGCCGCTGGCGAGCTTGCAGACTGGGCCGAGATGACCGCCGGGTTGCTGACCGCGATTGGCTGGCAGACGGGCTACGGCGAGCCGCTCACGTCTTCCGGTGCTTTTCTTGCCGCCTGGGGCACGCACTCGGTGCTGCGGCGGGTCGGCGCGTTCGCCTCGGACACCGGCAGCTACCACCGCGCGGACAAGCCCAGCCAGGAAGGCGTCATGTTCGCCCGCGCGGCACTGCTTACCTGGCCGACCGCCCGCAGTCGTTCCTGAGGCCTCGCACCTGAACTGGGTGCTGCGGCGGAGGGTGGCCTGTCCCCGCAAACAGATCTGCCGGGTTACATGGCTGGCCGGGAGCTGCGTCAGGCGCCGCCAGGGTGGGTGCTGGCGGCGCCGCCGCTAGACACAAGGCTGCGTGTGTCGGCTGCGCTCAGTAGCCGCCGCCGCCACCGCCGCCGTACCCGCTCCCGCCGCCTGCATGGCCCATGTGCGTGCCGAGGAAGACCCAGTAGCCGATCGCGGCGACGAGAGTGATCACGCCCACGACAATGCCGGCGAGTGCCAGTCCCGCGCCGCGTTCGCCGGTGACGGCGATCTGCCGGCGCGCCACGGTGCCCATGATGATTCCGGCCAGTGAACCGGCGCCTCCGAGCGTGAGGATGGACAGGATCAGCGACCAGATGGCCATTCTGCTGGTGCGCAGTGTTGCTGATGGGGTGTATGAACTTGTTGCTTGCGTCGTTGGCTGAGGCCTGGACATGATTGCCTCCCGATTGCCAGGCGTACGGTAGCGGGGTCTATGCCGCTCTTCTCGTATCGCCGTTACCCCTGGTCGCGTAAGGCATGCATCGAGCACGCGCGAATAGCGAGCGGCTGGCCAAGCCCAGGCCAAGCCCGGGCCAAGCCCGGCTACTACACGGCACGCTCGTGCACCATCCGGCCGCTGACGAACGTCATGTCGGCATTGGCCAGGGCGATCTCCTCGACCGGGTACGCGAAGAGGTTCCGGTCCAGCACCACCAGGTCCGCGGCCTTGCCGGCCTCGATCGACCCGCTGACATCGTCCGCGTGGTTGACGTATGCCGACCCGATCGTGAACGCGGCGATCGCGTCGTGCAGGCCGATCCGCTCCGCGGGCAGGAACGCGTTCCCGGCGCCCGGCCCCGCATACGGGTACCCAGGAACGACCGTCCGGTTCACTGCCGTGTGCAGTTCCCACAGCGGATTCGGGCTGGACACCGGCCAGTCGCTGCCGAAGCACAGCTGCGCCCCGGACCGCGCCAGGCTGCCGAACGGGTACTGCCACGACGAACGCTCCGATCCGAGGAACGGCAGCGTCAGCTCGGTCATCTGAGGCTCCTCGCACGCCCACAGCGGCTGGCAGTTCGCCAGCACGCCGAGGTCGCGGAACCGCGGCACGTCCTGCGGATGCACGACCTGGATATGCGAGATGTGGTGCCGCCCGTCTCCCGCGCCGTTGGCTGTCCGCGCCGCCGCCACGGCGTCCAGGACCTCCCGGACCGCCCGGTCGCCGATCGCATGGAAATGGACCTGGAATCCGCGCGCATCGATCACGGTCACGGACTCTCTCAGCTCGTCGGCGTCGAAAAAGCTTGAGCCGCAACTAGTCCTCTCGTGCCCGTGTCCGTCCAGATACGGGGTCAGCATCGAGGCAGTGAAATTCTCGCACACCCCGTCCTGCATGATCTTGATGCTGGTGGCACGGAACCGCCGGGCCTGGCGCGCCCGTTCCCTGCGCTCGGTCAGCCCGTCCAGCTGGCCGGCCCCGAGCCCGCGCTGCCACCACAGCGCGCCGACCACCCGCGCGGTGAGCAGCCCGCGCCGGTCGGCCTCCAGGTAGGCGTCGAAGCAGTCAGGGACGACCGCGTAGTCCCCGACGATCGCTTCCTGCCAGCCGGTGATGCCGAGCGAATGAAGATACCGCTGGCTCTCGGCGATGCCGGCGACCTGCTCCTCGACTCCTGGCCGTGGCACCATCCGCTCCACCAGTCCCATCGCGCCCTCTTGCAGGGTGCCCGCCGGCGTGCCATCCGGCTCACGCTCGATCCGGCCGTCAGCCGGGTCCGGCGTGCCGGCGGTGACCCCCGCCAGTTCCAGCGCCCTGCTGTTCACCCACGCGCCATGGTGATCGCGGTTCGACAGGAACACGGGCCGGTCCGGCACCACGCGATCCAGGTCGTGCCGGGAGGGAACGCCGCCGGGGAACACGCCGATCGACCACCCGCCGCCAGTGATCCACTCGGTTCCTGGGCTGGCCTCCGCGTACCGGCGCACGACCGTCAGGTAGTCATCCAGCCCGTGCGCCTCGGAGAGGTCGCAGCGCAGCCGCTCGAGCCCGGCGGCCGAGGCGTGCACGTGCGCGTCGATGAACCCGGGAAGCAGCATCCGGCCGGCCAGGTCGATGACCTGCGTGCCGGAGCCGGTCAGTGCGTCGATCTGCGCGTCGGTGCCGACCGCGACAATCGCCCCGTCACGCACCGCGACCGCCTGCGCCCACGACCGCGCAGCGTCGACCGCGTACACCGCGCCGCCGCGCAGCACCAGGTCCGCGTCCTGCCTGCTCATCCGCGCCCGTCCTCCTCATCGGCCGCCCGCAGGGCCGGGTCCCTGCGGGCCGGGTCACCGTAACCGCCGCCGCCGCTGGTCTCGATCCTGATGACCGATCCGGGCTGAACCACCAGCGACGCCTTCGAGCCGATCGGCATCGGCCGCCCGGCCGGGTCGAACACCGTGATCCTGGATGGCTGCCCGTCCGTTCCGCCGAGCACTCCGCGCGGCGCGAACCGGGGATCGGTCTGCTCGGAGTACAGCGTCACCGTAGACTCGCGGCCGAGCACCTGGTAGTCCCGGCGCAGCCCGAGGCCGCCCCGGTACTGGCCACCGCCCTGTGAGCCGGCGATCAGCTCGGTGCGCAGGATCCGGACGCTGTAGCTCGACTCGGCGACCTCGACCGGCATCAGCCCGACGTTAGCCATGTAGGTGTCCACGCCGTCCAGGCCGTCGCCGCCGCGGTGCGCCCCGGTGCCGCCGCCGGCGACCTCCGCCATCACGCTCGGCGCGCCCGTGCGCGGCGACACGCTCTCCAGGTTCATGCCGAAGAACGCGACCGTGCTGCTCGCGACGGCCCGGTCCGGCCAGATCTGCGACGCCGCCCTGATCAGCGTGTCCGCCAGCCGCTGGCAGGTGTTGTGCCTGACCGAGACCGCCCCTGGCGGCTCCGGGTTGAGCACGGTGCCGCGCGGGCAGATGATCTCGACGGTCCGCAGGACGCCGTCGTTGGTGGCACGGGACGGGTCGGTCATCGCCCGGATGGCGTACACGACGCTGGCCCTGGTGCTCGCCCACGGCACGTTCATCGCGCCGCGGACCTGCGGGGCTGACCCGCTCAGGTCGGCGACCAGCGCGTCGCCATGCTTGGCCAGCCGGACGTGTATCCGGGTCGGCGGCCCGCCGACGCCGTCGTCGTCCAGGAACCCCTCGGCCTCGGCGTCGCCGTCCGGCAGCCCGGCGAGATCGAGCCGGACGGCGCGCTCGACCGACTCCAGCATCATGTCGAAGACCCGGGCGAGCGCGGCCGGTGAGTACCGGTCGGCGAGCTCGGCGACGCGGCGCTCGCCCACCAGGCATGCCGCCCGCTGCGCCCGCAGGTCAGACAGCGTGGAATCCGGGTCGCGCACGGCCGCGCCGACGAACGCGAAGACGTCGGGGTTCTCCTTGCCCGCCAGGTACAGCCGTACCGGCGGGAGCAGCAGCCCCTCCGCATAGACCTCGGTGAGGTCCGGCCCCTCCGTGCCCGGGCGGACGCCACCGACGTCGATGTGATGCGCCGCGGTGCCTGTCCAGCCGGCCAGCTCACCGCCGATGAAGATCGGCATGATCACGTTCAGGTCGGGGGTGTGCATCGCTCCGAGGTACGGGTGGTTCGCCAGGTACGCGTCGCCAGCCGCGACCGCGTCGCCCCACCGGTCGATGATCGACTTCACGACCAGGGACATCGCGCCGAGCTGGGCCGGGATGAAGTCCGCCTGCGCGACCAGGTCGCCGTCCGCGCGGAACACCGCGCAGCTGAAGTCGTCCATCTCGCGGATGATCGGGCTGTAGCTCGAGTGCTTGAGCACCCCGCCCATCTCCACCGCCGCTGACTGCAGCGCGGCGCTGGCCAGCTCGAACGTGATGGGGTCCACCCGCGCCTGGCGCGAGTGAGGGCCGCTCACCTGCTCTCCTCCAGCCACATGCTGCCGAGCTCGTCGACCCTGGCGCGCTGGCCGGTCAGCACGACGGTGGTGGTGTCGAGCTGGTGCACGATCGCGGGCCCTGACACCGCCTGGCCTGCCTCGATCAGGTCCCGGTCATAGACAGGCAGCCGCCTGACGGAGCCGGAGCCTGGCAGCCGTGCGCTCACCCGCTCGGCCATGGCCGAAGCCGGCGCCGGTGTCGCCGGCTGCCCGGGCGCCGCGGCTGCGTGACTCGATCCGGCGCCGGATCCGGCGGGGCCGAGCGGCAGCGCCCCGAACGCTGAGAGCCGCACGTTCACCACCTCCACCTCCTGCTCGGGGCTGGCGTGCCCGTAGGTGCGCAGGTGCTTGTCCCTGAACCTTTCGGCCAGCGCCGCGACGCCGCGGCGGCCTGGAGCCGGCAGCGGCACGTTCAGCTCGTAGCCCTGGCCGACGAACCGGCAGTCCGCGCTGGCCGCGAGCCGGATCGAGCCTGCCGCCACGCCGTCCCGGCGCAGCAGTGCGGTCAGCGCCCTGCCCGCTGCCGTGTACCAGGCCGCCAGGTCCGCGAACAGCTCACGCCGCAGCACGCCGAGTACCGTGCGCGAGTCGTCCACCCGGATGTCGGTCGAGGTCAGCCCGGCCGCGGCGAACAGCCCGGGGAAGCGGGGCACGAGCACCGAGCGGAACCTGATCTCGCGCAGCAGCAGCCCGGCGTGCAGCGGCCCGGCCCCGCCGAACGCCACCAGGGTGTACTCCCGCGGGTCGATGCCGCGCTGCACCGAGACCCGGCGCAGCGCCGCGGTCACCTGGGCGACCGCGAGCCGGACGATGCCGTCGGCGGCGTGCTGGACGGGCAGGCCAAGCTGCTCAGCGACCGGCCTCAGCACCGCGCGTGCTGCGGCGGCGTCCAGGGAGAGCTGTCCGGCGAGCGGCATGCAGGCGGGCAGCGTGCCCGCCGCCACGTGCGCGTCGGTGAGAGTGGCGCGGTCACCGCCGTTGCCGTAAGCGGCGGGTCCCGGCGCGGCGCCGGCGCTCTGCGGGCCGACCCGGAGCCGCCCGGCCCGGTCGACCTCCGCGATGCTGCCGCCGCCGGCGCCGACCGTGACGATGTCGACGGCCGGGGCGAGGATCGGGCTTCCGCCGACCTCCTGCCGGGCGGTGACCGGGGGGATGCCGTCGGGCACCAGGCAGACATCCAGCGAAGTGCCGCCCATGTCGAGCGAGATCAGCTGGCCGACACCGTACCGGGCGCCCAGCGCAACGGTGCCCGCGACGCCCGCTGCCGGGCCGGACAGCACCAGCCGGTGCGCCTGCTCGGCCGCCCGGTCGGCGGGCAGGCAGCCCCCGTTGGACTGCATGATCTGCAACGGCGGCGCGATCCGCAGTGAGCCGATCCTGGACCGCAGCTGCAGCAGGTAGCTCCCGACGACCGGTCGCAGCGCCGCGTTGATCACCGCCGTGGACGTCCTCGGGTACTCCCGGAACTCCCTGGCGACCTCGGCCGACAGCGTCACCGGAACCCCGGGCAGTTTCTTCGCTATGGCCTCGCCGAGCAGCCGTTCGTGCGCGTCGTCCAGGTAGCTGAACAGCAGGCAGACCGCGACGGCCTCGGGCTGTGCGGCCGCGACCGCAGCGGCGACCCGCTCGATCTCCCCGGGCGTGAGCGGCGTGACAACCTCACCGAGTCCGGAGAGCCGTTCGGCAACCTCGATCCGGTCCCGGCGCCGCACCAGCTGCCGCGGCCGGGGCTGGGTCAGGTCGTAGACCACGGGCCGGGAGCCGTTCCGGTAGCCGAGGATGTCACGGAAGCCCTGCGTCGCGGCCAAGACGACCCTGGCCGTGCGGCCGGTCAGCAGCGCGTTCGTCGCGACCGTCGTGCCGTGGAAGATCATCGAGACCGACTCGGGCCGCACCCCCGCGTCGGCCAGGGCGACCAGCGCCCGCTCGAATGCCAGGCCGGGCTCGGCCGGGGTGGACGGCACCTTCGCGACCCGGACGGCGCCGTCGGGGCCGGTCGCGATCGCGTCGGTGAACGTGCCGCCGACGTCGACGCCGACCACCCAGCCGGGCTCAGCCACCTGAGCTGTCCGCGTCGAGCTTCCTGATCAGCGGCGCCACCTGCCGGGCGAATGTCCGCACGGCCTGGCACTGCACGTCCCACGCGAGGCCGGGGAAATACAGGCCCGCGATGAAGACCAGGTCCCCGCCCGCCGCCCGCCGGTACTCATCGATCGTGCTGGCCACCTGCGCCGGGGTCCCGAGGATGACGGATTCCCGAAGCGCGTCCTCCTCGGCGGCGGTCATCGGCGGCGGCAGCCGCGGCTCGCTGGCACCGCACCTGGCCCCCTCCATGTCCTCGTACTTCCAGGCCACGTACCGGCAGGAGTCCCTGATCAGATCCCAGGCGTCCGGGCCGTCCCAGGCGAAGACCGGCAGGTGCACGCTGATCGGGAATTCTCCCGTCCGCCCGGCCGCCTGGAACTCCTGCCGTGCCAGCCCGGCCTGCTCGGCGAGCAGCGCGGGGCTGACCTCGATGGCCATGAACCCGTCCGCGAGCCGGCCCGCCCGCCTGATGGCGGGCTCGCTCATCGCGCCGATCCACAGTGGCGGCCCGTCAGCCCGGGCCGGCAGCGGCCGGACTCGGACGGCAGGCAGGTCCTGACGGGCACCGCCGGGGGCGAGGTCGCCGCGCCAGGCACGCCGCATCGTGTCCATGCTGGCGACCATCCGGGGAACCCGCTCCGCGAGCCGGGCACCCAGCCCCTCGAACTCCTCCTCCCGCCAGCCGAGCCCGATCCCGAGGATCAGCCGTCCAGCCGAGATGAGGTCGGTCACCGCCGCATCCTCGGCTAGCCGCAGCGGGTCATGCAGCGGCGCGAGCACGACGCCGGTCCCGATCCGAACCCGTTGGGTGCGTGCCGCGATCGCCGCGCAGAGCGGCAGCGGGGAGGGCAGGTAACCGTCGTCGACGAAGTGGTGCTCGGAAACCCAGACCGAGTCCAGGCCGAGTCGCTCCGCTTGCTCTGCCAGGTCGAGCGCCTGGGCGTAGATTTGGAGGTCGGTCCGCTCGTCGCCGGGGTAGCGCTGGCACGTGATCAGGCCGAAGCCGAGCGAGATGCTCATGCTGCCTCTCCCGCCGCCTGATCGCTCATGGAGCGGGCCTGCGCCACCGGGGAAGGCTTGGCGAGGAATCCCGAGTAGTCCAGTTCCCGGTACGGAGCGGCGCACGGGTTCCCGTCGGTGACCCACATTCGCTGCGCGTCCAGGTCCATCAGCACCGATGTCACGGTCATGCCCTGATCCGCCGGGGTCATCCTGGGGTCGGGATGGCAGCACACGCCCGACGGGTAGTTCGCGTGGTCGGACAGCAGCGACCGGAACGTCGCCAGTGAGTGATCCGGCGCGGCGTGCACGCCAGCGCGCAGCCGCTGCAGCCGGACCGGGCTGTCCGGCATCGCCCAGACCGAGACGTCCTGGCCGGCGAACCGGTCGGCGAGGAAGTGGTTCGTGTGCACGATGATGCCGTCGGCGCTGCCGGGGTAAAGGAAGTACAGCCGGGAGAAATCGCCAGGCGAGCCTTCGACGTCGACAACCACGCCGTCCCGGTGCGCGAGCAGGTAGTTGGCCGAGGATGACCGGAAGCCTGCCTGCAGCGCGGTGATCGCGTCAGAGACGTTCTCGCAGTCCAGGATCGCGCGCAGCATCAGGTGGTAGGGCAGGCCGGGCTCGCCCGCGTCATCGGCGGTAACCAGCGCGTTCGTGGCCAGTCCCAGCCCGGATGAGTTCATCCCTGTCTTGGCGAGCAGGCCGGCCTCGACGACGGTGACGAAGTCCGGGCCGTCGTCCTGGCGGGCCTCGAGCACGACCACCGTGTCAGCCGAGTGCGGCAGCCAATCCCAGTTCTGCCCGAGGAGCGTCGGCCCGGGGTGGCCAGGGGCCGGCGCGACGGCGAACGCGCTGCACTCGGCCGGCCCGGTGCTGGACGGCCCGGTGCTGGACGGCCCTGGGCTGGCCGACCCCGGGCCGGCCGCCGCATGCCGTGCCTTCGCGGCGAAAAACACCTCGGTCCGCACGTTGATCGCGAGCACATCGAGGAAGTCAAGCCCGGCGCCCTCGGCGATGCCGCGCATCTCGGTGAGGTACTGCGGCCCGAAAGCCGCCATCGGAGCCTCGAACCGCGCCGCCTCGCGGCGGACGGTTGCCCAGTCCCAGCCCGCCAGGCTGACGAACACGTCCCGGTAGGCGCTGACCGAGCGGTGCACCCGCTCCCGTGCCTGCTCGCCGTACTGCCGGCCGCGCTGCTCCGCCGATCCTGTCACGCGCACATGCGGGTACTCACCCATCGCCGTTCCTCTCAGATCGCGGTACTGCCGCCGTCCACCGGGACGGCGACGCCAGTGAGGTAGGACGCGTCCGGGGACGCCAGGAACACGATGACGGCCGCAACCTCGTCGGCGGTTCCCAGGCGGCGCAGCGGCACGCCGGTCTCCAGGTAGGCCTGCCCGGCGGCGGGGTCGTCCATGAGCCGCAGCATCGGCGTATTGATCACGCCCGGGCAGACCGCGTTGGCCCGGATGCCGTGCGGCGCCCACTCGACGGCCATCTGCCTGGTGAGCGCGAGCACGCCGGCCTTGCTGGCGCTGTAGTGCGCGGTGGGCTCGGCGGCATCGGCGACCAGCGCTGCGGTGGAGCCGATGTTCACGATCGCGCCGGGCAGGCCGGCTCCGATCAGCGCGGCGGCGAATTCCCGGCCGACCAGGAACGGCCCGCGGAGGTTGATCGCCAGCGTGTGGTCCCACTCCTGCGGGGTGAGATCGAGCAGCGGCCGGATCTGATAGATGCCCGCCGCGTTCGCCAGCACGTCCGCGGGCCCGCCAAGCAGGTCGGCGGCCTCGCGGACGGCGCTGGTCACCTGCTCGGGCCTGCTGACATCCGCGGTCAGGTACGGGACTGCGGGTACGGCCTCCAGGTCAGGCCCCGGCGCCCGGCGGTCCACCGCGACGACTCGTGCGCCCTCGGCCAGCAGCCGCGAAAGGGTGGCGCGCCCGATCCCGGAGGCGCCGCCGGTGACCAGGGCACGGCGGCCGGCCATCCGGCCGGCCGGCCGGTGCCGTTCAGCTGAGCCAGACACCGCCGTTGACCCCGATCGTCTGCCCGGTGACGTAGGAAGCGTCACCGGAGGCCAGCCACGTGACGGCGCCGGCGATGTCCGCGCCCCTGCCGTGCCTTCCCAGCGGCACGCCGCTCCTGACCAGGTCGACCTGCTGCTCGAACGTCGTGCCAGAGGCGGCGGCCCGCGAGCGCAGCTCGTCCCAGTGCATCTGCGTGGCCATGTTGCCCGGCGCGATCGTGTTCACGCGGATGCCGTGCGGCGCGAGTTCCAGCGCGAGCGACTGGGTGAGCAGCGCGACCGCGGCCTTCGACGCGCAGTACCCGGCACCGCCGGCGACCCCCTGCTGACCAAAGATCGAGCCGAGGTTCACGATCGCGCCGCCGGTCCGCTGCTCGATCATCAGGCGGGCCGCGGCCCGGGAGCCCAGGAACGCCGAGCCGAGGTTGACCTGGACGACCCGGCAGAAGTCGGCGAACGCGGTGTCGACCACGTGGGTGCCTGGCCCCCCGATCCCGGCGTTGTTGACGAGCGCGTCGATCCCGCCCAGCGCGCTCACCGCCTGCGCGATCGCGGACTCGCAGGCGGCTTCGTCGGCGACGTCCGCGACGATCCCGGTGGCCCGGCCCGGCACCCGCCCCGCCGCGATCCGATCCGCGGTCCCCAGCACCGCCTGGCTGACGTCGATCAATGCCACGCTGGCCCCGTCGGCGGCCAGCCGGGCTGCCACTGCCTCGCCGAGCCCGCGCGCCGCGCCGGTGATGACCGTTCTCATGCGCGGCTCGCGATCTGCGCCGTCGTCGTCACCCAGACGTCGGAAAGCCCGGTCACGAATGACAGGAACCGATCAAGGAACGCCAGCCGGGATGGCCTTCCGATGATCTGGGGGTGCATGGTGAACACGCAGGCGCCGCCCAGTTCCCTGATGCCGAGGAACTCCTCCTCCCACAGGGTCCTGACGTGCGCTGCCGTGCAGACCGTCTTGGTCCAGCTGGCACCGTCGAACCAGAAGTGCGGCGCGTCGTCAAGGATCCAGGAGATCGGCACCTCGACCAGCGGCAGGCTGTGGAGCCGGTAGGGCCGGATGTCGTCCATCAGGTTGGAGGAGTAGGCGAAGCCGTGCTCGTGCAGCAGGTTCAGGGTGTGCGGGCTGAGGTCCCACGACGGCGACCTGTAGCCGGTTACCTCTGCCCCGAAACCGCGCAGGATCTCCAGCCCGCGGACGAGTTCGGCCTTTTCCTGCTCGCGGGTCAGCTTGTTCGGGGACGTGTGCGTATAGCCGTGATGAGCGATCTCGTGGCCGGCGGCGACAATCGCGGCCACGCGTTCCGGATGCCGCTCGGCGACGCGGCCGGGAATGTAGAACGTCGCCTGCACCTTGTGCCTGGCCAGCAGGTCCAGGATCAGCGGCACCGCGACCTTGGCGCCGTACGTGCCCTGCGAGAGCACCCCGGGGTAGTTCGCGTTGTCCGGATTCTCGCCGATCCACACTTCCTCGGCGTCGAAGTCGAAGGTGAACGAGGCGGCGCAGCGTGCTCCGTCAGGCCACATGCGGATCGGCACTCCCTTCCGGTTGATCGTCCTCGGCCGCCCACGCGCCAACCCTGCGCCAGTACCGGCCGATCAGCCCGGCCAGCCCGTCCGGCACGAAGATCACGACGACGAGCAGGAAGAGCCCGAGAATCGTGAATTCCGCACCGGGATGAGTGACCAGGGCGGTCGCCACGATCTGCACCAGGATCGTGCCGAGAATCGGCCCGGTCGCGGTGCCGAGGCCGCCGATCACCAGCATGGTTACGTAGACGCTCATCGGCGTCAGGCCCATCACCGACGGCGAGATGCTCTGGTCGTAGCTGACATACAGCCCGCCGGCGATCCCGCCGAGGAAGCCGGAGATCGCGAAGGCGAGGATCCGGTACCGCAGCGGATTGACCCCGCGCGCGGCCGCGTAGGCGGGGGCGTCCCGGATGCCGCGCAGCGCGATGCCGAGCCGGGAGTGGCCGATCGCGGCGAGCACCAGCGTCGAGATCACGACGACCGCGAGCGCCGTCCAGTAGTACGCCCTCCCCGAGGCGTCCAGGCTGAGCGATGAGTACGGGCCGGAGACGATCGGCAGCCCGAACGAGCCGCCGGTCAGGCCGGACCCGTCGTTCAGGATCACGTACTGGATCACCTCGGCGAACGCGAACGTGAGGAGCGAGGTGTAGATCCCGTACAGCCGAAGCGTCGGGAACGACAGCAGCACCGCCGCGACCGAGGCGACCAGCCCGCCGGCCAGCAGCGCCAGCCACGGCGAGATAGCGGAGTGCAGCATGATGATGCCCGCGCCGTACCCGCCGAGCGCGTAGATCGCGAGCTGGCCGAAGTTCCAGACGCCGGCCACGCCGAGGACGAAGTTCCAGCTGATGTTGAGTACCAGCAGGATCAGCGTGGTGATCATCACGCCGAGCACGTACTGGTCGGTCATCACCAGCGGGATCGCGGCGGCGACCAGCACCGCGAAGCCGGCCATTCCCCACCGGCCTGATGTCATCGCAGGGAAGGCCGACCGGGCGAGAGTCGGGCGATCGCTCACAGCCGGGCCTCCGATGGCTTGCCGAGCAGGCCGTAGGGCCTGACGACCAGCACCAGCAGGATCACGCCGTACAGGATCGGCAGCGACCAGGTGGTGCCGACGATCACCTCGGCGGTCGCCTGGATCAGGCCGATCGCGTAGGCCGCGTAGACCGTCCCTGGCAAGCTGCCGAGCCCGCCGAAGATCACGACGATGAGCGCCTCGAGCAGCGGCAGGTCACCTGCCTGCGGGTAAGCGAAGTACAGCCCGCCCAGGAACACCCCGGCAATGCCGGCCAGCGCGGAGGCGAGGCCCATCGTGAGCGGGTACAGCTTGCCGACAGGGACGCCCATCAGCCTGGCCGCGTCCAGGTTCTGGGCGACAGCCCTGATCGCCATTCCCCACCGGGTCCTGGCCAGGAAGATGCCGAGGCCGGCCATCAGCGCGATCGAGACCAGCGCCATCGTCAGCGACTGATACGGCAGGTTCACGCCGTGGTAGACGCTGATGCCGCCCGAGATCACCGGGGTGACGTTGCGCTGGAACGGGCCGAGCAGTTCCAGGGCGACATTCGTGAGCACCATCGCGACCGCGAATGTGGTGATGAACGTGACCATCTCGAAGTCGATCGCGCTCCGGCGCTTCATCAGCGGCTGCACCGAGACCAGTTGCGTCAGGGCGCCGAGGATGAAGGTCGCGATGAACGCGGCAAGGATGGCGAGGATCGGGTTCCAGCCCGCGACCACGAGGATGCCCCAGCCGATGAAGCTGCCGACCATCACCATCGAGCCCTGGGACATGTCCAGGATGCGCAGCGTGCCGTAGATCAGCGTCATGCCGATCGCGACGAGGCCGTAGATCGAGCCGAGGATGATCGTGGTGACGGCGATGCCGACGATGTCCGTCCCGTCCATGGCGCTACAGGCTTCCGAGGTAGGTCTGGACGATCGCAGGGTCGGCGGAGAGCTTGGCGTAAGGCCCGCTCGCGATGATCTGGCCCGTCTCGACCACGTGCACGGCGTCGGCCACCGCCCCGACGTGGGTGAAGTTCTCCTCGACCAGCACGACGGTCGCTCCCGACTGCTTGAGGCGGCCGATGGCCTCGTACACGGCATCGATCGCGACCGGCGCCAGCCCGAGCGACGGCTCGTCGATCAGCATGAGCCGGGACGGGCGCATCAGCGCCCTGCCCAGCGCAACCAGCCTCCGTTCGCCACCAGAAAGCGTCCGCGCGCGCTGGCTGGCTCTCCCGGCAATCACCGGGAACTGCTCGTAGATCCGGGCAAGTCCGTGGCGCCGGTCCCGCCAGGAGGTCGCGGGGAAGGCCCCCATCAGGAGGTTCTCCTCGACGGTCATCTCTCCGAACAGCCCGTCGCCCTGGGGCACGTGTACCAGCCCGAGCCCGGAGATCCGCTCGGCCGGCCGGCCCGCCACATCCTGGCCGTCCAGCAGGACCCGTCCGGCCGACGGCGTGATGATCCCGCTGATCGCGCGCAGCAGGGTGGTCTTGCCGTGCCCGTTCGGTCCGATCAGCACCGCAACGTCGCCGGCGAGCACCGTGAGGTTCAGGTCCCGTATCACCGTGGTGTCCAGGTATCCGGCGTGCAGCCCGGTGACCTCGAGCATCGGCCTGCTCATGACGTTCCCTCGGTTCGGTGCCTGGCTCCGAGGTAAACCGCGATCACCGTCTCATCGGCGAGCATCTGAGCCGGGGTGCCCTCGAAGAAGACCGCGCCGTGGTGCATCACCATCACCCGGTCGGCGATCGTGGTCAGCGCCCGCATGACGTGCTCGATGCAGACCACCGCCAGCCCGCGCCCGCGGACGCTGCGGATCAGCTCGATCGTCCGGTCGATCTCGGCTGGGCTGAGACCGCCGAACGGCTCGTCCAGCAGGATCGCCGACGCGCCGGTCGCCAGCGCCGTGCCGAGCATCAGGCTCTTGCGGTCATACACGCCGAGCAGGTCGGACTGCACGTGCGCCTGGCGGGTCAGCCCGATGAACTCCAGGTACTCGGCGGCGACTTCGCGGGCATGCTGTCCTGCGCGGCTGGTCGCTCGCGGCCGGCCGAAGGCGGCCGCCAGCAGCATGTTCTCCGCGACGGTCAGTGACCGGGCGACGGTCGGCTGCTGGAAGGTCCGTGCCAGGCCGAGCCTGGCGCGGACGTGCACGGGCTCGCTGGTGATCGGCCTGCCGGCCAGCAGCACCGCACCGGCGGTCGCCCGGGTGTGCCCGGTGATGACGTCGAACAGCGTCGTCTTGCCCGCCCCGTTTGGCCCGGCGACGCCGAGGACCTCGCCGGGTGCGACATCGAACGACACGTCCGCGACCGCGCGCAGGCCGCCGAAGTCCTTGCGGATCCCGCGGGCCTGCAGTACCGGCTGCCTGGTTACTTCTTCAGCCACGCTACTTGTTCAACCACGGGGCCCGCTGGTAGGTGCCCGTGGTGTACGGATCGGGCGAGACCAGCACCTGCTTGCCGTTCTGGATCTGGAACGTCAGGTGCGGCATGCCCAGGCTGGGGTCCTTGGTGTAGTCGGGGAACGGATAGCAGGTCAGGTAGTTATCGGGGAACCGGTAGGTGCCGCAGACTCCGCGATAGGTCGTGTTCTTGATGATCTGGTTCACGGCCTTGAAGTCATACGGGTCGCCGGCCACCTCGACGGCCTGAGCCCACAGCTTCACCAGGTCGTACTGGTCACCCGCGTTGCTGAATCCAGGCTGGGCGTTGAACTTGGCCTGGAAGGCCTGCTGGAACGGTTCCGCGACCGGGTCGTTCTGCAGAATGCCGACCACCGTCGACCACAGCACGCCGTCCGCGGCATCGCCTGCCAGCTGCAGATACTGCGGGATGGACGGTGCGTACTGCTGGTAGACCAGCGACTGAGTCGGCGACTGCCGGAACTGCTTGATAAAGGAGGCCTCGTCGCCAGCTGCGTAGTCGCTGAAGAAGATGATGCCTGGCGGGTTGCTCCGTATCTTCACGAGCGTCGCGGTCCAGTCCGCCTGGGGCACGGTGAACTGCTGGAACAGCGTGCTCTTCCAGCCAGTTTTCTGCATCCCGGACTGGAACGCCTTGGCGATGTTGAGGCTGTACGGGTCGTTGCTCGTGACGATGGCCATCGTCTTGGACGACGGCACCCACTGCCTGGTCGCGATGAGGTTCTTCAGCAGAACCACGAAGCCCGGACCGTACCAGGTTTCTGACGGGTCGCCCTGGAAGATATTGGTGATCCCGCGCTGCTTAACGAAGTCCACATTGCCGTGCCAGGTGTTCACGTGAAACGTCGGAATGCCCGCCTGCGCCACGATCGGGAACTCAACCGAGCTGTATGTGCAGAAGCCGGAGAAGACCGCAGCCACGTTCTGCGAGACGAACTTCTGGAAGACGCTCTTCATCACGTCCGGCTGCTGTGCCTGGGTGTCGAGCTTCGAGATGACGAGCGAGCGGCCAAGCACGCCGCCATGGGCATTGATCTCCGCGACGGCCAGTTGCTGCCCGCGTAGCTGCATGATGCCGTCTCCGGCGTACGCTCCCGTCAGCGGGCTGCCTGAGCCGATCACGATCGGCGCCTTGCTGCCGCCGGACTTGGAGCCCGTGCTGGACGACGACGAGGACTTGCCGCCGAAGTAGCCGCCCGCGCCGCCTGCGATCAGCCCGCCGGCTCCGGCCGCACCAAGACCACGCAGGAAGTCTTTCCTGCTCACGCCAGTGCTATTCGCTGCCACCCCGGGGCCCTTCTGCTACGCGGTCGACGTCCGAGCGCACGCCGACAGTGGTTGAAGGACACTCTTGCTTGCGACTACAGTCAGCACAATCCGTAATTTGACGGATACCAGCGTCAAGCTGCCTGCAAGGCCAGCTGACAGGCGGTAGCTGCAGGGAGGTGACAGGCTGTCCGTGACGTGGGCCGGGAACCGGCACGGCGAGCCGGGCAGCGTGCCCGGCCGGATGGCAGCGCCCGAACCCGGCACAACTCCGCACGACGACCGCCTGCACGCCTACATTGGAGCCTTCGCCGACTCCGGGGCCGACTCGGCCAGCTTTCTCTGGCAGACGGCCGGGGCTGGCTGGCTCAGGGTCCGCCTGGAGGCGGGTCCCGCCCCCGACGTCCAGGTCGCGGTGGAGCAGGTCGCGCTCCCGCACCGGCTGACCGCGCGCGAACTGGACGTGCTCACGCTGCTGGCGATCGGCCTCGGCAATATTGAGATCGGTGCGCGGCTCGCCGCCAGCCCTCGCACCGTCTCGACGCACGTCGAGCACATCCTGGCCAAGCTCGGTCAGACTGGCCGCACCGGCGCGGCGGCGATGGCGGTGGAGCGCGGCTATCTGCGGCTGCCCCTGCCGGGTGAGCGACAGGTTTCTGGCGGCCTGACGATCTGCCGCCTGCACGAGATTGTCCGGGGCGGCGCGGGCAGTGCCGCCAAGGGCACCCGGGCGGATGCAGCACCGGATGGCTGGCCATGTCCTGGCCGGACCGGGCGACGCCGGGAGGTCCAGCCCCCGCTCCTGATCGGCTCGGCCTTTCCGCTTGCGGGCCTGGCCGGCGAGGACGGCCAGCAGATGCGGAACGGCTCCGCGCTCGCGATCGCCGAGATCAACGCGCGGGGCGGCATCGGCGGACGCCTGATCGAGCAGGTCGTGGTCGATGTGGACATCTTCTCGCCGGACGGAGTGGACCGTGCCTTCCGGCAGTTGTTTGACGCGGACGTCGACGCGCTGACCTCCGGCTATGTCTTTCCCGAGGCCGTAGCCGCAGGACTGGCCGCCCAGTACGGGGCGCCATACGTGCACGCGATGACCTCGCAGGCCCAGGCGGAGATCGTCAGGGACAACCATTCAGCCTTCCGCAACGTGTTCCAGGTCTGCCCGACGGAGGTGAACTACGGCCCGGGATTCATCCGGTTCCTGGATCACGAGCGTGGTCGCGGCTGGCGGCCACCGAACCGCCGGATCGCGTTCGTGGACACCGACCTGCCGAGCGGTCAGATGGTCAACGCCCGCACCGTGAGCGCCGCCGAGCAGTCGGGATGGGAGATCAGCGCGGCTCGCACGGTCCCGGCGATCGGAGCTGACTGGGTGGCGCTGGTGGACGAACTGGAACTGCTTGAGCCTGCCGCGGTCATGATCGCGCAGTTCTTGGCCGGGGAACTGGCGTCGTTCCAGCGGCTCGCCGCAGTCCGGCTTCCCGCAACCGTGATCTACGCGATCTACGCCCCATCCGTGCCAGAGTTCCTGAAGCTCGCGGGCACCGATGCCGAGGGCATCGTGTGGGCGACGGTCACGGGCACCTATGACGACTCGATCGGGCAGCGGTTCCGCTCGGACTACACGGCCGTCCATGGGCAGCCCCCCGGCTGGTCCCATGCCGGGATCGCCTACGACGAAATCCACCTGCTCGCGCACGCCTGGATGGCCGTCCTGCGGCCGCAGGACTTCGCAGCCGTCTCCCGGGAGCTTCGCCGCCTGCGTTACCGAGGTGTGAACGGCTCCTATTTCCTGGACAACGCCGAGCAGTCCGGGCTGGGCTTCCCCGACACGACCCCGGACCCTTCGCTCGGCCTGGCGCACCTGGTGCTGCAGGTTCAGAACGGATCGCACCGGATCATCAGCCCGGCACCCTACGCCGAGTCCCGGTTCCGCAGCCCGGGCCTCCAGGAGGTCGTTATCTGATCGGTCCCAGCTCGGCGCCCGCGAGTTCGCCGTAGACGAGGAATCTGAACGGGACGAGTTGCTGGTCGGCGTCCATGAGCTTGTGCAGCACGGTCTGGCGCAGGCCTGCGAGCGCCTGGCTGCGGGGGTGGCGCAGCAGCCCGGCATCGATGATGTGCAGCGCGAGCGCGTCGTCGCCCTGGCTGGTCAGTGTGGTCGCGCGCTGACGAAGGGCTCGTGCCTGCCGCCGGCGAGCAGGCCTAGCGCGGCTGCCTGCTCGGCTGGGGTGAAGACCTGCAGGCCCTGCTCGTCCGGCTGCCCGTAGCCGGTGCGCTGGTGGTGCAGGCGCGCGGCGAAACGGTGCCGTACGACCAGGTAGGGAACGACCGGCCCATCGCCATCGGCAAGGGCAATGCTCCTCTCGACGCGGGGCTTCGGGTCGTGCATTCTTTAAATGACAAGCGCCAGCGGGTGTCCGGACCGTTCGCGCATTTGAGCTAGCCTCGCAGGAGGTGTGATGCCTGTCATCGTCGTGATCAGGCTCCGGCTGACTGATCTGGCGCTGTTCGACGAGTTCTTCGCGTCTGCAGTCGCCGTGACGAAGCAGGCCCAGCACTCCGACGGCAACCTTGGCGCAGATGTTCTCGCCGACGCGAACAACGTGTTCTGGACGCGCACCGCCTGGCAAGCACATGGTCCGATGCAGGCCTTCGTCGGCAGTGAACCGCACCTGGCCACGATGGCGCGCCTAGACGGCTGGTGCGACGAGGCGACGTTCGCCGACTGGGAGCAGAGCAGTTCGGACCTCCCCGACTGGCAGGCTGGTTACGACCGCCTCATCGCCGACGGTCAGGTCGCAAGCCTCACGCACGCCTCAGACGCACATCAAACGCGTTCCTTCCCCCGGCCCGTGACGGCTCCCTAACGCGATCACCGCCGGTGGGCCGGGTATTGCAGGAGGTCGCAGAACCGGCGGGCGAACAGGAAAGCGTCGCCGGGCCAGCGCGCGGACAGGTAGTTGCGGTCGGTCACCACGAATGCTGGCGTGTCGTCGGTGGCGGTGCCGCGCGCGGCGAGGGTTACAGGTCCGCGCTTGAACTGGCTGCGTGGGTCGTTCAGGGCGGCCTTGACCTCATCCTCGACATAGGCGCGGTAGGTCCGGTAGTAGCGGCCGAGCCGCCAGGCGGTGGCTAGGTAGGCCGAGCGTTCCATGTATTTGGGCAGGCAGGTGGTCGCGCGGCCCGCCAGGACACTGCGCCCGGTGGCGTCGCGGGTGCGGGCGAGCACCAGCACGCCGTGGCAGATCGCGCCGACCGGCCGGCCCAGCGCCCAGAACCGGGCGACCTTGTCGCGCAGCACCGCCGACCCGAGGTACTGCCGCATCCCCGGTGCATGCCCGCCGGGCAGGAGGAGCCCGTCGAAGCCGGCCGGATCCAGCCCGGCCCACCCCGCGGTCGCGGTGAACTCCCCGGCCCTGGAGAGCTCGGCGTAGCAGCCCTTGGCCGTCGGCGCGGCCCCCATCTGCCCGAACAGCACGCCGTCAAGCAGCCGTGGGTCGGCGGCCGGGACCGTGCCGGCCTGCTCGGTGGCGAAGACGACCTGGTGCCCGGCATCGCCCAGCACCCGCCACGGCACCGCGACCTCAGTGACGTCGAAGTCTCGGTCCGGAAGCGGAATCAGCACGCGCATCCGCCAATCATCGCAGCCCGCCCGCCGCCGGCCCCAACACCGTGACCCCTGCGCGGCCGGCCACGGCATGTCATCCGGAGGGTCGTGGTGGCGTTTTTACGTGGGAAGCTGGGGCCGGCGGTCGTCAAGTTCGCGGAAGATATCGCTGTAACTGCTGCCGCGCATATCGTGCGACACCCGCCATATGTCGACTGTCCCGACAAAGCCGAGCACGCGAAGGCGAATGGCCGGGGCGTCCGGGCGGCTGACGTCCCGGCCCCAGTCGCGGCGGTGGCCGAGGACGGTGATTCCGCCGACGTCGACGTTGATGCCCTCCGGCACATAGACATCGACGTTACCGAAGGCCGCGAGAACGGTCACCGCAGTCCGTCGCTGGTCGATCGTGGCTTCGCGTAGATCGAAGTCGAGATCACCGAAGGCACTGGCGGCGAAGGCCCACCTGCGCAGCCTGAGCCGCCCGCGTCGCGCGACATGGCCGAGCAAGGCCGCCGTGAAGCGGGCGGGCTTGCGGCGCGAGCCGGCTGTCTCGACAAAGACCTCGGGCAGGTCGTCCTGAACATGCGCCAGCTCCCCGCCGAACCGGGCCCGCAGGGCGGCCTCGACTCGCTCGGAGAACTCCTCGAGCGTCAAGCGGCCCGCGAGAAGGTGTTCGCGAAGCGCGAATATAGCCTGCTCGCGGTCGGCGTCTGAGACACGCAAGGACTCATCGTCCATGGCCGCCACGCTAAACCACAGGTGCGTCATGCGGCTACTTTGCAACTGCCGCGCTGGCGCTGGTGGGGAGCCGGGAAGCCACCCTGCGACGCGTGGACGACAGCCGTGCTGGAGCCGGTGGCCCGCCCGGTGACTCTGCCGCTCGCGGACAGGTATCGAACGACAGCCGCCCGAAGCTATCGCGTTGTATCTGGCCGTCGGCCTACAATCGCGCAGAAGGGTGATTCCATGGATGATGCTGCGGGCCGGTTTCTCGACTTGATTCATGATCTTGAAGAGGTCAGGGATGCGATCACGCCTGCGCGTGCGCATGCGGACTTCGATCAGACGACTCTGCAGGTCTTCTGGAAGAAGTGGCCCGGTCTCTCCGAATGGGCCGGCTCGCTGTGGATGATGCTCTCCGAGGAGCTGGCTGGGCCGACCGCCCCCTACCACGACGCCGAGCTTGATGAGGTAGGAGGCAGTGACTAAGACGCCGCGATACCAGGGACGACGGCCATGACGGTGCTGCGGGACCTGATGAACACTCATGTGGCCGCGACTACACCCGACGCATCGGTGGCTGCCGCGGCTGCCGTCATGGTGAAGGCAGACGTCGGGTCGGCCGTCGTCATGCAGGGGCCCTTCCTCGCCGGAATTCTGACCGAGCGCGATGTCCTGCGATCCGCTGCATCCGGGGGGGACCCGTCAGCATCGGTGGTATCGGACTGGATGACCGCCGACCCTCAGTCGGCCGGCCCGGACACCTCGGTTGAGGACGCGGCCGAGATCATGTTCCGGAACGGGTTCCGCCACCTCCCGGTCGTGGATGGCCGCACGGTCTGCGGCGTGGTAAGCCTCCGAGACCTCTTCGCGTCCAGAATCCGCCGTCCGCTCAAGGGCTGAGCTGGCCGGGATTCCGGCTCCTCCCGGCCGATACCGCTGCGGCTGGCGGCACCCAACCTGGCGGCTCCCGCACGATGACTGCCACGTGCTCGATCACAGCCGTCCCGGTGCTCCATCTCGCTCCGTAGGCACTTTCCGGTGACGCCAGAAGCCGGGCTGTCCGATCGGGCTCTGAAAGGTCATACGAATACGAACCTGACGGAGCGCCCGAGAAGAAGTCGGGGCGCAGCGCGAGCACGCTCCCGGACTTCGGTGCAGCCTCCTCTCCCCGAATCTGAACACGATCATGGTCTTTCCGTCCGGCGACCACCATCGTGCCCGTCCCAGGTTTCATCGAGCCAGTAGCTGCGCGCCGGTCTGGCAAGGGCGTACAGCGTCGCATCCCGCTCCTGGTCCGTCCCAGCCTGAGCCCAGTTGTCAGCGAACATGCCATCGAGTCCGGCGCTGTCAGAGACGAACTCCACAACTATCCGGCCACCCGGCGCCAGGACCGACGCAACAGACCGGTGGGAAGGCGAAGACCTGCGACGACGCCCGCGTGATCGCCACGGCGTGATCGCCACGGAGCTCGCGCACAGGCAAGATCGCGTCGTAGTAGCTAACGCCCATCCCTGCACCCCAGTGCCGGCCCGCGCCATCGCGGTGGCCCTCCCAGCCAGGCTCACCCGAATCCTGCTTCCTATAATCTGCCCGGCCTACCGCATCTCACATGCGGCCCGACAGGAACGCTACCGGCCATCGGGCCACAGTTGTACGGCTAGGACCCCACCGCGATCTCCGTCCTGCGGTGCGTTGATCTCGGCGCTGTTGCCAGCTATAACGGCCGCATGGGTCTTTTCGGTAGCAAGGACGGCATCAGCGGCACGGCCAGGGTTCTCGCGCTGGAGCTGAAGAGCTGGCGGCAGACCGAGCGGCGCGGCCAGGTCTACGCGCTCAGCCTGGAGGTTTCGGTTCCCGGCCAGAAGCAGTTTCGGGCTGAGGTGTCGAGCGCCATTCCCTACGATCGCGTGCCCAGGGTCGGGCAGGTTCTCCCCGTGACCGTCTCAGCGTCTGACAGCGCGAAGGTCGCGGTCGACTGGAAGAGCGCTCCCAGCATCACGGACATGGCACGGGCGGCCTCCGCCGCGGCCCAGGCCGGGGACTCCGCTGGAGCGGCGGCCGCGCTCCGGTTCACCCTCAGGCCAGAGCCAGACGAGCCGGACGCCAGCGAAGGCGAGGCGAGCGCAGGACCCGGCTGAATCTGAGACGGCGCTATCGACCGGGTCGTGGTCATGTACCTGGGGAAGCTGTCCGAGATCGGCCCGGTTCGGGACATCCATCGCGAGCCCGAGCTTCGCGCGCTCGGTGACGGGCGCCAGGTGGCCTGTCACTTCCCGCTGTCCGGCCGGGCAGTTGCCGCCAGCCGCGAACCAGGTGTCGCGGACGCGCGGCCCGAGCCGCCTGGGCGTCAACCCCGGCGCTGACGGTCACGGTCCGGGCGGAGCAGCGCCGCCAGCCCTGGTCAGCATCGGCTGGATGGCACTTCCATCATCGAAATCACGGATGGGCGGCACTCCCATCCGATGCGATGCCGGCGGCCATGCGAGCCCTGGGGACCCCGATTGGTCGCAAGGGGACCTTCGGCCCATTGACCCCATCACGCGCGACCGCCGAAGGTGGAGAGAGGGAACGTCAGCTCAACGAGTGATGCGAAGCAGAGCCAGCAGGTAGGGAAGCATCTGCCCGTGGGCGCAGCCCGCCCGGGCGGCACTCGGACGAACAAGGCTCACACGGTGTGGGAGGCGAGTGATGGAGCCGTTGAACGCCCTGGATGCCTCTTTCGTGGATGCGGAAGACCAGGACAGGCAGACGTCGTTCGCGATCGGTTCGATCGCCATTTTCGAGGGTCCGGCGCCCTCCTACGAGGAGTTCCTAGCCGCTATCGGCAGGCGCCTGCCGCTGGTGCCGCTCTACCGCAGGAAGCTTCGCAAGATACCGCTCAACCTGGGCTCGCCGGTATGGGTTGACGACCCGAACTTCGACCTCCGCTATCACGTCAGGCAGACGGCCCTGCCCGCGCCCGGCGGCGAGGAGGAACTCCGCCGGCTGATGGCGCGAGTAATGTCTCAGCGGCTGGACCGCGATTATCCCCTGTGGGAGTACTGGCTCGTCGAAGGCGTCGACCAGGACCGCTGGGCGCTGATCTCCAAGGTGCACCACTGCATGGTCGACGGCGTGTCCGCCACCGATCTGTACCGCGTGCTGTTCGACGCCTCCCCCGAACCATCGCCGCCGCCCCCAGCCGATCACCGGACGGTCCCCGCCGAGCCGTCGGGTCTCGAGCTCGCCGCGCGCGCGGCGCTGGACATGGCCCTGCTGCCGGTGCGGGAAGGCGGTGTGCTGCAGCGTGCGCTGGCCAACCCCGAGGTCGCACTCCGGCAGGCCGCCGACGCCTTGCGCGGCATGGCGAGAATGGCAGGTGCGCTGTGGCCGGCCCCCGGGTCGTCCCTGATCGGCCCCATCGGCCAGCAGCGTCGCTACGCATGGGCCAGGGCTTCAGTCGACGATGTCAAGACGATCAAGCGCGAGCTCGGCGGTACCGTGAACGACGTCTTCCTCGCGGCGATCAGCAGCGGATTCCGTGCTCTCCTGCTCGCCCGCGGCGAAGAGCCGACGCCCTCCATGGTTCCGTCGCTCGTCCCTGTCTCGGTCAGAAACGCGGGCGAGGAGAGCATCTACGAGAACCGGGTGTCGGCACTCGTCGCCAACCTGCCGGTCCACCTCGCCGACCCGGTCGAACGTCTCGCCGCAGTCAGGACCCAGCTGTCCGAGCTGAAGGCGAGCAAGGAGTCGGCGGCCGGCGAGGCAGTGGTCTCCATGGGCAGCCTCATCCCGTTCCCGCTGGCGTCGATGTTCGTCCGCCTCGCCTTCAGCCTCCCGCAGCGGGAGATCGTCACGGTCACGACGAACGTCCCAGGGCCACAGCAGCCGCTGTACGGGCTCGGCCGGCGGCTAGTGGAAATCGTTCCTTATGTTCCTATCGCCACGACGTTGCGCACCGGGGTCTCGATCTTCACCTATTGCGGCAACGTCACATTCGGGATTACCGGCGACTACGCGACGACGCCTGACATCGCCGTGCTGGCTCGCGGCATCGAGGACGGCGTTGCCGAGCTACTGGCTGCCGCCAGGAGCCGCAGCCCTAAGGAGCGGCCGGGCAAACCGGGACGCTCAAAGGCAGCAGCGGCCAAGCATCCTCCGGCTGTCCGGCAGTCAGACTCTCGACCGCCAGTTCACGTCAGTCCGGCACCCCGGGCGTCGCGTGCCGGCTCGGCGCGCTCCGCTGGCCGGTGAGGATCTGCGCGACCAGATCTCGGCGGCTGCGTACGCCGGTCTTGTCGAAGATGGACTTCAGGTGGTCTTTGACGGTGTAGGCGGACAGATGCAGTTCGGCCACGATCGCGTGGGTGGATGCGCCGCGCAGCACGAGCAGCGCGACGTCGCGTTCGCGGGGGGTGAGTCCTAGCGAGCTGAGCAGCAGCGGCGCGATGCTGGTGGGGTGGGCCGGCTCGATGATGACGGCGATGTCGCCGCCGGCTGAGCTATGCAGGCTGGAGGAGTGTATGAGCAGCCAGACGCCGGCGGTGCTGGGCACGCGCACGGTCTCGGGCCGGCGCCCGGCCGGGCGGTTCCGCTAAGGATGCTCTGCAGCCGGGCGGCGACGGAGTACACGGCCACGGGCAGGCGCCCCGCTTCGGGCTGGTGACCGGCGATGCAGGCGAGCCAGCGTTCGGCTTCGCCGGTGATGGCGGCGACGGAGAGGTCGGGGTGCAGGACCACCACGCCCGGAGCGGCGGCCCCGTTCCCGATCCCGTCGCGGGGCGCCACGGTGAGGCTCTGCCGGCAGCCATTACCGAGGTGGGGCGCGAGGCGGTCGAGGAGGCGCACCTCGGCCGGGGTGAACCCGTGTGGCGACTCGGCGCGGTGCAGGCACAGGTAGCCCCAGCAGCCGGCGGGTGTGACCAGCGCGGCGCGCAGCTCGTCGCCGAGGCCGAGCGGCGCCATGATCTCGCGGTATCGCGCGCTCTCGGCGCGCTGGCCGCCTGTGGCCGCGTCCAGCGTTGCGACGCGCTGGGCACTCACGGCGAGCGACTGGAACTTGTTGACATCCTCGTGGCCGAACTCGTTGTCGACGAACTGGGCCGTCGCCGCGGCGAGCGGATCGTCGGCGGCCGCGCCAGTGAACAGCAGAGTCGCCGGGTCGGCGGTGGCGAAGAAGACGGCATCGACCGGCAGCAGGGCGTGGATGGACGGGACGACCTCGGCCTGAAACGCCGGGCCGTCGAGGCCCACGTAGCATCGGCGCACCAGGTCACGCTCGCGCCGGGCCGTCAGATTCCCTCCGTCCATGCGGCCATGCTCCGCCCCTCTGGCCTGAAAAGCACTCCACCTTCGAGGGATGGTGCGAGCGCGCTGGCGGGTTCACGGTGTAACCATGACCAGAACCGATGCAAACAAGCAGATCGTCGACGAGTTCATCAACGCCCTGTTCACCACAGGGGACCTGACCGCGGTCGACCGGTATCTCGATCCGGGCTTCGTCAACCATGACCCGCCGTTTCCCGGCGCCCCAGACGGGCCGGAAGGAATGCGGCAGGCCGGCGAGATCTTCCGGCGCGCCTTTCCCGACTGGCGCAGCGACGTCCAGCAGCTGATCGCCGAGGACGACCTCGTGGCCGAAAACTTCATCGCCCACGGCACCCACCGCGGCGCGGTCATGGGCGAGACCCCCACCGGACGCGAGATCGTCCTCCGCGGGGTCAACATCTTCCGCATCGCCGACGGGAAGATCGTCGAACGCTGGGGCCGCCTCGACCAGCTTGGCCTGCTCCAGCAACTCGGGCTCGCGCCAACGCCACCCGCCGCCACGACCGCGCCGTAACCCGACCAGCCCGGCAGGCGTGCCGCGCATGACCACTGCACAGCACGCCTGCCGGCACTGGCGAAATCAGGGCGCCTGCTTGACAGGTCCACGGCGGGGAACAACAAGATCACGAATTCCGCAGGCGAGGGGCGTCAGCATGACGACTTACGTGTCCTTGATCAACTGGACCGAGCAGGGCATCAAGAACTTCCGCGACACCACGGAGCGCGCGGAGGAGTTCTCCAGGCTCGTCGAAAGCTCCGGAGGGAGGGTCCGCGAATTGCTGTGGACCGTCGGCGAGTACGACATCGTATGCGTTGCCGACTTCCCCGACGATGCGGCCGGAGTCGCGGCCCTGCTCAGGGTTGGCTCATCCGGCAATATCCGCAGCAACACATTGCGGGCCTTCAGTGCCGAGGAGATGGCCGGCATTATCGGCCGCGCCGGCTGAACGTCCGCGCACGCACGGGCGGTCACCTCGCCGACCACACCGCGGTCTACGACTACGGTTCGGCGCAGCCGGAGTTCGAGGACCGCGAAGGCTCATAGTCTTCGCTAGGACCAACTCTGGCGAGATCTTCCACACGTACTCGGCCTATGCCCGTGGCATCGACGCGATCAACATCACGTACCAGCTCCTTGACCTGGTCCCGAAGGGGCGTGACGAACCTCCGGGCGAACCGCAGTACTGGGTCCGGCGTCATGACGAGTACGGCACCTAACGGCGACAGGCTGCGAGAGCTGCGGCGGCGCTGTGCGGCGGGGGCAACGATCCCTGGACGCCGCCCGTGCTGAGTGCCAGGCTCAGGTCTGTCAACAGGCGCCGCAGTTGTGATACGAGCCAGATGGGCAGCCGACGTTGACCGCCTGTGCGTCGCGGCTGGGCGCAAAACGATCAAAAAGCAATCAAAGGAGAGCGCGATGAGCGTGTACAGGGTGACCGAGATCATCGGGACGAGCGGCACATCGTGGGAGGACGCGGCAACGGAAGCAATAAGGACTGCAGCCGGGACTCTCCGCGACCTTCGAGTGGCTGAGGTCGTCAAGCAGGACATTCACCTGGACGAGGGCGGGGCGATTACCTACCGCACCAAGCTTCAGCTCTCGTTCAAGTACGAACACGAGCACTGATCCTGGCCCCCGGCTACTCGCGGACGGCGCGCGGGTCCGCTAAGGAGGGCGGGCAATGATCACGGTCCACACGGCCGCGGAGCGGCCAGACCTCTGGAAGGTCGGCGGCGAGGCACCGACGGTCTGGCCCGAGTACAACAGGCACGGGGACGTCCTGAACCAGTGGTGGGGCCTGCTCGATGAGGAGCTCCCGGAGTTCCAGTTCGTTCTCTACGACGACGCCGCCCGCTCGGTGCTGGCTCAGGGCTTCTCCGGCCCGCTCGCATGGACCGGCCAGGTCGAGGCGCTGCCGGATGGTATCGACCAGGCTATCGAGCAGATGTTCGCGCAGCACCGGTCGCGCGCGCCGGTCAGCGCCCTTTGCGCGCTGGCTGCCGAGGTCCAGGGGGCCGGCCGCGGTCGCGGGCTGGCGGCCGAGATCCTGGCGGGCATGCGGAAGATCGCCCAGCGGAACGGGCTCCGCTACCTCATCGCTCCGGTCCGTCCATCGTGGAAGGAGCGTTACCCGCTCACGCCCATCGAGAACTACGTTCGATGGCGGAGAGCGGACGGGCAGCTCCTCGACCCGTGGATGCGCACGCACGAGCGGCTGGGGGCGCGCGTCGCCACGCCCCTTCCGCGCTCGTTGCGGATAACGGGAACGGTCGCCGACTGGGAATCGTGGACTCACCTGGCCTTTCCCGAGTCAGGCGACTACGTCTTCCCTGAGGGCCTGGCGACCGTGCACATCGACCGGGCGGTCGACCGCGGCTCCTACTGGGAGCCCAATGTCTGGCTCCTCCACCCCGACATGGACGCCTAAGACGTAGCCCAGTATGCAGCCGCGAGCCAGCGCGGCGCACTCCTAGCACCGGCGGGATACCTGATCAGGGCCCGAGACTACTGGATGATGAACGCCAAGGCGGCAATCACCGCAGCGGCCAGCATCATTCCGGCGAAGACGTCCAGCAACCTTCGACCAAGCAGAGTTCCGCGCCGTGCCTCAACCCAGCCTGCACCGCCAACAAGCAGGGTGAGCAGTGCCGTCGCACCGGGCAACAGGTCGAAGGCGAGCACTGAGACGATCAACGCGACCGCGACGACGGCCAGGTCGCCGACCTTAAGGGCTATTTTAGCAACTGCGAACACATCACAATCATCGCACCTGTCGGTGACGAGCGTCCCGGCAACAGCCTGTGTCCGGGTCATCAGGCTCCCGGGAAGATGGCGCTGATCAGCGTCTCGGGAGCGGTTGTGGCAGCTCGGTCGCTGACCTGGCCATCTCCGAGTTCGACGACCCGCCATGCGCCGTCAGTTCGCTGAGCCAGATCCAGCGTCACGAACGGCAGGCCGAGCGATTCGATCAAGGGTGCGAAGAGAGCCAGGTCAACTCCGGCGGGCGGCTGCTCGTCAGGTGTGTCGGGGTGCGGGGTGGTCAGCGCGCACCTGCCAGCCATCCACCAGGTGCGGAACTCGCCGGAGGTGAACTGCTCGAAGCGGCGCAGGACGAATCCGCCGGTGAAGTCATCTTCGCGGAGGTCCCGGAACCGGCAGGCGACCCGCCATGCGGCGGCCGCGTCCGCAACGTCAGGGATGAACGCCGCCTCGGCCCAGTAGTGCTTCATCGACTTGGTGTAATCCCGCAGTACCGCGGCGCCGGGACCCAGGTCAGCACAGGCCCGGCGGAAATCTTGCCGTCGGCCGCCGGTTGTCCATACCGACTGCGAGGTGACCGGCGCCAGTACCGGATACCAGCCCGGCAGCTCGTGGGCCCGCTGATACTGGTCGGCGCCGGTGCGCAAGGCCACGCCGCGGCGGGCGAGCGCCCGGGCGAATTCTGCATAACGCTCGCTGCGCAGCATCCAGCCGCGGTAGACCGCCTCGCCGCCGCCAGCCGGAACCCTTGCGACGGCCCGCTCCGCGTCGTCCGCGCCGGCCTCGACATCGGCCAAAGCATCATGGTCAACCAGCGCAACCTCCAGCCCGGCCGCACGAGCCGCAGCCGCCTCGGGCGCAAAATGCTCATCGGGCCGACGCGGCCTTAGCACGTCGGCGGGCAGCAGCAGCATCACGGCCACAAGTGTGCACTGGCCAGCTTCGGACCGCCACGGCTGGTCGTGCGGCTCAGCTCTACGGCGCGATGAAGGATGCGTTCGCCACAGCGTTGGTTATGTGCCTGTCCAGCGCGGTCAGGCCATTCACCCACCGACCGGTCCTGGTTAGCGCCACCTGCGGGCTGCTGTGCGCAGGCGGTGCCGGGATACTCGCGCTCGGGGTGCCGGGGCTCGCGGCCAGCGTGCCGTGGTCAGCTCACCTACGAAAATTCCTGGTATTCAGTACACTAATCTGACGCCTGGAGCGGCTGTCCAGTTCACAAATTCGGCCGGCAATTCTCCCAGCCGCTGGGCGCTGCCGGGCCAGTGTCGGCCTAGGACCGGGCCGGGTCCGGACGGACTGCCCGGCCGGGAAGCAGGACAAGATGAGATCCATCGAGCGGGGCTTGATCGTGACTGCCATTGCCGCCGCAGGGTTCATTCCCGCCGGTGTCATGACGACCGCAGCATCAGCGCATATGGCACCGCAAACGGCCCATGTGGCCGCTGGTTGCAGGGGGGCGGGCACGATCCGCGTGGGCCGCGATCCGAGGGGGGTGGCTGTGAACCCGGTGACCAACACCATCTACGTGGCCAATGTGCAAAGTGGCACGGTGTCGCGGATCAGCGGGCGCGCCGGCAAGGTGACGGCCACGATCCCGGCAGGGGCCGGCCCATTCGGGGTCGCGGTGGACCCGAGGACCAGAACGATCTACGTGACCAACGACGACCAGGGCGGGAGTGTGGCGGTGATCCGCGCTCGGTCCAGGAGGATGGTGGCCGACGTCCAGGTCGGGCGTCTCCCGCTGTTCGTCGCGGTGAACCCGAAGACCAACACCATCTATGCCACCAATCAGGAGGACGCCACGGTGTCGGTGATCAGCGGGAGGACGAACTCGGTGACCGCCACGGTCGGCGTGGGCTTCGACCCGGAGGGTATCGCTGTGGACCCCAGGACCAACAGGATCTACGTCGCCAACCTTTCCGGCAAGACGGTGTCGGTGATCAGCGGGAGGACGAACCGGGTCACTGCCACCATCCACGTCGGCACCAGGCCAGACGACGTCGCCGTGAACCCGAGGACGAACACTATCTACGTGGCGGTCGCGGGCCGGAACAAGGTCGCGGTGATCAGCGGAAGGACGAACAGGGTGACCGCCGCCATCCGGGTCAGCCCGAGCCCGGAAAGCGTCGCGGTGAACCCCAGGACCGACACCATCTTCGTTACCACGTTTCCCAGCCACAGGGTCGTCGTGATCAGCGGGCGAACCAAGACCGTGACCTTTACCATCCGCGCCGGCTCCGGGCTAGGCGAGGTCGCGGTGAACCCGGAGACCAACAAGGCGTACGTGACCGACCCGTTGAGAAAGAGGGTGCATGTACTCGCTTCCTGCCGCGGCTGAGAGGACCAGGAGGGCCTGTTAGCTTGTCGACGTCCTAGCTGCCTGCCCACGCTGCGTCGCACGCTCAGGGACCTCTTCGCAGTCGTCGATCAGCTGTCATCCTGAGGCAACATCCCCGAGCCTGCGGGTGAAGCCAGGAGGGATCACGAGGTTGTCCTTGCTCAGGTCGGCGATCGAGGAGCAGCCGAGGCCGAGTAGCGCTGAGTCGATGCCGCTGCGCAGCAGGTCGAGCACGTTCTCCACACCTGGCTGGCCGGCCGCGGCGAGGCCCCATAGGTAGGCCCGGCCGATCATGACCGCCCGGGCGCCGAGGCGAGCGCCTTGACCACGTCGCTGCCTCGGCGGATGCCGCCGTCGAGCAGCACCTCGATCTGGTCGCCGACGGTCTCGGCGATGCCGGGCAGGCAGCGCATGGTGGCGGGCGTGCCGTCCAGGTTGTTGCCGCCGTGGTTGGAGACGGAGATGGCGGTTACGCCGGCGTCGGCGGCTCGCCTGGCGCGCTCGCGGGCCTGCTAGCTCTGGCGGCGCTGCCTTCCCGGCCGTCCACCCGACCAGGGGCGCCGATTGAAGAGATGTCCTGTCTCCACGGCCTGGCGGAAGGCTGGCTACATTTATGAAGGGGTTCGCGATCCTGGCGGGAACACGGAGAGGCAGGCAGAGCATGGCACGCGGCACTCAGGTCGGCGACAAGGCCCCCGACTTCACCCTCCCGTCGCAGTCGGGCGAACCGGTCCGGTTGCACGACCGGCTCGGCGAACGAGTCGTCGTCCTGTACTTCTACCCTAAAGACGACACCCGCGGATGCACCGCCGAGGCGTGCGCCTTCCGCGACAGCCACGAGATCTTCACTGACGCCGGCGCGGAGGTGATCGGGGTGAGCTCCGACTCAGTGGACAAGCACGCTACCTTCGCCGACCGGCACAAGCTGCCGTTCACGCTACTCAGTGACCAGGGCGGTCATGCCCGCAGGAGCTACGGGATACCAGCTGTGCTCGGTGTGATACCCGGCCGGGTTACGTACGTAATCGACCGCGAGGGGACGGTCCGGCACGTCTTCAACTCGATGACCCACATCAGCCAGCACATCAACGAAGCGCTGGATGTGGTCAGGAGGTTGCAAGCCGAGCAGTCGGCCTGACGCTCCGCATGAGCACCCGCTAGGTCGGGGCGCGGGGGCGGGCTGGCCTCCCGATGGCGTGGAGGTGACGCAGCGCCTGAGCGTAGGAGCCCGCCAGGCTGCTCTGGCAGTATGGCACGCTTCGCTGCTGGCAGAACGCCTCGATCAGGGCCTGTGCGCGGCGCAGGTTGGGCCGTGGCATCGAGGGGAACAGGTGGTGCTCGATCTGGTAGTTCAGGCCGCCGAGCGCGAGGTCGGTGAGCCATCCGCCGTGCACATTGCGTGAGGTGAGTACCTGGCGGCGCAGGAAGTCGCTCCGGTCGGCGGCGTCCAGGACCGGCATGCCCTTGTGGTTGGGGGCGAAGGAGCAACCGAGGTACAGGCCGAACAGGCCCTGCTGCACGATGAGGAAGGCCACGGCCCTGGCGGGTGACAGTACCAGGAACACCGCGGCGAGATAGCCGGCCCCGTGGGTGGTGAGCAGCGCCGTCTCCCAGAACCGGTGTCGGGCGGCCCGGAGTGTCAGCGCCCGGACGCTCGCGAGATGCAGGCTGACGGCTTCCAGCAGCAGTAGCGGGAAGAAGAGGTACGCCTGGTAGGGGAGTATCAGCCGGGGCAGGCCCCGGGTGGCGCGCGCCTGGACGGCGCTGAAGGCCAGGGCGCCGATGGCGATGTCGGGGTCCGCGTCCTCCTGGTTGGGGTGCGCGTGATGGCGGTTATGCTTGTCGACCCACCAGCCGTAGCTCAGCCCGATGCTCAGGTTGCCGAGCAAGATGCCGGCGACGTAGCTGGCCCGCCGGGAGGTGAAGACCTGCCGGTGACCGGCGTCGTGGCCCAGGAATCCGATATGGGTGAAGATCACCGCCAGGAACGCGGCCACCGCCAGCTGCCACCACGAGTCGCCAAGGACGACGAAGACGGTCCATCCGGCACCCAGCAGCCCGACGGTGACCGCGATCTTCCAGGCGTAATATCCCGGTCGCCGCTCCAGCAGCCCGGCCGCCTTGACCTGCCGGGACAGTTCTGCGTACTCGCTGCCGCGCTGCTGCGCGGGCTTTGCGGTGGCTAGCTGTGTCTGCCGGGTCACGACAGTCACTGCGTCGGAAGATCGCACCGGGGGACTCCTGGCAGGCACATGGCGACTGGGCTAGTCAAGTGCCGCCGGGGTCCTGGGCGGTAGCTTCCGGGCAGCGGTCCCGTCGAAACAAGCGCGGTCCCGGCCGGATGCCTCTTTCGACGATACCGCTGTGCCGGGGCCGGTTGTACCTCCGCGCTAGCTGACATCCTCCTGCCGCCGCCGCTAAGTGCAGCGGCGGCGGCCGGATGGGTCATATTTCCCGGGGTGGCGGGTGCGGGGTTATCAGCTGCCGTTCTCGGACTGTGCGCCAGGAGGGCGGTGTTTCCGTGGCCGACCAGCACCTTGATGTGCTTTGCCTGCACTTCCTTGGCCTTGGGCACCAAGATGTGCAGCACGCCGTCCTGCGCAGAGGCCTCGATTTTGTCTGCATCGACATGGCTGGGCAGGGTGATCGAACGGCGGAACGCGCCATAGCTGCCCTCGGCCCGGTGGACCTTCTCGCGGTCGGCGTCGTGCGCGAAGCGCCGCTCGCCCTGGATCGTCAGCAGGCCGTCTTCGAACGTGATCTCGATGTCTTCGGCCTTGACGCCGGGGAGCTCGGCCGCCACCAGGTAGGCATCCTTGCGTTCGGAGATGTCAACCGCTGGCGCCCAGGCCGCGGCGCTGGTGCCGCCTTCCCAGTGCTGGCCGGGCCGCAGGGCGCGAGCCCTGGTGGTCCGCAGCATCTCGTCCTGCAGGTCGCGCAGACCTCGAAGAGGTCCCAGCTCGTCATGACTGTCATGTCGTTCTCCCTTGTGCGTGAGCCGGGCCAGCGGCCCGGCAGCCCCGGAAGAACACCGCTCAGCCTGGCACGAGCTCGGTGACGTCAGCCGACTGCGGATGCCCGTCGCGGAGCACAACGCACCGGTGCCGCACCTGCGAGTGCAGCGCCTCAGCGGCCTTCTCCGCCCGGTACTCATTGACGAACCCGAGCCCCACCGATGCCAGCAAGATCACACCGATGATCAGGGCGTCGCTGCGCTCGCCAACGAGGAACGACGCCAGGGCCGTGACCGCCAGCAGGATAAGCAGGGGCGAGCGCAGCTGGCGCCCAAGGACCGGGAGCGCGCGAGCCCGATGCGAACGCACCGCGTTCGGGCCCGCCACCCGCAACCGTGACGCGGCTTCGGCCTCCGCGAGGCCGTTCTCAGCGCTGCCGAGCCTGGCCAGCACATCCGCGGCCGCCATCGAGCCGGCTGCCGCCGTATCCAGCGGCGCCAGGCCAGCCGCACTGCCCGCCAGGCCAGCCGCACTGCCCGCCACAGGCCAGCCGCACTGTCCGACCGCGCGGTCCGCTCAAGGGAACCACTGGGACGCTGCCTGCCCCGTTCGGCTCACAGGTACTGGCCGGTCGCCGCGCTGTCTGTTCTCGACACCCGCACCGATACCACGTTGGCCAGGTTGATGATCACGCCGTGCTCGTCGGCCTCGCGGTCATACCTCGCATGGCGCAGAACCAGGCTGCGCCGCTCGTCCAGCGCACGGGCGACCGCCTCGAGTGCCTCGCGTTCCCCGGTGAAATCCCCGGATGCCACGGAGACGTCCTCACCGCCTACCGGGTGAAATCGCATGATCAGCACGACGTTGTCAGGCACAGTCGGTCCCTTCCCGGCCAGAACCCACAGCAACGTCCCGCTCGGCGCCAGACACTGCGGACATGAGCGCTCCTCTTGCTGGGCGCTGTGGACCGGACACTCTGAATTGTGCCTCGCCCGCGGCCAGGCAACTGGCATGAGTGCGTGACGAATGGTGCTGCCAGAACATCGCTGCACGCGTCCAGGACCGGCCCGTTCCGGATCCGGGCGCCTGGTCTACGGTGTCTTGCATGGTCTGGTCCTCTCGGTTTGGCGAGGGGATGGGATCAAGGCCCCCGCCGGTGCACTCACGCCTCGGCGGGGGCCGCCCCATATGGCGGGCGGCTTGGCGCTGACGACCCAAACATGACAAATCGTCTTGCCGACATGACTTGGCGTGGGCGAGCGGTCACTGGACGTAGAATAAAGGGCTCTGGCCTGCGCATCAGTGTGCCAGAATGTTCGCTGGAGGCCTGGACCCAGCCTGTTCCGGACATCGGATGCGATATATGCATTCGACGGAAGAGGGGGGATCGGGATAGTGAGACTTCCAGGCAAGGCCGCCCGTTCAGGTCCGGCAGCTGTCGAGCCGCGCGTCTCGTCACCGGCTGGGGTAGTCCCCGAGGACGTGCCCGCGGCGGCAGCTCCGGTCACAGGGCGGCGGGCCGGCTCGGCCGGCGTCGGGGCGGCGGACTCGTTCAGCCGCATCGCCAGGCTAGCCGCGATGGCTATGGACAGTCCGCGGGCGTCCGTCATCATCGCGGGCGGGAACGACTCCTCCTGGCTGACCTGGTCCACGGCGTCGGCGTCGGCCGGCCCGCCGAGCGCCATCGAGCGATCATTGAGCCAGTTCGTGATCGACACGGGGAAGAAGATGATCATCGACGATGCCACGATCAGCCTTCCCGGCGAACTCTCGCGGCCGAGCGAGCTGGCCGGCCTGACGGCGTGGGCAGGGTTCCCGGTGCGTGAACCGGGGGGCCGGGCGGTCGCGGCGCTTTCCGTCACAGAGTTCCGGCCGCGGCCATGGAGTGCCTCTGACGTTCAGGTGCTCGCGGACCTGGCTCAGGTCGCCTCCAGCGAAGTCGCGCTGCGGGAAGCGTCCAGGCAAGGTGCTGACCGTGCCGTCCTTGCCCGGACCCTGCAGCAGATCCTGCTGCCGCCCCGGCTGCCTAAGATCCCGGGCCTGCAGGTGGCGGCGCGCTACCTGGCGGGCGGGACGGGGACCGACATCCTCGGAGACTTCTACGACGTGTTCCCCTCGGTGCGCGGCAGTTGGGGGGTCGTGGTCGGCGACGTGTGCGGCAAGGGAATTCCCGCGGCCAAGAGCACGGCGCTGGCCCGGCACACGCTGCGAAGCGCGGCGCTCAGGCAAACCCGGCCGAGCCTGATCCTGACAGGGCTGAATCAGGCGCTGCTCGACTGGCCAGCCGATGACCAGCGGTTCCTGACCGCGATCTACGCCACCGTGCGGCCGCGACTGGCGGTAGCGTCTGTGCGGATCAGTTCCGCGGGACACCCCCTGGCCCTGGTCCGCCGCGCGGACGGGGCAGTTAAGGCGGTCGGGCAGCCCGGAACTCTGCTCGGGCTGCTCCCGGACCCCGACCTGTTCGACACGCGACAGCTGCTACGGCCCGGAGACAGCATGATCCTCTTCACCGACGGGGTCACCGAGTCACGCAGTCACGTCGACCGAGCCTTCTACGGCGATGAAGGGCTCAGCGAGCTCGTCGGCGGACTCGGTGACCTGACGGCTGCCCGGATGGCCGCGGAGATCATCAAGGCGGTCAGGGCCTTCAGCGGCGGAGTCATCAATGATGACACCGTCGTGCTGGTACTGAAGGTTCCCTAGCCCGGTGCGCGCCGGGACTACCGCTCATGATCCCGCTCAAAGCACGAGATACTAGCGACATGGTTGAGGACACTGCGCGGGATAGGGCCATCTACCAGGCGCTGAAGGCGGTCGATGAAGTCGCTGCAGCCCTTCAGACGCACTTGATCGAGGAGCACGGCGCGGATCCGGAGCGCGCAGCTGCTCGGAGCCGATCTACGAACTCGCTGAAGCTCCTGCGGCAGGCTCGCGAGCGCCTCGGCCAGGGACTCCGAGCGATCGAGGCCGATAACATCGCCGAGTCCGACGTGATCTCGCTGCGTAATCACTGATCCGTGCCCACGCCTCGATCCAGCGAATATCCGACCTAGCACCGCCCGCGGGTCGTGGCCGTGGCGGACGAGCTGCCGCAGGGGCGCTGGCTGCCGATCGCCGCATGCCTCGTCGGGCTGGGGCGAAGCCCCGTTAGTGCTTGGCCTGATTGCCGTGCGGCCGTTCCCCGACTAGGTCATCCGTGGTGGCCGCCGCCCACGCCGCCGCCTCCTGCTCCGTCCCCGCCTCCACCGCCGTGATGGCCGCCGTGATGGCCGCCGTCACCGCCGCCCCAGCCACCGCCATGATGCCCGCGGTGGCCGCCGCCGTTCTGCCCGAAGGTGCTGGGATCGTTCTGCCAGGCGCCCGTTCCCCGGCCTCGCACAGCGCGACGGCGGAGATACATGGCGAAGCTGCGCGCAGCAGCAAAGCAGCCAAGAATGATCGCGATGGTGAGAAACGTCCCGCTCATCGGGCTCCCGTCGATCGGCTGCATGTGCACAGCGCCAGGCTCAGCGTAAACGTACCGGCACCGCCGGTATAGGCGATGGGCCGATCTGCACGGCGAGAGCGCGCCATTGCGCGCAGGCGCCGGGACCGCGGAACGGCTTGGTCAGGTGCGCCACCGCTTCGGCGCAACCCGAGCAGCTGCCCGCCCGGGTCTACGCTGGTGTGATGGCGACCGGACGGCGCCGCGCCACCGTCGAGGATGTTCACGAGCTGGCGACGGGCATGCCCCATGTCACGGTCTGGTATGGGCCGAACGGCAACCCGGTCTACCAGGTCGGCAGCAAGTCATTCGTGTTCTTCCGCAACCCTCGCCCCGACGCCGTCGATCCTGATACGGGCGAGCGCTACCCCGACGTGATCGTGTTCTGGGTCCCGTCGGAGGCCGACAAGCTGGCGCTGGTCCAGGACGAGGCGACGCCTTTCTTCACTACACCGCATTTCGACGGCCACTTGTCGGTGCTGGTGCGCGGCAGCCTGATCGGCGAGCTGACCTTGCAGGAGCTGACCGAGGTGGTGCAGGACGCCTGGCTCAGCCGAGCATCGCCCCGGCGCGCCGCCGCTTGGCTCAGCGCCAACCATACGCACCAGGTCCAGTAGCCACCGGCGGACGTAACGGGAGTCCAGCGGCTGACGTAACGGGAGCCCAGCGGTGACGGGCCAGCAGCCGACGAGGCAGCCTAGTCGGCCGCGCCGGGCTTGGCCTTCTTGCCAGGCTGCCGCCGCCGCTTGTCGCGGATGTAGATGGCGCCCTGCTTGTCGTCGTCGAGGCTGCGGCGCTCCAGTTCGAACAGGGTGGTCGCCGCCATCAGATCGCTCAGTTTGGCATATCCATAGCTGCGCGAGTCGAAGTCCGGCTGCTGCTTGGTGATGAGCATGCCGACGTGCCCGAGCGGGGCCCAGCCGTCGTCGTCTGAGGCAGCCTCGACGGCATAGCGCAGCTGGCTCACCAGCGCGGTGTTGCGCTTGAGCTGTGCGGCCGAGGCACGCGGGGTCTGCGCGGGCACCGGCCCGGCCGACCCGCCGGCCGTGCCGCCGTCGTGCAAGAGGTTCTCGATATAGATGAACTTGTCGCACGCCGCGACGAACGGCTTCGGCGTCTTGCGCTCGCCGAACCCGTACACGGTCAGCCCCGACTCACGCAGCCGTGCCGCCAGGCGGGTGAAATCGCTGTCGCTGGAGACCAGGCAGAATCCATCGAACCGGCCCGAGTACAGCAGATCCATCGCGTCGATCACCATCGCCGAGTCCGTTGCGTTCTTGCCGCTGGTGTAGGCGAACTGCTGGATCGGCTGGATCGACTGCGCGAGCAAGTGGTCCTTCCAGCCCTTCAGGCTCGTCCCGGTCCAGTCGCCGTAGGCGCGCTTGACGTGCGCCGTACCGTACTTGGCGACTTCGGCGAGTAGCCCCTCGGTGATGGCGGGCTGCGCGTTGTCGGCGTCGATGAGCACAGCGAGTCTGGCTGCGTTCTCACTCACCACGATCCTCCTCCCGTGAGCTCGAGAGCCGGGCACGCCCTTGGCGACGGTAGCGACTACAACTCTCCCGATCCTGCCGCATTTTGCGAGTGCATCCCAACACGCCACGCAGCCGGACAGCATTGCCAGGAGTCAGGGCGGTCATGCCACATGCCTGGCCACCTGGTCCAGGTGACATCTGCGCCAGCCGCCACCGTGGAAGTGGACAACGGTGGGTACGGCGCCCTCAGTGCGCGGTGGTCTCGCGCGGCCGTCGGGCGAGCGGGCGCGCGTGCGCTACGGGACGAACTACTTCCTGTGGATCGAGGGCGTGCTCGCGCTGTCGGTCATGAAGGTGACGCTGTCGTACGCCCGCTGGCGCGGATTCCTGCCCGCGTACTACACCGGCTTCACGGCGACCTGCCGGGACGAGTCGCGGCACGTGCAGGGCGGCATGCGCTACCTGCAGGATGCGGTCCGCAAGGACCCGACGATGATCAACGAGATCCACAACACCCTGCGGACGATTCTGTCGCTGTCCGGCGTGGTCAGCCGCCAGATCTACTACGAGCCGCTGGGCTGGACCGAGGACGAGGTGCGGATGCTGTTCTGTCCGTGAAGCGCTGGTCGCCGGTCCGTCCGAGGAGGATCGCGCTGGCAAGCTGCAGGAGTACTGGGACTTCTTCGAGCTGATCAAGAGCATGTACCCGGCGTCGTGGGCACTCGGGTGCCGCGACCTGCCCGCGGAACTCGGCGATGGCCCGGCGTACCTGTTCGTCCAGTGGGGCGGCGGCACGGTCACCGACTGCCAGATCATCGGGCTGGACGAGCCGCTCGAGGCCACCTACGTGCTCGGAATGGACTATGCGGACTGGAAGGCGCTGCGCGAGGGATATGACGCTCAGCGCACGGTGATGTACCGCAAGATCCTGCTCGAAGACGGCGACCTGCTCGAGTTCTTCAAGGCGATCTACTTCTTCGTGGAGTGCCTCGCCGTCATCGGCAAGGTGCCGGCCGGCTACCCGGCGCAAGCCGCGCGTTAGCGGCTCGTCCGAAGGTTCGGCTACCGTGCGTTGACCGCGGCTCCCTGCAGCTGCACGCGTGAGCTAGGCGCGCGTGAGCTAATGGTGCGGAGTCTCTTCGGGCATCTCGTACCAGCGGATCCGCTCGCCCACCTTCGCCCTGGCCTTCCACCGCAGGCTCTTCGGAGCGGTCTCGACGGCCGTGCTCAGCACCCTGAGCTGCTCGACGGCCTCGTGTTTCCCGCCCTCGGGAACCAGCGCCCGGCCATGACCGCCGGCCAAGGCCATGATCTTCTCCAGGTTCAAGGTGACGGTCCGCCACCAGCCCCAGTCATTCCCGACTATCGGCCGGATCCGATCCAGCCCGATCGTGCCCGGCTCGTCACCCTCCCGGACCGGGTAAGCCGAGCAGAGGTAGAGCACGTCCTGGGCGTCCTTCTCGTTCAGCTCGACGATCTGGAGCTTGGTGAGCAAGAGATCGGCCAGATCAAGGGTCACCGGCATCCGCCCGAGCCGGCCCTTGAACTCGACGGTGTGACACATGTGCAGCCGGTCAACCAGGACATCCAGAGAACGCTGCGTCTCAGCCGACCGGAAATAGAGCTGCTTATGCCCGTACAGCGCGTTGAAGTTCTTGTCTCCGACATATCCGTGCGCGGCGAGGAACTGCGTGAGCGGACGGCGATCGCCTGACTGGATCGCCAGGTCCAGATCCTGGCCGCCGCCGCCCCGCGGCGGGAACTCGGGCGTCAGGTACTGGATCGCCAGGCCGCCGGCCATTCTGACTGTAATCCCCTCATCCGCCGCGGCCACGCAGACGCGCACGGCTTCCTCGAGGGCGGTGGGCAGGGAGTCGGTCACGCTCAGCCCTCCACCCGGAACGAGCGTTCGATGCCGTCGCTGCTCACGTCGATCAGGTATCCGCGGACCACGCCCGAGCCTGCTTCGCTGCCCGGGTTGACGCACAGGGTTGGGCCGATCTTCTTTTCCCCTCCTGACTCGTGAATGTGGCCGTGCAGGCTCAGCAGCGGTCGCACCTGCTGCACGGCCTCCAGGACCCCTGTCGAGCCGACCGGCCCGCGGATCAGGTCACCCGCCGAAGCCTGCAGCCTGAGGTTCTGATCCAGAACCGGCGCGGTATCCAGGCCCGACCCGTAGGGCGGGCAGTGGATCAGGAAGATCGTCCGCTTCGGATCGGTGACCTGATCGGCGAGAGAGTAGATCTCCTGCCGGAATGCGTCCTCGGAGACCTCGCGCGGTGTGTGCCACGGTGTCGGGCTGGACTTGCCGAGCCCGACGACCTGCAGGTCACCCGGGATGTCGACCACCGCGCCATCTGCATTGACGCAGTACTGGCTGGTCGCGAGCGACTCGTCGATGTCGTACGGGTCATCGTTGCCGGGGATGAGGACCAGCGGGACGCCGGTGCCCTCAAGCCGCTCGGCCGCCAGGTCGAGCCACTGGGTGACACGTGCCCGGATTTCCTTGCTGAACAGCGCGTCGAGCTTGGCCTTGTCCCCGCCCAGGGCATCCACCTCTTCCTTGGTGGTCCGCAGGGCGTAGTAGCCAAGGCTGGCGACATCGCGCTCCAGCGCCGCGAGCTCGTCCTCAGTGCGGGCAACCCGGCGCTGGCCCAGCAGCGTCGCCTCGTAACGGTCGCCCGACGCGACGATCGGGACCATCGCCTTGCCTGTGAGGTCTCCTGCGTAGAGGACCGCGTCCGCCTTGTAGACGTTCAGGCGCACGGCATTGAGGAGCTTGCGCCATGCCGGATCGGAGGCATGGAAGTCCGACACGACGTACAGGCGGGTGCCACGGCGCCTGGATGCTCGGTTCAACAGCGGCATTGTGCTCAGCCTAAGGGACGCGCGAACCAGGATGATCTAGTCAGGCGGGAGCTCATGGTAGAGCAGCGACGTCTCGACGCCAGAGATCCTGTTCTTGATGGCCACGACGATGTAGATGATGACGGCTATGGCGTACAGGGCGATGGTCAGGGTTATCCCCGTATTGTTGAAATAGGACAGGACACCGGTCTGGCCGGGCTTGAGTGACGAGCTGACCGCATCGGCAATCGGCTTGATGCCCGCGAACCAGTAGGTGTAGGCGGCGAAGATTATCCATATCATGCCGAAAGCCCACAGCGCCCTGCGCCACGGGGCGTTGCGGATGAGGTCGGGCCGCGAGAAACGGGACACCACCGCGTTCACGCCGGGAAGGACCCAGCTGAACAGGGCCATGAGAATGCTGAACCAGATCGTGGAAACCAGGTTCAGTTTTCCCTCTGGCGGCGCGATGGACTTCGGCAGCAGCGCGAAGTTCTGCAGGATGGCGAGAACGACGCACAGGCCCACGGCGGTGAGGATCGCGTTCAGCGGGGCGCGCAGCCGCTCGCTGACCTGCCCGAACCACTTAGGCACCTGCCGGTCCAGGCTCCAGGCCAGCGAGATCCGGCTGATCAGGCTGATGTAGACCGGGCAGAGCAGGAACGGCCAGAGTGTCGCGGCAATGCTGACGAACAGCCAGACCGGCCACAGATGGGGACTGGCGATGGTGGAGGCGAGTGGCAGCGCGATCGGCTGTCCAAGTGGCGTCTTCAGGCCAGACCAGAAGTTGATCCCCCAGCCCAGGAGGTTCTGGGTGCCCAGACGGCTGCCGAGGGTGTCCACGTAGAGCGAGTTCATGACCACGGCGAAGAACAGCGCCCCGAGAACGCCGATCAGGATGCCCCGCTTGATGTTTCCCCTGACCTCGCCGGCGATGTACGCCGAGTACTGAAAGCCGATGTACTGGAACAAGACGACGCTCATCAGGAACGGCAGCACGGCGGTGCCGAAGCTCAGTCCGTGGCCAAGTACGCCGCCGGTGACCGCGGCCTTCTGCAGCGATGCCGCCGTGACGCCGGTGTATTTCGGCAGGTTGAGCTCGAAGCTGGACCGGTGCACGAACAGGAGCCCGGCAACCCACATGACGATCCACGACAGCAGCCCGATCGCGCCGAGGCCGGTCACGATGCGGTGGAACCTGCGGGTGGGCTGGATCACCACGAGCAGGATGAGGGCGATCACCACGAGAGCGCCTATCATCCCTGGCCAGCTGGTGATGGCCCCGCCCGAGGTGAACCAGCCGTTCGCGCGCTTGAAGAAGCCCGACCCGGTCCCGATCCCGATGATCTCGCCGCTGATCTGCGTGTTGCGAAGCACGATCGGTATCTCGAACGCGATGACCGCGAGCGCGGCGAAGACCAGCGTGAAGGACTCCACCCAGGCGAGGAACGGCCCGGCCACGGGAATCAGCCGGCTGGTGAAGACGTAGTCACCGCCCGATCGGGGCATCACGGTCGCGAGCGAGGCGAAGATAAGCCCGAGGAACACGCAGCAAATCCCGACCAGGATGGCTGCCCACCCGTAGCTGGTGAGGCCATCCTTGCCTATCGGCACGAACGCGAGGGTGTAGAACACCGGCGCCCACGCCACGGTGATGCCGATGAACGCCGCGGTGTTGTAGAAGAGCGCGTTCCGGACGCTGACCTCGCGGACCAGCCCGGACGACTGCCGGACGAACAAGGCCCGGCCGCCCGTGGGAGCGGCCGTCGTATCCGCCATCTCAGCCTCCCACGCGAGATTGGCTGTCTTGATCCACTTGTAAGGCGCCCTAAGATCGTAACGCCGCGGCTGCCCGTCAAGCTAGCCCAAAAGGGAAATGACGCGCGTGGTCATGCCCTCCCGGCAATCCGGCATGTCTGGCACAGGAGTCGCTGTCGAACCAGCCGTAGCGCAATGACCAGCAACAGTCAGCCCGCGGCCGAGGTCAGCGCTGGCCGGCGTCGCCGGGGCTAGCCCGTCAACGGCGGCTGGCGGGACCGAGGTGTCTGTGGTTACCTGACGGCGTGGCGGCGTCCTGGCCGCTAGCCGAACCGAGTGATGCTGTGCGGGAGACGTGATGGGCCGAAAGCAGCGGATCAGTTATGCGCTACCCGATGCGATGGACGCGCAGATGCGCGCGGAATTGGAGAGGTGCCGCCGCGAGGGAACGCCGCGACCGGAAAGTTCGGCCGTGCGAGCTCATGTTCCCGCGTGCTTCTGGGCTTTCGCCAACTCGTGGCAGGCCATCTTTCGCGAAGGGATATGCGACCACGCCATCAAGGAGCTGTGCCGGGTCTACGTGTCGCGGAGCGTGAAGTGCGAGTACTGCGGCAACCAGCGCTCCGAGCAAGCCAAGGCGCAGGGCCTGAGCGAGGGGCAGTACGACGACGTGCTTAACTTCGAGAAGTCGGAGCGGCTCGGCGAGCGGGAAAAGGCCGCCCTGGCTTACGCGGAAGCCATCACCTGGCGGCTGGAGTCCAGCGACGCACTCTGGGAGCGGCTGCACGCGCACTTCTCCGAGCCCGAGCTCGTCGAGCTGGGATGCTTTATCGCGTTGACGATGGGACAGCAGAGCTGGCTGCGGTTGCTTGACATCGAGCATCACGAGGTGATGGCCGGCACCGCCGCATCGATGGCGCCGGGCTTCGGCACGCCGCAGGAACTCGCCACCTCCAAGGCGTCAGCGGACTACTGGGCCGCGCAGGTCGAGTGACGCTCTTGTCCCCGCTACTCGCGCGGCAGCGGCTGCGCCGGTCTCGCGCACGAGCTCGATCGCCCTGGCCAGCGTGGCGAGCCGGCGTCCAGGGTTGCGCCGGCCGGGTAGAGGCGGACGGCGGTCACCCCGGCCTGCTGCCAGACGCGCCAGCGCCGGTGCCTTCCCCAGGCACCGGCGCTGAACCCTCGGGCGTGTTACTGCTCGAATGCCAGGACGATCTCCGGGAGTTCCTTCGTGACCCCGTTGGCGGTCCAGGTGTCGATCGTCGAGTCGGTGTAGATCACCGCCGCCTTTCCGGACAGCGGATCCTCCGCGACCTCGAACAAGTCGAGCAACTCGCGGTTGACGTTGTTGACGCAGCCCGAACCTTCCATGCAGACGGCGCCAACCCGGTTGGGCGTGTTGCTGATCTTCCCGACGGTCCATGCGCCATCGGCGAACTGGGAGTCGTACGCATTCCAGACCGCGCTGGTGTCATCGGTCGAGGCTGCGGTCGAGCCGTAGTACACGACGTCGACCTTGCCGCTGCGGGCGGCTACCCACGGCATCACGGTGGTCTGGATCGTCGACACGGTAGCCGCAGGCGACCACGTGACGCCGCCGTCGGTGGACTCCGACACGTCGACGCCGTGCTGATCGGTCCACGCGGTGTACACCGCGTGCGTGACCGGGTCGACCGCGAGCGTCGGCCAGAAGTTGTTCAGCCTGGTGAACTGCGGGGTGTGGAACACCCGCGTGGACGTCCAGTGCATGCCGCCGTCGGTCGAGCGCGAGACGTAGATGTTGTTGTAGTTCGCGCTGGAGCCCTTCGTCTGCGGCTCACCCGCGGCGTATGACTCGTACACGACACCTGTTCCCGGATCGGCCACGATCGGGCCGATCGAGTTGTTGAAGGTGGCGTCACCGGTGGCCGAGCCCTGGCCCGGGATCGGCGATCCCGCCGCCGACCAGGTCTTGCCGTCGTCGGTGGAGCGCTTCACCCGGATCAGCGTGCTGTTGCCCGAGTCGTGGTAGGCCAGCCAGGCGTTCGTCCCGGCCGTCGTCAGCCACTCACGGTCCGCGCCCGCCGTGTCGACAAAGGCGTGCGTGCACCCGCTCGGCGCGGTCGTCCCTGCCGGGCACCGGGTGACGTTGACTCCGAGCTGGGCTCCGCGGCCGTTGGGGTTGAGGATCAGGTCGAGGTCGGCGAGCAGCGTCGTGCCCGCCGCGGTGATCTCGACATCCGCGTCTTCGTCGCCCAGCGTCGTGCGCCCGGCACCGACATTGTTCAGGTTGGTGTCCATGGCGCCGAAGTACGACGGCGTCGCCCCGAAGTGACCCTTCCACAGGTTCACCTGGAACGGCAGCCAGGCCAGGCCGTCGACGGCCATGCTCCCGTCCTTGCCGAAGGCGATAGCCGGCTCGCTGTTGCCGGTGGAGTTCGCGTTCGGCGCTGTCGTGATGCCCGGCAGCTGGAGGGTGGAGATGAGCGGCGTGTTGGTGAACGTCGGCGTCCCTGCCGCCGCGGCCGGCTGGGGGACGGAGGCCGGCTGGAGGACAACGGCCGCCGTGGCGAGCACTGCCAAAGCTCCGATGGGAAAGAGTCTGGTACGCATAAACTCCCCTTCGTTGGGGACTCGGCTTGGCCTTCAGAATACGATGGTTCCCTGCCGTTTGTCCGCAGGCCTGACCTGCCCGGCGTGCCGGAAGGTTTCACCGGCCCCGGAATTCTGCCCGGTCCGGTAACAGGGCTCAGCGTTACTGCGACGGGCCGGACGCGAGCGAAATGATCGTGCCCTCCGCCTGATTGCCGAAGCGGTCCCAGATCTTGTTCATCTCTGCCTGGTAGTAGAGCGCTCCGGAGCCGAAGCGGGTCGTCCGGGCCGGCCAGCTCGACCCGGCCCTCCACCGCCGCCCACCGCCAGTCGGCGCGCAGCACGACGGTGGCGCGGGGGTGGGCCCAGAGGTGGGCGAGCTTGCGAGAGACGTGTCCACGAAGGGACCCAGAGAAACCTCATCAACGTGTTCTCGCGCGGCGGGGCAGTGCCTGGCTAGCAGGACAGTGCTTCGTTGCCTTCCAGGTCCATGACCATGCCGTCGTAGGCGGCGGGCAGGTCGGCGTCGGCGAGCCTGCCGAGCATTCTGGCGGACATGTGGGTGAGCACGACCCGCTTGGCGCAGAGGTCGTCAAGGTGCTCATGCAATGTCTGGTAGTCGAGGTGGTAGCGGACCGGACGGTCGAACGTGTAGGCCTCGGCGGCGAACAGGTCCGCGTCCCGTGCCGCGTCGGCCAGGACCGGCGTCCACTGCGTGTCGCCGGAATAGGCGAAGGTCACGCCGCCGAGTTCGACCCGCAAGGCCAGGGGCGGGGCGCCGCACGGATGCTCGACCTCCCACCCGCGTACCGTCGCGGCCCCGAGCTCGGCAGGTGACCCGTCCGGTGTCAGTTCTCGCACCTCCACCGCGAACCGCCGCCGCGCCCCGCTGGAGCCAGGGAACAGCGTCTCCATCGCCTCGGTCAGCCGGGCCCTGGTGCCCGGCGGCCCGGCCACCAGCAGCGGCTCGGACCGGCGGGAGAACTGGCCGTCCAGAATGAGGAAGGGCAGCCCGCCGAAGTGATCGCCGTGCAAGTGGGTCACCGCAACCGCGCCGACCGCGTTCGGGTCCAGGCCCTGAGCCTTCAGCGCCGCCAGGGTCGTGGCGCCGCAGTCGACGAGCAGGACCTGGCCGCCGCGGGACAGCTGGATGCACGTCTGCCACCGCCCGCCGCTGCCGAACGCGTCACCGCTGCCGACGAACCGAACCCGCATGGACCCATCCTGGCCCGCGCCGGCTTGGCGATGCCAGCAGCGCAGTGTCGCGGAGCGCCGGCCTTCGCTGACGGTCAGGCCTGGCCGTCAGCGAGGGTCAGGTCGGTATCGGCGATGTCGGTGATCAGCATGTGGCCTGGCGCGTGGGTGATCGCGAGTGGCAGCCCCGCGGCCGCGAGCGCCAGCTGCGGGGTGACGCCGCAGGCCCAGAACACCGGGACGTCGCCGGCCCGGGCCGTCACCGGGTCGCCGAAGTCCGGTCGTGACAGGTCGGTGATGCCCAGGCCTGCGGGATCGCCGGCGTACACGGGCGCGCCGTGCGCTGCCGGGTAGCGGGTGGTCACAGCGGCGGCGGTGGCCACCAGGTCGGCCGGGACCGGCCGCATCGAGACGACGAGCGGGCCGGCGAACCGGCCAGCCGGGCGGCACCGGCGATCGGTGCGGAACATCGGGACGTTGGTGCCCTGTTCCAGGTGGCGTACCGGCACGCCGGCGGCGAGCAGCGCCCGCTCGAAGGTGAAGCTGCAGCCAGTCAGGAATGCGACCAGGTCGTCGCGCCAGTGGCTGATGATCTCGTTGGGCTCGGCCACGCACCGCCCGTTGTGCCAGACGCGGTAGGCGGGCAGGTCGGTGCGCAGGTCCGCGCCGGGCGCCAGGCGGGTCACCGCCCGGCCGGGTTCGGCGACGTCGAGCATCGGGCACGGTCCTGGGTTGCGGCGGGCGAACAGCACGAATTCGCCGGCCGCGGCCTGCGGCAGCACGATCAGGTTGGCCTGGGCGAAGCCCGGTGCCCAGCCCGCGGTCGGCACGCGCAGCCCCGCCCGGAAGCGAGCCCGGGCACGGGCCGGCGCGGGGAGTTCCATGTGCTCCCCTCCCAGGGCGCCGGCTCAGCAGCGCACGGCCCCGCCTAGCAACCTACGCGCACTGTACTCGGCGCACCGGTGGCCGTGGCGGGGCTACTTGATGCCGACGACCATCGAATCGGGTCCCGCGAGCGGCTCGACGTAGCTGTCCCTGAAGCCGATCCCGGTCAGCCACGATCGGCAGTCGGCGGCGGTGTAGTCGAAGCCCGCTTGGGTCTCGATAAGCATGTTCACGCTCATGAGCAGGCCGAAGGCGTTGGCTCGGCGGTCGTCGTCTATGACGGCGTCGTACACGATGATCGCGCCGCCGTCGGGAAGCGCGCGGTAGGCCTTGCGCAGCAGAGCGAGTTTTTCTTCCAGGCTCCAGTCGTGCAGGATGTGGCCCATGATCAGCACGTCGGCCGGGGGAAGTGGGTCGGTGAAGAAGTCACCGGGATAGAACTGGAGGCGGTCGGCCAGCCCGTGGCACGCGACGTACTCCTCGAATACCCACCCGGCATCGGGAAGGTCGAAGCCGCCGCCGGTTAGCTGCGGATGACGCAGCGCCAGTTGAACCGGCACGCAGCCTTCGGCGGCTCCGACGTCGATGACCGTGCGATAGCGGTCCCAGGGGAACTTCTCCGCGATCGCCAGCGCGGCACCCATGCTGAGGCCGGTCATCGCGTGCATGAACTGCTTGAGCCGACCGCGATCCTGGTACATGGCCAGGAAGTCCTGGCCAGCGATGGCTCCGCTCTGCGGCTGCCCCGTGCGCAGCGCGTCGGTGAGCAAGCCCCACGAGGGATACAGTTTGGCGTTCGCCATCTCCAGCATCCCGCCGACGTACGACGGCCTGGTGCGGTCGAGGAACAGCCCCGTAGCGGCGGTGTTCGCGTACTCATCGCCGCTTCGTTCCAGCATGCCGAGCGAGACCAGCGCATCGAGCCAGTCGATGGTGCCGCGAGCCTGCAGCCCCAGCTCGGCCGTCAGCGTCTCGCCGGTGAGTGGTCCGTGGGCGAGCGTGGTGAACAAGTCGAGCTCTATCGCGCTCAGCAGCGCCTTTGCGCCCCAGAAAGCCAGCCCGAGTTGCATGATTGCGACAGGGTTCGGTTGTTCGTCCGTCATCTCGTTGCTCCTTCGACTTTGGCTACATCGGGGCCTTCGCGGCCATCGCGCCCTGCACGCCTCCCGTGGCTCGACGGTAGGCAGCCGAGCCCGCAGGCCGCATCGGGCAAACGCTTAGATCCGCCGTGCGGAGGCCTTATTCTTCGTCGCCCTGCCGGGCATACTGGCCGGGTGAGCCGGCGCATCTCCAGCCCGGAGCTGATCGGCAGGGCCGCGGAGGTAGCCGCGCTCGGCGCCGCGCTGGCCGATGTGCGGTGCGGCCAGGGTCGGCTGGTGCTGGTTGAAGGCGACGCCGGGATCGGCAAGACCCGCCTCGTGGAGGACTTCGCCGCCCGGGCGGACTCGGTGCGGGTGCTTGCTGGCGGAGGTATCCCGCTTGCCTCAGACACCCCCTACGCGCCCGTGCTCGGCATTCTCAAGGAGTTGTCGCGGCTGTATCCGCAGGCCGCCGATGCGCTGCTGCCGCAGGGTCCGCCCGCGCGAGCCGACCCGTTCGGGGCAACCCGGCTGCTCGCCGCTGCGGCGGACGCCGTGCACGCGGTCGCGGCGGCGACACCGCTCGTGCTCATCGTGGAGGATCTGCACTGGGCCGATGCATCGACGCGAGCGCTGGTGTCGTTTCTGGCCCGGACGATCCGCGCGGACTCGGTGCTCTTGCTGGTGACGGTCCGCGCGGACGAGCTTGACCCGGCGCAGCCGGCGAGTGTCCTGACCGGCGAGCTGGCGCGGATGCCGCACGCCGAGCGGCTCGTCCTGGCACCGCTGGACCGCGCCGGGGTGGCCGCGCTCGTGCAAGCCATCACCGGAGTCGTCCCCTCGGCAGCGGCGACTGGCACGCTGGTCCGGCGCGCGGCGGGCAACCCGTTCTTCACCGAGGAACTGCTCGCGGCTGACCCGGCGGCGACCGCGCTGCCGGCGTCGGCCCGTGACGCGCTGGCGGCGCGGGTGGCGCGGCTGCCTGCACCTGGGCAGCGAGTGCTTGGCGCGGCCTCGGTGCTCGGGCGCGAGGTGCCGCATCATCTCCTCGCTGCGGTAGCCGAGGACGCGGACCTGGCTGACGGGCTGGCCGCCGTGGTCGGCCACCGGCTGCTGGAGCCCTGGGCGGACGGATACCGGTTCCGGCACCCGCTGATCCAGGAAGCGGCATACGGCCAGTTGCTGGCTCCGGCCAGGCATGGGCTGCACGCCCGCGCCGCGGCCGCGCTCACGCGGTTGCCGCCGCTCGCCGCGCCCGCAGCCCGGGCTGGCCGTGCCGTGCTGGTCGGCTTCCACTGGCGACACGCCGGCCACGCAGGAAACGCACTGGCCGCTGCGGTCCGAGCCGGAGACCTGGCGCGGGCCGCGTCCGCGCCGGCCGAGGCATTGGCCCAGTACACGCTGGCCATCACGGGATGGCAGGACGTGGCGGATCCGGTTGCCGTCGCCGGCGTCGACGAGATCACGTTGCTGGAGCGGGCCGCAGAGGCCGCGTCCGCGGCTGGCGACAATACCCGCGCGCAGGAACTCGCGCGCCGGGTGATCGGCGCCACCGACCAGGCTGCGGATCCGGTCGGGACCGCGTTGCGGCTCGAGCGGCTCGGCCGGTTCAGCTGGCTCGCCGGAGACCTCCCCGCATCGCGGCAGGCCTACGCGGACGCCTTGCAGATCATCCCGGACCAGCCATCGGCGGCACGCGCACGGGTGCTTGCCGCCGCCGCGCAGAGCCTGATGCTGCAGGCGCAGTACTTGTCATCTCGCGGTTACGCCGAGCAGGCCGTCGCGGTGGCGCAGGCGGTGGGCGCGCGAGCGGAGGAGGCTCACGCCAGGAACACCCTGGGCACCGGCCTGGCCTTCATCGGCTGCCACGACGCCGGCGTCGAGATGATCAGGGCCGGGCTGCGGATCACCAGGCAGGTCGGCGACGGCAGCGAGATGGCCCGGTGCCATGTCAACCTCGCAGACACCCTCACCGAAGCCCGCCGGTCGGAGGCAGTGCTGCACGCCGGGGAGGAAGGCCTCAGGGAGACTGCCGCGCTGGGCCTGGGCAGAACCGCCTCGGCCGCAATCCTGGGCAGCATCCTGGAGGCCCTGTACCAGCTGGGCCGGTGGGATGAGGTCCAGGCTCGCGCGCTGGATGCGCTCGAGGATGAACCCGAGCCGTGGACCATGGTCGCCATCCGGATACCCCGCTGCCGGGTGGCGCTGGCCCGCGGCGACCTCACCGCGGCAGCCGCCGACCTCGCCGCCACGACCGCTGTCCGCGGTGCCACCGGCGACGCTTACTACGGCGCCGACCTGGCGGCGCTGGATGCCGCGCTTGCCGTCGCCCGCAGCGACCTGGCGCACGCCTCGGCCAGGGCCGATGACGCACTGAAGATCATCACGAGCACCGACGAGGTGGCCCGTCACCTGCGGATCGCTGCCCTGGCGGTCCGCATCGACGCCGACGGTCTCGACGCCGCGAGGCGGGCCGGGGGGCGGGCTGACCCGGCGGCCGCCAGGGACCACGCCGAGCGCGTGCGGGCGACCGCGCAGGAAGCCGTGACCAGGATCATTGGGGCCGGAGGATGCCGGAGCCCGGTGTTCTCGCTGTTCGACACGGTCATCGAAGCCCAGCTCAGCCGCATCCCCGGCCCGGGCGACCCCGGCCTGTGGCACCGGGTCGCGGACAGTGAGCTCGCCGGCCCTTACCTGGCCGGCTACGCGCGCTTGCAGCAGGCCGTCGGTCTGCTTGCCCGCCGTCGGCGACGGGAAGCGGCCGACGCGCTGCGGGACGCCGAGGCGGGCGCCCGGCGGCTCGGGGCCACGGCGATGTCGGACGAGATCGCTGCGCTCGCGCGTCATGGCCGGATAGATCTCGGCGCACAGCCGACCGCGCCGCCGGAGCCGGATCCGGTCGGCCTGACTCCGCGAGAACGCGAGGTCCTCGCCTTGCTCGGTGACGGCCTGTCCAACGCCGAGATCGCCAGAACCCTCTACATCAGCGAGAAGACGGCCAGCGTGCATGTGTCCAATATTCTGCGCAAACTCGGCGTGACCAGCCGCCTGCAAGCCGCCACCGCGATTCGCGGCAGCGGTGGCCGTAAGGCTTGAACCGCGATGCGTGGCCGAACGGTCGCTGACCGTTCAGGACGCCGGGCTGACGACGTGGAACAGCGTGCCCGCCTGGAGCCCTGCTGACGCGGTGACGCCGTCGCCCGCGAATATTCGCCATCATAGATGGAGAATTCCGTGCGGGGAATAGCAGTAGGACGTCTTCGGTCACTCCGACAAATCTGCTGTCATGTCCCGCCGACATGCCGCCAATCCCGCGGATGTCATTCTGCCGACTCAGGGGCCGCGTCCGAGCCTATGATCAGCAATGCAGTATCGGGATGTTAAGCCGTCCCGGGCAAATGGATATTCAGAGGGGGACCCATGGGCTCATTTGTCAGGCTGTCGGGCCGTATAAGCGCCGCGGCGCTCGCGGGCGCGGCGTTGATGGCAGCGCCGTCCGCGGCACTAGCACAGCCGACGGTCGGCGCGTCGCAGACCGTGAACGTGCCGTGCAGCACGAGTGCGCTCGCCGCGGCAATCACCCAGGCCAATATCAGCGGCGTCGCCACCACGATCGTTCTTCCTTTCAGCTGCACCTTCGACATCTTCGCTCCCGCGACCGCCGCCGATGGCCTGCCGATCATCACGGGGAACATCACCCTGGCGGGCACGCAGAACTCGGTGATCAGGCGCGTTCCGTTCGCGCCGTCATTCCGCATCCTGGAAGTTGCCGCCGGCGGGACGCTCGGCGTGAGTCACGTCGCGATCCTGAACGGGATCACCGCGGGTCTTGGCGGCGGGATCCTGAACGGGGGCACGCTCAGCGTCAGCCAGGCCAAGTTCTCCGGAAACACGGCCGGTAACGGGGGAGCCATAGCGAATTCCGCGGCCGCGACGGCCACGATCTCCGCCACGCTGATCAACAACAACACCACGACCGGCGTCGGGGGCGGCGGCATCATCAACTCGGGACTGCTGACGCTGTCCGGCAGCACGGTCAACGCGAACACGGCGCCGATCAACGGCGGCGGCCTGAACACCCAGGCGGCGGGCATAACCCGGATCTTCCAGACCACCTTCACCAACAACACGTCGGGAAGCCTCGGGGGCGGGATCTCGAACCTCGGCACCACCTCGCTGGCCGGCAGCCAGGTGCGGCTGAACACGGGATCGGCTGGCGGCGGAATCGCGACCGGGAACAACAACATCACCCTGACGAACACGATCGTCCGCGACAACACGCCGGACAACTGCTCGCCGCTGAACACCATCCCGGGCTGCTCCAACTGACCGCCCGCGATCGGCAAGCCAGAAGCTGATCGGACCGGTCGGCGGCCCCGGCAGACTCCCGCGTCGCAGCGACCGGAGAGCCGGGGCCGCTTCCTGTCCGGGACCGGTCCGTCAGCGGATCCGCAGCGGGAGAGTGCGCGGGCCGCGGATCTGCCCCTTGGACCAGGTCACCGCGGACGGGTCGTCGAGGGTAAAGGCCGGAATCCGCTCGAGCCAGACTTCCAGTGCGACCCGGAGTTCCATGCGCGCCAGATGCGAGCCGACACAGCGATGGATACCGAGGCCGAACGCGGCGTGCCGGTTGATCTCGCGGTCGATGACGACCTCGCTTGCCCGGTCGAACTGCGCCGGGTCGCGGTTGGCAGCCGGGAACGACAGCAGGATCCAGTCATCGGCCTTCATGTCCGCCCCGTGCCAGTGCATGTCCTGCTTCACCAGCCGCGCCATGGTGACCGGCGCGTAGGCGCGGAGGAACTCCTCCATCGCCGTGGGCAGCAGCCCTGGCTCGGCGGCGAGTCGCTCGCGGTCATGCGGGTTTCTGGCGAGATGCCACAGCGAGGCGCCGATCGCGCTCCACGTCGTGTCGATGCCGGCGATGAGCAGCAGGGCCATCGTGCCGGCGACGTGGTCTGCCTCGAGCCTGCGGCCGTACAACTCGGCGTTGATGAGGAAGGTGGTGAGGTCATCGCGCGGGTGATCGAGGTGGTCGTGGATCTGCGCGAGCAGGTAGTCGAACAATGCCGACATCCGGGCGATGCGCTCTTCGGGCGGCAGGTTGATGCCCTCGAGGGTGTTCTCGACGAACTCACGGAACCGCGGTCCGTCCTGCGGGGGGAACCCGAGCATGTCGGCGATCACGCGCATCGGGATGTGCTGCGCGTACTCACCGGCGGCGTCCACAACGTCCCGGCCGTCGAACGCGTCGATGAGCGCGTGGCACAGCGCCCTGGTCGCGGGCTCCTGCCTGGACACCGCGGTCTTGGTGAACGCGGGGAGCAGCAGCTTGCGCGCGTCGTGGTGGAACGGCGGGTCGGAGGAGATCGGCGGCGAGCCGCCGACCGGCGCTAGCTCGGGGGGCGGCCGGAAGTTGCCCATGATGATCGACCGCGAGCTGAAGCGCTCGGTGTCGTAAGCGACCGCCGCGACGTCCTCGTACCGCGTCGGCAGCCACCCGCCGCCGAACCGGCCGGTGTGGGCGATCGGGCAGCGCTGGCGCAGGTCGTCCTGGATCGGGTAAGGATCGGCGGACCACTCGGGCTCGAGGTGGGAGAAGTCGGTTGCCCAGTCAGAGACCCGGCCTGTGACGATCGTGCTGCGGGTGCCGACTTCCTCCTCATCGTTCGTCTCGCGGGGGTCGCGGGGGAAGCGTTCGTCAACGGTCATGTCAGGTCTCCTCGACGACCTCGATAGCGCGCTCGGGACAGTTGGACACCGCCAGGCGCGCATCGTGTTCTCTGCCTGGCGGTACGACTCCGTCGCCCAGGACTGTCCCGTAGCCCTCGTCGTCATCACCGAACAGATCGGGGGCGAGGTCGTAGCAGCGGCCGTGCCCCTGGCATCGCTCGGAGCTGATCTGCACTCTCACTGCGTTACTCCCGTCTGCGGAGTGATGTCGGTTCTGGCCACCGCGGCCATGACGCGGCCGAGCAGCGCGGTCCACTCCTGGTCGCCGACGGCGTGCAGGTCGGGGGTCACCAGCGCGCTGCCCATCGCGAGCAGGAGGCAGAAGTGGGCGAGCGCGTTCGCCGACAGGCCAGGGTCGACCTCGCCGTTCGCCTGGGCAACGCGCATGAGCCCGGCCAGCCAGTCGGCGCGCTCGCCGATGTAGTCGCGCATCGGCCGGGCCATGTCCTCGTCACGGCGCGCCGCGACCAGCGCTTCGACGATGAGGTAGCCGCGGGCATCGCGACGGCGGGGGAGCTTGCGCCCGATGGCGAGGAGCAGGTCGGTGATCGACCGGTCGGGGTCGGCGGCGAACAAGTCGGCGAGCAGCCGCCGCCCGTGCGTGCGCAGGGCGTCTACGAGGAGGTCGGCCTTCGACGCGAAGTGCGCGTAGAGCGCGCCGTTGCTGACGCCCGCTGCCGCTGCGATGTCGGCCACGCGGGTGCCGTCATACCCGCGCGCCGCGAAGGCGTCGGCGGCCGCCCGCAGCAGCCGGTCCCTGGTCTCGGCGGCGGTGACACCCGCGATGCGGCCCATACAGGAATTAAAAGAGCGTTCATCTGATTCGTCAAGGGCTAGGCCGGCACAGCCTCAGCTGGGCCGCCGCCACCAGCGGATCGACCGGATCGAAGAAACAGCCCGCGCCGAACTCGGCGGCAGCGAGGTGGCGGATCAGGCCGGGCCCGCGCACGGCGGGCGCGAGGTGCAGGTGCAGATGAGCGGCCGGCCATTGGCCCGCGGTCGAGGGCATCTGATGTATCCAGAGCATGTACGGAGCCGCCGGCCCGAGCATGGTGTCCAGCCGGGTCAGGCAGTCGACGAGGATGGCCGCGAGCCCGCGGCGGAGCTCACGGCCTGCCGCTGGCAGGTCGGTCAGGTGGCTGACCGGGACGAGCAGCATTTCAAACGGCCACGAGGGTGCCCACGGCACGCGGGCCAGCCAGGCGGACTGGCGGGTGACGGTGAGCCGGCTGTCGGGTTCGCGGCAGAGCAGGCACCCGGTAGCCGATAGCTCGGCCAGCGGAACGGGAGGGATCGCGGCGAAGGCCAGGATCTGACTGTGCGGGTGGTCGATCGTCGCGCCGATCGCGCGTCCCCGGTTCTCGAACACGAAGACGTAAGCCACGTCCTCGCGTGCGGACAGCACCGCCGTGCGCTGCGACCACAGCTCGATGACCCTCGCTGCGCCGGCCTCGCCGATGGCGGGAAACGTCGCGTCGTGGTCGGGGCTGTGCAAAATCACCTCGTGGCGCTCGCCGGGCAGGGCGGGCCAGCGATTGGCGATGCGCCGCACGTCGTAGGGGCCGGGAGCCTCGAGGCCACCCGGGCAGAAGGGGCACGAATCCTCCGGGAGGTGCGGCCGGTCCTGCCGCCAGGGCGTCACCATGACGTGAGTACCGGTCAGCGGATCGATGCGCGTATTCGGCTCCTCCCGGCTAGTGGTACAGCTCCTCGACGCGCCTGATCCGGGTGAGGGAGCGGTTCACTTGCACGCCGTGATCCTCTAGCGCGCGAAGTACCCGTTGGCTGTGGTCGGACAGGAAGGCGATGACACGCGGGTCGGAGCCGCGCAGCCGCAACGAGACCGCGATCCTGCTGGCCGGCAGCGCGACGAGTTCCGCGATCGCCAGTTCGTCATACCTGGCTTCCCAGGTCGGCACGATCCAGCGGCTGATCGTGATGCCGTGCAGCCGGATGCCCCAGTCGAAGAACTCAAGCCGGGCGAGGGTGCCGCTGGTGATGATGTGCCGCGCCATGACGCCGCCCCTGAAGAGCTCGCGCAGGTCGCCGTTGGGCGCGTCGATGACCCGTGCGTTGGAGGCCGCCAGCCTGGTCCACATGGCGACACCCGCGACGCACAGCACAGCGAGCACGATGACCAGGACGAAGACGAGCGGCACTCGGCCTCCCGGGTTGACTGGCGGCCGCCCCGCACGGGCGGCCGTGTGGCGGGCCGTTGTGCCGAAGTGTTCTCCGAGAAGGCAGCGTTGGCAACCGCGGCATGCCGCCGCGCGCGGGCTCGGCTGGCTCGGCTGGCTCGGCTGGTTCGGCTGGTCAGCGCCCGGGGTATGTCAAAACCGCCGCGGCGCGAGTCGCCGCCGCGCGTCCGGCAACCCTGGGTTGCGTCAATGATTCAGGCCGTAAGTACCGTTAGCGGCTCGTTATTCAGGCTCTTATACTTTTCACAGGTGAACTGGTAGTTCATGTTAGTGTTTTTCGGCGCCAGAGCGCGGCTCTGGCACCGCGTTCAGGAGGGTGCATGCAAGTCCCATGGCGATCAGGACTTGCGCCTGTCTCGCTCCTGTCCGTGGGCGTCCTCATGGCAGTCAGCGCGAGCGTGCTCGCTCAGCAGTCCTCCGCAGGCAAGTCGGTTCCGCGCATCAACCCGGACATCCACAAGATCAAGCACGTCGTCGTGATCATGCAGGAGAACCGGTCCTTCGACTCCTACTTCGGCACCTTCCCCGGCGCGGTCGGCATCCCCCCGGGTGTCTGCCTGCCCGACCCGCGCAACGGCGGCTGCCGCACGCCGTGGGTAGACCACCGCGACAGCAATGGCAACGACCCGCACGCGGAGATCCCGTTTCGGGCGGACGTCAACGGCGGGAAGATGGACGGCTTCGTCGCCGTGGCGGATAAGGAGCTCTGCCGGCGCAGCTGGCCCTGCCATCCCGACGTGATGGGCTACCACATCGGCAGCGACATTCCCAACTACTGGGCGTACGCGAAGAACTTCGTGCTGCAGGACCACATGTTCGAGGCGTCCGGCTCGTGGAGCCTGCCTGCTCACCTGTACGAGGTCTCCGGCTGGTCGGCGAAGTGCTCCGACTCCGACGATCCGATGAGCTGTACCGGATCCGAGATGCCGCCAGACAGGAAAGCATCCCGCCCGACGCCGTTCGGCTGGACCGACCTGACCTGGCTGCTGCACAAGAAGCACGTGAGCTGGGGGTACTACCTTGATCACGGCGCCGTCTCCGACCATCACCAGAACGGGGTGTGGGTGATCTGGAACCCGCTGCCCGGGTTCACCGACGTGCACAAGGACCGTCAGCTCGGCAGCATCCGCGCGCTGAGCGCGTTCTACAGGCAGGCCAAGGCGGGCACCCTGCCGAAGGTGACGTGGGTCGCGCCCGACCTGCGCGACAGCGAGCACGGCCCTGCCCTGGTCAGCACCGGCCAGGCCTACGTCACCCGGGTGATCAACGCGGTCATGCGCAGCCCGGACTGGAAGTCCACCGCGATCTTCCTGACGTGGGACGACTGGGGCGGCTTCTACGACAACGTGGTGCCGCCGCACGTCGATCACCAGGGCTACGGCATCCGCGTTCCCGCCATGCTGATCAGCCCCTACGCCAAGCGCGGCTACATCGACTCCCAGACGCTGACGACCGACGCGTACCTGAAGTTCATCGAGGACGACTTCCTGGGCGGCGCGCGGCTCAACCCGGCCACCGACGGCCGCCGCGACTCGCGCCCGGACGTGCGCGAGAATGCCTCGGCACTCGGCGACCTGATCAACGACTTCGATTTCACTCAGGCGCCATTGCCGCCGATGGTCCTCGACCCCTGTCCGGCGAACATGACGCTGGTTCCCAGGCCGCAGCCCGGATGCGACGGCAAGGTCCCCCTGCACGCCAACACCTGGGGCAATAGCTAACCCAGGCCGCGACAGGAGGAGCCCGTGGCGGACGCGCCGGCTCGGCTTCGATCAGACGCGACATCGCTGCTGGGCTGGCGCCGGCAGGTGGCGTCCCTGTATGCCGAGGTCAGGAAGACCGGCGACGCGAGGGACGCGCATCGGATCTGGCAGTCGGGCCGAAACCGGCTGCTCGGCAGCCACCCGCAGTCACCGATACCCGCACACCGCCGCGCCACGTTCGAGTCGGTGCCGGTGGCGAGCTACGACCCCGCGCTCCGGTTCGCCGCGCAAGTCGGCACCGACGTCGCGGCGGCGAGGATCGAGGTGACGGCGGGGACGGACGGCACCGTGCCGTTCGAGCGCGCCGGCATCGTGCACCTGGACGGCGTCGGCGACCTCGACGTGTGGCGGCTGGCCAGTTACGGCGGCGGCATCTTCGTACCGATCAGGGACCGCAGGACCGACGGCGCGACCTACCCGGGCGGACGCTACGTGATCGACACGGTCAAGGGCGCCGACCTCGGCGGCGACGACGGCTGCCTGATCGTCGACCTCAACTTCGCCTACAACCCGTCCTGCGCCTACGACCCGTCCTGGGCCTGCCCGCTGGCGCCGCCGGGCAACACGGTTCCCGTCCCGGTCAACGCGGGGGAGCTGATGCACCGCTGAGCGCGCTTGCCCGCCCGTGGCATGGGCACTACCGGACCGGCGTGGTCTTTTGCGGGTCGATGAACGGGATCGCCGCGGTCTTGGCCGCGGTCCGCTCTCCGCTCTGCCATTCGACCTCCAGGTCGGTGCCCGGATCCGCGAGTTCGACGGGGACCCAGACGTAGCCGATGTTGCGCTCCAGGCGCGGCGACCAGACCAGATCGGTGACGTGCCCGACCCGCTGGCCGCCCGCCAGCGCAGGCCGCTTCTCGGTGATCTCGAAGTAGGAAGGATTACCCGGCGCCTCGATGCCGACCAGCCTGCGCGACACCCCGTGCTCGCGGAACCGCTCCAGTGCTGCCTTCCCGACGTAGTCGGCCTCCTGCGCCTCGACCAGCCGCTCCATCCCCATCACTTCGAAAGGATTGTTCTGAAGCGTGAAATCGGAGTTGAAGTTGAAGATCCCCGCTTCGATGCGGCGCGCCTCGCACGGGGCGATCGGCCTGATGCCGTAGCGGGCTCCCGCCTCCATGATCGCCTCCCAGAGTTCGTCGCCGCGGCTGGGATCCGACAGGAATACTTCGTAGCCGACCTCGCCGGTCCAGCCCGTCCGGCTGACGACGACGGGGATTCCCGCGACGGTCACGTCGAGGCTCCAGTAGTACTTCACGCCGAGCACTGCCTCGCCGGCCAAGTCGCGCATCAGGTCCTTCGCCTTCGGGCCCTGCACCTGCACCGGGTAGACGTCTGGCAGCGCGACCGTGGCGTTCAGCCCCATGCCGTGAGCAAGGCCCATCGCATACAGGTGGGCGTCGCCGTCGGCCAGGCACAGCCAGAAGGTGTTCTCGTCGCGCCGCAGCAGGACCGGATCGTTCACGATGCCGCCGTCGGGGGCGATAATCGGCGCGTACTTTCCCTGCCCGACCGCGCACCTGGTGAGATCCCGGCAGGTCAGCGCGTTGGCAAGGGCGAAGCCGTCCGGCCCGCTGATCTCGACGACCCGCTCCACGCCGACGTCCCACAGCGTGACGTCGTTTACCAGGGCCCAGTACTCCGCGGCGAGGTCGTCGTAGTAGGCGGGCAGGTACATGTGGTTGTAGACGTCGTACGCCTTGCAGCCCCATCGCAGCGTCGCCTCGAAGAACGGGGACTTGCGATACCACGGGCCGAAGTAAAGGGTGGTCGATGTCGCGTCCGGGATGATTCGGGTCTCAGAACTCATCGCCTGCCGTCCTTCCCGTGCTCGCTCGAAGGGAGCTGCGGCCGCATCCGGGCGGACCGGTCGCCGCGCCGGCTTGCCACTCGCTTTGAATGATTGGTCAGTCAAAGCGTTTCCGCAAGCCCGCCGGGGACGACCCGCCCGCCGGGGACGAGCCGACCGCCGGGGACGACCGGCCCGGCGCCCGGCGAGGCACCGCTATTCGAGCGTCACCGGGAGCGCGTCGAAGCCGCGCAGGACCAGCGTGTCGTGGCGGACCGGCTCGCCAGCGGCGGAGATCCTCGGGAACCGGCTCAGCAGCCGCGGGAAGGCCACCGCGCCCTCCAGCCTGGCGAGGGCGGCGCCGATGCAGAAGTGCGCGCCGCCGCCGAAGCTGAGCGGACCGCCATCTGGCCGCCTCGGGTCGAACCTGCCGGGATCGGCGAACCGGCGCGGATCCCGGTTGCCTGCCCCAAGCACGGCGACCACCTCGGTCCCCCTGGAGACCGACACGCCGGCGACCGTCGTGGCGTAGCCGATGCGACTCGTCAGCTGCACCGGAGTGTCGAAGCGCAGAACCTCCTCGACAAATGCGGCCGGCGACACGGACCCGTCCCTGACGGCGCGGCCGGCCGCCGGGTCCTGCAAGACCACCTCGAGGCCGTTTCCCAGCAGGTTGGTGGTCGTCTCAAAGCCGGCGACGAGCAGCAGCGTCAGGTTGTGCAGCAACTCGAAGTCGGTCAGCCTGCCGTCGCCCGAGTCGGTGATCGCCAGGAGGTCGCTGAGCAGGTCGTCGCGAGGTTCGTCGCGGCGCTTCGCGGCCAGCGCTGCGAAGTAGTCGAGCAACTCGACCGCCGCCGCGTTGATCGCGGGCAGGGTCTCGGTGTCGCGCATCTCGAAGATGCCGGCCAAGTCCCGCGCCAGCGGCCGGAATCCCTCCCGGTCCGCCTCGGGGATCCCGATCAGCTCGCAGATCACCGTGACCGGGAGAAGGTAGGCGAAGTCGTGCATGAACTCGACGGCCGAGCCGTCGGCGCCGTGGTCGGCCATGGCATCGAGCAGTTCGTCGGCCATCTCGGCGATCGCGGGCTCAAGGCCGGCGATGCGCCTGGCGGTGAACGCGCGGGCGATCAGGCTCCTGATCCGCGCGTGCCGCGGCGCGTTCAGGTTCAGGATCCAGTCCGCGCACTGCACGAAGCCCGGATTGGCCCGCCAGTCGGGGAAGTTCTGGTTCAGGCTGGCGGCGTCGGTGACACGGAAGCCGGGATCGCGCAGGACGGCGTCGATAGCGTCGTAGCCGACGACCATCACGTCGCGCTGGCCAAGCGCGACAGCCTCGCCGATCTCGTGCATGGCCGCGTAGAGCGGGTATGGGTCCGCCCTGCCCGCGGGCGTGTCGAGCGAGGCGAGGACTTCCATCGTGTCCATGGATCTGCTCCGTCCTCCTCGCCGTCGGTAGCAGCACGATAAGTACTATCGTGTCCGTCGGTCAAGCTATATCGCGTTACGGCGGGTTGGACGACGCGGGTTGGCGCTGATGCCTGGCCAGGGTGGGGCGCCGATAGCCAGGGTGAGTGCGTGGCGGGGCGGGTGCGTGGCGCGGCGGGTGCGTGGCAGGGCGGGTGCGTGGCCGGGGCGGTGCGCTCGGCTGCTCGCGGCCGTCCGGGACTCATGACACCGGGCGACCGCGAAGATCCGGGGAACTTTCGCCGGCACCCGACGCGCGGAGCCCGCCCCCATGCGTGAGCGGCGACGGCCAGCTGGGTCGCGGTCCGCATGGGGGCGGGCTCAGGTCCGCCACTGTCCCTGAGTGATAGACGCCCACCTCGATGCGATGGTTTACGCCACCGAGTCGGATGGATGGTCCATACATCCGGCGAATCAATGATGCATGGTCCATCCATCGACTCGAACGTGAGCGCGGCCACGGGCTGGCGGCCGGGCAGGGTTAGCAGGCGGCTGGGCAGGGGAGCAGGCGGACGGGCGGGCGGCGCCAACCGTGTCAGGCGCTCACCGGGAAGAAGGCGAGTCGCTTGATCGTGGTGTCCGTTCCGACCACCTCGGCGTCACCGCCGATGTAGATACCCTGGTCCGTGCTCAGCGATCCCGCCCAGCCCGCCCCGCGGCCGGTGGACGTGGAGTTGTTGAACCTCAGGATGGCGTGGCCGTAGTTCGAGTCACCGAGCTTCACGTCGATGGCTCCAATGCCATAGTGGTCCTGCTCGACGCTGGGCACCTTCGCTCCGTTGATGTACACCCTGTAGTCCAGGTGCTTGTTGTGACCGCCGGTGTACACGACATTGCCAGTGTCCAGTGCGGTGTACAGCGAGTCGAAGCCGGTCTCGTTCACGATCAGCGGGTACGGGGTGTTGGGGTTCCCGTCGCTCTTGAAGCGCGCGAAGGCGTCGCACAGCGCCCCGGCTGCGCCGAAGCCGTCGGAGGTTGCGCCACCGCTCGCCACGATGTCGAAGTACGTGCCGGTGGGATCCCAGTCCACGCCGCGGGCCCACGTGTCTTTGGGGTTGCAGTTGGTGGCGCTGGCGCCGAGGTTCTTAGGGTCGTTCCAGGAGTCGACGGCGGCCGTGCCTGTCGTCGTGATGTCGAGCACCGCCGCCTCGTCGTGCGTGGCGCCGCCGACGGTGGTGAAGTTGCCGATCATCACTGCCTGGGTCCGCTGCGGGTTGACGGCGAACTGCACCACCTTCGTGACCGTGGTGGTCGTGATGATCCCGGACACCTTGAGCTGGGTGCCCTTCAGCGCGCCCGTGACCGGATCGACGAACGCCAGCGCCGTGACCAGCGTGCCGCCGAGGTTGGTGAAGTTCCCGCCGAGCCACAGCGTGCCGTTGACGTACTTGACATCATTCACCGCGCAGCCGCTACCGGCCGAGCAGACCCTGGCGTTGAACGGCTTCAGCGATGTGCCGGCGGTGCTGATCGCCGCGACGCCGCGGCGTCCTACTCCTGCCGCGCCTGGACCTGGGGCGTACATGGTGAACCTGCCGGACACGTACAGCGTGCCGGCCCCGTCCGTGGCGATCCCGGTCACCGTGGAGTCGTTGTAGGCGGTGGTGTCGTTGGCCTGGGACGACTTGTAGAACTGCGGCTTCCAGGACGTGTCGAGTCGGTGCGTGGTCGCGCTGAACCTGAAGATGTTGTGGAAGCCGCTCGTGGTCACGCCCGTGATGCGGTCCTTGACGCTGCTGATGATCCCGCCTGCGTAGATCCAGTCACCGACCTGCCCGATCACCAGGATCCGGCGGCACTTGTTCTGGTCAGCGCCGGAGTAGCAGTACCCGCCTGGGACAGAAGGGGTGAGGTCGCTGGCAGTGCCGGAAACCAGGTCCTGAATGAACTGGCCGGCCGGGGCGGCCCGCCCTGTAAGGGCGGCGGTCTGCCCGGCGAGGGCCGTCTGCCCGGCTAGCGCCAGCGGAGCGGCCAGGCCGCCGGCTCCCAGCAGCACGCCGGCCGTAAGCGGAATGAACGCACGGCCAAGGCTCATCAGATTCCTCCCCTGTCCGCACTGTCACTGCGTGCGCCCGAATACCGTGAGGAATCGCAATCGCACACGATGCAATGACGCACCGGGCCTATCGTAGGTTCACCGGCTGGCTACCGGTTCACCTGCGGGTAATGGACTGTCACCAGGGCGGCGGAACCAAGGCCTCGATCAGGTGCGGCCCCGGCTCGGCGAGTGCCTGCCGCAGACCCGCGGCGAGTTCGGCGGCGGTGCTGGCGCGGCTGGCCGGCACGCCCATCCCGGCCGCCAGCGCGGTGAAGTCGATACTCGGGCCGGATAGGTCGAGCAGGCGGCGTGCGGCTTCCCCCGCGCCTGCGGTGCCGACTCGGTCGAGTTCCATGCCGAGAATGGCGTAGCTGCGGTTGCTGAAGATGACTGTGGTGATGTCAAGCTGCTCCCTGGCATGGGTCCACAGGGCGGAGATCGTGTACATCGCGCTGCCGTCGGCCTCCAGCGCCAGCACGCTGCGGCCCGGGCAGGCCATGGCGGCTCCGGTCGCCAGCGGGAGTCCCTGGCCGATCGCGCCGCCGGTCAGCGTGAGCCAGTCATGCGGCGGCGCTCCCGCGGTCGCGCCGCCCAGCCACAGGCCCGAGGTGTTCGCCTCGTCGCAGACGATCGCGGCCTCGGGCAGCAGCGCGCCGATGACCGCTGCCGCCGCCTGCGCGGTGAGGTCGCCGTCGGGTAGTTCCGGGCGCTCGGGCTGCTGCGGCGCCGGCTTGGCGTCCGGCGCAACACGATCGGCGAGCGCCGCGAGCGCGCCCGGCACGTCATCGGCGGCCACGGCCAGCACGTGGACCTGGCAGCCCTCGGGCACGAGCGAGCTCGGACGGCCGGGGTAGGCGAAGAAGGAGACCGGCGGCCGTGCCCCGGCCAGGACGAGATGCCGGGTCCCGGCGAGCTGCACCCCCGCGAACTCGGCCAGGTAGGCCAGCCGGTCGACGTGCGGCATGCCCGCACCCCGCTCGTGCCTGGCCGGGAAGGTCTCGCTGAGCAGCCGGACAGATTCCCCGGCCAGCCGGCTCGCTGCCTCCAGGCCAGGCCGCCGCACTCCCGCACCGCCGAGCAGGATGACGCATGGCTCGCCGCCGCGCAGCACCGACGCGGCGGCGCTGACCGCATCCTCCGACGCCGGCGCCGGCGCCCGGACGGCGGCGGGCGCAGCAGGCTCGGCGCCCTCGGACCACGACACATCGGCAGGCAGGATGAGCGTGGCGACCCGGCCCGGCGGGGCCATCGCGGCGGCGACCGCATCGGCAGCGTCCGCGCCCACATCGGCGGCGCGCACCGCCCGCCTGACCCAGCCCGCCACCGCGCCGGCCATGGCCTCGATGTCCGACTCGAGCGGCGCGTCGTAGCGCTTGTGGTAGCTCGCGTGGTCCCCGACCACGGCCAGCAACGGCGTGCGCGCCCGCCGAGCGTTGTGCAGGTTCGCCAGCCCGTTCGCCAGGCCAGGGCCGAGATGCAGCAGCGCGCCGGCGGGCCGGCCGGCCATCCGGCCGTAGCCGTCGGCCGCCCCTGTCGCGACCCCCTCGAACAGGCACAGCACGCCGCGCAGTTCGGGGACCGTGTCCAGGGCCGCCACGAAGTGCATCTCCGACGTACCGGGGTTGGCGAAGCACACGCTCACACCGCTGTCGGCCAGCGTGCGGAGCAGAGCCTGCGCGCCGTTCATGCCGTGCCTCCATATGGTCTGTCGGCGGGGCAGCATGGCCGGCGGGAAGACGGCCACGGCCGGCGGGAGGACGGCCACTGCCGCTGGGCTATGCCTGACCCTATTAGGCATGCCCGGCTTGGGCCATTCGCGATCGCGCTGGCCCGCGTCGTTCACCCGGCCGCGGCGGGCCTCGCGCGCTGTTGCCCGGCGCTGCCGACTTTGGTTTACTTTCGCGAATGTCCCCCCCGTGCGGTCGTGGCCGGTGAAAGCAAGGCTGCGGGCCGTGCGCCCGCTCGGCGAGTCGGGCCTCGCGATACCGCCGATCGCGCTCGGCTGCGGCAACTTCGGCGGGATTGGCTCGGCGCCGGAGTTCTTCGGCCAGGGCCTCACGCAGGATCAGGCACTGGCGCTGATGGACGCGGCCTGGGACCTGGGCATCACCCATTTCGACACCGCCGACGCCTACGGCGGCGGCCGCAGCGAGCAGGCGATCGGCCGGTGGATCCGCTCGCGCGGGGTCAGGCCGCAGCTCACGACCAAGACCTTCAACCCCATGCGGGCCGGCGGCGACCGTGGCCTGAAACCGGACCGGATCGCCCGCCAGCTGCAGGCCAGCCTCGACCGGCTCGGCGTCGACCAGGTCGACCTGTACCTCGCGCACGACTTCGACCCCGACGTGCCGGTCGCCGAGGCCATCGGCGCGTTCGGGGCCGCAGTCGCCGGCGGGACGATCGGCGGCTACGGGGTGAGCAACTTCGATGCCGCGCAACTCGCGGACGCGCTCGTCGCGGGCGGCCCGCTGGCCATCCAGAACGGCCGCTCGCTGCTCGACCGCCGCGACGAGCGCGACGTCCTCCCGCTGTGCGCGCGGCGGGGGATCGCCTACCTGGCGTTCAGCCCCCTGGCGGGCGGCTGGCTGACCGGCAAGTACCGCCGCGGCGAGCCGTTTCCGGCCGGCTCGCGGATGACGCAGCGCCCCGAGCCGTACCAGCGGTTCGTGGCGGACCGGACGTTCGCCGCCCTCGGTCGGCTTGAGGAGATGGCCGCGCGCCGCGGTACGTCCATGGCGGGCATCGCCATTGGCTGGCTGCTCGCGGACGAACGGGTGACCCAGGTCGTGATCGGCCCCGGGCGCCCAGGGCACCTGGCCCCGGTCCGCGAGGCGCTCGGGCAGCCCGTCACGGACTCAGAACGCGCCGAGATCGAAGGGATATTCGCGTGATCGAGCTCGCCATGATCGAAGCGGCCAGGGAGCGGATCGTCGGCGCCGCGATCAGGACGCCGCTGGTCCGCCTGCAGATGCAGGACGCTCCGGCCGAGATCTACCTCAAGCTGGAGAACCTGCAGCCGATCAACTCGTTCAAGATCCGCGGCGCGGTGAACGCGGTCCTGCTCGCCTCCGAGAGCGAGCGCGCCAAGGGCCTGGTCACCGCGAGCGCCGGGAACATGGCCCAGGGAGTCGCCTGGGCAGCGCGCGCGCTCGGCATTTCCGCGACGATCGTCGTGCCGGACACCGCGCCGCAGGCCAAGGTGGCGGCGATCGAGCGGCTCGGCGGCCGGGTGCTGAAGCGGCCCTACGACAACTGGTGGAACGTCCTCGTCACCAGCCAGGTCGACGGCGTCGACGGCATGTTCGTGCACCCGGTGCAGGATCCCGCGGTGATGGCCGGCAACGGCACGATCGGCCTGGAGATCCTGGAAGACCTGCCTGACCCGGACGCGGTGGTCATTCCCTACGGCGGGGGCGGACTGACCGCCGGCATCGCCAGCGCGGTCAAGGCGCTGCGCCCGCAGACGTCGATCATCACCGCCGAGCCGGCGACCGGGGCCGCGCTGGCGGCCGCACTCGCCGCCGGCCACCCGGTCGACGCCGACTACAGCGCCTCATTCGTCGACGGTGCAGGCAGCCGCCGCGTGCTCGACTCCATGTGGCCGCTTGTCGTGCCGCTCGTCGACCGGGCGCTGGCGGTCCCGGTCGACAAGGTCGCCGCCGCGGTGCGGGCACTCGCCGAACGCGCCCGCGTGATCGCGGAGGGTGCGGGCGCCCTCGCCGCGGCCGCGGCGCTGTCCGGCCGGGCAGGCGGCGGGAAGGTCGTCTGCGTGGTCTCCGGCGGCAACATCAACCTCGGCAAGCTGGCCGAGATCCTGCAAGGTGCCGCCGGATAGGGGTCACGCGCCGCCGCCGGATAGGGGTCACGCGCCGCCGCCGGATAGGGGTCACGCGCCGCCGCCCGCAGGCCCTCGTTGACCTTTCGAGCTTCTCGACCTAATTTTCTCTTAATGGGTAATTCGACCGCCGACCTCGGGTCGGCTCACAGTGCACCTGGCGCCGGCCCCGCACCGGCGCCTTCGCCTGCTATCGCCGCCGCGCGAGCGCGCTTCAGCTCCCTGCGCGACGGCTTCGTCTTCCTGGACGCGCCTGGCGGCACCCAGACCCCCGACGAGGTCGCCGCCGCCGTCGCCGAGGTGTACCGCACGTCGAGCGGCAACACGGGCGCGCCCTATGCCACCAGCCGCCGGCTCGAGGCGCTCGTCGACAAGGCCCGCGCCGCGTCCGCGAGGTTCCTCGGCTGCACCTTCGAGGAAGTCATCTTCGGCGCCAACATGACCTCGCTCAACTTCACGTTGTCCCGCACGCTCGGACGCCAGCTGGTGCCGGGCGACGAGATCGTGGTGACCAGGCTCGACCACGACGCGAACGTGGCGCCGTGGCTGGACCTGGCCGCCGACAGGGGGCTGCGGGTGCTGCACGCGGACGTGCGCGCCGACACCAGCCTGGACCTCGCCGACCTGGAAAGCCATCTCGGCGCGCGGACCAAGGTGGTGGCGTTCCCGTGGGCGGCGAACTCGACGGGCACGATCGTGGACGCCCGCGCGATCTGCGACCTCGCGCACCAGAGGGGTGCGCTGGCATGGGTGGATGCCGTCCAGTACGCCGCGCACGAGCCGATGGACGTGCAGGCGATCGGCGCGGACATCGTGACCTGCTCGGCCTACAAGTTCTGCGGTCCCCATATCGGCATCGCGTTCGGCCGACGGGACCTGCTCGAGTCCTGGAAGCCGTACAAGGCCAGGCCGGTCTCGTTCGAGCCTGTGGGGCACAGATTCGAGACAGGCACGCTGCCCTACGAGCTGCTCGGCGGCCTGCTCGCGACCTATGCCTACCTGGACAGCCTGGGCGGGATGGCGGAGCTGGCGGCGTGGGAACGCCAGCTCGGCGAGCGGATGCTGGCCGGGATCCCGGCCGGGACCCGGCTCTACGGCCCGCCGACCATGGCGGGCCGGGTCCCGACCTTCCTCATCAACTTCCCCGGCATCCCGTCCGTGCGGCTGAGCGAGGAGCTGGCCGACCTCGGCTTCGGCGTGTGGAGTCACGGCAGCTACTACGCGCTCGGCCTGCACGAGCGGATCGGCTGGGGCGAAGCGCTGCGGATCGGCATCGCGCACTACAACACCGTCAACGAGATGGACCGGTTCAACGAGGCGCTCGCCAAGCTCGTGTCCGGGCACAGTTCGGGCGCCTCCGCCGACGCGGATGAGCGGTCATGAGCGAGGCGCTGGGTATCGTCGTCCGCGCAGCCGGTATCCCGGCCGACCGCACGGCCGCGGGCGCCAGCGTGCGGACGCTCCTCGATACCGGTTCCGACGAGCCTGGCCTGATCCGCCGGCTGGTGGACCTGCCGCCGAGCACTCGTTTTTGCGGCACGGCGGGCAGGGCCGGCGAGCTGTGGTTCGTGCTCGACGGATCCGGCCAGCTGGACATGGCGGGTCGGCCGGGTATGCCGCTCAGCAGGGACCGCGGAGTGCTGCTGCCGCCGGGCGCGGCCTACGAGGTGCGCGCTGGCCGGGAGGCCGACCTGCGGCTTGACGTCGTATCGCTTCCGGCCGCGACCCGTCACACCTCGGCCGCCGCAGGACAGGGTCAGGCCGCGCGTCTGCCGCTGAGCCGTGACCTGGCCGACTGCGAGGTCGAGGCGGCGGGTAACCGGCAGTTCCGCGTCCTGTTCGGCCCGGGCCGTGACTGCGCCGCGGCTACGCAGTTCGTGGGCGAGATCCCGCCGGGGCGGGCACCCGACCACAGCCACCCGTACGACGAGGTGGTGCTGATCCTGCAGGGCCGGGGGCTCGCGCACGTCGGCGGCGCCGAGCATCCGGTGGCCGCGGGGACCTGCGCGCATCTGCCGCCCGGGCTGGTGCACTGCCTGGAGAACACCGGGCGCGGGACGATGCGCGTGCTCGGGGTATTCCACCCCGCCGACAGCCCGGCCGCCAAGCTGGAGGACGGCCATCCAGACTAGGGCAACGGCTCCTTGGTCCGATGCGGGGTCCGTGACGGTCTCGGCGAGGGGGTGGGCGTCGGCGTGTCCGTCGGCGTGGGCGTGACGGTCGGCGAGGGCGTCGGACTCGGCGTCGGGCTCGGCGAGAGCTTGTGCTTCTTCGGCGGCGGCTTGAAAATCAGCGGCAGCTTGAAGTACGGGTAGGACGGCGGGTAGACAAACGCCCTGGCCCGCAGGCGCAACCGCAGGAACGTCAGCTGCCAGGTCGCGCCGGGAGCGTTGTCGCCGAACATCTGGCCGGGCGCGCTGAGCAGCCCGTCCACCTCCCGGTAGTTGGCCCTGGAGTAGATCATGGCCCCGCTGCCGGTGGGGGAGGCCGGATTGAAGACCGACACGTAACCGGCCAGGCGCGGCGTATAGCCGGCGAAGGCCGCGTAGTAGCCGCCGTTCGCCGTGCCGGTCTTGGCCGCCGCCGGGATCCCGATCCCCCGGTTGGACGCGGTGCCGCCGCCGCCGAGCACGCCCTGCAGCACGTAGTTGGCCGCGTCCGCGACGCTCGCGGCCATCACCCGGTGGCAGTGGGCCCGCTCGACCGGCAGCGCCTTGCCGCCGGCGCCGGAGATCGCCCGGATCGCGATCGGCCTGCAGTAGACGCCGCGCGCGGCCAGCGTCGCGTATGCCGCGGCCATGTTCATCGGGGAGACGTAGACCGACCCGAGCGTGAACGACGGATAGTTGTCGGCGGACAGGTCGCCGTGGCGCACGTGCCGGTCGCGGCGCAGCAGCGACGAGCCGTCGGCGCGGGTCATCCCCATGCTGGCGGCCGTCCTGACCACGTCGCACAGCCCGACACGCTGCTCGAGCGTGGCGTAGAACGCGTTGATCGAGGCGGTGGTCCCTTGGTAGATCGTGTAGGTCTTCGCGCCCTGCGGTCCCTCGGCGTTGATCACCTTAAAGGGCGGGACATAGCCGCCGTGGCAGTTGTAGTAAGGGCCGACCGTCGTCGGGGAGGTGACCTTGAGGTGATAGCCGAAAGGCAGGCCCTGCTTGAGCGCGGTCACCAGGGTGAAGATCTTCGACGACGAGCCGGTCTGGACGCCGGCGCTCGCTCCGTAGCGCGTGTTCACCGCGTAGTCGACCGTGGTGTGGCCGAGCCCGTTGCCGAACCGCCGGTCGATCGCGATGGCCCTGATGTAGCCCTTGCCCGGCTGGATCAGTACCTCGGTGTCGGCGTTGTGGCCGGGGTTGTAGTAGCCAGACTCTGCCGGCACGACGAAGTTGACCGCGTGCTCGGCGGCCGCCTGGTCCTGGGTGCCCATGGTCGTGTAGATCTTCATGCCGCCGGTGTCGTTGAGCGCTGCCCAGGCCTTGGCGTAGAACGGGTCGCGCCGCATGACGGCCAGCACGTAGTCGCAGAAGAACGCCGCCTTCCTGGCGGCCGGGCTGATGCAGCCCGTCTGCAGCGGGACGGGCGACACGTGCAGCCGGAGCGGCCGCTGGGCGGCCCGCGCTGCCGCCGCCTTGGTGATGTAGCCAAGCTGTGCCATCCGGGTCAGCACGAGGTTGCGCCGGGTCAGCGAGGCGACCGGGTGCTGCAGCGGGTCGTAGGCCACCGGGTTCCTGACCAGGCCGGCCAGCATCGCGGCCTGGGCCAGGCCGAGCTTGCTCGCCGAGGTGGAGAAGTAGAGCCGGGCTGCGACCTGGATTCCGTAGGCGTGGTTCTCGAAGTAGGCGGCGTTGAGGTATGCGGCGAGCAGCTGCTGCCTGCTCATCTCGTGCATGATGTCGGCGGCGATCCGCAGTTCGCGCACCTTCCTGGCCACGGTCTCGGCCGAGCACGCCGCGACCTGCGCCGGGCTGGTCGCCGACAGCACGCACGCGTTCTTGACATACTGCTGGGCGATGTCCGAGCCGCCCTGCGTGCCGGCGCCGGAGATCGTCGTGCCCAGCGCCCGGATCGTGCCGCGGAAGTCGAGGGCGCCGTGCTGGTAGTACCTGGAGTCCTCGATCGCGACAATGGCGTCGCGCATCACCGGCGCGATCTGCTGATACGTCACCGGCACCCGGTAGATGCCGCGCGGGTAGTAGTAGGCGATCAGGTGACCGTGCCCGTCAAGCAGCTCGGAGCGAGCAGGCAGCCGTCCGAACCCGGCAACGGCTATATGGCTGAAGGTCCTGGCCGCGTTCCTGGCCGCGATTCCGGCCGGTGCGAGCATGGGGAGCGCCGCGGCCGCCGAGAGCAGGCCCGCGCCCATGCCGATGGCCGCGAGCAAGGCGAGCGTTCTGAATTTGCCGTGCTGGCCCTTCATGCGCACGAAATCAGGGTATGCGTCGCGCCAAGATTTAGATATGCCGCAAAAACAGCAAAACAATACCGATAACGAGCTCGCCGTGGCTGATGCGCGGCCCTTGGCCGGCCCCAAGGCCAGTGCTCAGCCGCCAGTATTGGACGGCCAGTGCCCGGTGGCGAGGTTGGCGCGGCGCCCTCAGCCGAGAGCCTTGGCGATGATCGCCCGCGCGTCCTCCTGGATCGCGGCGAGGTGGCCGGGGCCGTGGAACGACTCCGCGTACAGCTTGTAGACGTCCTCGGTGCCCGAGGGCCGCGCGGCGAACCAGCCGGAGGCGGTCATGACCTTGAGCCCGCCGATCTGGGCGCCATTGCCAGGCGCGGTGGTCAGCGTCGCGGTGATCGGCTCGCCGGCCAACTCCGCGGCGGTAACCTGCGCCGGGGAGAGCGCCGCCAGCGCCGCCTTCTGCTCCTTGGTGGCCGCCGTGTCGATGCGCGCATAGGCGGGCGCTCCGTAGCGGGCGGTGAGATCGGTGTACAACTCGGTCGGCGAGCGGTCGGTTACGGCCACGATCTCGGATGCGAGCAGGGCCAGGATGATCCCGTCCTTGTCCGTCGTCCACGGCGTCCCGTCGCGCTGCAGGAACGAGGCGCCGGCGCTCTCCTCGCCGCCGAATCCGACCGTGCCGTCCAGCAGTCCGGGCACGAACCACTTGAACCCCACCGGCACCTCCAGCAGATGCCGGTGCAGGCCGTCGGCCACCCGGTCGATCATCGACGAACTCACCAGGGTCTTGCCGACCGCCGCGGCGGCCGGCCAGCCATCGCGGTGCCGGTACAGGTAGTCGATGGCGACGGCGAGGTAGTGGTTGGGGTTCATCAGCCCGCCGTCGGGGGTCACGATGCCGTGCCGGTCGGCGTCGGTGTCGTTCCCGGTCGCGATCGTGAACTCGTGCTGCCGGGCGATCAGGCTCGCCATCGCGGACGGCGAGGAGCAGTCCATCCTGATCTTGCCGTCCCAGTCCAACGTCATGAACCGGAACGTCGGGTCCACTTCCGGGTTCAGGACGGCCAGGTCCAGGCCGTAGCGCTCACCGATCTCGCCCCAGTAGCGGACGCTCGCGCCCCCGAGCGGGTCGGCGCCGATCCGGACCCCGGCGGCCCTGACCGGCTCCAGGTCGACGACCTGGCGAAGAGCCGACACGTAGGCGCCGAGGAAGTCGAACGTCCCGGTCGTATCCGCGCCCCTCGCCCGTGCGAACGGGATCCGGCGCACACCGGCCAGGCCCTCAGCGAGCAGCGAGTTCGCTCGGTCGCCGATCTTGCTGGTGATGTCGGTCCCGGCCGGGCCGCCGTCGGGCGGGTTGTACTTGTAACCGCCGTCTGACGGCGGGTTGTGCGACGGCGTGACCACGATCCCGTCGGCGCGCGACCGCTGCCCCGACGAGTTGTGCGCGAGGATCGCCCTGGACACCGCGGGCGTCGGAGTGTAGCCGCCGCGCGCGTCGAGCAGCACGCGCACGCCGTTGGCCGCCAGCACCTCCAGCGCGCTAACCTGAGCGGGCTCGGAGAGCGCGTGCGTGTCGGCGCCCAGGTAGAGCGGCCCGTCGATGCCCTCGCTGACCCGGTACTCGCAGATGGCCTGGGTGGCGGCCAGGATGTGGTCTTCGTTGAACGTCACGGTCAGCGCGGACCCGCGGTGGCCGGACGTGCCGAACGACACCCGCTGGGCGGCATCGCCTGGGTCGGGGTGCAGCGCATAGTAGGCGGTGACGAGCTTGGGGACGTCCACCAGGTCCCCGGGAGCAGCCGGCTGCCCGGCACGCGGACTGACCATGTCCTCATCCTGGCACGCGGGCCGCACCGGCGGCCTGCGGGGCCAGGGTGGTCCGGCCGCCCCGCGCGGCATGACCGGTAACACCGGGCGGTCCTGCTCCGTCATACCGATGAGAGATCATGGTCAACATGCAAGGGAGGCAACCGTGGCAGTGCAGGTAACCGCCATCATGCTGGGCGTCGAGGACCTGGGCAGGTCGCGGATGTTCTACGCGGACGGCCTGGGCTGCGCCATCGACAAGGACTATCCCAGCTTCGTGTCGTTCAGCCTGGGCGGCGGATCGTCGTCGCTCGCACTCTACGAGCGCGAGGCCGCCGCCAGGGACGCCGGGGTCTCCGCCGATGGGTCAGGATTCCGCGGCGTCTCATTCCACTTCATCGTCGACTCGGTCAGGGAAGTGGATGACGTGCTGACCAGTGCGGCGGCGGCCGGCGGCGAGATCGTGAAGGCAGCCGCCGCGTCGCAGTGGGGCGGCTACTTCGGGTATTTCAGCGATCCTGATGGCTACCTGTGGAAGGTGGCGACCCCGGCGTAAACGCCAGTCGGCTCAGCCCGGCCGGCGGTGCTGAGCCGCCGGTCACGGGGCAGGCTTGACGCATGTCGTCAGCGCCCGGCGGCGGTAGGCGGCGGAAGCCGCCTCCGTCCCTGATGCCGCCTCCGTCCCCTGATAAAGATGACCAGCCCGGTGGTGCGGCGGCTTGCCGGACGACGGTGGTTCCCAGCCTGGGCTCAGCTCACGCACCGCGGCAGGCGAAGCGGCAAGGAGTTCGTGATACCGGTCGCGGTGCTGGTCACCCCCATGACCTTCGTAATCGGGCTGCCCTGGGGCCCGCCGACCAGCTGGGTGCAGAACGTGCTGGCCGCGCGGGGATGCACGATCCGCTGGAAGGGCGTCGAGTACCGGGCGACCGAGAGGTCGGCCACTTCCCCCGGGCTGGAGTCAATTTGGTGACCGATTCGCGACCTATGTGGTGAACTAAATCCGGGTATGTGCGGGTCGGCCAAGCCCGCGGGGCGGGGATAGCGGGTCCCGATTCGGGTAGTGGCGGCAATGCCATGGCACGGCTGTCCGGACTGCGGCAAGCAGCCCGCGAGCCAGCGCCGCCCGGCAGGCGGCAGCCGGTGGTCGGCCGGTTGGCCAGGATGGACGTCCGTCGTCGGTGGGAATGCGATACCCGATCCTGCTCGGCTGGCTCACCGCCGTCGCGCTGGCAGTGCTCAGCCTTCCCTCGCTGTCGGCCTCGGGAGGCGTCGGCGACCTGTTGCCCACCGGGTCAAGGGCGCTCCGCGCCGAGGCCGACGCCACGACGCTGTTCCGGGTGCCGCTGATCCTGTACTTCCGTCCGCGGGCGTCGATGGCCGCGCAAGCGGATGGCGGGGAGGCGTACGCCCGGCGGTACGCCAGCGCCCCGCAGGACCGGTTTGCCGGCGTGACAGGCCCGATCCGGCCCGGTACGAGCAGGGCGAGATCATCCGGCGCTACCTGCCCTGGGTGGAAGCCGCCGCGGTGCTGGCGATCTTCGTGATCGTGCGCTGGCATTTCCGTTCGTCCGGGGCGCCGCTGGCGACGCTGCTATGCGCCGACGCGAGCTACCTTCTCGCGGTCCACCTGGTGGCCTGGGCCGCCCATCGGATGGGTGAGAGCGTTCCGCCTGACCTGGAACGGTGCTGGTCGTGCTGCTGCTCGGCGTGACCACCGACTACTGCGTCGCGAGCTGGCAGTCGCCATGGCGCTCGGGGTGATCATCGATGCCTTCGTGGTGCGGTCGCTGCTGGTTCCGGCGCTGGCGGTGCTGTTCGCCGCGGGCAGACGGCCTGGCGGCTACCCGACCCCTTGCCGCTCTGTTCGGAATACCACGGCCGCGGGCGCGCGATCCCAGAGCGGGCCGTCCATACCGCGAACTTCGGCGCGACGGCCGAGGCGGCCATGGCGGCCACGCGGGCGCGTCGTCGGCCTGGCCTGCGGGGCAACACGGCCGCCCGGACGCTGGACTTGCCCTCCGCGGCGCTAATACCGTTAACGTGCAGGAATTTGCGCCTAGCTAAGGGGTTGACCCCAAGTGACCGAATCCAGTCATGCGACGGCCGCCGTCATCCAGGCCGAGGTACGTGAGGGTATCTACGGGGCAAAGGTAGCCGCGGTCGAGCCGGGCGGAGCGGAGTTCATCCCGCTTGGCGACCGGCATGGCCAGCCGTACCAGCAGTTCTGGACCTGGGTGTCGCCGAACATGGAGTTCGCGACCATCTTCGTGGGCATCATCGGCGTCTGGTACTTCGGTCAGACGTTCTGGACGGCGACCCTGGCGGTCGTGCTCGGCACCGCGCTCGGCTCACTGTCGATGGGCGCTCTCGCCGCCCGCGGGCCGCTGTTCGGCGTGCCTCAGATGGTGCTGTCCAGGATCGGGTTCGGATTCCTCGGCAATGTCCTGCCTGCGGGCATCAACGCGGTCGTGGCCGGCATTGGCTGGTTCGCGGTCAACAGCGTCAGCGGCGCCTTCGCCCTGAACGCGCTGCTCGGCTGGAACACCAAGGCGTGCCTGGTCATCATCGTGGTCCTGCAGGTCGTCGTCGCCTTCTTCGGGCACAACCTGGTGCACGTGTTCGAGCGCGCGGCGTTCCCGTTCCTGGTGGTTGTGTTCGCCATCGCGTCCGTCGTGATCGTCTCCAAGGCGAACCCGGGCGCGTCCGCGAACGTCGGATTCCCCGGCGGGTTCGGCGGCTGGCTGGTCACCTTCGGGGCGGCCTTCGGCTACGCGGCGGGCTGGAACCCGTTCGCCAGCGACTACACCCGCTACCTGCCGCCGGACACCAACCGGCGGGCCACGGGCATGTGGGCAGGACTTGGCGTGTTGGCCTCGTGCATCCTCCTCGAGGTCGTCGGCGCGGCCGCGGCCACGATCACGAGCAGCAAGGCGTTCGCCGACAACCCGACAGCAGGCTTCACCAGCCACCTGGCGACCCCGCTCGCCGACGTCACGCTGCTCGCGATCGCGCTCGGAGCGATCTGCGCCAACGCGCTCAACGTGTACTCGGGCTCGATGTCGTTCCTCGCGCTGGGGATCAGGCTCCCGCTGTCCCTGCGGCGTGCCATCGTGGCGCTCGTGTTCGGGGTCGCGGGCTTCCTGGTCGCGCTGTCCGGACTGCACGACGCCGGCGTCAAGTACACCGACTTCCTGCTGGTGATCTCGTACTGGATCGGGCCGTGGCTCGGCGTGTTCTTCGCCGACCAGTTCCTGCGCCGCGGCAAGCGGGTCGGCGGGCTCCTCTTCGACCGCAAGCACAACCCGTGGGCCGGTTTCGCGGCGATGGCCATCGCCACGGCGGTCTCGATCTACTTGTTCGCTAACCAGGTCAAGTACGTCGGCGTGGTGCCCAAGCACTGGGCGAGCTTTGGCGACCTCGCCTTCGAGGCCGGCTTCATCCTGGCCGCGCTGCTGTACGCGCTGTTCTTCAAGCTGCAGGGCGAGGCCAGCGTCGAGGAGACGCTGCACATCCCCGGGGAGGTCACGTCCGCAGGAACGTGACCTGCTCCTCGGTGCCGTCCCAGACCACCGTGTGCCGGGCGGGCGTGGACCGCGCGACCACCTTGCCCGCCCGCATTACCAGCGTGCGCGGCGCCACCAGGCGGAGCGCGTCCGCCTCGCTCGGCGCGCCGAAGACCACCAGGTCGGCCGGCCCGCCGGGGCGCAGGCCGTAGTCGGGCACGCCGAGCGCGGCGGCGGGGCTGACCGTGATCATCTCGATCAGCCGCCGCAGCTCGGCGTCGCCCGACATCTGCCCGAGGTGCACGAGCACGAACGCGGCCTGGAGCGGGTCGCCGTACCCGAGCGGATACCACGGGTCCATCACCGAGTCGTGGCCGATGCAGACGTTGACCCCGGCTTCGAGCAGCTGCTTCACCCTGGTGTGGCCCCGCCTGATCGGCCCGGTGTCGAACCGGCCCTGAAGGACGGAGTTGTCCAGCGGGTTCGTCACCATGTGCAGCCCGGCCCTGGCGATGTTGGCGATCAGCCGGTGGGCGTAGGCGTTGTTGTAGGAGTGCATCGCCGTGGTGTGACTGGCCGTGACCCGCCCCGACATCCCCCGCCTGATCGTCTCGGCGGCCATGACCTCGACGAAGCGTGACTGGTCGTCGTCGGTCTCGTCGCAGTGGATGTCGACGCGCAGGCCGTGCTCGTCGGCCAGCGCCATCGCGAACCTGACCGACTCCACGCCGTCCTCGCGGGTCAGCTCGTAGTGCGGGATGCCGCCGACGACGTCGGCTCCGATCTCGACGGCCTTGCGCATCAGGTCACGCCCGCCGTCGAAGCCGAGGATGCCCTGCTGCGGGAACGCGACGAGTTGCAGGTCGATCAGGCCGGCGACCTCCGCGCGCAGGTCGACCAGTGCGCGCAGCGCGCGCAGCTGCGGATCGCACACGTCGACGTGGCTGCGGACGTGCTGAACCCCGCAGGCAAGCTGCCAGCGCAGGATCTGGCGGACCCTCGACTGGACGTCCTCGTAGCTCAGGTCGGCGGCCCGCTCGGCCCACACGGCGATGCCCTCGAACAGCGAGCCTGAGACGTTCGGCCGCGGCTGGCCGACGGTCAGCACCGCGTCCAGGTGAATGTGGGGTTCGACCAGCGGGGGCGTGGTCAGGCTGCCGCCCAGGTCGATGGTCTCGGCGGCGGTCGTGCCGGCGTCGACGGCGACCATCCTGCCGCGATCGACGCCGAGGTCGGTGAGCGGGTCGTGTCCTGCCACGCGGGCATTGCGCAGGAGCAGATCGATCATCTGGCTATCCGCTCACTTATCCGGGCTGACCCAGATGTCTCGCTCGTGCATCAGGTCGATCTGCCTGGCGATCACCTCGCGCCGGTAGTCGTCGTGCGTGTAGGGCGCCCTGTCCAGGTACAGGTTCTTCGGGTAGATCGGCCGCTCGTAGATGAGCTGGTACTGCTCGGTGGTCAGGTCCTTGATCCAGTTGTCCCACTGGGCGTTGGCGCGGAACCTGCGCAGCGCCTCGATGTCGATGGTGCCGGCCACCCAGGATGACCCGCCGCTGTAGTCGTGCCGGCCGACGATCTGGCCGCGGTAGTCGATGACCGCCGACCCGCCGCCGAAGGTGTCGATCGGGACGTCGGATTCGGTGTGCAGGTAGTAGGTGCCGACATTGCAGGCGACCAGGTACAGGTTGTTGTCGAGCGCGCGCGCCCGGTTCTGGACCTCGAAGAGCCCGTTGCCCACGTGCGGGTGCGGGTACGGGCCGCGGTAGAGCACCTCGGCGCCGTTCATGGCCATGCCGCGCGCGTTCTCCGGGTACGAGCCCTCGTTGGCCATCAGGAACCCGAGCCGGCCGATCTGGGTGTCCGCGACCGGGTAGAACGCGTCCAGGGTCCGGCCGTACAGCTCGATCCACTTGTCCCAGACGTTGTGCGGCGTCACCGAGTGCTCCACCGGGAGCAGCGGCACCACCTTGTGGTGGCGCAGGATGACCTCGCCTTCCGGGCTGAGCACGAAGCCGACGTTGAAGAAGCGGCCGGGGAACTCCGGGTGCTTTGCCTTCGCCTGCGCCATCAGGTAGACATTCCACTGCCTCGCCAGCGCGCCGAGGTAGTCGGTCTCCGGGCCTGGGATGTCGATCGCGCACTGGGCAGCGAACTCCTCGTGGTCCAGGTCGAGCACCTCGTCGTTGAACCCCTGCAGCGCGCCCTCGGGAACCGCGATCAGCCGCACCGGCAGGTCCAGGCTGGACAGCCAGGACGCGGCCTTGATCAGGTGCGAGAGGTGCTCGAGGTTCACGGCGATCTCGTCACGGTGCCGGATGCCGCGCATGGTAGGAACCAGGCCGAGGGCCTGATAGGGCTCGATCATCGCTCATCCCTTCGACCAGCTAGGCGCTCCCCGCGTTCCGGCGCTATCCCTTGTTGTACCTGCCGGCCGGGCGCGCTGTCTGTACTTCGCCGCACCGGTTTGGGGCCGATCCGGCTGAGGCAGAAGATCACCATTGGCGCGTGTGCGCACGGTTGCCATCGCGCGGTCAACGCCGCGATACTGAGCGGACCGCGACCCGGCCCTCGGCCACGCGCGTCACGCATCGGAAGACGGGAAGTCAGATGAGCATCCTAGGCACCAGGGTCGTCAGGACCGAGGACCCGCGGCTGCTGACCGCCGGCGGCACGTACGTTGACGACCTGCGCGTTCCCGAGCTGGCGCAGGCGGCCCGTGTCACGTTCGTGCGCAGCCCGATCGCGCACGCGGAGATCGCCGGCATGGATGTCACGGCCGCGAGGCAGGCACCGGGAGTGGTCGCCGTGCTGACCGCGGCGGACATGGACGACCTCCCGCCGCCGCCCGACAGCGGGCTCACCGGCACCGAGGGCCTGCCGCTGCCGCTGGGCGGTCAGTGGTCGGAACCGCTGCTCGCCACCGACCGGGTCCGCTTCGTCGGCGAGCCGGTCGCGATCGTGATCACCGACGACCGCTACGCCGGCGAGGACGCCGCCGAGCTGGTCAGCGTGGACTACAACCAGCTTCCGGCGGTCGTGGGCGTCGACGGAGCGCTGGCCGCCGAGTCGCTGCTGTTCCCGCCGGCCGGGTCGAACGTCGCGGTGAGCACGGGGGCGCCCGCCGACAGCGCGGCCTTCGACGGCTGCGAGGTCGTCGTCGAGGAGACGATCGTGAACCAGCGGCTCGCGCCGGTGCCGCTGGAAGGGCGGGCCACTGCCGCCCGTTGGGCGGACGGCAAGCTGACCGTCTGGGTGAGCACCCAGAACGCGCAGATCGCGCGGTTCATCCTGGCCGGCGCGACGGGCCTTGATCCCGCGAGCATCCGCGTGGTCGCTCCCGACGTGGGCGGCGGTTTCGGCGCCAAGGTCGGCATCGACAGGGACGCGCTCATCGTGGCCTGGGCCGCCAAGCACACCGGCCGCGCGCTGCGGTGGGCGGAGACACGCAGCGAGAACATGCTAGCCATGACGCACGGGCGTGCTCAGCGTCATGGGGTCAAGATCGGCGGCACCAGGGACGGGCGGATCCTGGCCTACCGGCTCGAGATCGTGCAGGACACGGGTGCCTACTCGCGGATGGGCGGCTTCCTGCCGTTCCTGACCAGCCTGATGGCGGCAGGTCCTTACGACATCGGCCACGTCGAAACCGCCTATCAGGTCGTGGTCACCAACGCCACGCCGATCTCCGCTTACCGCGGTGCCGGGCGGCCGGAGGCGACGGCCGCGATCGAGCGGGCGGTCGACCTGTTCGCGGCCGAGATCGGCATGGACCCGGCGCAGGTCAGGCGGATCAACCTGGTCCCGGCCGACAAGTTCCCGTTCACCTCGCCGTGCGGCGCCACCTACGACACCGGCGACTACGTCGGGGCGCTCGACAAGGTGCTGGCCGGCGGCGGCTATGCGGAACTGCGAGCCGAGCAGGCCCGCCGCCGCGAGCGCGGCGATGTGCTCCAGCTCGGCATCGGCGTCGCGAGCTACGTGGAGATCACGGCAGCCGACGCCGACGGCGGCGAGACCGCGCGGCTCGTCGTGCACGATGACGGCACCGCCACCGTCTATACCGGCAGCTCCGCGCACGGCCAGGGCCACCACACGGCGTGGGCGATGCTGGTCGAGGCGGAGCTGGGCATCGAGATGGCGAAGGTGACGGTGATCCACGGAGACACCGACCTGATCCCGGCCGGGGTAGGCACCTATGCGTCGCGCTCGCTGCAGCTCGGCGGCGTCGCCGTCCAGAAGGCCGCCGTGGAGGTCAAGGACCAGGCCCGGCGGGTGGCGGCGGAGATGCTCGAGGCGAGCGATGCCGACCTCGAGCTGGACGTCGACCGCGGCGTCTGGCAGGTCCGCGGCGACCCGGCGGCCAGCAGGACCTGGGCGCAGGTGGCGGCGCACGCGGGTGGCGCCGGCCTGGCGGCGGACGTGAACTACACCGACGGCAAGCCGACCTTCCCGTTCGGCACCCACCTCGCGGTCACGGAGGTGGATACCGAGACCGGCAAGGCCAGGCTGATCCGGCACGTGACCGTCGACGACGCCGGCACCGTGCTGAACCCGGTGCTGGCCGAAGGCCAGCGGCACGGCGGCATCGCCCAGGGAGTGGCGCAGGCACTGCTGGAGGAGGTGGTGTACGACACCGACGGCAACCCCATCACCGGGACGCTCGTCGACTACGCGATCATCACCGCGGCGGAGCTGCCCAGTTTCGAGCTGCTGACCAGCGAGACGCCCGCGACGATCAACCCGCTCGGCGCCAAGGGCATCGGCGAGGCCGGGACCATCGGAGCGACGCCCGCCACGCAGAACTCGGTCATCGACGCCGTCAGCCATCTCGGCATCCGCCACATCGACATGCCGCTTACCCCGGCCAGGGTCTGGGCCGCGATCAGCGAAGCGAGGGAGAGCCGGTGAAGGTCACGGTGACGGTGAACGGCAGCGAGGTCGCTGCCGAGGTGGCGGACCGGACGCTGCTCGTGCATTTCCTGCGGGACGTGGCCGGGCTGACCGCGACCAACGTCGGGTGCGACACCAGTTCCTGCGGTGCGTGCACGGTCCTGCTAGACGGCCGCTCGGTGAAGTCGTGCACCGTGCTCGCCGCCCAGGCCGACGGGCGCGCGGTGACGACCGTCGAGGGGCTAAGCGGCGGCGCGGACGAGCTGCACCCGGTGCAGCGCGCGTTCCGCGCCGAGCACGGGCTGCAGTGCGGTTTCTGCACGCCCGGCATGGTCATGGCGAGCGTGTCCCTGCTCGCCGAGAACCCTTCTCCCACCGAGGACGAGGTCAGATCGGCCCTCGAGGGGAACCTGTGCCGGTGCACCGGCTATCACAACATCGTCCGGGCGGTTCTTGCCGCAGCCAGCGAGAGGCGGCCCCGTTGATTCCCGCACCCTTCACCTACCGCCGCGCCTCGTCGGTGGACGAGGCCGTGGACCTGGCGGCCCAGGCCGGCGAGGACGCGAAGTTCCTGGCCGGCGGCCATTCGCTGATGCCGCTGATGAAGCTGCGCCTCGCGGTGCCTGAGACCGTGGTGGACATCGGCAGGATCGGCGAGCTCAGCCAGATCGGCGAGGGCCATGGCCACTTCACGATAGGCGCCCTCGCCACCCACGACCTCCTCGCGCGGTCGGGCGTGCTCGCTGCCGGGCTGCCGCTGCTCGCCCACGCGGCCGGGCAGATCGGCGATCCGCAAGTCAGGCACTGCGGCACGATCGGCGGCTCGCTGGCGCACGCCGATCCCGCTGCCGACCTGCCCGCGGTGATAATGGCGCTCGACGCGACCCTGGTCGCCCGCGGGCCGTCAGGCACCCGCGAGATCGCCGCTGGAGACTTCTTCCTCGGCCTGTTCGAGACCGCCCTGCAGCCCGGCGAGCTGCTGACCGAGATCCGCATCCCGAAACCGAAGTCGGCCGGCTGGTCGTTCCAGAAGTTCACCAAGCGCGCGATCGACTGGGCGATCGTCGGCGTGGCGGTGCAGGGACCGAACGTGGCGCTGGTCAACATGGGCTCTACGCCGATCAGGGCGAGCGGGGTGGAGCAAGCCCTCGCGTCAGGCTCTGGCCCGAGAGAGGCCGCCGCCCGTGCTGCCGAGGGGACGAGCCCGGCCGATGACCTCAACGGCCCGCGCCAGTACCGCGAGCACCTGGCCCGCGTCCTTGTGGCGCGCGCGCTGGAGGAGTCGAGCGCCCGGACCTGACTATCGCAGTGGGTGAAGGTCCCCCGCAGAGCCGGGGGACCTTCATTGCGCGCTGGGCCTACCTAGGCGTCGGCCTAGTGCCTGACCCAGATTCCGGTGTCCTTGCCAAAGTTGAATACAGTCGGGGCATTGACCTGCACCTTGCCGGCCGAGGTGCCGTCTGAGGTCTCGACCACCTGGGCGGACTTGAGCAGTGAGACGTGCGTGCCGTTCAGCTGGGTGACCTTGGTATTAGTCAGCACTGCCAGACGGTAGTCTGCCGCCGGATCGATGAACGCGCTCCCCGGCGTGCCCGCCGGGAAGACGGCGAACTCCGCGCCGACCCTGACCGCTCTGAAAAGCGCGCCAGGATCGCTGAACCGGGCCGCGAAGTCTGCGCCCGACGTGTTGTCCCGCGCGTTGTAGAACAGGAACCCGGTGCTGGCGTTGTAGAAGGCCGACAGCGTGACGCTGTCACCCGCATTCATCACCGGCGAGTTGGCATTCGAGTAGAAGATGCAGCCGCCGGACGTGCAGTTGCCAGGCTGCAGGTCCACCGCAGCCGCGTTCCACTGGCTGCCTGGCACGGCGCTGATGCCCAGCACGAACACGTCATCGGCCGACCGGAGCTGGACGCTCAGTCCGCCGCCGGTGCTGTACGGGATCTTGCTCGAATTGGGGAGCCTGAAAGTCGTCGCCACGAAGCGGTAGTGCACCCGGGGCGCGTGCACTACCGCGCCCGCCTGCTCGGCGCTGAATACGACCGGCCTGGTGACGGCCACGCTGGCCGACGACGCGGCCGCGGTGATGAATGGGGCCATGACGGCTGCTGCCGCCACTATCCCTATGCCTATCCTTCGCATACTGCTACCTCTTCCTTTTGCCTCTTCCCTGAGGCGGGGGATTGGAAAAGACTATGGGCCGCGGACATACGCGGACAGAGTCATCGGTAGGCATTAGGAGGGACTTACGGCCTGAGCCCGATGCCATGACACGAACCGGTTGTCGCCGTTCAGGTATCGGCCAATGCGGTCATCGAGTGTCATTGCGGCCTAGTCAGCTGGCCGGCTCGAAGAACACGCTGAACGAGCTGCCGTTGTTGCTCAGCCCGGACGGCGCGGCCCTGACGGTTCCGGTTGCGGTGCCGTCACTGGTGGCGACCACCTTGTTGTGCGAGTACGAGCCCGCGATGGTGCCGTGGTGACCCTGGTAGGTAGTCAGCCTGACGGTAGTGAAGTGCGCGGGCGTCGGCGGCGACGACGAGGCCGTGAAGCTGCTGCCCGGGTCGAAGCCGCCAAGGGAAAGTGAACTACTCAGACGCGAACGCGCAGGTCACAGGTCAGCAAGTGCCGGTGACGACCAGTGCGGCTAGATCACTCCCGGAAGAGCCGCACCCCTTTTCGGAAGTCGTTGACAAGGACAATCACAGCGAGTCGGGCAGGCCGAATGCTGTGATCGGGTGGGCGGCTTCGAAGGCGGTGATGTGGGCCAGGTGGCCGCCGTCGATGTCGAGTACGGAGATCACGAACGGCCGATAGATGGTCTCGCCTGGACGGCGCAGGTAGCCGGCGGCGGCAGGTTGTCCGTTGGCGGTGGT
>WNGM01000330.1_pt1 | contig 99957 bp, 83 predicted proteins | sample 5400571 | NCBI WGS metagenome assembly WNGM01 (sample SAMN13153378, study PRJNA577476) | soil metagenome | isolation source: 100 cm soil or saprolite under Garry oak tree replicate 2 | place: USA:California | collected 2016-06-15
CAGGCCGAACCGGTGACCGCGTGGCGCATCATCGCCGCGCAGACCATCGACGCCCGGATCGCCGGGCTGATCGACAGCAAGGCAGGGCTCGCCGCCCGGGCGCTGGACGGGTCGGACCAAGAGGTCTCCTCGTCGGCCGACGTGCAGCTCGAGGCGCTGGTCGCATTGCTGACCGATACGCTGCGGGCGTCCGACCGTTGGCGCGCCGCGGAACGGCGACCCTCGTGATGGTGACTGCACCAGCCGACTCGCGAAGGTGCCACGTTCGCGGCCACTCAGCGAGATCGAACTCGTTGCCCTCGATGTCCTGCATCACGAGGCACGACTCGTTGCCGCCATCGGCAGGCAGTAGCCGCACGCGTACCGCGCCGAGCGCGACCAGTCGTGCGCATTCGGCCTCAAGTGCGGCCAGGCGCTCTTCACCCACGAGCCCGGTGCCGACCCGCGCCGAGTTCGACAAGGACGGGCCCCTGATGAGGGTGAGTAGGAGGAGTTCCTGTCAGCGCATTACAACGCCTGGAGGAGCGAATATGCCCCGCACTGGCCGCCTATGGCCGCTCGGTGACCATCCAGGCGATCGGGCTGAGGCTGGTGGTCACCGGCTTGTTCAGGTAGATGGTGAAGTAGCCGCCGGATACGTTGGGCACCGCGGCCACCACATACACCCCGGCGACGTATTTTTGCAGCATCGCGGTCATCATGCTCTTGGCGGTGATGGGCAGGCTGACCTTCACCGAGTTCTTCGGCGCGGCGGAGGTGCCCACGACCGTGGCCACTCCGCTGCGGCTGAACTGCGCCTTGCCGCTGACCTTCAGCGCGGTGGCGTTTTGGCTGTTGGCCCACACCCCGGTGCCGTTGGCGCTGTCTCCCAGGGTGCCGATGCCGTCTGCGGCGCGCCCGGCCAAGCCGTACCCGGTGCTGTCGTTCTGGCCGTACACCCCGCTTCCGGTTGTGTTGTTGGCGTGGCCGTAGACGCCGTTCTGGTTTTCGGCGAACGTGTTCCCATAGACGCCGGTGCCGGTGCTGGTGACGCCCTCAACGCCATAGGTGCCGCCGGTGCCGAACACGCCAGTGTGGACGGCCTGGCCGGCCACGCCATCGCTGTTGGCCCCGGTCTCGTTGACGACAAGCCCGCCGCCGCCGGTGGCTGAGGAGCCGTTGATCCACGTTGCGTCGGTCGCGGTGTTGTTGGCGCAGCCGAGGAGCAGGGGGTTTCCCTGCCCGTTGCCGCAGTTGGCGGCGGCCGCCGGGGGTGCCTCCAATGCCACCAGCGACACGCTGAGCGCGGCGACTGGGAGAACGAGCGCAAGAATTGTCCGCACCTTCATGATGACCCTCCTGATCGCCCGGTTCGTGGGGCGGTCGCCCTTGCCGGGCTGCTGCTTTGTGGTCGGTTGCGGTTCGATCAGGAGCGGGCCGGGTACCGCGCCTGGAGGCGCCGTTGGCGCGCCTGATGCCGTTGCCGTGGTTCTTATTTGAGCTTGATGGTCAGGATCTTGAAGTTCTTTGTGAACGAGACACCAACCGTGCCCGCGGCGCCATCAAACCGGCCGGTTCCGCCGGTGACCGCAAGCACGGCTGGCTGGGGTTGCTTGGACTGGAAGGCGATAACGCCTTGGACGGTCAGGCTGCCGCCACGCCACACGGCGGTCACGACGCAGTTCGCCAGCGTCTGGTCCGCGTGTGGCTCGGGGATCCTGGTCAGCGTGCAGACGCCGGCGTCGTGGCCGACGATCGGGTAGCCGCTGCCGACCTTGTGGGCGGTGGTGAGCTGATCGTTGATGATCAGCTCATCGCCCTGGGCGAAAACCTTGGGGCTGGTGCCGGGGACAGGGATGAATCCGGGGTCGGTGGTGGCGTTGTTGATGTCGAAGGCGTAATAGGTGAGCGTCTTGGCGGTGCCGGGCGTTCCGGCCGGCGCGGCGGCTGCGCCGGATGTCGCGCACGCCGCTAGCGCCGAGGCGGCGGTGATGACCGCAGCCCATCGCGCCGCGGTGCCGGCCGGGCCCGTCACCCGGGCCTGTTTGATCGTCTGCGCTTGCATGCTGGCCTCCTTGCGGGTCGTTTCCCCGACCGTAGGAAGGCGGGAGGCGGGGCACATCGGGGCAGGCCCGGGGATCCAGGTCAGGGCTAGCCCTGATGTGATCGGCGTGCTTGAATGCCAGCATTGGTGCGGTGGTGCGCGTGCTCATCGTTGACGATCACCCGGGATTCCGTGCCCAGGCCCGGGCGCTGCTCGTGGCCGCAGGTTACGAGGTGGTGGGCGAGGCCGCAGATGGGGAGTCTGGGGTGCGCGTGGCCAGGGACCTCTCACCCGACGTGGTACTGCTGGACATCCACCTCCCCGACATCACCGGCTTTGAGGTGGTGCAGCGGGTTGGCGGCGGGCCCGGCCGGCCGGCGATCGTCTTGATCTCCAGCCGCGACGCCTCCGACTACGGGCGCCGGATCGAACGCAGCGGGGCGCGGGGCTTCATCGCCAAAGCCGAGCTCTCGGCCCGCACGCTAGCGGCCGTGATCGAAGGAACCGGGCCATGACCAAGCGCCGGTGGGGGCTGTTTGCGCTCGGTATCACCCTGCTGGGCTGGGTTATCGGCGGCGAGTGGGTGAGCATCCATGCCCTGGTGCCGGAGAACCATTTCATCGACGCCCTGCCGGGCCTCTCCTTCCTAGTGGCCGGGATCGTGGCGCTGGACCGGCGGCCGGGCAACTGCATCGGCTGGCTCATGATCGCCTACGTGGTGGTCTCCTACCTTGGTAACTGGGGGAACCTCCAGGTGCCGGTGGTTCCCGCGATCGGTGGTTCCATCGGCCAGCAGCTAGGCGGGGCGATCCTCGCGCACATGGGGCTTTCCTACCCCACGGGCCGGCTGCGGACGCGGTTCGAGCGGGCCGTGATCGGCATCATCTACGGGGTCAGTAGTGTCGCCAGCCTGGTGATCTTGCTGGCGTTCGACCCCCGCGCCGACGGCTGCGCCCGGTGCGCGTGGGAACTCGCGCCGTTCCCCAGCAGAACGGCCGTCCTGACGGCCAACCTGGTCGCGCAGCGGCTGGGCTTCATCTTGGTGCTGCTTTTCCTTGCCGCGGTGTGGCTGCGATGGCGGCGGGCGACGCCGGCTGAGCGCCGCGAGCTGGCCCCGCTGTGGGTCGCTGTGTGCGTGGTCTGCGTGGTGGACCTGATGGGTGCGTTCGCCTCGCCCTTTCCGGTCGTTCAGCCGTTCGCGTATCTGGTGTGGGAGCTGCAAAGCCTGCTGTATGTCAGCCTGCCCATCATTTTCCTGTGGGGGCTGCTGTCGGCCCGGCTTGCCCGCAGCGCGGTCGGCGACCTGGTGATACAGCTGGACAGGCCCCTCCCGCCCGGGGAGCTGCGGGCCTGCCTCGCCCGCGCCCTGGTTGACCCGCCGCTGGAGGTGCTGTACGCCCGGGACGGACTGGATGGATGGGTGGACGCCGGCGGGCAGCCGCGATCTTTGCCAGAGCCGGCCAGCGGGCCGCGCACGAAAACGGTCACGGTGGTGGAACGCGGCGGGCAGGCGCTCGCGGCGCTCATCCACGACCCGGCGCTCGACCAGGTACTGGTCCAGGCTGCTGCGGCGGCGGCCGGGATGGCGATCGCGAACGAGCGGCTGCAGGCGGAGGTGAGGGCTCAGCTGGAGGAGGTACGGGCCTCCCGTCAGCGCATCGTGGAAGCCGGTGACGCGGAGCGGCGGCGGGTCGAGCGCAACATCCACGACGGGGCTCAGCAGCGGATGGCCACGCTGGCCTTGTCGCTGGCGATGCTCCGTGACCGCGCGGCCAGCGACCCGGCTATGGCGGCCTCACTCGACCAGGCCGCCGCCGAGCTACGGCAAGCGATCGCCGAGCTGCGCGAGCTGGCGCGCGGCATCCACCCGGCCATCCTCACCGAAGAGGGACTGCCCGCCGCCGTGGAGGCGCTCGCCGACCGGTCAGCCCTGCCAGTCCGGGTGCTCGCCGACTTCGATGAGCGGCTGCCCTGGCCGATCGAGGCCACCGCCTACTTCGTGGTGGCCGAATCGCTCGCGAACGTCACCAAATACGCCCGCGCGTCCGGGGCCCGGGTTGAGCTGTCACGGTGCAATGGGACGCTGCGGGTGGCGGTGACCGACAACGGCGTCGGCGGCGCCGACGCCACCCGTGGCTCCGGTCTACGGGGGCTCGAAGACCGGGTCTGTGCCGTGCGCGGCAGCTTCCGGGTGGATAACCCGCCAGACGGCGGGACCCGCGTCCTGGCCGAGATCCCTTGCGATGCCTGAGCCGCCGCCACCCGGCCGCCAAGACGTGAAGGAGACCGCCTCGCCGGAACTTGGCGGCATGGCGGCGAGAGCCGATCCCACAGCCGCAGCGGGCATTCGGGTGGTGCTGGCCGACGACTCGGTGCTGTTCCGCGAGGGGCTGGCCCGGGTCCTAGCCGACCACGGCTTCGTAGTGGCCGGGCAGGCCGGCGATGCGGACGGGCTGCACGCGGCGGTGCAGCGGGAAACGCCAGATGTCGTGGTGACCGACATCCGGATGCCGCCAACGAACACCAACGAGGGACTGCTAGCCGCGCAGCGAATCCGAGCCGAGCATCCCGGTGTCGGCGTGCTGGTCCTGTCCCACTACGTCGAGACCCGGCAGGCGATCAAGCTGCTCCAGAACACGCCACAGCGGGTCGGCTACCTGCTCAAAGACCGCGTCTCCGACATCACCGAATTCACGGACACGGTACGGCGCATCGCCCGCGGCGGATCAGTGATCGACCCCGAGGTGGTAGCCCACCTGCTGCGCCGCCGCGCAGACGGCCCGCTCGCCGGCCTGACCAGCCGCGAGCAAGACATCCTTGCCCTCATGGCACAAGGCCGCTCAAACCGGGCCATCGGCGAGCGGCTATTCCTCTCGCCCAAAACGGTCGAGACCCACGTCGGAGCCATCTTCACCAAGCTAGGCCTGCTACCGGCCGCCGACGACCACCGGCGTGTCCTGGCAGTCATCACCTACCTCAAGAACGCCTGACCGGCTGTTACCGGGCTCTGAGCCCGGCCCGGAAGACGGCCTGCACGTTGGTGATCGAGCCGATGTCGGCGACCGGGTCACCCCGGACCACGAGCACGTCGGCGTCAGCACCGGCGGTTATCCGGCCCTTCGATTCCCCCAGCCCCATGGCGCTGGCAGCAATGGTGGTGGCTGCCCGGAGGGCTTGCTGTGGTGTCATTCCGATCTGTTCGACCAGCGCCCGCAGCGCGTGGGGCATGACGTCGTGCGGCTTACCCGGCGACGCGCCGGCGTCGGTCCCAGGGACCATCGTGGCGCCGGCCCGGAACATCTGGCCGTGGTTGGCGAGGATGGCAGCCAGGCGCTGGGCGATCGCCGGTGGCGGCGCGGGCGCGGCTGGGATATTGCCCGCGGTGACGCTGACCACCACGCCGCTGGCCGCGATCCGGTCCAGCAGGGCCGGGTCGGCGTCCACCCCGTCGGCGGTGAAGAACGTGACGTGCTCCAGCGTGTCGAAGCCCGCTTCGACGGCATCGGCGACGGCCTGGGCCCCGTGGGCGTGCGCGGCAGCGGGCAGGCCCGTGCGGTGGGCCTCATCGACCACGATCCGAAGGGCGGCCAGGTCGTACTAGGACTCGTGTGGCTGGCTGTCAGACATGTATTCATGCCAGCCCCTCCCGATCGCCGCCTCAGTGAAGACGTTCACCACAGGCCTGTCGGCTAATCCCAGCCAGGAGCGCGAGGAAATCGCGCGAGACCGAGCATGACATCAGCCGGCCAGGACCGCCAGCTACCCAGCGGCACCCGCCGACACGGCGGCGGGCGGGGAGCGAACCTCCAATTGCGCACAATTCCCGCCGCGGGCACCAAGGCCAGCTGCCAGACAGTTGAGGTTGAATTCAACAGAATCAAACACCGACCGGCCGCCGTCCGCTGAGCATGAGGATAGGTATGGAACGGCCACCTCGTCAGGTACCTGACACCAGTACCTTGTGCTGGCAGCCGGATCGTCCTAGTGTGTTTGGAATTGAATAACTGTGTTTGATGTCGTTACGGGGGCAGTTCCGGACCCGGAGGCGCCATGCGCACGAACCAGGGCGACAGCCGACCGCGCACCGGGAGGCGCCGGGTGCCCGTTGCGCTGCTCGCCGCGACGGCGCTCGTCATCACGCTTGCAGGGACGATTCAGCCCGCAGCCGCACACTCAGCCGCCCCGGGCTCGCCTGCGCAGGCCGCCGGCACCCCGCACACCGTCAGCTTCGACGGCTACTCGTTCCTGATCGACGGCCAGCGGACCTACATCTGGTCCGGAGAGTTCCACTACTTCCGGCTGCCGAGCCCGGATCTGTGGCTCGACATCTTCCAGAAGATGAAGGCGGCTGGGTTCAACGCGGCATCGATCTATTTCGACTGGGGCTACCACTCGCCGGCACCGGGCGTCTACGACTTCACCGGCGTGCGCAACGTTGACAAGCTGCTCGACATGGCGCAGAAGGCCGGCATCTACGTGATCGCCCGCCCGGCGCCCTACATCAACGCCGAGGTCGACGGCGGTGGTCTGCCCGGCTGGATGTCGGCCAAGCCGGGTGCGAACCGCAGCAACGACCCGCAGTTCCTCAAGTACTCGGACGAGTGGATGACCCAGATCGACCGCATCCTCGCCCGGCATCAGCTAACCAACGGCACCGGGCCGGTGATCGCCTACCAGGTCGAGAACGAGTACTACAACGGCTCGGCCGCGGGCCGCGCATACATGCAGCACCTCGAGGACAAGGCGCGCGCGGACGGCATCACCGTGCCGCTGACCGGCAACAACAACGGCACTTTCAACTCCGGCGTCGGCATGCTCGATATCGACGGCCCGGACTCGTACCCGCAGGGCTTCAACTGCTCCAACCCAACAAGGTGGAACGGTGTCCCGGACATCAGCTACGACCACCCCGCGGGACGGCCGCTGTACACGCCGGAGTTTCAGGGTGGCGCGTTCGACCCGTGGGGCGGGCCCGGTTACGACAAGTGCGCGCAGCTGATTAACGACCAGTTCGCCGACGTGTTCTACAAGCAGAACATCGCCGTCGGAGCGACCGCGCAGAGCTTCTACATGACCTACGGCGGCACGAACTGGGGCTGGCTCGGCATTCCGGAGAACTACACCTCCTATGACTACGGCGCGGCGATCCGTGAGACCCGCCAGCTCGACCCGAAGTACTACGAGGACAAGCTCATCGGCTACTTCACCCACGCAGTCGCGCCGCTCACCAAAACCGACCGGATCAACGTGACGCCGCCCGACAACCCGGCGATCGTCGACACCGCGCGGATGAACCCGGACACCAAGACGCAGTTCCACGTCTTGCGGCACACCAACTCCACGTCCACGTCGGTGGACACCACACACATCTCTATTGACTTCAACGCGCAGCCGGCCGGGAACGTCACCTACACCTACGACGACACCGATCCAGCGCTGCAGTACTCGGGCAACTGGTCGCACGTGGCCAACCAGAGCTACACCGGCGGCGACTACAAGAACACCGAGTCGTTCTCCAACCAGGCCGGCGACTCGCTCACCGTCCCGTTCAACGGAACCGCGATCCGCTGGATCGGCTCGCAGACCAGCAACCACGGCCTCGCCGATGTCTACATCGACGGCACGAAGCAGGCCACCGTCGACGCGTCCGGAAGCGCGAACCAGGCCGTGCTGTTCGCCAAGAGCGGGCTCACCGACGGGCCGCACACCCTCAAGATCGTCGTCGACGGGACGCACAGCTCGGGCTCGACGGACAACTACGTGTCGATCGACGCCATCGACGTGCCGACCGGATCCGCCGCGGCGAACCCGACCTACCCGGTGGTGCCGCAGCAGCCGGGCACCGCGATCACCCTGAACGGGCGCGACTCGCACATCATCGTCGCCAACTACAAGCTCGGCGACTCGCAACTGCAGTACTCGACGTCGGAGATCATGACGAACGCGACGATCGGGGACCACGACGTCGCGGTGCTCTACGGCGACCAGGGCAGCGACGGCGAAACGGTGCTGCGCTACGCGTCACGGCCGGCCGTGCAGGCGATCGGCGGCGCGGTGACCACGACATGGGACCCCGCCACCGGAGACCTCCGGCTGAACTACACCCACGACGGCCTGACCCGGGTCACGATCTCCGGCGGCGGCTCACGCCCGCTGCTGCTCCTGCTCGCCGACAAGGCGACCGCCGAGACATTCTGGCGGCAGGACACCGCAGCCGGCCCGGTGCTGGTGCGCGGAACCCACCTGCTGCGCACCGCGGCGAGCAGCGACGACGGCAGCACCGTCGCACTCACCGGCGACAACGGCACCGACCCGGACATCGAGGTCTTCACCTCGGCCTCGGCCATCACCTGGAACGGCAAGGCGGTGCACACGCAACCCACCAGCACCGGCAGCCTCACCGGTGCGATACCGGTGGCCGCTCCGATCTCGCTTCCCGACTTGACGAACTGGAGGCACCAGCAGGAGTCGCCGGAGGCGCAGCCGGGCTTCGACGACTCCAGCTGGCAGGTAGCCGACAAGATGACCACCAACAGCGTCAGCGGGGTGAACACCCCGCCGGTGCTCTACGCAGACGACTACGGCTTCCACACCGGCAACACCTGGTACCGCGGGAGGTTCCGCGCCAGCGGCAACGAGACCGGCATCCACCTTGCCTCGGACTCCGGCGGCGGAGCGCAGGCCTTCTCGGCCTGGCTCAACGGCACCTTCCTCGGCAGCTCCACCACCGGCAGCGCTAACTTCACCTTCCCGGCCGGTGCGCTGAAGCCCGATGGCGACAACATCGTCTCGGTGCTCACGGTGAACATGGGCCACGAGGAGGACTACAACTCCACCAACGGCAACAAGGCCGCCCGCGGGCTCACCAGCGCCTCGCTCATCGGCGCCCCGCTGACCTCGATCACCTGGAGGCTGCAGGGCGTGCGCGGCGGCGAGAACATGATCGACCCGGTACGCGGCCCGCTGTCGACCGGCGGCCTCTACGGTGAACGGGCCGGCTGGTCGCTGCCTGGCTACCCGGACGGCGCCTGGACGCCGGTCACCCTGCCGGCGGCCGACACCACGCCGGGTGTGTCGTGGTACCGCACCAATGTCGCCCTCGACCTGCCGAAGGGGCAGGACACCTCGCTCGGGCTGACGATCAGCGACGACCCGTCCCGTCGATACCGGGCGCTGCTGTTCGTGAACGGCTGGCAGGTCGGCAACTACGTCAACTACCGGGGGCCGCAGCACAGCTTCCCGGTGCCAAACGGGATCCTCAACCCCAACGGCACGAACAGCATCGCGATCGCCGTGTGGAATCTCGACGGGTCGACCGGCGGGCTGGGCAAAGTCTCGCTCACGAACTACGGCAGTTACGCGTCCCCGCTGACGGTCGCGCAAAACGACAGCCCGAGCTACGACCCGCACAAGTACGCCATAGCCAAGCCGCCGGGCACGGCCGTCGACCTCCAGGTGCCCGACACCGTCCAGGCCGGGCAGACGTTCACGGCCAAGGCGACGGTGACGGTGCCGGCCGACGCGGCGACCGCGACCGGCCTCACCGCGTCGCTGAACCTGCCCGACGGGTGGGCCTCCGGGCCCGCCAGCCCGGCCTCGGTGAGCGCGGTGAACCCCGGTGGCTCGGCCACGTTCAACTGGCAGGTCCAGGCGGCCTCCGGCCAGTTGCCTGCGGCCTCGGCCGTCACCGCGGCCGTGAACTACACCCAAAGCGCCCGCACGGCGAGCAACTCCGACGAACGGATCATCCGATCGGTGCCGCCGCCCCCGCCGCCCGGCACCGATGCGGTCAGCGACCTGCCATTCCTGTCAGCCACCAACGGCTGGGGACCGGTCGAGCGTGACACCAGCAACGGCGAGCAAGCCGCGGGCGACGGCCACCCGATCACCATCAACGGCGTCACCTACGCCAAGGGCCTCGGCACCAACGCGATCAGCGACGTCGAGATCTACCTCGGCGGGCGCTGCGCCCGGTTCACCGCCATGGTCGGTGTCGACGACGAGAAGAACGGGGCGGGCACGGTCACCTTCAGCGTGGCCGCCGACGGCAAGACCCTGGTCACGACCCCGACCATCCGCGGACACCAGCCCGCCACGCCGCTCGATGTCGACGTCACCGGCGCACAGGTCCTGGACCTCATCGTCGGCGACGCAGGCGACGGCAACGGCAACGACCACGGCGACTGGGCAATACCGACCCTCACCTGCACCTGACCGATCGCGGACCCAGTGCGCCAACGGATCGCACCACGCACCGACGCCACGCCCCAGGCGGCATCCGCGGCTAAGATGCGGCGGTTCAGCCCGGGTCGCCGCTACGCCGCCCTCACGAGTCACGGCATCAGCTCGGCAGCACGCCGGGCCCGCGCGCACGCGGAGGCCCGCGGCTGCGGCCCGGCAGCAGCGATGGTGGACCTGGTCCAGGCCGCTGACAATCCGCACATCCGTTCGGGTAGATCCCTAGTTTCGGGACTGCGCGCGGTGCCGCTGCCAGCTCAGGACGCACTCACCTGGCGGTGCGGTTGATCGTGGGTGACCCCCGCCTCCCAGCCCGGGCGGACCTCCGAGGCAGAGCCCGGCGGGGGCATCCGGACGCGGCGCCCGCAGGCGCCGCCTTGGGGTGAGCGGGCACCCGGCTTTCCGTACACCTGCCCGGGCGGGATAGAGGATCATAGTTTCTGCCAGGGCACGCGGGATAGAGGATCATAGTTTCTGCCAGGGCACGGTTAGCGGACTGACGTTGTCAGCGATCGTTGCGGTAAACGGATCCCCTGACTGATCTGGCGCCGCGCAGATCCGGCTCTTCCACTGGGACAGCTCACGCCATATTGGCGGGTACGCGCGTGTGCTGGCGGGCCACAAACGATCGCTGACGAGCCCTCCGCATCACTCTGGCAACGGCACGCCGCATACTTATGCGGCGTCATATGCGTTAGGCAACGTCCGCAATTGCCGCGACGGGGGCGTTTAATCCCAATCGGCGCTAGTTTCCTGGTGGGACGCCGGGGTCGCCAATGGCGGTGTTGTCGATGAGGTACGTCCCGTGGTTGACCGCGGTATCGGTTTGGTCGAGCAGCTTGTTCAGCTTCCGGTCCGGCCCGGTGGTCGTGAAGGCCCGCGCTGCCGCTGCGGCGAATCTCGCTCCCTGCTCAAAGTCGGCGCACGCGCGCCTGGCCAGCCGGTACTCCGGGCGGAGCCGGCTGGGGGGCTGGCCGAGGGCGGCTAGCCCCGGTGTGCAGCGGTCCAGCGTTGCGGCGGTCCGGCGCAGCGAGCTGCGGGTTATTACCCCTGGCGCCAGAGCGTTCTCCATCCTCAGCCGCAGCACGGCCAGGCCTTCCAGCCAGCGTTGAGCCCGGCTGAGCGACACCGGCGCGGGGGGTGCGGCGGCACCCGTGCCGAGGGCGCTCGCGCTGGGGCCCGCGGCCGGGGTGCTCGCGCTGTGCTGGACTGCGGTCCCCGGCGCGGTGAGGGCAGTCCTGAGGACCGGTACAACCAGAATCGTTACCCCGGCACCGGCCACCAGGAGCACCAACTTCACCCCCCGGCGAGAACGGCCGGGCGGCCTGATCCGGTACCCGCGTCCTGAAACCCCGGCGCTGCGCACCGTCGGCATGGCTTCGCTGCGAGCTTGCCGCCGGAGGCCGCGTGCCGGCGCTGGCCTGGCTGCCCGCGGCGCGCTGGGTGCCGGTGGCGGGCCAGGCGGCAGCGCGTTCTGCGGCGTTGCCGGGCGGGGAGCCAGCGCCGGGGCGGGGAGCTGGAAGGGGGCGGGCGGCAGCATCGGGCTGGGCGCCAGCATCGGTTCGGGAGGCAGCATCGGGGCGGGCGGCTGGAAGGGGGCGGGCGGTTGGAAGGGGGCGGGCGGCAGCATCGGTTCGGGAGGCAGCATGCCCGCTGACCGCGAGGCCCCCCAGGGGTGTGCGGAGCCGCCGGACTGCTGATCCGCATCGGCCGTGGCGTCAGCGCCCGGTGACGGCGGTATCCCGCTCGATGCAGTCATCATGCCCCTTTACGCCCAGCCCGGTGTCAGTGCGCAATACGAGGCGCTGTGCCGCTGGATCGCTACAGGGCACCCAGCCGCAGGCGCAGAAATCACCGCGCGTCCCGCGGGCATATGACCCTCTCCGTTCCCCCCGGGAAGGAGGTTAAGCAGGCATAGCATACGCGCGGTATGGGGTTGGTCCCTGCAGCGCGTGATCGGGTTGAGGAGACGACGGACGGGGCTGCCCATGATGAGCGCCGAGGTAAGCGATGTTCCTCAATGCCGCGGAGGGCTCGCCCCGGCCGCCAGCTTGAAACGCCGCTGAGTGGGTCAGGCGGCGAGTTGTCTGCCTTGCCGCCGGGTGCCGTGGGCGGTTCGGTGTGCTATACGAATTGCCGATTCGGCGCGGGCTGGCATGGATCGCGCTGCTGGCGTGGATGCTGTCCGCGCGAGCGTCCGCAGGCAGATTGCGGGGGATGATGCCTTGATGCCGCGCTGCTGTGAGCAGATCTGCCCACGGCAGCGTGTGGTGCATTTCGGAGCGGCCATGCCGCAGGCTGGCGACATGGCTCACGACGAAAAGAACCCGCTGTTTAGCGAGCGCGTGCGGGACCAAATGCTGCACCAGCGGGTACTCGTGCTCGACGGGGTACTCGACGACGACAACGGAACGCTGCTCGCGACGCAGTTGCTGACGCTCGCCGCGGAGGATCCTGCTGCCGACGTCGCCCTGTGGATCCACTCACCCGGGGGATCCGTGCCGTCCATGCTCGCGATCCGCGATGTCATGCGGCTCGTGCCGTGCGACGTGTCGACCTTGGTACTCGGGCTTGCCTGCAGCGCCGGGCAGTTCCTGCTCTCGGCAGGCGCCAAGGGCAAGCGGTTCGCGCTGCCACATGCCCGAATCCTCATGCACCGGGGCTCGGCTGGGATCGGCGGCAGCGCCGCCGACATCGAAGTCCAGGCCAACGATCTGCGGCACATGGTGGACACCGTGCTCGGCCTTATCGCGGAGGACACTGGCCAGCCGGTCGAGCGCATCTTTGACGACTCCCTGCATGACCGCTGGTACACGGCCGCCGAGGCCAGGGACTACGGCTTCATCGACGAGATCGTCGACTCGTTCGGCCAGGTCATACCAGTCAGAAAACACCGGATCGGACTGACGGGTGAATCATGAGCAGCTACCCCATCCCGAACGTCATCGCTCAGCATTCCCGCGGCGAGCGGATCATGGACGTGTACTCGCACCTGCTCACCGAGCGGATCGTCTACCTTGGCACCGCGATCGATCCTGGCGTCGCCAACACCCTCATAGTCCAGCTGCTGCATCTCGAGGCGGAAAGCCCTGAGCAGGAGATCAACCTGTACATCAACTGCGAGGGCGGCGATCTGCCGTCCATGCTCGCGGTCTACGACAGCATGCAGTACATCCAGGCGCCGGTCGCCACCACCTGCGTGGGACAGGCGATTGGCGTCGGTGCCGTGCTGCTCGCATCTGGAACCGCTAGCCGGCGCGCCGTGCTTCCGCACGCACGGGTGGTACTGCACCAGCCCGCCGGACGCGGCCAGGGGGCGATCCCGGACCTGATCCTGCAAGCGGATGAAGTCGTGCGCATGCGTGCCGAGATCGAGGCAATCCTTTCCGCGCACACCGGCCAGTCCGTGCAGGCGCTCCGGGCCGACACAGACCGCGACCGGGTCCTCACGGCGCAGGCGGCGCTGGAGTACGGGATTGTCGACCAGGTGCTGGGGCAGCGGCTGGCGAACGCCAGCGGGGCCGGCTCCTCAGCCTCGTCAGCCGCCTGACCCGCGCCTCACGCCGCCAGAGCAAGCATCACCGGGCCGGATGCGCGAGAGGCGCCGATGCCTTGCTGCCGGCGCAGTTCGCCGGCGACCTGCTCGGTCAGCCCGATGAGCGTGGTCCCCAGCGCTCCCGCCAGCGCCGCGATCATCTCGCTCGACGGTTCCTTGCGCCCGCGCTCGACCTCGGAGAGGTACTGCGGCGATATGCCAGCCCGGCTCGCCGTATCCGACAATGTTTCCCGCTGGTCCAGGCGAAGCGCACGCAGCCGCTGACCAAGCACCTCCCGCCACAGCGGTTCCTGAGACCCTGGCCCCTGAGACTGCGCTTCCGACGGGGGATCTTGCCGCAACGGGTAAACTCTCGCGCGCTCGGCCATAGCTCATCCTACGAATGGACAGCCACCCGCGAGCTTTGATTTCGCCGGCAGCAGATCCGCGCACTGGCTGATTTCAGGCAGGCGGCCAAGCCGTATGTTTATGCGTCGGCAACGCTGGGCGTGAACGCCCGCTTCTAGCCGCCGAGCGGGCGATGCCCTTGTGTTACCGACGTGGTCAGATGGTGCTAGCGCCCAGGCCTGAGCCGGGGTCCGCCGAGCGAACGGCCGTTGCCGCGCCGTGCCAGGGCGCGGCGCATGGGTATGTCAGTCGCCCTGGCCCGGCCGGCAGCTGGGCTCGCGCTGGCCGCGGGTGGGCAATACCGGGCGGTGCGGGCTACGAACTACTTTCGTACGGGTTCTGCCCAGGTTGGCCGCGGCGCGTCGCCGTCGTCCCCGGTGACCGTGCGTTGCGGCGGCAGGACCGGCGTGACCTACTCCTGAGGAGGATCATGCACCTTCTTCGCGCACGCTGCGCCGCCATGACCGCAGTCTTGGCCGCTGCGCTCGCCGGGTTCTCGCTAACCCCGGCCGCCGCCGCGCATCCGTGGGTGGCGCAGGCGCCGGCCACCCCCACCACCGGCTGGTCCCAGTTCGGCTTCACCGCCGCCCGCACCGGCGACAACCCGTTCGAGAACATCCTGAGCCCCGGCAACGTCGCCGGTCTGCGGCAGAAATGGAGGTTCCTGGCCGCCGACCGGGTGGAGTCGTCCCCCGCGGTGGCGGACGGAGTGGTGTACTTCACCGACGTCAACAGCCACCTCTACGCGGTGAAGGCCGCGACCGGGGCCAAGCTGTGGAGCTTCGGCTTTGCGAATGCGTTCTTCGCGTCGCCCGCGGTCGCGGGCGGGATCGCCTATACCGGCTCGGTCAACGGCCGCCTGTACGCACTCAACGCCGGGACCGGGGCCAAGCTGTGGAGCTTCGCCACCCCCGGCCAGGTGTTCTCCTCCCCCGCGGTGGCCGGCGGGGTGGTGTACTTCGAGTCCGACTTCGGGCTGGGCGGCGCGGTGTATGCCCTCAACGCCGCGACCGGGAAAAAGCTGTGGAGCTTCGCTACCCCCGGTCGGCCGCAGTCGTCGGTGGCGGTAGCCAACGGCGTCGTCTACGCCGTCACCTCAGACAACAACGGGCTGCGGGGCAGCGCCTACGCGCTCAGCGCCGCCACCGGCACGCCGCTGTGGCATTCTTCCAGCCCGGGCCCGCTGTACACGCCGACGTTCGCGAACGGGATCCTCTACGTCGGCATCGACAACGGCACCGCCACCAAGGCCCGGGTGGAGGCCCTGAAAGGCAGCAACGGAAGCCTGCTGTGGCGGTCTGCGGTCATCCTCGTGGACCAGTCCTGGCCCGCGGTCGCGGGTGGCCTGGTCTACCTCGGCGAGGCCGGCGGTGACGTGGACGCGTTCAACGCCACTACCGGGGCGCTGGTCTGGCAGTTCCCGACACCGTCGGGGGCTGGCGTGGAGGCCCCGCCAACGGTGGCCAACGGCATCGTCTACATAGCCGCTGAGGATGGCACCCTGTTCGCGCTGAACGCCACCACCGGCCACAAACTGGCAAGCCTAACCATCGGCGCCGCCACGATCGCGGCCGCACCGGTCGCCAACGGGACCGTCTACGTCGGCGCCTTTGACCAGCGGCTGCACGCCTACGCGCTCCCATAGCCCGGTAGGCGGCAGCCATACCGCCGTGGCCCGTCCGATAAGGCCAACCGCGCCGGGAGGCGTGGCGGAGCTATCGTGAGGCATGGCTTCCAGGCTGGTTACCGAGCGCCTTGTCCTACGTGGCTGGATGGCCGATGACGCCGAGGCGGCGCTGGGCGTCTACGGTGATCGGCAGGTGACACGGTGGCTAGCACCGGAGCTGGACAAGGTGACCGATCTGACGGCCATGCGTCTGGTATTGCAGCGGTGGTCCGCTGAGGACGCGCAGATGATGGCGCCAGCGGGCCGGTGGGCAGTCGAGCTTCGCCACGGCGGGCAGGTGATCGGCGGGTCTACCCTGCTGCCGTTGCCGCCGGACGACGAATTCGAGATGGGCTGGCAGCTGAACCGCCAGGCCTGGGGGCAGGGGTATGCCACGGAGGCCGGGCTGGCACTCGCACGGTGGGCATTCGGGCAGGGCATCGAGCAGGTGATGGCGCTGGTGCGGCCTGCGAATACGCGCGCGATGGCGACGGTGCGCCGGATTGGCATGGAATGGGTTGGCGAGACCGAGAAATATCATCAGCTGCGCTTGCAGGAGTTCCGGCTAAGTCCTGGAGCCCTGGCCTCGCCTGGCGGCGAGGCGTGGCATGCGCCATAAGGCTGGGCGGGTACCGCGCTATGTCCGGCGCGCGGCGACCGGCGATTCCTCGGTCCGCTCGAAGGCCAGCGCGATGCCCCGGCTTCCAGCAGACCGGGCAACTGCACGTCACGGCCCATTCCATTGCCATTACCTCTGCTACTAAACTCAGCGCCAGCCCGCAGGCAGCCCGCTGCCTTACCCACGTAGCACGTCTGGTGCAAAAGGGAGCCGCAGATGAGCATCAATCCGGACGCCGCGGAGGGACGTACCGGCATCAGGCCGAATACCCGGGCGGCGCTGTGGCGGCTGGCAGGCCCATGGTGGCTGTTCCTGGTAACCGGCATCGCGTGGCTGATCATCGCTGTGATGGTGCTGCGGTTCACCCCCGCCTCGGTCAACACCGTGGGCGTCCTGATGGGCGTCCTGTTCCTGCTGGGCGCATTCAACGAATTCCTGATCGCATCGATCCGCCGCACCTGGCGGTGGGCGCACGCCGTGATGGGCGTCCTGTTCGTGGTGGGGGCGATCTGGGCGTTCGCCCGCCCCTTCAACGCCTTCTGGGCCCTCGCCTCGGTGCTGGGGCTACTGCTCGTCTTCAAGGGCACGCTCGACATCATCGCCGCTGTCGTCACCAAGGACGTCAACAGCGCCTGGTGGCTCGGCCTGGTGACCGGCATCCTGGAGATCGTGCTGGGCTTCTGGGCCTCTCAGCAGCAGTTCCCCGCACAAGGAGCGCTCCTGCTGCTCTGGGTCGGGTTCTTCGCCCTGTTCCGCGGGATCTCTGAGATCGTCATCGGATTCGAGGTGCGCTCCCGCCAGCACGGCTAACGAGACAGGCCTCGCCAAGGAGACAGACCGGGGCCTGCCCGCCGTTGCCGCGGCAGCCCGGCCACAACGTCTGGAGGAGCGGATATGCCCGAACAGGGGCAGCACGAGTCGGCCGATCTTGCGGACTACGAGGTCCTGGACGCGTCCGACACGCTGGATGGCGACCCCGGAGAAGACCCGCTCGACCGCGGGGTCGCCGCGCCGCAGCGGTGGTCGGCCGCCATCCGGCACGGCACGACGGCCGCAGAGCAGCAGGGCGGTGAGTCGCTCGACCAGCTGCTCGCCGAGGAAGAGCCGGACGTAGCCGCCGATGTGGACGATGAGCCGATCGGATACCCCGACGGCGACGAGGATGCCGGCGATGAGGACGTTGACGGGCTGCTGCTCGACGACGGCCCAGATCCCCGGGCCGGTCGGCTGGTGGCCGAGGACGAGGGCGCCCACCCGGACGAGGAGGCGGATCTCGTCGCGCGTGACACCGGCATCGATGGTGGCGGCGCGAGCGCGGAAGAGGCGGCGATGCACGTCGTGGACGACGACGACACCGACATCCGCTCCGGCGACTAGCACATAGGCGGCGAAGTCCCGGAACTCATACAGCGCGGCGAGCCCTTCCACCGAGCCGGCGGGCAGCGGCACACCGTTACGCCGCCCGTGCTCGGTGGTGTTAGCACGACTGACCGCTGGCGGCTGGCCACCTTGCCGCTGTGGCCTGGTGCGGGAGACTACCTGGAGAGGTTGACCTGGGAGGTTGCCCGTGCGGGCTGTGCTGATGGTGCTCGGCGGACGGTTCCGGCAGTACTGGAGGTCGTGGCTGGCGCTCAGTGTGCTTGTCGCCGTGGTCGGCGGGTTCGTGCTGGCCGCCGCGGTTGCCGCGCGCCGGACGGCGGCCGCTTTCCCCGATTTCGCCGCCCGGCATGGCTACGACGTCGTGGTGTACAGCGGGCACCCGCTGCCGCAACTGGCTCACCTGCCTGCGGTCGCATCGGTGACGCCTGTCCTCGCGCCGGTCACCGCCGCGCCGCGATGCGAGTCCTGCCGTAAGCCGATCGACGCGCGCAACTTCGGGCTCTGGGAGGTGCCACCGCGCAGCCTGCCCCGGATGGTGAAGCTGCTCTCCGGGCGGCTGCCTGACCAGTCGTCCGCCACCGAGGTGCTGGCGTCGTACTCGCTGGCGAGGGACAACGGCGTGCATATCGGCACGCTGATCCGGGTGCCGTTGCTCAGCCGGTCGCATGGGGGAAGTGGCCCGGCAGGCCCGCCGCCGCCCCCGCAGGGCCCACGGCCGGCATTGCGGGTGGTGGGCATCGTCGCGGCCGAGGCCGAGTTCCCGTCCGGGAGCCAGGACTCTAGCTCGCGATACGACCTGTACGCGACGGCGGCGTTTGCCGCAGCCGTGAATCACCGCGCGCCGCTGCTGTCGGCCTACTATGTGCGGCTCCGGCACGGGGCGGCCGGCCTCGCCGGCTTTGACAGCCAGCTCCGCTCGCTGGACGCGCTCGGCAGCGACGACCTGGATATCGACGCCGCCGCGGTGGAGGGCTCGATCGCGCCGCAGGCCGTCGGCTGGTGGGTGCTGGCCGGCCTGGCCGCGCTCGCCGGGCTGGCGGTCATCGGGCAGGCGATTGCCCGGCAGGCGGCCACAGAAAGAGCCGATCATCCGACCCTGTCAGCGCTTGGCATCCAGCGCCGGCAGTTCGTGCTGCTGGACCTGCTCCGCGCGCTCGGCATCGGCGCAGCGGGGGCCGCTGGGGCCGTGACGGCGGCGGTGCTGGTGTCCCCGCTGACGCCCGTGGGGGAGGCACGGCTCGCCAGCGCCACGGCCGGAACAGTAGCCTTCGACCCCCTCATCCTTCCGCTGGGCGCGCTGGCGACCGTGGCCGCCGTGGCCGCCGTATCGGCCTGGCCTGCGGTGCGCCATGCCCGGCTGGCTGGCAACGGCCAGCCGCGCCGAACGGCACCGGTAACGCTGATCCGGGCCGTTGCCGCGGCCGGGGCGCCGGCCAGCGCGGTCATTGGGATCCGGCACGCGCTTGAGCGAAGCCACGCTCGGGAGCCCGTTCCGGTGGGCACGGCGCTGCTGGGCATGGTGATGGCCGTCGCCGCGCTGTGCGCGACCGCCGTCTTCGGCGCCAGCCTGACGCACCTCGTCTCCTCTCCCGCGCTGTATGGAGTGCCGTACCAGGCGTACTTCGCTGCCCAGGGTCCTGGGGCTGGAGCGGACGTCACCGGGCCACTGCTGGACAGCCTGCGGCGAGATCGCGCGATCGAGCGGATAACCCTTGCCGCCTTGGTGGAGGTCAGCATCAACGGCAAGCACGTGCGCGCCCTCGCGGTGACCACGGTCCGCGGCCCCGCCCTGATCTCGGCCGTGGACGGGCGGCAGCCCAGGACTGACCGGCAGGTCGTGCTGGGGGCGGCGACGATGCGGACCATCGGCGCGCGGCAGGGGGGCCTGGTCCGGGTGACAATCACGGACCCGGCCGGGGCGCCGCACAGCACGCCATTCCGCGTGATCGGCCGCGCATCCTTCCCCCCCGACGCCGGCATCGGCGGGCTTGGCAGCGGGGCGGCCATGACCGTCAGCGCCTTCATCGACGCGCAGTGCCCCCCGGGGCGCGCCCGTCCCGCGTGTCAGCGCGCGGTCAGCCACGGCATCGTCTACGTAGTGCTGGTGCGCTCCGCTCCAGGGCCCGCCGGAGGTGCGGCTCTGGCCCGGCACATCCGCGAGTACCGCGGCTTTGCTTATCGTCCTGGAAAGCCAACCGCGCTGGTCAACTTCGGTGAGTCGGTCGACTTCCCGCTGCTGTTCGGCGTGGCGCTGTCGCTGTTCGGGGCCGCGACAATGGTGCACCTGCTGCTGGCCAGCGTGGCCAGGAGGCGTACCGAGGCCGGATTGCTCAAGGCACTCGGGTTCGTCCGTCACCAGATAGCCGCGGTGATCTGCTGGCAAGCGACGGCGGTGGCGCTGATCGGGATCGCGGCCGGTGTGCCACTGGGCATCGCGGCGGGAAAGGTCGTGTGGCGGGTGTTTGCCACAAACTTCGGCGTGGTCCCGGTAGTGGTGGCGCAGCCTCTGGTGCTGGCGGCGCTCGCGGCCGGGGTGCTCGGCGCCGCGAACGTGCTCGCCGTCCCCCCCGCGCTGCTGGCCGCGCGATCACGTCCGGGCAAGCTGCTCAGGGCCGAATGAGTTCGCCGGGTGCGCCACTCCGCGCCCTGCCGGTACGCGCGGCCACCCGAACTCGGCCTCATGGCCAAGATCACAGGCTGCCGGGTCCGGGGCCGCTGGGCCGGCTGGACCGGGCGCCGGTCACCTCCGACAGCCCAGCCTGGCCGCGGGACTATTCGGTCCTGAGCCCAGCGGCAGGCCGCGTCCTGGCCGCCACCGCCGCGGGCACGGCAGCGAGCAGGTTGCCCGTTGCCACCAGTGCGGCCACGACGAGGGCGAGCCCGAACACCGGGACCACGACAACAGGCACCACCCCGAGGGAGCGCGCGAAGCCGTGCCACGCGAGCCGCCCGCAGATGATGCCCAGCGGCACGCCCGCCCCCACGGCGATCAGCAAAGTGAGCGTTGTCTGCCCGGCAACGACCGCCCTGACCTGGCCGCGTGTCATGCCCAGCACCTTGAGCAGTGCCAGTTCCTGGCGCCTGCGGCGGACCAGGCTCAGCACGGTCAGGGCAAGTGACAGCACCGCCGCCGCGGCGAGGCCGAGAGCAAGCGCAAGCGGCTGGCCGCCCATCTGTTCGGTGTTGATGACCGCCGTGTCCAGCGCGTGACGCACTTCGTAGCTGCCACCGGGAACTCCGTCCGGGTTGGCGGCGACGATCCGGTGTACCAGTTGCGCGCGCTGCGCCCCCGTGGTGCCCGGTGCCAGGTCAATCGCGACCGCCGAGGGATAGACCGGCACCGACTGGGAATCCGACCGCAGCCTGTGGAGCGCGCCGGCCGCCGAGATCAACGTGGCTTCGGGGAGCATGGCGCCGCGTCCGAGCGACACGTGATCGGCGCCGCCAACGCCGAACGAGGGCAGCGTCACGGTCCCCACCACGGTGAGCGTCCGCGCGAATGGCGGGATACCGATCTGGACGGTATCGCCAATCTTCTTCCCGAGCTGAGCCAGCGTCACCGTGCCCAGCTCGATCTGGCCGCTGCCCGCCAGCGGGTGGCCGCTGGTGGTCGGTGGCTCGACCGAGCCGAGCTGGCGCCGGATGCCGAGCACCGGGACGACCCGGCCATCGACGGGCAACTGGCCGAACCCGAGCTCCGACCAGCCGGCGACCGCCGGCTGGCCATTGATCAGCCGGTTCAGGGCCCCGGGGGTGAAGGACCCGTAGCCGGCCTGCGTCTGGATGACCACATTCCAGTTCCAGCCATATTCGGCCGGATGGGAGATCAGCCCGCCCAGGCTGGCATCGAACACCACCGCGATCACCACTGCCGTGACGGCGGCGATGGAACCGAGCAACGTTGACCGTACCGGGACCGACGCCGCGCCCGATCCTGGCTCGAGCGCGTTGCGGGTCCCCACGACCGCGGAGACCGGCAGCCCGGCCGCGGCCGCGGCCCGCGCGAGGGCGGATGACCGGCCGGGTGCCCGCCCGCCGCCCGGACGGACCGAACGGGCCGCCAGCACGGCTAGCAGCCCGGCCAGCCCAACGGCGAGGAGGAACGCGCCCATGCCGAGGACAAGGCCATCTGCCCGGACCCCGCGGGCCGGGTCGAAGCGGCGGACGGGCCCGACCGGGGCCAGCGGAGAGAGGGCCAGGGCGCCCGCGACGGCAAGTATCGCGCCGCCGAGGACGGGAATCGCCCCGGGCAGGCCCGCGGCCAGCGCGGCCTGGCCACGGCTGGCGCCGAGCGCCCGCATGACGGCGATATCCGGCGCGGATCTGCTGATCATCTGCGAGATGCCCTGGCCGGCCAGCACGAGCATCGCGACCGCCGCGAGAGCGCCGAAGACGTTCAGCGCGATCGCCTCAGGCCGGATCGCCTGCTGCACCTGGTTGTGGATCACATCGGAGCGGCTGACGGTGAAAGACAGGCCGCTCCCGCCGTGGTGGGTCGCCTGGTTCTCCTGCCGTTGCAGCTTCCCGGCCAAGGTGGCGAGCTGATGCTGCAGTTCCGGAATCCCGGCGGCGCCCCGGGCCAGGCGCAGGCCGACCCACGCGTAGAAGTACTCAGCCAGGACCTGGCGGGTGGCACCCGGTGGCAGGATGCTCCCTTCCGCGTGGTCGAACTCGTCAACGAGCGCTGGCGGGACATCGACGATCGCCGCCACCCGGTAGGACCGGGTGAACTGCCGCCCCGAGGGCCGCCCATTCGCGTCCAGCTGCTGGTAGAGGTACCTCGCCGTGCCGCCGACACCGACGCCGAACATCCGCGCGAGGGCGGGCGTGAGTACCACATCGGTTGTCGACCCCGGTGGCGGGAGCTTGCCGGCCAGCACGGTCGCCCGGTCCTGGCTGAAGTACTCGCCGTCGAGGCTGCCGTTCAGGCTGTTGGACAAGAACGAATGATCGACGCGGCCATGGACCAGCGGCACACCGTTCAGGCCTACGTACGTGGCGTGGGAGACCACGCCGGGCAGCGATGAGATCAGCCTGATCGGTGCCGTCACCGGCATGCCGGGGAGCCTTCCCGGCACGTTCACGAAGACATCGCTGGCCTTGATGGCCGCCAGGTAGCGGCCGTAGGCGGTCGCGGTGCGCCGCGCGCCGGCGATGGCACCGAGGGCCACCGCTCCCAGCAGGCCGCCCAGCAGCGCGAGCGCCATCGCCTGCCGCCAGGAACGCCGCAGTGCAGAGTGCCAGTACAAGAGCGCGACAGTCACCCCGAGTCCCCCCAGCCATCGCTCAGCCGCGGGCCAAGATCATTCTTGCAGCCATACCGCCTATTGTGCTGACCAACGGCGGCCGTGCACAGAGTGCCTGCACCACCGCGGCGGGCAGGCCAGCACCACTTTTTATGATGAATAACGGCTGCCGCCCACAGTCGGGCGCCCTGGCGCCCAGCCGGGATGCCAGCATGCCGGCCACGGGGTGGCCAGCTTCCCCGGGCCAGGTCGCCCTAGCACTCTTGCGGCGCGGCGTGGCAGGCCATCTACTTGGGATCACGGCCCGGGCAGGGCCGGATTGCGTGACGTGCTCAGATGGTGGGGGGTTGTCCTTGCGCATTATCCTGACCTGGCTGCGCCTGGACCTGCGGCGGCGCTGGCGGTCGCTCATCATGCTCGCCCTGCTGGTCGCGCTGGCCACGGCGACGGTGCTGGCGGCTGCCGCCGGCGCGCGGCGGGGGCAGACGGCATTCGGCCGGCTGTGGGCGATCACGCTGCCCGCGACCGCCACCGTGCTGCCCAACCAGCCGGGTTTCGACTGGGCCAAGGTCCGTGCCCTGCCCCAGGTCACCGCGCTCACCAGGTTCCCGGTCACGTTCGGGTTCGCGCTGGATTGCTGCCCGGCCGCGAGCACCGGGTTTCCGCTCGCGGACGACGAGATGACCCGGACCATCGAACGGCCGGTCATCCTGGCGGGGCGGCTGTTCAACCCGGACCGCGCCGATGAGGTCGTGGTCACCCCCCAGTTCCAGGCGAGCTACGGAAAGGGCGTCGGCGACACGCTGATCCTGCACCTGGCGACCCCCCGGCAGATCGACGCGGGGTATGACGGGTCGGCCGGGCCGCCGCGCGGGCCCAGGATCCGGGCCCGCATCGTCGGCGTGGGCCGCTCGCCCTTCGGGTCGGTGAACGTGGAGGGGCCCGGGCAGAAGGGAGGCGTGCTCACGACGCCGGCCCTGTTCACCCGCTACCGCGCCAACATGCTGGGCACCACCGGGCGGACGTACATCAACGCGCTGGTGCGGCTCAAGGGGGGCAGTGCGGGGCTCCCCGCCTTCCGCGCCGGCCTGGCCCGGGTGAGCGGCCGGTCGGACATTGACGTGTGGAACAACCTGGTGGACTTCGGCGGCCCCGTTCGCAGGCTCACCGGGTACGAGGCCGCGTGCCTGCTGGCCTTCGCGGTCGCGGCACTGGTGGCCGCGTTCTTCCTTATCGGCCAGTCCGTTGCCCGTTACACGTCGGCGACCATGGCCGACCTCCAGGTCTTGCAGGCGGTGGGCCTGACGCCCCGGCAGGCCGTCGCGTCGGCCGCGGCCGCGCCGGTGCTGGCCGCCGCCGCGGGGGGAACGCTCGGCGTCGCGGCCGCGGTCGTGGCGTCGCGGTGGATGCCGATCGGCGCCGCATCGTTTGTGGAGCCGCATCCGGGAATCGACGTGGACTGGCTGATCCTCGGCCCCGGCTGGGTCATGGCGCCGCTCCTGGTCGCGGCCGGGTCGGCCGCCACCGCGGCGATGGCGCTCAGCGCCGGCCGGCGGCGGGCGGCCCCGCGGCGGTCCGCCGTCGTGGCGGCCGCGGCGGGGGCGGGGCTGCCCGTGTCCGTGGTGGTGGGCACCCGGTTCGCGCTCGAGCCAGGACGTGGCCGTTCGGCGGTGCCGGTCCGTCCGGCCCTGGCCGGCGCGATCGCGGGCGTCCTGGGCGTGCTTGCCGCCTTCACCTTCTCCGCCGGGGTTTCCGACGCCGCCGCCAATCCGGCGCGCTTCGGGCAAACCTGGCAGCTCGGCGCGTTCTTCGGCCTCAACGGGCATGACTTCGGGCCGGCGGGCCGGGTCCTTCGCGCGGTTGCCGCCGACCGCGACGTCATCGGCGTGGACGATGCGCGCTTCGCCGGGGCGCAATCCGGTCAGGTCTCCGTCGAGAGCTTCACCTATGCCCCCGTCGCCGGCAAGCGGGTGCCGGTCGTGCTCACCGCCGGGCGCATGCCCGCCGGGCCGGACGAAATCGCGCTGGCCCCGGTGACCGCGAGCGATCTGCACGCCGTCACGGGCTCCACGGTCCGGCTCACCGGCGGCACCACCCCGAAGGCCGTCACGGTGACGGGTATCGGCTTCGTCCCTTCGGGGCCGCACAACAGCTATTCCGAGGGCGCGTGGCTCACCCCGGGCGGCTACGACCGGATTTTCCGCGGCGCGCACTACGCCTTCAAGTTCCACGCCGCGACGGTGGCGCTGCGGCCAGGCGCGGACGTCCAGGCGGTGGCACGCCGGCTGGACGCGGCGGCGGCGGCCGTCAAGGGCGGGCGCGTCTTCGCCTTCGTGCCCCCGTCCCCGCTGACGGAGGTCCAGCAGATCAGGGACGTGGCTGTGCTGCCGCTGGCGCTGAGCGCCTTCCTGGCGCTGCTGGCGCTGGGAGCGGTCGGGCATGCCCTGTCGATTGCCGTGCGCCGCCGCCGCCGGGAACTGGCGGTGCTGCGGTCGCTCGGGCTGACCCGCCGGCAAGCGCGGATGGTGATAGCCACGCAGGCGAGCGTGCTCGCGGTGATCGCGCTGGTGTTCGGGGTCCCGCTGGGGATCGCGCTGGGCCGCACCCTGTGGCGCGTCACCGCCGGCATGACGCCGCTGGCATATCACCCGCCGGTTGCCTTGTGGGCGCTGCTGCTGATCGGCCCGCTGACCTTGCTGGCCGCCAACCTGCTCGCCGCCTGGCCGGGCCGGCGCGCGGCCCGGCTGCGCACCGGCCAGATTCTCCGCACCGAGTGAGCCCGGCGGCGCCCCGGTGGCCATGACCACTGGGCCCGCCAGCCGTCACGCTACGATCACTGCTCAATGGGAACCATCCGGGTCGTGCTGGCCGAGGACAACGTCCTGCTGCGGGAGGGCATGTCCCGGCTGGTCGGTGCGAATGAGGATTTCGAGCTGGCCGGGACCGCGTCCGACCTGCCGGAGTTGCTCGCGCTCATCGAGCAAGCCGAGCCGGACGTTGTGGTGACCGATATCCGGATGCCCCCCACCAGCCGCGACGAGGGCATCCAGGCCGCGGCCTGGCTCCGGGAGCACCGGCCCGAGGTAGGCGTCGTCGTGCTCAGCCAGTACACGGCTCCCGGCTACGCCGTGGCACTGCTCGAGCACGGCTCCGCGGGCCGCGCCTACCTGCTCAAGGAGCGGGTGGCCAGCGTGGAGGAACTGGTGCGGGCGATCCGGGCCGTGGCACGCGGCGGATCGGTGATCGACCCGCTCGTGGTGGACGAACTCGTGAAGTCGCGCTCCCACCCGCGCGCCTCCAGCCTGGACTCGCTGTCGCCGCGGGAGACGCAGATCCTGGCGGAGATGGCCCAGGGCAAGAACAACGCCGCGATCGCCGCGGCGCTTGCGGTGACCGAGCGCGCGGTGGAGAAACACACCAACGCCATCTTCGCCAAGCTGGGGCTGAGCGAGGAAAAGGATGTGAACCGCCGGGTCAAGGCGGTGCTGCTGTTCCTGAGCGCGGGACAGGGAGGCTGACCCCACCATGGTCAGGGTGGCAGCACCCTCCGCACCCGCACCGGCCTGTGCCAGGCTGAACGTGTGACCAGTCCGCACTCCGTGCTCGTCGTGGATGACCAGGCACCTTTCCGTTCTGCGGTCAAGGCGGTGCTCAGGCGGCTGGAGTGTTTCCAGTTCGCGGGCGAGGCGTCGAGCGGCCCCGAGGCCATCGCGCTCGTCGATGAGCTGCAACCGGCGCTGGTACTGATGGACATCAACATGCCCGACATGAACGGCATCGAGGCCACCAAGCGCATCGTGTCGGCACACCCGGACGTGGTGGTCTTCCTCTGCTCGACCTACGACGTGTCGGACCTCCCCCCTAGCGCGGCCGCGAGCGGCGCCAGCGCCTACGTGCACAAGGAACACTTCGGCGCCGAGACGCTGCGGCGGCTGTGGCGGGACCGGGATTGCGGCGGTTTCGCCGCATCGTGATGCCCCGGCCGGCGTGAGCCGGGACTCTCCGGCATGCGGCTGATGACTTGCCCCGTTCAGGGAACGAGCGGGACCGATCCGCTGATCTTGGCGCCGTGCCCGGGCCGTGAGTCCCAGCGGATGGTCCCGCCGATGGCGCCGAGCCGGTCCGCCATGTTGGCGAAGCCATGACCGCCGCGGGCCGCCGCCGGATCGAACCCCGGGCCGTCGTCGGCGACCGAGAACAGCAGCCCGCCCGACTCGGTCCACAGCCGCAGTTCCACCGTCGCGCCCCCGGCGTGCTTGGCGGCGTTCTGCAGTGCCTCCAGGCAGGAGAAATAGATCGCGGCTTCCACCTCAGCGGGATACCTGCCGACGTCGTCCGCCACCGCCACGCGGACCGTCAGCGGGTGACGGCTCGCGGCGGCGCGCAATGCGTCACCAAGCCCGTTGTCGGCCAGCAGCGGCGGGTAGATGCCATGCGCGAGCTCACGCAGTTCCTTGATGGTTAGCTGCACGTCGTCGGCCATCTGGCTGAGCATCTCGCCAGCACCCGCCGGATCGTCAGCGACGACGTCACGGGCCAGCCGAAGGCTGATGGCAAGCGCCACCAGGTGCTGCTGGGCACCGTCGTGTAGGTCACGTTCTACCCGCCGGCGTTCCGCATCGCCGCTCGCGACGATCCGGGCCCGCGATTCGCGCAGCTCGTCCGCCTGCCTGCGCAGCGCGTCCAGCGTGGTCTGCAGCGCGGAGTCAAGCGATGCGTTATGGAAGGCGAGACCGGCCTGGCGGGCCAGTTCGGTCAGCACCCGGTCATCTTCGTCGGTGAAAGCATCCGCGCGAGACGGCCGCTCCACCACGATGAGCCCGAGCAGTTCACCCGCATGGCTGATCGGCGCCACCCGTAGCTGAGCCTGCTCGCGCCCGCTGAGCAGGGCAGGCAACCAGACCGAGGCCCATGCACTCCCCGACACCCCGGCTCTGGCCACGACCGGGCGCTCGCGGTCGGCCAGCACGATCGACCTGGGGCCCGCGTCAGGTACCGACACCGTTCGATCCAGCACGCCCCCCGCGCACGTGTAGATCTCGGCGCAGGCCAGGCCCATCGTCTTCCGCAGCGATTCGGCGAGCTGCAACAGCAGTTCGTCCATGGCCACGGCGCGGGTCATCCTGCTGCCGAACGTGCGGAGCGCCTCATCCGGCGCGTCGCGGGTGCCGTAGACGAATGTGGTGGCGAACGCCGCCAGCCGGGCCCTGACCGGCAGGTAACCGATCGCCGCCACCGCGGCCGCGAGAATGGAAAGTCCCAGGATCTCGCGGTCGGCGGAGTTGGCTGGCGCCTTTCCGAGGCCGAGCACGAACAGGAGGTAGATGGCCGCGACGACGGCGATGGAGCCCGCGGCCGACAGCGCGTGCACGAACACCCGCCCGCCGTGCGGCGCGAGCGGCGGGAATTCCGCCAGGGCCAGGCACAGCGGCACCGCCGCCGTCGCGCTGGCCGCCACCGCGCCGACCGGCCCGGGCCAGCCTACGAGCAGGTGAAGGACCTCGCAGATCAGGGCCACGCTGGCGGCGACCACCAGGCCGGTTCCCAGCCACTGCAGCCGTTCCTTGTCGTGGCCTGTCGCGCGAAGGTAGCGCAGCCGGGTGGCCGGCAGGGCGCACAGGACCGCGAGCGGCCAGATCAGCGCCCCGGCAGCGAGCGGAAACGGCTCGGCCGTGATCGCGAGCCCGAGCCCGGTACCAATGGCAGTGGCATAGCCAAGGCCCACCACGATGCGCCGGGCCGGCCGCCCCAGCCTGCCGTCTGGCAGGGCGATCAGGAGGTGGAAACAGATCGCGATGACCAGCGGCCCGGCCAGGGTGGCCACCACGCGCGCCGCCTCATGCTGATCTCCCGGGGGCCCGGCCGGCTGCTGGCCGACGATCCGGGCCGCGGTCAGCGCAACCGCGCCCGCCAGCGCCCCCACGGCGATCAGCCGGTGCGCGGTGGGTTCCGCCGCCCGGGCGGCGACCACTCCGGCGGCCGCCCAGGCGATCGTGAGCGCAAAGGCGACCGCCACCGCCGCTGGCAAGCCACCGGCGGCTACCCGCAGCCCTGCCGCCGCGACGGCAACCGTGGCCGCCGGCGCCAGCAGCCTTGGCGCCAGGTGCCGAGCGCTGTTCCGGCCGGGTGCCCTGGCGGTGACCACGGGATCCATTGTCAGCGGGCCTCGATGAAGGCGCCCTCGCCCAGCACCGGCTCGGAGTCCACGATGCGCCCGTCCCGCATCCGTATCACCCGTTCCGCTGCCGCGGCCACGTCCGGGTCGTGAGTGACCATGACGATGGTCTGGCCGCCGTGATGCAGCCGCCTCATCAGCTCGATCACCTCATCCCCTCCTTCGGAGTCGAGTGCCCCGGTCGGCTCGTCCGCCAGCAACAGGGTGGGTTCATTGGCCAGGGCGCGGGCGATGGCGAGCCGCTGCCGCTGGCCGCCGGACAGCACGCCGGGGACGGCCGCGGCCTTGTCGCCGATGCCGAGCAGATCGAGCAGGTCCCTGGCCCTGGTTTCCGCCATCTTGCGCTTGCGGCCTGCGATGACCGCGGGAAGTGCCACGTTCTCCAGCACGGTCATGCCTTCCAGCAGGTTGAAGAACTGGAAGACCATGCCGATGTGGCGGCGGCGCATCCTTGCCAGCTCATCCTCGCTTCGCCCGGTCACCGGGTCACCCGCGACCGCGATGTCCCCTTCATCGGGCATCTCGAGCCCGGCCACCAGGTTCAGCAGGGTGGACTTGCCGCAGCCCGAGGGGCCCATCAAGGCCACGAACTCACGTTCCCCGACGGTCAGGTTCACTCCGCGCAGCGCGCGGACCGGCGCGTTCTCGGCCTCGAATGTCTTGCGCACGCCACGCATGGCCAGCGCCGGATGGCTCTCGCTCATCGTCCCCCCATTCCGCTTGCCGTGCCGGTGCCTGGGCTGGCCCCTGAGCCAGGGTCCGGGCCGGCGCCTGTGATGCCAGCGCCGCAGGCCGCACGGACCGCCGGATCCCCCGCGGGATCGGCATGGTTGAGAATCTTGTAAGCGATCACCGGAGTCTCCCGCCCCTTGACCCGCTGCGCGCCGAGCGCGACGGCTGGTATCTCGGTGTGCAACGTCTTCAGCGTGGCCTCAGACAGCACAGTCTCACCGGGCTCGGCCAGCTGCTGCAACCGCTGCGACAGGTTGACGGTATCTCCTACCAGCGTATATTCGAGCCGCTCGGCCGACCCGAGCAGCGCCGCGGCCGCCTCACCGCTCGACAGCCCGAGCCCGAGGCCGAAGGCGGGCAGGCCATCGGCGAGCCAGCGGCCGTTGATCTCCGCTTGCCGGGCGTGCATCGCCAGTGCCGCGGCCACCGCGCGGTCCGCGTGGTCGGGCTGCGGGAACGGCGCTCCGAAGACGGCCATCACCGCGTCGCCGACGAACTGCATCACGGTGCCCGCCTGGCCAAGGATGGCCTGGTTCATCGCAGCGCGATGCGTGTTGAGCTGGCCCGCGAGCTGGCTCGGGTCAGCGTACTCAGCGATGGCCGAGTACGACCTGATGTCGCTCATCAGCACGGTCACCACCACGCGCTCTGTCTCCCCGATGGCCCGCCGGTCGCGGCGGAGCTTCTCGGCCAGGCCGCCCGGCAGCAGGCGTGACAGGGTCTCACCCTGCTCCTCCCGGTCCACGATGGCCTGGTGAAGCATGCGGAGCCGCCGCAGGGCGCTCTGGCTTCCCGCGGACACCCCCCGTGCCAGCTTGACGAAAACAGCTTCCACCTCCGCGGCGACCGCCTCCGGCGGGACGCGGCGTGCCGCCGCGATCGCCTTGATCGTTCTGCCCTCCGCCACCATGCCGAGAAGCTCCTCCTCCGCGGGCATCAAGCCTCCCGCGGGGACAACGGGAGCCACCAGCGCCTCGACGATCGCCGGATCGAGGGCCGTGCCGCCGGTGGCCACGGTCCGGATGGCGTCCACGAGCTGGCTCCCCTCGGCGACGTGGTCTTTCAGCAGGTAGCCGTAGCCCGCCGATCCCTCGGCCAGCAGCGAGACCGCGTACTCGGGATCCTCGTACTGCGACAGCACCACGACCCCCGTCCCCGGATGGCGCTTGCGCACTTCCCTGGCGGCGTCGATCCCCTCGCGCTGAAACGACGGCGGCATCCGGATGTCGGTGACGAGCACCTGCGGCTGGGTGGCCTCGGCTCCGGCCACGAGCTCGTCGAAGTCAGCGGCCACGCCCACCACCCGCAGGTCGTCATGCCTGTCAATGAGAGCGCGGACGCCTTCGCGCACAATCAGGTTGTCGTCCGCAAGGAAGACGCTGATCGGGCCGTGGAAGCCGGCATCATGGTGATCCATCTACCCAGTTGTCGCACACTGACCTGGGGTCTTGCCAGTGGGCAGGCACGCATAACGGAGGTGGTAGTAGCACAACAAGAAAGCGGCGGCCAGCACCCTGTCGCACCGCCGGGCACGGGCCGAGCATCGTTGCTATGCGATACGAAAGCTCTGTCACATCACTGTCGTGGATCCCGTCAGAAGCAGTCACTGGGGCCGCCCGGGCCGCTTTCAGTTCGGGATTCAGCCATTACGACGAGCCGCCCCCGGCGCAGCTCGGTGACATCGACGAGTTGCGGGCCGCGGACAGGTTCCGTTTTGCGAATCTGCTGCGGGCCTGGATTGACGTCGACGCCGCCGGGCGGATCACCGGCGGCGGCTACGAGGGCGGAGGGCTGATGGGCGCAACGACCATCAGGCTGGCAGGCCGGACCCACACCTTCCAGGCCGTCGCGCTCCCGGATATCCAGCGCCCGCCGGAGCGAGGGGAGTCATGGATGCGCTTCGTCCAAACTGCCGGTGGCCGGACCGCTCTGCCCGCGCCGCGGCCGGTGCGGCGGCGGCCCTTTATCCAGTGGCAGGCGCCGCTGGTGTGGACCACCTTGTCGCTCACCTTGCACGCCGATGGCCGGGCCGAGTACGCGGTGGCGGGTGCCAGCCGGTTCCCCAGGCACTGGATCTATGACGTCGGCGGCCACCTGGCACACAAGTCCGGCCTGACCGATTTCGCCGACTGGGGCCGGGTGTCGTTCGGCCGTCACACCCCATGGGGGGATGAGGACTCTCCGGCCCTGGTGACCGCCGTCGAGACCGCGCTGGAGCGCACCTTGTCGGTACAGCTCATGCACGGCGCCGCCAAGCCGCTGATCAGCAGTGTTGCGGCCGGCACCGAGCTGGTGCGGCAAGGCCAGCCCGGCAGCGAGATCTACCTGGTTCTCGACGGCGTGGTCCGGGTGGAACGAGACGGGAACCGGCTGGCAGAGTACGGACCGGGTGCCCTGCTTGGCGAGCGGGCCCTGCTCGAGCAGGGAGCCAGGACAGCCACGCTGGTCGCGGTCACCCCATGCCGGCTCGCGTCGGTGCCCGCCGGCCACCTTGACCCGTCCGCTCTTGCCGAACTGGCGGCAGGGCACCGGCGTGAAGACGCCGCGCAGGGCTGAGCGTGCGCATCCACCTGTGTGGCGTCCGCGGCTCAACCCCCGCTCCCGGCGCGGAGTTCATCCGATACGGTGGCCACACCTCGTGTGTGGCCATCGCCCATGACGGCGCCGCCACGCCAGCGCTCATCCTGGACGCAGGCACCGGCCTGCGGCGGGCCACCCCATTGCTGCGCGGCGGGCCCTTCACCGGCACGATCATGCTCACGCACCTGCACTGGGATCACGTCCATGGGCTGCCCTTCTTCGCGGCGGGCGACCGTGACGACGCCCGGGTCACGCTGCTGCTGCCAGGTAACGGGAGCGCTGGCGCCGAGGAGCTGCTGGCCCGGGGGATGTCGCCGCCGCACTTCCCGATCGCGCCAAGCGGCCTGCGCGGCAACTGGTCTTTCCACACCCTGGCACCGGGCATGTTCAAGACCGAGGGCTTCACAGTCGAGGCGCAGGAGGTTCCGCACAAGGGCGGCCGGACCTTCGGGTACCGGGTCAGCGATGGTCATTCGGTGATCGCCTACATTCCCGATCACTGCCCCACGGTGCTCGGCCCCGGGCCGGAAGGATGGGGTGAGTACCATTCCGCTGCCATCGGCCTTGCTGCCGGTGTGGACCTGCTGATCCACGATTCGTTCCTGCTACCGGACGAGGTTGCCGCCGAGGCGTCGTTCGGTCACGCGGCGGCGGACTACGCAGTGGGCCTTGCCCGGCATGCGGGTGCGCGACGCGTCCTGCTTGCCCACCACAAGCCGGAACGCACCGACGATGCGCTTGACATGCTCGCCGACCGCTTCCGTGGCAGTCCGGGCGTTGCCGTCGCGGCTGAGGGCACGGTCATCGATCAGTGAGCCCGCTGGCTCACCTCGGTGGTGGCCCCGGCGATGATTCCCCGCCGGGCCGGGGACCGGGTCAAGGCCGGACCCGGGATGCGGCCCGGCTGGCGGGAGAGACTGGCACTGCTGCGGCCTTGCGCAGGTGTAACGAAACAGGTCGCGCAACCGTTTCCCAACCGAGATGTCACCTCCCGCTCATCGGAACCCTTACCCGAGGCCGCCCTCCCACGCCCGGCCGGCAGTCCCCGACCCCGCAGGGACCAGCGCGCGCCAGAACGGTTACCCCGGGCCGCCCCGTCACGCGCGGCCGGTAGTCCCCGGCCCCGCAGGGACCCGCGCGCGCCAGAACGCTTACCCGGGACCGCAGGCCCGCGGCCGGCCGGTGTTCACCGACCCCTCGGGCCGCCGCGTGCGCCGGATGCGGCTCGTTGGCATGTGTGCGGGCGGCGCGCTGGTGGCCTGCCTGATCGTGATGTTGGTGGGTTTGCTGGGCGGGCCCGGAGCCTCGTTCATCCCGTGGGACGGCCATAACGGTGGCGGTGCCGCGGACGCGGCGGGCGCCGGCCGGGCGAGGTCCACCGGCCCCGGGCCCGCTCCTGGGACCACGCCCGCCACGCCCATCTCCTCCGGCCGGTCCGGCGCGACGCGGGGCGGCTCGTCCGCGCCTTCGCCGTCGGCGGCCCCGAGCCCGTCACCGGCCGCGACGAACCGGGCAGGCAAGAAGCCGCCGGGCCGCAACCGCACGCCGATGCCTTCCTCTCCGCCGTCCCATGGGCCCTGACCGGGCAGTCTCGCCCCAGGAATCCAGGCACCGGCCGGCCAGGCCGCCCCGCGGCCACTGGCTCGTGGTGGGCCTGCTGCTACTGGTGTTCACGCTGGGCCTGCTGGTGGAGGGATACACCCACGGCGTTCTCGGCGAGAGCGCCGTCGGCATCGCCCAGGCCGGGGCGGGCGGCACGGCCGCGCCCGCGGCCGTGCTGCACGGGGGGCCCGTCATCAACGCGGCCGGCCCGGGGGTGCGCAGCTACCGGATGCCGCGGCGGACCGTCGCGCTCACCTTCGACGACGGTCCCGACCCGGTCTGGACCCCGCGCATCCTCACCGTTCTCCGCCACTACCGGGTGCCCGCCACGTTCTTCGTGGTGGGGGCGCATGTCGCGGGCTATCCCGGGCTCGTCCGCCAGGAACTGAGCGACGGTGGGGAGGTGGGGGCACACACCTACACCCACATCAACCTGGCTGGCGGCTGGCAGGAGCAGTTTCAGCTCACGCTGACCCAGAACGCGCTGGCGGGCGCGGCGGGGATACGCACGGGGCTGCTGCGCCCGCCGTACAGCAGCGAGCCGGACGCGGTGACCGCGGCGCAGTGGCGCGCCTGGCAGCAGGCCGGCCGGGACGGTTACCTGATCGTGCTGGCCAGCACCGACACCCGCGACTGGGCCCGCCCGGGAGTCGCCAAGATCGTCGCGGCGGCGATGCCCAGGCACGGCCGGGGCGCGATCATCATGATGCACGACTCCGGCGGGAACCGGAGCCAGACCGTCAGCGCACTGCCGCAGATCATCACCCGGCTGAGGGCGAAGGGGTACCGGTTCGCGACGGTCACCGGCGCCCTCGGGCTGCCGGATGCGGACGTCCCCGTCTCCACCGGTGGGCGGCTGGCCGGCCACGCGCTGGTCCTCACCCAGCAGGCCGCCGATCACGTGGTGGCGGTGCTGGCGATCATGCTGATCGCGGCCATCGTGCTGACCGTGGCCCACACCCTGGCGCTGGTGGTGCTTGCCCGGGCGCACCGGCGCCGCGTTGACCGCTCGTGGCGCTCCGGCTCCGACTGGTGGTACGCGCCCCCCGTCTCGATAGTGGTACCCGCCTACAACGAGGAGCTGGGCATCGCCGCGACCGTGATCTCCTTGCTGGATAGCGACTACGACGGCCGCTTCGAGGTGATCGTGGTCGACGATGGCTCCACCGACGCCACCGCTGCCATCGTGCGGCGGCTCGGGCTGCCCGGCGTCCGGCTGGTCAGGCAGCGCAACGCGGGCAAGCCCGCCGCCCTGAACCACGGCATCGCCGTGGCACGGCACGACATCCTGGTGCTGGTGGACGGCGATACGGTGTTCCAGCCCGACACCCTTGCCACGCTGGTCGACCGGATGCGGGACCCGCGCGTCGGCGCGGTCAGCGGCAACACCAAGGTCGGCAACCGTAACGGGATCCTCGGCCGGTGGCAGCACCTCGAGTACGTGATGGGCTTCAACCTGGACCGGCGGATGTTCGACATGATCCGGGCGATGCCCACCGTGCCGGGTGCCATCGGCGCCTTCCGCCGCCGGGCGCTGGTGATGGCCGGTGGGGTGAGCCGCGAGACCCTGGCCGAGGACACCGACCTGACCATGGCGATCTGCCGCCGCGGCTGGACCGTCACCTACGAGGAATACGCGATCGCCTGGACCGAGGCCCCCGCCAGCCTGCGCCAGCTCTGGCGGCAGCGCTACCGGTGGTGCTACGGGACCATGCAGTCCATGTGGAAGCACCGGCGGGCGGTCATCGAGCGCGGCGCCTCCGGCAGGTTCGGCCGCCGCTGCCTGATCTACCTGGTGCTGTTCCACGTGCTGCTGCCGCTGTTCGCGCCCATCGTCGACGTCGCCGTGATCTACAGCCTGCTGTTCGGCAGCCCGGTGCGGGCCGTGGAGTTCTGGCTCGGGTTCGCCTGCCTGCAGGCGCTGATCTGCGCATATGCCCTGCGGCTGGACCGCGAGCGGCTGACCACGCTGTGGGCGCTGCCGCTCCAGCAGGTGGTCTACCGGCAACTGCTGTACCTGGTCACCGTGCAGTCGCTGATCACCGCCCTGCTGGGCAGCCACCAGCGCTGGCAGCCGATCCGCCGGGCGGGCGTCTTCGCCGACGCCGGCCCGGCCGATGACGAACTCGAGGTCCAGTACCAGCCGTAACTCGGGGGCCTGTGCCGGGCGCCTTGGTGGGCATGGGGTGCCGGATCGCGTTGGCCTGTTCGAGCAGGGCGACGGTCTGGCGGATCTGCTCCAGGTAGGCGGTGCAGCCGTCGCAGGCGTTCAGGTGATCGTCGATGCTGGCTCGCCAATCTGGCGGCAGGTCTCCGTCGAGGTAGTCACTGACGAGTCGGACGAGGTCGCGGCAGGCGAGGTCGTCCGGCGGCGGGGTCAGCAGGGGGCGCGGGTCGCCGCCGAGGGCCTCGTCGCCGGTCGCCGCGGCCAGGGCCTCGAGGGCCTCGACTTCGGCAGGGGCGGCCCGGGCGGCGCGGGCGGACAGGATCAGCAACGTGGCGAGGGCGGCGCTGGTGCCGACGGTGATCCACCCGGCCGTGTACACGCCGTGGCTGCGGGCCAGGGCGCCGAAGCCGAGCGAGAACGGCAGGAACAGCATCCAGGAGAACGTGCCGGCGCCCGAAGAGACACCGGCGCGGATGTGGGACGGGACGGCGTCGTGCAGCAGTCGCCCGGCATAGATCCCGGTCACCGCAAGGGCCAGTTGCAGCACGGTTTGGGCGGCCGCGACCGCGACCACCGCGTGGCTGGTGGCCAGCAGGATAGGCGTGCCGGCGAGGACTGCGGCGACTGCGAGGGCGGTGGAACGGCGGCCGAGGTGCAACCGTGCGGCGAGGTAGCCGCCGGCGCCCAGGGTCGCGACGAGCACCGCCCAGTAGGGTCCGAACGCGGCGGCGGGGGCGTGCAGGGCGACCAGCCATAGCGGTCCGAACTCGAATACCGCCTGGGACAACAGGGCGGCGAGCGCGGCGAGCAGGAGCACGCGGCGCACGCTGGGGATCCGGGTCATGGCGCCGAACGTGGTGGCGACGTGGCGGCGGAGCGCGAGTGGTTCGGCGGCGCGGTGCAGGCGCGGTTCCCGGAAGCGGCTGAACGCGATGATCGAGGCGAGCACGAACGGGATGGTGAGAAAGTAGGTCAGCCGCGGTGAGGTCGCGCCGGCGAGCAGTCCGCCGGCCAGCGCGCTGGTGGTGAACGCGGCGCTTTCGACGACGCGTACCCGCCCGATCCACCGCTCGTACGTATCGGCCGAGCCGGTCTCCTCGATCACCGTGTCGTAGACGACGCTGTCGACGGTGCCGGAGTTCATCGCGAAGTAGACCCCGAGGATCATCGCGGCGACGATGTAGGTCGCGACGTTGTGGCTCAGCCCGCCGATCAGGGCACTGGTCGCGGCCGCGGCACTGGAGATGATCAGGATGCCCGAGCGGCTCCATCGATCGGCGAGGATGCCGGAGGGCACCTCGAGCAGCGGGACGACGGCGGCGTAGGCGGCCGCCATGACCGCGATCGCGGCGGCGTCGAAACCGATCTGGGTCTGGAACAGCTTCTCAACCGGAACCCACAACATCAGGCCCTGCAGCCCGGCGCCGACCTGCAGTGGCCGCAACCGCCGGGCCAGGCCGGCCGGACGCGGCCGCTCGTGGCCGGGCACCGCGCTCATCGGGGACCGTCCGTCCGTGCCTGGTCAAGCTCGTCTCGCGTGGCGGCCCGGGCGCGGGCGAGGATGTCGCGCACCTGCTTCACGGTGAGACCAAGGTCCGCGGCCACCCGCTGGTCGTCGCAGCGCGCAAGGTAGCGCGCCATGACGACGTGCCGCCAAGGCGCCGGCAGCCCGGCAAGCGCGGCCGCTACCGCCGCGTGCTGCTGGGTCGTTCGCGCATCCGCATCAGGTTCGCCGGCCGGAGCGCTCGGCCAGGGTTCGGGGAACCGGCGCCAGTGCCCGGGGTAGGGCTCGTTCGTGCCCTGGAAGGCGGCGTCGGGCACGAGCGGCTTGGCCCGGAACCAGTGCGCCCACGCGGCGGCCAGCCAGTTCTTCCTCATGACCGCGCCACGTCGTGCGCGGCGATCGCCCAGGCCTCGATCAGCGCCCGGATCTGCTGCTCGTCGCTCATGCCGTTCCTCCTCGTGCGGTTGGTGTCAGCGATGGAACCCGCGCTGATCGGCAAACTCATCGGGGCAGGGCAGGATGGGTCCTATGAGCGCACCGGCCGACGTTCTGGCCGCCGCGCGGTCGGGCGACGCCGAGGCCTTCGAACGGCTGGTCGGCCCGTACCGTGGTGAGCTGCTGGCGCACTGCTACCGGATGCTCGGATCTCTGCACGACGCCGAGGACGCGCTGCAGGAGTCCCTCGTCCGCGCGTGGCGCAGTGTCGGCGGGCTCGACGGCCGCGGCTTCGTCCGAGCCTGGCTGTACAAGATCGCGACGAACCGCTGCCTGTCCGCCCTCGAACGTAGCGGCCGCCGCGAGCTGCCCTTCGACGTCCTGCCCGGAACCCCCGACACGGAGATCAGCTGGCTCGAGGCCTACCCCGACCAGTCACCAGAGACGACCTACCTCGCGCGGGAAAGCGTCGAACTCGCGTTCGTCGCCGCCTTGCAACGGCTGTCCGCCCTCCAACGGGCCGTGCTCATCCTGCGGGAGGTGCTCGGGTTCTCCGCCGCCGAGGTCGCCGGCCAGCTCGATACCTCCACCGCCTCGGTGAACAGCGCGCTGCAGCGGGCCCGCAAGGTCATCGACACCACCGGCGCCAGCCAGCAGAGCGTCCTTCGCGACCTCGGCCCGGATGGCGTCGAGGAGATCGTCACCCGCTGGATCAACGCGTGGCAAGCCGGCGACGTCGACGCGATCGTCGCCATGCTCACCGACGACGCCCGATACTCGATGCCCCCACTGCACGAGTGGTACCGCGGACCCGATGCCATCCGGGTGTTCCTCACCGAAGGGCCGCTACGGTCGCGGTGGCGGTTCCTGCCGACATCGGCAAACGGCCAGCTCGCCTTCGGCACCTACCTGTGGGACGACGCCGCCGGCGCTTACATACCGGGCGGGCTCGACGTCCTCACCATCCAGGACGGGCGAGTGGCCCAGATCGTCGCGTTCCTGTCCGCCGACCTCACCAACTACGGCCTGCCCGCGAGCCTGCCGGCCTGAGCCGCCCGTGGAGTTCGGGCGACAGCCAATCTGCCACGCCGCGACCTGATCCGGGCCGGTACGACGCGGCGGGGGGCCGGCGGACCCTGGAGCCGTGTCAACACTCTGTGATGATATAACTGCGCTGCGTGATCAATGGCGTACCCTGCTGGGTGAGGAGGCCAGGTCATGACAACCGTTGAGAAGCACGACGCGCTGATCTCCGAGCGCATGGCCGGCGGCATCCTGCCCCGGGTACTCACGACCTTCGACATGGTCGCGATCTTCGTAGCGATCGTGTTGTTCGTTACCAACGCCGCTGCCATCCAGCCCGCCGGCCCGGCCGCGTACGGCTGGTGGATCATCGGGTTCCTCGGGTTCCTGATCCCGTGCGCAATCGCCACTGGCCAGCTTGGGGTCATGTTTCCCGGCGAGGGATCCATCTACCTGTGGACTCACAAGGCATTCGGCTCGTTCTGGGGTTTCTTCGCGGGGTTCTGCGCATGGTGGCCTGGCGTGCTGGTGATGGTGGCGACTGGCGACCTGACCATCTCGTTCCTCGGGTACGCGTTCCCGGCGGTCACCCGCTGGCCGGTGCAGGCGCAGGGCATTGCGATAGCAGGCCTGATTGTGGTGTCGGCGACCCTGGCCGTATTGCGGTTCCGGGTGACGCAGAACATGGTGAACGTCGTGTTCGCCCTTTACGGGCTGGCGATCCTGGCCATGTTTGCCAGTGGCATCGTGTATCTGGCCCGCGGGCACCACGCGGCGGTCGACCCGTTCGACTTCTCGCAGTGGGCGGCCGGGTCGCCGCACGGGCTCAGCTTCGCCAACTGGACCTTCTTCGGGCTGGTGGTGCTGGCGCTGCTGGGGGTCGAGGTGCCGCTGAACATGGGCGTGGAGATCCGCGACCAGCGGGCGGTCACCGGCTACCTGATCTGGGGGTCGCTGGTCGTTATGGTGGCGTATCTGCTGGCCACCTGGGGCGTGATGGTCACCGTGCACGGGGCCGGGAACGGCGTGATCACGAACGTCGCTGCGGCGGTCGGCGTCGGGCTCGGCAGTGTGGCCGCCAAGGTCACCGCGCTCATCCTGGCGCTGTTCTTCCTGCTCATCACGGTTGTCTACAACTACTCGTTCGCCCGGCTAATCTTCGTCTCTGGCCTGGACCGGCGACTGCCTGCCGCAGTGTCGAACGTCAACGCTGCTCGCGTGCCATATGTCGCGATATGGATACAGACAGTGATTGCGGTGCTGTTCACACTGATCGCGTTCATAGCCGTGCCGAGCATCGTGGGCGGCGGCGCGGTCAACTCCGAGACCAAGATCTACGACGTGTTGCAGGCCGCGGTCACCGTGATCTGGTGCGTCTCCATCGTGGTGCTGTTCGCCGACATCCTCATCATCCTGCGGCGTTTCCAGCCGCAGTTCGAGGCGCGCAGATTGGCGCGACCGGGGGTTTTCTGGGCGTGCTCGATTATCGGCGGCCTTGGGTCGCTGATCGGTATCATCGCAACCTTGTCCGGTTCCTGGAATCCGACGCTGATCAGTAACGACGCCGGATCCGTGAGCGTCTTCGGCGCAACCATCGCCTACGGCACCTGGTTCTGGTGGGTAGGTGGCATCGCGGCGGTCTCGCTCGTCGTGGCGGTGGTGCTTTACGTCGTCGGCCGGCGGACAGCCGCCCGGCCCGAACTGATGGCCGCGGAAGGCGGTCCCCTGGGAAGCGGCCCCGTGGAAGGCGGCGCAGCGGGCTCCGATAGCTGACGGCGGGCTCGGCGAGCGGTTGGGCACCCTCTTTCATCGATCATGATGCATGTTAGGTCCGCGACGTCTTGTGGCAGTATGACTACCAAGCGTTACGTAATGGTGGGCGCCGAGGCGGCGCGCTGGAGTAGCCGGGGGAGCCGATGGGGCCGCGACGGGGGCAGGCGGTGCGGTCGGGTCTGATACCCGCGATTGCGGACGGGCTCAGTGCCAGGGCGGAAACCGCTGCCGACCTGGCGGCGGCCCTTGTCGCGGACGCCACAGTTGTGCTGGTGCCGGTCCGGGTCGCCGGGGAGGGCCCCGGTGGCTGGCTCGAGTCATGCGGCAAAACTCAGCTCGCGGTGAGCGTCGCAGAGTCGATGTGGCTGTCCGGGAGGCTGGAGCTGCTGGTCTGGATCACTGCCTCGAGCCGGGCGTCGGTGCTCTCCGGCTACGTTGAGGCGGCAGTGGCCGTGATGGGAGCCGACCCAGAAGGCGATGGTGAGACGGTCGCGGAGAATTTCGCCGACTGGCTCAGCCGGACAAACCAACCGTGGCTGGTGGTTTTGGATGATTTGCGCAATAAGGCCGACCTTGCCGGACTCTGGCCAACAGGGTCAGCGGGCCGGGTCCTGATCACGACCGTCAATCCCCTTGATTTCTCTGATGACCAGGGCGCGCTGCTCCACCCGGTAGGGGTGTTCAGCCCTACCGAGGCGCTGAGCCTGCTCGTCAGCCGCCTCGCAGCAGACCCGGGCAAATGCAAGGGAGCGGAGGAGCTGGCCGCCGAGCTTGGTTATGAGCCGCTGGCGATCGCCCAGGCCGGCGCTACGATCGCGAATTCGGCGCTGTCGTGCCGCGACTACCAGGACTGGTGGGCGCGCGAGCGGGCAGAGCTGGCGGGGACGGACAGGCTCGCACCGCCCGCCGCGTCCATCACCTGGCTGCTCTCCGCCGAGCATGCCGAACGGCTGTCGCGGGGTGGTGCCCGGGCCCTGCTGACACTCGCCGCCCTGCTCGATGGGGACGGTATTCCCGGCGAGGTTTTCACCTCACAGGCCGCGTGTGACTATCTTGCCGGAGCCGGAACGGGGGACCCGGTAGACCCGGACCGCGCCCGCGAGGTGCTGTCCGCCACGGAGCGGACCGGCTTGCTGTCACTCGGACTGGCTGATGCCGCGACGGTGGCACGGATGAACAAGGCGGTCCAGGCGGCGGTACGGGCGGCGGCGCCTGCCGGGGCGCTGGACCGTGCGGCGTCCGCCGCGGCGGACGCGCTGCTGCGGGTATGGCCCGGAGACGAGGAGCCAGCCTGGCTGGCCAGCAGCCTGCGGTCGTGCATGGCCAGCCTCCGGGAGGTCACGGGGGACCTGCTGTGGGCGGACGGCTGTCATCCGGTGTTGCTCCGTGCCGGGCAGAGCCTGGACCGCGCGCACCTGCGCAGACTTTCCATCGGGTACTGGAATGATCTCGCCGTGATGAGCGACCGGACGCTCGGGCAGGGCCACCCGGACACCCTGACGGCCCGCGAGCGGCTCGCCGCCGCCTGCCTCGTGGCCGGGCAGCCCGCGGAAGCCATCTCCTGGTTCCAATGGGTCCTCACCGAGCGGGTCCGGCTACTAGGCCCGGACCATCCCAGCGCCATCGCGGCCAGGCGCGACGTCGGCCATGCCCTGGTGGCCGCGAAACAGTTCGGTGACGCGGTGACCGTTCTCGACCGGGTCGTCGGCGATTTCGAGCGCGTCAGCGGGGACGACCAGCTCGACACCCTCGCCGCGCGGGATGAGCTGGCCGCCGCCACCGACGCGATCCGGATCCTGCGGCCGACGCTCGCCAGCCGCGAGCGTCTCCAGGGCCTCCAGCATCGCGACACGGAGACGACGCGCCAGAAGCTGGCCGATGCATGCCTGGCCGACGGGAGGGTCAAGTCGGCCCTCACCCTTTACCGGCAGGTACTGACCGACCGGGAGCGCCTCCTCGGCCCCGACCACCTGGACACGATCGCGATCCGCTGCACCCTCGGCTCCGCTTACTATGCGACCGGGCGGATGGCCTTCGCGCTCCAGTTGCGCGAGGATACCCGAGCGGGCTACGAGCGGGTGGTCGGCGCCGACCACCAGGACGCGCTGGCCAGCAGCGCGGACCTGGCGCGCACCTATTACGCCGTGGGCCGTGTTTCTGAAGCGATGACCCTGCTCCGCGACACCCTCGCCCGCTGCGAGCGGACCCTGCCGCCAGATGATCCGCTCACGCAGGCCGTACGCCATGACCTGGCCAGCATGGCGGGGCAGTAGGAGCACCCGGGAAATAAGATCTGCCGCCTGACTGCCGGCCGTTCGCGATCTCATTACCCTCTCACCAGATCATCGCGGCTATTCCGGGCGCACCCGCCAGAGTGCATATACCGGCTACATGACAAAACACCGGATAGCTAAAGAAGCGAGGGTTGAGGCCGTTTTGCTTAAATGCCTCATTTGCAGATGAGCAGGCCAGGCCGTCGTCTGACGCAGCCTCAACCCATTCCCCGTGGCCCCAAGCTGCCGCCCGCGCGGGTTGTATTTAACCTGCTGCCATAGGGCAGATAACTTGAGGTAAGCGCCGCGGAGAGCAGGACATGCCCGGATTGCCGCGCTCGGGCGGTGCATTGCCAAGCCGGCACGGCCGGAAGGAGGGCCGCATTACCGAGGGGGACGGCGGCGGGAAGGCGCCACGCTCTATCTTCGTCTACGCGTGGGCCGCGCTGGCGGCGCAGGCGGTATTGATCGCGGGCGCGCTTAGCCTGGTGCTTGCAGCGGCCGCCCGCCAGCGCATCCCCGGTCTAAGCTTCGGCTGGACCAGCGTCATTCTCGGGGCGGAACTCGTGCTTCCCTTGATTGCCGTGGCGCTGGGCCTGCGGTGGGTGAGCGGGCCACTGCGTTCGGCCATGACAATGGCGCGCCGGCGGGCACGCGGTGACATGGCGATGCGTACGGTCCCTGGCGGCCCGGCCGACGTCAGGGATCTCGCCTTGTCGATGAACCTGCTGTCGGATGCGAGCGACCAGCTCCGGGTCAGAGAGCGGGAACGCGCCCGCCTGCAGGCCGGGGTACGTCAGGCCTCGATCCGGATACGCGAACACCTGCGCGGCGAGGCGATCATCCAGGAGGCCGCGAGCTCGATCCACGAGCACCTGGCCGTCGACTTCGTCTGGATTGGCCTGGTCAGCGGCGACCGCCTCACCTTCGCCAACGGTGACCCCGGCAGCTGGGCCCGCGGGGACGATGTCGTCGGCCGCTTCCCGCCTGGCGCGGTCGGCTGGCTCCGGGACATCTACCGTCATCGGTCGAGCTACCGGGTCCAGGACCTCAACGCGGCACAAGCCGAGGAGATCCCAGCCGAAATCAAAAAGATCTTGCTCAGCGAGCATGCCACGTCGCTGCTGCTCACGCCGTTCGGGGCCGGACAGGAATTGCTTGGCTGCCTCACACTCATGCGCGCTGGCCGCGGGCGGGTGTGGACTCAGCCAGAGATCGAGGCGGTGGAGTCGCTGGCGGGTGACATCGGCCGCGCACTTGAGCACGCGCGGCTCTACGAAGCCGAGGAGCGCCTAGTCACCGAGCTGAAGTCACTGGACCGCGCCAAGTCGGCGTTCCTCGCCTCGGCGTCGCATGACCTGCGGACCCCACTGACCAGCATCATGGGCTACATCGAGATGCTCTCCGAGGCCGACCAGATACACCCCGACCAGGCCAGAATGCTGGACGCGGTGGACCGCAACGCGCGGCGGCTGAAGACAATGATCGAGGACATGCTGACGACCTCCAAGATCGAGCTCGGGGCCTTTACATCCCGGCTCCAGCCGGTCGATGTCACCAGCCTGATATCCACGGCGGCGGACGTGATCAGGCCATCGGCGGCGGCGAGCGGGCTCACATTCGAGGTGGAGTGCCCGGACCATGGCCTCACCGTTGCGGCAGACCCGGAGCAACTGGACCGGATGCTGGTTAACCTCCTGTCGAACGCCGTCAAGTACACCCCCCGTGGAGGCAGCGTCACCCTGGCCATGAGCCGCGCGGATGATTCGGCCGTGCTGGCCATTGCTGATACCGGCATCGGCATCCCGCAGCAGGACCAGAACTCGCTGTTCACACGCTTCTTCCGGGCGTCCAACGCGGTCGACTCGGCTATTCCCGGATCGGGCCTGGGCTTGTCTATCGTCCGCACGATCGTTACGAACCATCACGGCGACGTGAGCATCGAGTCCATCGAGGGCGGGGGAACAACGGTCACTGTGCGGATTCCGCTGCTCGAGGGGCCGGAGGCAGGCCCGAACGGAAGCATCTAACAGCCCCTTGGGCTGTCCTGATTCTGCTGGTGTGGTGGGCCTTGGCATAGTTAGACGCGGACAGCCGCTGTGGCGAGCGTGGTTGCCGCCGCCATGGTTGTCAGGCAGTCTGAGTGCGCCTGCAAGCTATGGAAGCACCCTGCCAGATCGAAGGGCCGCGCCGATGAAACTGCCTCCCGTTGACTACGAGGCGCCTAAGACCGTTTCCGAGGCCGTGGAATTGCTGGCTGAGCACCAGGACGAGGCGAGCGTGCTCGCCGGCGGCCAGAGCCTGATCCCGCTGCTGGCGCTGCGGCTGGCCCACCCGGCGGTGCTCATCGACATCAACGGCATAGACGAGCTGTCCGGGGTGTCGGCGACGGACGGCTGGGTGGCGATAGGCGCCATGACGCGGGAGTACGCTGCCGAGGAATCCGCGACCGTCGCCGATGCCGTGCCGCTGCTGGCGGCTGCCCTGCCGTTGATCGGTCATGAGGCAATCCGCAGCCGCGGCACGATAGGCGGCAGCCTGGCGCATGCCGATCCGGCGGCCGAGCTGCCGGCCGTCGCCCGCGCGCTCGATGCCGAGTTCGTGGTGCGTGGCCCGTCGGGCCAGCGGGTTGTCCCGGCGGCGGAGTGGTTCGAGGGATACCTCACGACGTCACGCCGTCCCGACGAGCTCCTCACAGAGGTGCGCTTCCCGGCCGCAGGACGGGGCATGGGGATCAGCTTCCAGGAGGTCGCCCGGCGCCACGGTGACTTCGCCATCGTTGGCCTGGCGGCATCACTGACGCTTTCCGGGGGCGCGATCAGCGATGCCCGGCTGGCGTTTGCGGGCCTTTCCGATGTGCCGGTCCGGGCGGGCGACGCGGAGGATCTCCTGGTCGGCGAGAGGCCGTCGGCCGAGTTGTTCGATGAGGCAGCCCGCCGTGCGACCGACGATATCGACCCGCCAGCCGACCTGCACGGGTCGGCGGACTACCGGAAGAAGGTCGCGGCCGCTCTGGTGCGCCGCGGCCTGCGAGCGGCCGCGGACAACGCCGGCGAGAGGCAGTGACTGATGGTGGAAATCACCCTGAGGGTCAACGGCGCGGCATGCACGGGCTCGCCGGAGGCGCGCATGACGCTGGCGGACTTCCTGCGGGATGACCTCAATCTCACCGGCACCCATCTTGGCTGCGAGCAGGGGGCCTGCGGTGCGTGCACGGTCATCGTCGACGGCCGGGCGGTGCGCTCGTGCCTGATGCTGGCGGTCCAGGCCGCCGGCAGCGAGGTAACGACGATCGAGGGGCTGGCACCCGACGGCGGGCTGGGCACACTGCAGCAAGCGATGTGGGATTCGCATAGTTTCCAGTGCGGTTTCTGCACGCCCGGGATGGTCATGCAGGCCGTCGCGTTCCTCAGCGACCACCCTGACGCCGGCGAGCAGCAGATCCGCGAAGCGCTGTCCGGCAACATCTGCCGGTGCACCGGCTACCAGAGCATCATCGATGGCGTCCTACTGGCCGCCGAGCGCAACCGGAAGCACTGAGCGGGGGAGCGACCATGGCAGCAATTGCGGCTGAGCGTTACACCGGCGCCAGCATCAAGCGTTCGGAGGACCCGCGCATCCTGACCGGCGCAGGCCGGTACGTCGACGACATCAAGCTGCCGGGGATGCTGCACGCCGCATTCGTGCGCTCGCCGCTGGCTCATGCCCGTGTGCTCTCGGTCGATGTCTCGGCGGCGCGGGCGCTGCCCGGAGTCGTCGCGGCGCTCACGGGAGCGGAACTGGAAGCGATGACGGTCCCGGGGCCTGATGCGCTCATGGCGCTGATGGGCTGGACAGGGCCCACCCCGGAGTTCACCCTGCTGGCGACGGACAAGGTGCGCTTCGCGGGCGATCCGGTGGCGGTCGTCGTCGCCGAGAGCCGTTACGTCGCCGAGGACGGCTGCGAGCTGGTGGAGGTGGAGTATGACGAACTCCCCCCGGTCACGAACGCGTCCTTCGCTCTCGATCCGAGCAGCCCGCCGCTGTTCGCCAATCTGGGTGACAACATCGCCAGCCCGCACTCGCGCAGCGAGTTCGGTGACGTCACCGCCACATTCGCTAATGCTGATCGAGTTATCGACTTCCGCATCGGCGTGCACCGCCACCAGAACGTGCCCATGGAAGGACGCGGCTGCGTCGCGAGCTACGACGCCGACCTGGGTGTCATGACGGTGTACGCGGCGACGCAAAGCGTTCACGTCAGCAAGATTGCCGTTGCCATGCGCCTCGGTATGGAGCAGGACAAGGTGCGCGTCCTGGCCGGCGACATCGGCGGCTCGTTCGGCCTGAAGATCGGCGCCTCACGGGAAGAGCTTGCAGTTGCGGCTGCTTCGCGTGCTCTCGGCCAGCCGGTCAAGTGGGTCGAGGACCGCGGCGAGAACCTGACAACGTCGGGGCAGGCACGCGAGGAAAGCTTCGACGTCCGGGCCGCTGTCAGCAACGACGGCGACCTGCTCGGGCTGGACGTGAAGATGGTCATCGACACGGGCGCATACCCAGGTATGGGCACGATGGTTCCGGCAATCGTCGAGGCGATGCTGCCGGGTCCTTACAAGCTCGCGGCCCTGGGTTTCGAGTCGACCGCGGTCACGACGAACAAGGCATCGTACGTCGCCTATCGCGGCCCGTGGGCGTCCGAGACGTTCATGCGGGAACGCGTCCTCGACCTCATCGCGAAGGATCTCGGCCTCGATCCGGTTGAGATCCGGCTGCGTAACGTCGCACCGCGCACCGATCCGCCGGCCGTCATGATCACCGGGCGGCCGCTGGCCGGAGTCACGACTCGGGAGTCGCTGGAGCGGATCGCGCAGCTCGTGGACTTTCCCGCGTTCCGGCGCCGGCAGGCCGAGGCACGAGCCCGGGGCCGTTACCTCGGCATCGGTGTGGCAACGTTCATCGAGGAGGCTCCCGGCCCGCGCCCGCCGGAGGGGCGCAGCGGCCCGTTGAGCACTGAGTCCATGCGCCTGCGGCTCGAGGAAGACGGCGTGGTTGCGCTGTTCACCGGCCAGATGCCACACGGCCAGAGCCACCAGACGACCCTTGCCCAGATCGCCGCCGACGAGTTCGGCGTGCCGTTCGAGCAGGTCCGCGTGGTGGTCGGCGACACCGACGTCGTCCCGTTCGGGCTGACCGGCGGCAGCCGGTCGGCCACCATGGCCGGAGGCGTGGCCCTGCACGGCGCTCGGCAGCTCAAGGCCAAGGTGCTCGATTTCGCGGCGCATCTCATGGAGGCCAGCGCCCGGGACCTCCAGATCACCGATGGCCAGGTCTGGGTCCGGGGTGACCCAGCGAGTGCCATCGGCGTGGGCGAGGTCGCGCGGCGTGCGGCATCGGGCCAGTTCGGTCCCGGCGTGGACGCTGATCTCGAGGTCGTGGCCGCGTTCGACGGCGGCGAAGGAGGATGGTCCGGCGGCAGTCACTGCGCCATCGTCGAAGTCGACGTCGAGACCGGCCTTGTGACGGTGGAGCGGTACGCCGTCGCCGAGGATTGCGGGGCGCTCATCAACCCCGCCATCGTCGATGGTCAGATCCGGGGCGGCGTCGCACAGGGCATCGGCGCGGTGCTGCTCGAACGATCGGCATATGACGAGGACGGCAACTGCCAGTCAGCCACGTTCATGGACTACCTGGTGCCGACCGCCTGTGATATCCCGCGCATCGAGATAGAGCACCTCGAGACCGTGGCCCTCGACGCCGACGTCAACTTCCGCGGCGTGGGCGAGGGCGGCATGATCGTCGCGCCGCCCACGGTAGTGAACGCAATCGAGGACGCGCTCGCGCCCTTCGGCGTGCGGATCTATGAACAGCACCTGCCCCCGGCTCGCATCCTGGAGCTCGTAGCCGCGGTGGACTCGGGCCGGTAAGCTGCGCGGGCTGCCGCAGCGCCGCCAGAGGTGGCGGGGCGGGCGCAGACCAGTGCGTCTGATATTCCGCCTGTCACCGCTTAGCGAAACAGTAGTGACTCGAGCGTTGCTCGTGCCCCGTGCTGGTGCAGGGATGCCAGCGCGGCACGGTAGGCGGTGGCGAACCGCTCGTTGTCGGCCAGGTCCCCGAATAGGTCACGGTTGGCAATGAACGCGCCGGGGTCCTCGCGCTGGCGCCTGGCCAGGCTCGTGAGGCGGTCCTGATACCGGTCGACCACATCAATCGGCTCCCCCCGCTCGTCGACGCCTTCGGCGTAACGGGCCCAGCTGGCCACCACGGCGGCCGAGCGCTTGATCTCGCCGCCGGTCGCGAGCTGCTGGCGGATCACCGGCAGCAGGAACTTGGGTATCCGATCCGAGCTTTGCGCGCACAGCCTGGCGATGGTGTCCCGGATCTGCGGGTTGGCGAACCGCTCGAGGAGGGTGCGCTTGTATCCGGCCAGGTCGACCCCTGGCACGGGGGGCAGTGTCGGGGTGGCCTCCCGGTCCATGTAGCCAAGCAGCAGCGCCTGGAACAAAGGATCCTGGGCGGCCTCGTGCACCAGCCGGTAGCCGGCCAGGTAGGCGAAGTAGCACAGGGCCTGGTGGCTCCCGTTGAGCAGCCGCAGCTTCATCAGCTCGTAGGGCTCCACCTGGCCGACGAGCTGGACGCCAGCCTCCCCGTAGGGAGGCCGCCCATCGGCGAAGTCGTCCTCCAGCACCCACTGCACGAAAGGCTCGCAGACGACGGGCCACCGGTCGTCGATCCCGAACCGGTCGGCGACCTCGGCCCGGTCGGCTTCGGTGGTCACCGGGGTGATGCGGTCCACCATGGAGTTGGGGAAGCGGACCGCGTCCTCGATCCAGTCCGCGAGCTCTGGGCTCCGCAGCCGGGCGAAGGCAGTGAACACCCGCTTGCTCAGCTCGCCGTTGCCGGGCAGGTTGTCGCAGGACACGACCGTGAACGGGGCGAGGCCGCGCTGGCGGCGGCGCCGTAGCGCCTCGGTAATCAGGCCGAAGATGGTCCGCGGCACCGCACCGGGCTCCAGGTCGCGGAGCACGTCGGGGCTGGCCGCGTCGAACTCGCCGGTGATGTCGTTGACGTTGTACCCGCCTTCGGTGACTGTCAGCGACACGATCCGGGTCGGTGCCGCAGCCATTTTCTCGATGACCGCCTCCGGGTTGTCGGGCGCGAACAGGTACTCGACGACCGATCCGATCACCCGCGGTTCGTAGGTCCCGTCGCTGTGCTTGAGCACCAGGGTGTAGAGGCCGTCCTGGGCGTCCAGTGCCTGCTGCATCGCCCGGTCTGCCGCCAGTACCCCGACGCCGCAGATGCCCCAGTCCAGCGCCGTTCCCTCGGTCATCATCCGGTCGTGGTACATCGCCTGGTGGGCCCGGTGGAATCCGCCGACGCCGATGTGGACGACCCCGGGAGTGACGACATCACGGTCATAGGCCGGCACCGGCAGTCGGCCGCTCCAGTGCCGCAGTGTCCGCGAGTTGAGCGGCAGCGGTGGGACATGACCAGACACGTTTACCTCCCGGTGCGGGCCTTGCTGTCGACGTAGCACAACTTTGGGTGGTCGCCTTGGTAAGGCAGTGGTCGTCATTGCTTGATGCCGGGGCCGGAGCCCCATCCCGGTTTACCGGCAAGTTCCCCAAGCCATGGTGGCTCCGCTCCGGCGCGGGTGCAGGTAGCGGATGCAACCTCGGCGGCCGCCCGGAGCGCGTTGCGGACCGGGCCGGACCGTTGCAGGTCCGACTTGCCGAGCTCGTTGCCTGCCCACCAGGCGAGGAACGCCCCGCCGAATGCGTCTCCGGCGCCGATCGTGTCCACGACCTGCACCGCCGGGACGGCAACGCTCATCTCCTGTTCTGGCAGAAAAGCCCGGGCCGGGCGGGGACCGTCGGTGACAAGAACGAGCCGGGGCCCTTGCCGGAGCAGGGCGGTGGCCGCAGCACGGCCGGTCGCACCCGGATAGAGGTAGGCGAGGTCCTCCACGCTGACCTTGACCACGTCGGCGCGGCGCAGGATCCGGGAGAGCCGGGCCCGGTAGGCGGACCTGTCAGTGATCGCGCCGGGGCGGCAGTTGGGGTCGATCATCACGAGCGTGCCCGGTGGCAGGTCGGTGGTGATCAGGCGCTCGATGCTGGTCGCGATGGGTTCCATGACCAGGGCCAGGGTGCCCGCGTGCAGTGCGGTCGTGTCATCCGGGAGAGCGGCCGCGAGCAGCGGGTACTCCAGCGCACCGGAGGAGGTGCCGGCCAGGTAGAAGCGGTAGCGGGGCGCTCCTGCCGCGTCGATGTCCACGACCGCGAGGGTGGTGGGGGCGTCGGCTGGCTGCGGCACCGCCAGCGTCACGCCGTCCTGATCGAGGCGGGTCCGTAGTTGCTGGCCGAAACTGTCCTGAGACAGGCGGCCGAGGAAGGCAGGCGTCAGGCCCAGTCGGCCGATGGTCCGGGCCGTGTTGAACGGCCCGCCCCCGGGCCGCGGCCGGGGGCAGCCATCACCGTCGATGACGAGATCGATCAGCGCCTCGCCGGTGACGGTTATCATCTGCGATCGCACGCAGGGTCGCTCACGTCAGGCTGGCCGCGGCCTAGCCGATGAGCCGGTTACCCGTCTCGGGATGGAACGCGAAGACGTCATCCGGCTGGACGTGGAAGGTTACTGGTTGTCCCTGGGCCGGAGGTTTCCGTCCCTCGGTGCGCGCCACAACCGGATCGCCGCCCCCGGCCAGGCGCACGTGCAGCAGGGCGTCGGCGCCCAGCTCCTCGACCAGCAGCACCTCGCCGCGCAGTTCTCCGGAGCCGTCCGCCAGATGCAGGTGCTCAGGCCGTATGCCGAGGACAAGCTCACTGAGGCCCGCCTGCCTGGCCGCCGCTCTGGTCGCGGCCGGGAGCGGAAGCGTCGTGCCCCCGAGCTGCGCGCCGCCGTCGGTGAGCGGTACGGTCTGCAGGTTCATCGCGGGAGAACCGATGAACCCGGCGACGAACTGGTTCACCGGGTTGTCATACAGCTGGCGCGGGGTGGCGCATTGCTGCAACTGCCCGTCCCGCAGTACCGCCACCCGGTGGCCCATGGTCATCGCCTCGACCTGGTCGTGGGTGACGTAGACCGTAGTGATCTGCAGGCGGCGCTGCAGTTCGGCGATCTGGCTGCGGGTCTGGACGCGCAACTTCGCGTCGAGGTTGGACAAAGGCTCGTCCATCAGGAAGACCTTCGGCTCGCGCACGATGGCGCGCCCCATGGCCACCCGTTGCCGCTGACCGCCGGACAGTTGCTTGGGCTTGCGATCGAGCAACTGGTCGTCGAGGTCCAGCAGCCGGGCGGCTTCCCGCACCCGGCGGTCCCGGTCAGCCTTGGGAACCCGCTGCATCTTCAGCGCGAAGCCCATGTTTTCCGCCACGGTCTTCTGCGGGTAGAGGGCATAGTTCTGGAACACCATCGCGATGTCCCGGTCCTTGGGCGGGACCTGCGTGACATCCCGGTCGCCGATCTCGACCCGCCCGTTGTCAACAGGCTCCAGCCCGGCGAGCATCCGCAGCGCGGTGGTCTTGCCCGAGCCGGATGGCCCGACGAGCACCATGAACTCGCCATCCTGGACATCCAGGTCGAGCGCGTCGACCGCGGGTGGCGCGCCCTTGCTGAACACCCGTGTTGCCGACACATACTTCACACTGGCCATCGGAGACCTCCGTTGCATGCGGGGCCGGCTCCACGCGCCCGACGAGAGGCGGTCGGCTGCGGCACTCTCACTTGATCGCTCCCATCGACAGGCCGCGGACCAGCGAGCGCTGGGCTATCCAGCCGACGATGATCACGGGAATCGACGCGATGGTGGCAGCCGCGCACAAGTGCGCGATGAACAGGCCTTCCTGCGGGACGGAGCTGATCAGGAACATGGGCAGGGTAGCGGCGTTGGTGACCGTGAGGTTGATCGCGAGGAACAGCTCGTTCCATGCGAAGATCACGCAGATCAGCGCCGTCGAGACCAGCCCCGGCGAGATGATCGGCAAGATCACGCTGCTCATTTCCCGGATCCGGCCAGCGCCGTCCAGCCGCGCCGCTTCGAGCAGTTCGGTGGGCACCTCGAGCATGAAGGAGCGGATCATCCAGATCGCCAGCGGCAGGTTCATCGCGGTGTAGAGGATGATCATCAGCACGATGCTGTCGAGCAGGTGCGCATGCAGCGCGATCACGTAGAGGGGGCCGATCGCGGCGACGATGGGCAGCATCTTGGTGGAGATGAAGAAGAACAGCCCGTCGCGCCAGTGCTTGATCGGGCGCACGGACAGGGCGTAAGCGGCGGGGACGGCCAGCAGGAGCACCAGGATCGTGGAGCCGAGCGTGGCGATGATCGAGTGGGTCAGGAAGGGGCCCATGCCGGTGACCGCCAGGCGGAACTCCGACAGGGTCGGGGTGAAGATGAACCTCGGCGGCCAGGTCTCCGCAGCGGACTCCGGCTTGAACGCCGTGATCACCATCCATAGCACCGGGATGAAGAACACGATCGCCACGACCCAGGCAAGGACGGCCCAGCCCACCTGGCCCGACCGCTGGCGCAGGCCGCGCGAGGGCCGCCGTGCTGTGGTGGCCGTCACCGTGATGCCTCCTCGAACTGGAAGACCCTCGCGAACATTCGCAGCGCGAACGTGGCGACGATGATGGTGAGAAAGACGGTGACCACGCCCGCCGCGGCCGCGCCGCCCACGTCGAAGGCGTTGTTCACCTCTTGGTAGAGGAAGAAGGGCAGGTTGGTGGTGGAGGTCCCAGGCCCTCCGTTGGTCATCAGCCGGACTGCGTCGAACACGTTGACCACGTAGATCGAGCCGAGCAGGATCCCCAGTTCGATGTAGGGACGCAGGTGCGGGAGGGTGAGCTCACGGAACGTGGCGAGCGCCCCGGCGCCGTCCACCTTCGCCGCTTCCAGCGTCTCGGCCGGCTGGCTCTGCAGGCCTGCCAGCACGATCAGGGTCATGAACGGCGTCCACTGCCAGATCATCACGACGATCACCGAGCCCAGCGCGTGCACGCTGAGCCAGGCCACGTGGTTGACGCCGAACGGTGCGAGGAGGTAGTTCAGCAGCCCGAAGTTCGGGTCGAGCATGGGGGACCCCCACACCAGCGCCGCCGCCGCCGGCATGACCAGGAACGGGGTGATGATCAGCGTCCGGACCACGCCCCGGCCGAAGAACTTACGGTCCAGCAGTACGGCGAAGGCAATGCCGAGGAGCATGGCGACGATCACGGCGCTGGCGGTCATGACCACCGAGCGCACGACCGAGCCCCGGAAGGTCGGGTTGGTGAAGACCGCGCGGTAGTTGCTCAGCCCGGTGAAATGTGCGCCACCCGGCTGATCCCAGAAATAGCTCTGGAAGCTGTACCAGAGCGTCACCACGAACGGGATCTGGGTAACGACAATGGTGTAGATCAGGGCGGGCAGCAGGGGGAGACGGCGCATCCACCCCTCGCGGCGGCTCGCCGCGCGCGGCGAGATTTCGACCCTGGGAGCCGGTGCCAGGTCTTCGATTATCGTCACGGACGGGCCTCCTCATGACGTGTCGCGGCTGATGGGCCGGCTGCTGGGGCCCCGATGATCCGCCACCGGGGCCCCCACCACGTGCGGCTTACTGGCCGCCTGCCAGTTGCGCCGGGGTGTACTGGGCGGCGGCAGCCTGACTCGTCTTGAGCGCCTGGTCCACGCTTTCCGTCCCGGCGATCGCACCCGCGATCTGCTGGGCGACCTGCACGCCCAGGCTTTCGAACTGCGGGATGTCGACGAACTGGATGCCGGTGTAGGGAACCGGGTGCAGGGTCGGGTGCAGCGGGTCCACCGAGTTGATCGAGGCCAGGGTGATGCTGGCGTATGGCTTGGCCTTCTGCTGGTACTGCGGGTTGTTGTACAGCGAGGTCCTGGTGCCCGGCGGCACCGCGCCCCAGCCGTACTTCTTGGCGACCAGCTGGTCGTAGTTCTTCGAGGTGGCCCACGACACGAACTTCCACGCGTCGGCCTCGTTAGCCACGCCCTTTGGAATGCCTAGCGCCCACGTCCACAGCCACCCCGACGACGCGGTCAGGTTGTGCGGCGCGAACGCGTACGCGGTGTTCTTATACGCCGACGGGTAGCTGCCCTCGATGGACGTCGCCGCCACCGTCGCGTCATACCACATCGCGCACTTGCCCTGGCCGTACAACGTCAGCAGCTGGTTGAAGCTGTCGTTGGCGGCGCCCGGCTCGCCGTACTTGCGGACCAGGTTGACGTAGAAGTTGGTCGCGTTCGTAAACGCCGGTGAGGTGAGCTGGGGCTGCCACTGCATGTTGAACCACTGGCCGCCGTAGGTGTTGACGACCGTGTCGAGGGCGGCCATGTTGTCGCCCCAGCCCGCGAGGCCGCGCAGGCAGATCCCCGACACCTTGCCGGGCTGGTTGAGCCTGGCCGCGAGGGTCTGGATCTGCGCCCAGGTCGGGTGCAGTGGCATGGTGAGCCCGGCATTGGCGAACATGTCCTTGCGGTAGAACATCATCGACGACTCGCCGTAGAACGGCACCGCGTACAGGCTGCCCTTGTAGGACAGCGACTTCGCGATCGGCGGGAGCAGGTCAGCGGCGTCGTAGCCCGGGTCTTTCGCGATGAACTGGCTGGACAGGTTGTCCAGCCAGCCGTTCTTCGCGAACAGCGGTGTCTCGTAGGGGCCGATCATGATGACGTTGAACGCGTTGCTGTGCGTGCTGACGTTTCTTTCGATCGCCGCGCGCAGGTCGCCCTCGGTGTAGGTGGCGAACTTGACCGTGATGCCCGGGTACTGCTTTTCGAAGCTCGACTTGGTAAGCGGCACCATCTGGCTGGTGATCAGCGGGTTGGACACCACGGCCACGGTCACCACACCAGGAGCGTTACTGCCGCTTGAGCCGCCGCTCGAGCAGGCGGCCACCGCGGCTATGACGGCTGCGCAGCCGACTGCTCCAAGCACGCGGGGCCTGAACCGGAGATAGCTCATGTACGAACCTCCGCAACGGTGAGAGGGGTGCAGCTGGGGGAAGGCCCACCAGACCCAGGTCAGGCCGCCTGGACAGGGGCACCCAAGCCGCCCTAACCTTCTTGGTAACGTTACCGAGCTTGGCCCAAAAAGTACGCTCACGCAACCGGGGCGTCAACCCCCGAAACCAAATCGAGACCTGGATATGCTGGGCTATTGCTCAACAGCAGAATGCTAGGGAACGGGAGACTCGCCCTTGGGGAACGATCCCAGTTCCGGCCGGGCCGCGGGCGCTCACCCCACGATGCGCGATGTGGCCGCGCTGGCAGGCGTGGGTGTGATGACCGTGTCCCGGGTGGTCAACGGCCGGGGCGGGGTGAGCCCGCAACGGACCGCCCGGGTATGGCAGGCCATCGAGAAACTCGACTACCGCCACAACATCACGGCACGCCACCTGCGGCTCACCGGGCAGCCGACGGCAACCATCGGGGTCCTGCTCGAAGACGTGGCCAACCCGTTCGCGGCAGAGTTGCTGCGCGCGGTCGAGAATGTGGTCAGCGAGCAGGATTGCCTCGTGCTGTGCGCAAGCTCCGACGGCGATATCGCGCGGGAACGAGCCCTGCTGAATGCCTTCTGCGCGCGGCGAGTCGATGGGCTGATCATCATGCCGTGCGGTCCGGACTACCGGTACCTGCTGCCGGAGCTGCGCCGGGGGACCCAGGTGGTGTTCGCCGACCGGCCCGCGCCCACGGTTGCCGCCGACACGGTGATCAGCGACAACTTCGGCGGCGCCCGGCTCGCGGTAACCCATCTGCTGGACCGGGGGCACAACCGGATCGGGTTCCTCGGCGACCTACGGCGGATCTACACCGCCGCCGAACGGTACCGGGGCTACCAGGCGGCCCTTCAGGACGCGGGCATCGACCCCGACGAGCGGCTCATCCGCCGCGACATCCATTCCGAGCAGTCGGCCTTGCAGACCACCCGGGAGCTGTTCACCGCGCCGGGCGCCCTCACCGCCATCTTCACCGCGCAGAACCTGCTGACCATCGGAGCCAGGATGGCATTGCAGCACATGGGCGCGGAGCGGACCATAGCGCACGTCGGGTTCGACGACATCCCGCTCGCTGAGCTGCTGGATCCCGGCATCACCGTCATCGCCCAAGACCCTCCTGCGCTGGGCGAGCTCGCCGCGCAAATGCTGCTGCACCGCATCCGCGACCCCGACGGTTCACCCGAGACCGTGGAAGTGCCCACCAGCCTGCTCACCCGGGGCTCGGGTGAGATTCTCCCCCGGGCCTGAGCTGCCACCCGCCGCGAAGGCCCAGCCGTGGCTCCTGCGCGCTCAGCTCCCGGCACCCTGCCGCGCGCCGGGGCGCCTGCGGCCGGTGATGAACGCGAGGCCGTACAGCACTCCCGTCACGATCAACAGGAACTGGTAGCCGGTGATCAGGGAGAGGTACTCGAGCGTGCCGCCGGCCATGGCGCCCAGGAGGTTGGCGGCGAATGCCGTCGCCGCGGTCTCGACTCCGGAGAACCGCTGGGCGAAAACGAGGTTCGCAAGGTACACCGGAGCGAATGCCAGGGCGCTTGCCGCCAGGAACCGGGTGACGACGGGCAATCCGAGCAGCGTCTCCTGTGGCACGATCCAGGCCACGCCGAGGGCGCAGATGAGCGCCCCGTACAGCACCGCGCTGGGCGGCAGCCGCACCCACCGTGCCGTCTCGACGGCCAGGTAGACCGCCACCAGGACACCCGCGAACACCAGGGAGTTCACGAACCAGGTGGTACCGAAAAACAGCGCGAATTGCACGATGCTCTTGGTTTCCAGGAGCAGGAAGGCGGCTCCCATGAACGCCAGGTCCAGATAGGACCGCATCCGGGTGAACGGGCCGCCGGCCAGCCGCACGAGCAGCAGCGACGCAAGCAGGATCGCTCCCAGCATCAACAGGTAGGCCGACGGGATGGTCGCGCCGGGCAGGTAGGGGAACGGGCGGTTGTCGGTGGCGGGCGCTACCCGGGGGCCGTGCCAGAAGCTTGTGCAACCGGGCACCGGGCCCGCCGGGCGGACGGTCAGGACGGCCATCCGGCGGCCCTGGAGCTTCCCGCCAAGCTGCGCGCACGGAACCCGGCCAAAAGCGTCCTCGATCGTGGTCGCATACCTGTCCAGCACGAACGGCGCGTAATAGTTGTACATCGCGAACGTGCCCCCCGGTGCGAGGTGCGCCCGGGCTGCGGCGAGTGCGTTAGCGGTGAGGAGGTAGCTCTCGAGCCGGATAGCGGACTGGCCCGCCAGGGCCGTCAGCGAGTCGGGCAGCGCGTACAGGATGAGGTTGTACCGCTGCCGCGTGTCTTGCAGGTACTGGCGGCCGTCCGTCACGTGGGTGGCGACCCGCGGGCTTTGGTACGGGCGGGCCGGGTGATACTGCCGCCCGATCTGCACGAGCAGCGGATCGATCTCGACCGCGTCGACATGCCGGGCTCCCTCGGACAGCGCGACCGCGACATCGTTGCCGTTCCCGGCGCCGATGATCAGGACGTTGCCCAGGCTCGCGCGGGGGACATGCTGGTAGGGGAGCAGGTAGAACTGCTTGCTCCGCCGGATCGCCGCGAGCGGGTGTATCCCCTGATAGGGGATGTTGTTGGCGGATATGAACAGTACGGAATTCCCGTGCCGCTTCTGCAGGGTCAGCTTGTTATACGGTGACCACATCTGGTGCGGGGTTACTGACTGCCAGGTCAGCAGCATGATCACGGCGCCGAGGGCCACGATGTGCCACATCCGGAGCCTGGGCGCGAGCACGATGGCAAGGCCGCAGCAGGCGATGGCGCCCCACGTCGCGGGCGGCTGGTCCAGGAAAGACAGAACAGAGAAGAGCGCTATCCCGGCGATGCTGCCCAGGATGTCGAGCCGGTATGCGCTCAGCGGCCGGAAGCGGATGAAGGTCCTCGCAACGCCCTGGCCGAGCCCGGCCATCACCGCGACGGTGGCCAGGAAAACCAGGCTGAAGCTGACCGGTTGCGGCAGCGCCCGCGATTGCCCGAATCCGGAAAAGACCAGCGGCCCGCCGGTGGAATGCAAGACGACAGGGAACGCGAGGACGAAGGCGACGAGCACCAGCAACGCCAGTGGCGTCCAGCGCAGGTAGTCCCGGTGCGACGTCGCGTTCAGGAACCCGATCCCGATCCCCAGGAAGCTGGCCAGGAGCACGAAGTTGGTTGCCTCGGTCACATAAACGTTGTTCGCGGTGATCCACCGGATCAGCGCCAGTTCCACGAAGAGCATCAAGAAACTGGAGAAGGCAAGCCGCGCCTGGTCTCCCCGCCGGGGCTGGGTGTCCGTGCCGGATGCGGCGTCAGCGCTGGGCGCACCGGTGCTGGTCACCTGAGACTGTTGTCCGGTATCCACCCGCATACCGTAGCCAACCGGGCATTGATGCGGCAGCCCGGCCACGCGGCCACCTGCCGGTCCATCCCGAAGCGCCCGGCATCCCATCCCGTAACGGAGCCATGGCTCAGCGCGGCTGCAGGACCTTCCAGTGCAGGCCGGCGAGCTTGAGGACCTGCGAGATGAACGAGTCGGTGATCTGCAGCGCGGGCCGCCTCTTGCCGCCGACGCTGAACTGCACGGTGCCGCAGGGGGCCGGGCCTTGCGCGACCGCGAGCGGCGGGCCGCCGGCCCTGGCGAGGAACGTCAGCCGGATCCCGCCGCCGATCGGCGCCGGGCAGGACGCGGCCGGTCCGATCGTGGACAGCTGGAGGCCGTCGACAAGCGCCGCGAGCCGCCGGACGACCGCCGGGCCGCTGATCGTGACCGGCGCGGGCGGGCGCCCGGCGTGCGGGTCCGCGCTCGGCAGCTCGGTGATCGTGACCACGCGGGTGGCGGACGGCACCCGTTCGAGGGCCGGCCGGGGCGGCTGCCAACTCACCTGGGCGTCCACCCGGATCGCGGTCGTGTCGTTGCCCGCTCCGGTCACCTCGACCACCATGTCCCGGCCGTTCAGCACGCCGGGAATCGGAGGTAGCGAGAACGTGCGGTCCCATGACGGCGGCCCGAAATCGGAGTCTCCGGGCATGAAACGGCGGGGCAGGCGCGCCTGTTCCCAGGCGAGTACCGCCTGTGGCTGGCCGGGCGCCCGCCAGAAGGAGACGTCGTCCACCAGCGTGGTGGAGACAAGGGTGGAGATCGGGACCTTGAGGGCATCCGGCGCCTTCTGCAACCGCTGCGCGCCCGGGGGGACGACAAACGCCCTCAGAATGGCCGCCGCGTCGGCGACGGCACGCTCCCGCGGCGTGGGCGACCCTACCGTGCGCGACCCCGCCGTCCGCGACGCCGCCGTTACCGGTCCCGTCGTGGTGTGCGCAGCGGCGCAGCCCACCGCCGCCATGGCCGTGCAGGCGGCCAGGAGAAGCGTCGCACCCGGCACGCACCGCAGAGATTGCCGCATACCTCTTGGACGCCCAGCGGGGCACCGCGGTTCCACCGCGCAGGCACCACCAGGCCCAGCCGGGCGTCCCTTCCCGCGCCAGGAGCCGGGGCCGCAGAATCTGGCTCCGCAACCCACCTCATGATCTACGGGACACGCTCTAGCCGACCGGCTTGCCAAGTTCGGCCATCTGCCAGAACACGATCCCGGTGCCCGCGGGAAGCCGGTGCTCCACCGCCCCGTGCGGGACGGTTACCAGCAGCGTGGCCAGGTTGGCCCCGGTCGGCGGAAGCCACCGGAAGTCGGCCGCTGCCGCGCCGCGCCCGAACGACATCCGCACCGGCAGGAACGTCCGCGGGCTTACCCAGAGCACCTCATGGGCGCCCTGCTGGAGCTGCACCTCGTCCGGCGTGGCGACGAGCCGGAGCGCATCGACACCATCCACCGCCTGGCGGCCGTCGAGCTGGAACAGGCCGCAGGACAGCGCCTCGCGGATCAGGGCAGTCCACCGGGCCGAGCTTGCCTGCGTCCAGAACATCAGCGCCGGTCCGTTGTAAATAGCCTGGCTGCTCCCCTGACAGGTGACCGGCGGCGCGGCGGGGGCTGACATGGAGAGCGGGTAGTACCACGACCTGGCGGCGCGGCCGACCAGCACCGGGAGCGGCAGGAGCTGGTGCCCGCGCGGCCGGGTGGCACTGGCGAGGCCGACATCGAAGACGCGGCGGCCGCCAACGCCGAACCCGGCCACCCGGGTGCGGCTACCGTACGACCATGCGGTGACCTGGGTGAGGCGCATCTGTTCCAGCCACGCCGGGTCGCGGTCGGACGGCGTCAGGTTCGCGCCAAGTTGCAGGCGGCCCGTCACCGCGAAGGTCGTCTGCTGGATGGCGCTTCCCGCTTGCACGGCCGCCAGAGCACGCTCGGTGCGGTTGATCACATACGCGGTTGTCACCACGTTCCCGCCACCGGCACCCGCGGTCGGTACGGTCACCGCCGTGGCGACCGCAACCGCCACTCCCGCCGCGACCGCGATGGCCGTGACGCCGGCGGTGAGCTGCAACGGCCTCATCCGGGGCAGCCGGATCCGGCGCCCGCGCCCGGCACCGGTGACGGGCTCGCCGCACCGCGTGAGCAGGTCCGCGGCCGCCCTGTCCAGCACCGCGGGATCGGCGGGCTTGACGCGGCCGGCCTGCTCGAGCAACTCAAACGGGTCCATCGTCAGGCCTCCTGATAGCGGCATCCATCACGAAAGGCAGGGTCGTCCCGGAGCAACTGGCGCAGCCTGGCCCGGGCTCGGTGCAGTCGGCTGCGGGCGGTGCCCGGGGGGATTCCCAGGGCTATGGCGGCTTCTGCGGGGGTCAGCCCTTCCCACGCCACGAGCAGCAGCACCGCGCGGTCATCATCCGGCAGCGCGGCCAGGGCGCGGCGCAGGGCCGGGAGCAGTGCCGCCGCGTCCAGCCGGGCATCGGTATCCGGCCAGGGATCCGACGCAACCCAGTCGCGCGGCGGCCGTGGCCGCCCCCGCCGCCGCCAGTGGGCCCGCAACACATTCCGGGCGATCCCATACAGCCAGGGCCGTGCGTCCAGCCACCGGCCGTCGTACGTCGCCCTGGCCGCGAACGCGTGCACCCAGACCTCACTGAGCAGGTCATCGGCATCGTCGCGGCCACAGCGCCTGGTCAGATACGCGTGGACCGCCTGGCCGTGCCGGCGCAGCAACTCCCCACCAGGGACGCATCACTGTCTTGCATCGGCCCACCGAGCCTCCTGTCCCGTCACCAAGCTATTGACTGGAGTGCCCGGAGCGTTCGCGGAGAACTCGTCATCGGCGGAAAACCGCCAGGGCCCGCGATGATGTGCCCGGCCGGAAGCCCTGGTTCCGGGGCCGGTTCACCCCGGCGACCGTGGCGCTGTGAGCCGGCTAGGGAAGTCCCTTGGTGTCGAAGGTGGCGGACGTCGCCATGCCGTGGCCGTTCAGCGTGACCTTCACCGGGTTCGCCAGGCCGAAGTCCCGGCAGTTGAGGTTGTCAAAGGACATGATCAGCCGGTTCGCCATGAACGTGAGCAGGTTGTTGCCCACCGACGGCACCGGCGACGGCCCCGATGCCAGCAGTGCCTCATGGCCGCTCAGGAACCGCGTCTGGATGTTGATCATGTTCTGGCAGTACTTCGCCGGGCTGTCGGCGGCGTCGTTCGCCGATGAGATGGCCGGCTGGCCGACCATCGACCTGTAGTGGTCGGTCTTCGTGGCGTTGAAGGCGTTATTGACCAGCGCCATCGGGTCGTTCTCCGGCACCAGGGCGACGGGCGCCGCCTGGCTCCTGGCGGCGGACAGCTCATCCAGGGCCTGCGATGTCCCCGGCGCTCCGCCTCGCGACAGGTCCGGCGCGGTGAAGGGCTTGCAGCCGAGCACCGGATCGAGGAAGCCGTCGAGCAGGATGTTGTCACTGCCGTTGGTGATGGCCGTCGCACCGCGCAGGGCCGTGACGTTCCCCGTGTTGAACTGCGCAGTGCGCCCGGTCGCGGTGAGCAGGTATTGCGTGGTCACGTTGTCGCTCTGGTCCTGGTCGACAAGGGTGAAAGCCCGCGTCGTCGGGCACGCCTGGCCGGTCTTCGGGGAGACCCCCGCCGGGGGCACGGTGAGCTTGCCCTGCCGTTCGGCCCGGCTCGCGGCCCAGAAGAAATGCGTGCCGTGGCAGAACGACACCTGCCCGAAGGGCGACCCCCGCATGCCGTTGATGCAGTGACCCTGGAGCAGGGCGCGCGGCGTGGCGCCCACCTGCGTCAGGGTGGTGCCGTTGAAGCCAAAGTCAATCGTGACGACCGCGTGCTTCGGCAGCCGCGGCGTCACCGGTGCGGCCGCGGGCCGGGTGCCCTTCGTGATCACAAGCGGCTCGTACACCCATAGCCTGCCCGTGGCCGGGTCCAGGATCGTCGCCTGCACGAAGGCCCCGAGGTTCGCCGCGTTAGCCATGGTGCAGCCGGAGGCCGCCGGTGTCGCGCCGTCCGGGCCGGTGAGCCGATACGGGGTGGCCAGCCCTGCCGCGGTCAGCGGGTGCGCGGGCACGATGATCTCGCAATTCGCGTTCCCGGCCGGTGGCGGGGCGGCCTTCTTGGCAGCCGGGCACGGCGGCGTGCTGGCCGGCCGGGCGCCGGCGGGCGTGGCGCAGGCCTCCGGCAGGCCCGCCGCCTTGGCCGCGGCATTGAGCTTGCCCGGTTTGGCGGCGGTCAGCAGCCCGTCCGCCATGGCCGCGCCATGGAACGGCTTGGCCGAGGCACTGAGCATGGCCTTGATGTGCGGGGCGCTGAGGGTGGCTATCCCCGCGGCGAGCGCCACTGCCAGGAGCGCGGCCATCGGCACCCGGCCAGGCCGTGGCCGGCCCGGTAAGCTGCGGTAGCGGCGCGCGTCTCTTCTGCGGTACGAGCGAACTCTCCGATATGACATGGGGGCATCTCCCTGTCGCGGTCCCGCACCCCGGACAGCCACGCTAGCCCGGTGGCGGCCCGGTGTTTACCGAATCTATGTATGCGAGCAGATTTCCTCCCCCGTCCGGCCGGTATCCCAGCTACTTCACCAGGAACTCCCAGGAATGCCGGTGCCTGGCGGCCGCGGCGGCCTCCCGCCGGATCTCTCTGCGGTTCCGCGATGCGATTCGCTAGGATCACCTACATCAAGAGGCCGACCGCTTTCCGGATCAGACCGATGAAACCCTTCGGGCGTGCGCGTGGAGTGTTAGCCGACTGCCGGCCCGAGGGGCGGCGGCGGGCTGGCGGGCTGGCGGCCGCGCACCGGCGCCGGGCCTTACCGGCGGCCGCGTCTGCCCGGCCGCGCGTTCCGCACCTGGCGATGATCACGGCCCCGCTTGCCGTCACGGCCGGCCCGCCCGGGGCGGGCGGCATCGCCGGGGCCGCGGCCATCCTCGCCGGCTTACAGCGGTTCCTCCTTGCCTACTCCGGAGTCTTCGCGCTCATCGCGCTGACCGCCGCGGTGGCGGCCGGGCTGGCCGCGGCGGACCGCCTCGTGATCAGCCCGGCCGGCCGGGTGACGTTTCAGGCGGTGCACCGTGCCCTGTCCCTGGCCGCCGTGGGCTTCCTCGGCTCGCACGTGCTGCTGGAGATACTGGCGCATCGCTCGCACGCGATTGACACGGTCGTGCCGTTCCTCGCCACCGGGCGGACGCTGTACCTCGGCCTCGGCACCCTCGCCTCCGACCTGGTGCTGCTGATCGCCATCACCGGCGTCGCGCGGCACAAGTTCGCCGCACGCTGGACGGCTGCCTGGCGTGGCGTTCATGTCCTGGCCTACCTGGGCTGGCCGTTGGCGATCCTGCACGGGCTGCTCAGCGGGCGCCCGGCCAAGCCTTATGTGGATTGGAGCTACGGGGCCTGCGTTGCGGCGGTCGCGATTGCCCTGGTGGTCCGGCTGGTCGCGGCCCCCCGGAGCCGCGCGGTCGCCGATCCGCACCCGCCGCCCGACCCGACCGGGCCGGGGCTGGCCGCGGCCCCGTTCGGGGGCCGCTACCTGAGTGCCCCGCTTCCCGTCCAGCCTCCCGAGCGCCGGGCGTTACCCGGTGGCGTCGTCCACGACGACGGCACGCCGTACGGCATCGTCTACGGCGTTGTGGACGACGGCATGCCGCACGCTCCGGAGGCGCCATGATGCCAGCCGCCGCGCCGGAGGCCTTCTGCATCGGCCAGCGCCGTCTTACCGCGGGCCTGGACCGGTTCCGGCGGATAGACCTGGCGGGGTACCACATGGTCTTCGGGCGGCTGCCGTGCCTCACCGCCGAGCGGCTGATCGGCATGGCTGAGCGGGTCGACCTGCGCGGCCGGGGAGGTGCCGCGTTTCCCGTCGCGCAAAAGCTCGCCGCCGTGCTCGACGCGGCGAACGCCCGCAAGCGGTCACCGATCGTCCTCGTCAACGGGGCCGAAGGCGAGCCGGGCAGCGCCAAGGACCGGATGTTGCTGCTCCGGTCGCCGTACCTGGTCTTAGGCGGAGCGCTCGCCGCCGCCCGGGCGCTGCGGGCGCGGGACATCCTCGTCGGCGTCACCGACCCGCTGGCCGCGCGGTCGGTCCGCGAGGCAGCCGCCGCCGAGCCGGCCCTCAAGGACATGGTGGGCGTGGTGGAACTGCCCGGCCGGTTCGTGTCCGGAGAAGCGGGCGCGCTGGTGAACGCCGTGAACGGCCGCGCCGCGCTGCCGCAGCCGGGCAAGACCCGTACCAGCTACAGCGGGGCCGGCAACCATCCGACCCTGCTGTCGAACGCGGAGACCTTCGCGCAACTGGCATTTCTCGCCATGGTGGGGCCGGCGGGTTACGCGTCGGCTGGTACCGCGGCCGAGCCAGGGACGGTGCTCCTGACCGTTGGCGGTTCTGCCGCGCGCCCCGCCGTCGTGGAGGTGCCCACCGGGGTGTCCCTGGGGCACGTGCTCGGCATGTGCATGGCCGGGCCGGCCGACGCTGTGCTGGTCGGCGGGTACCACGGCTGCTGGGTATCGGAGGGGGCCGCCTATAGCGCGCCGGTCGGCCGGGCCGGGCTGGCGGAGATCGGCGGCTCGCTGGGCGCGGGGGTTGTCCTGGTGCTCGGCCACGACAGCTGCCCGCTCGGTGAGGTGGCCAGGGTCGCGGCGTTCCTCGCCAAGGAATCCGCCGGCCAGTGCGGGCCGTGCAAGCTGGGCCTGCCGGGCATCGCACGCTCGCTGGCGGCGCTCGCCAACGGCTCGGGGGGCGTCGAGGCGCTGGATGCCGCGCGCCGTGGCGCGATGGCCGTGCGCGGCCGCGGCGCGTGCTCGCACCCGGACGGGGTGTTCAGGTTCGTGCTGTCCGCTCTCGACGTCTTCGCCGACGATCTCGCCGCGCACATGTTCCGCGGTAGCTGCGGCCGGCCGGTCCGCAACTACCTGCCGCTGCCCCCGGCCGCCGGCGAAGCCCGGCTGGCCATCGACTGGACTCGCTGCCGTGGTCACGGCCTGTGCGCGCACATCGTGCCCGAGCTCGTGCAACTGGATCGCCAGGGCTTTCCGGAGATGCTGGACATGCCGGTCCCGCCCTGGCTGGAACGCGAAGCGCGCCAGGCCGTCCAGATGTGCCCGGCACTGGCGCTCCGGCTCACTCCGGCCACCCCGGCCCCGATGGTTGCCCCGGCCCAGCCGGGGTGGCTGGGCCGGGCACTGAGCCACGTGCACGGACCGGTCGCCGACACGGTGCCCGACCTGGTCGTCTCCGAGGAATGGATCGCGGAGATCTCGGCCGCTCGCGAACCGGTTCCGGAGGGGCCGGCGGGTTACGGCCTGGTCCGCGATGAGACGCAGGGAACGTAGCGGCCCGGGAGCGGCGGAGGGCGTTGTTACCGAGGGGACCCGGTGTGCGGCGCGCCGCCGTCCTGGCCGGCCGGGCTCAGGTCACCCGCCGGACGCTGGCTCCGGCCCGGATGGCACGCGGGATCTCGGCAACCTCGTCCACGACCGCGAGCAGCCGGGCGAGGTCCTCGGCCGGTGCGTCGGAGCTCACCTCGACCGCGTACCCGATGCCGGTGGACTGCCAGGTCTCGGTATCGAAGCCGCCGGCGGCGGTGACCCGGACGCCGGTCAGCTCCACGCCCAGCGCCGCGGCTTCCCGGTAGACGTCGTTGAGGACGCAGCCGGCGGCCGCGAGGTGCAGCAGGTGAGCGCCGGTGAAATCGGCCGCCACGGTGACGCCGCCGGGGGTCCACCGGTGCGGGAAACGAACGACGGCGCCGGTGGCGGACATCATCGTCCCGGCGCCCACGACGACCTCGAAGAGATTGTCCATCAGCGGCTCCTCCTGCCCGCCGCCTCAGGCTGACCCTTCCGGCCAGCCCTCGGTGACCCTCCCAGTCGGCCCCGTGCCGACCCGCCCGGCCTGCCACCGGCCTGACCTTCCCGGTCAGCCGCGTTCTCTTTGCAGGTACCCGGCGGTCATCCCGCCGTCCACCAGCAGCGTGGTCCCGGTGATGAACTCGGCCTCCGCGCTGGCGTAGAACACCGCGGCGGCCGCGACGTCGCCGGCCTGGCCGATCCTGCCGATCGGCGGTACCGGCCAGTCGCCACCGTCCTCGCCCCGGTCCTGGCCGCCCGGCGGGCCCATGTGCCGCATGCCCGGCCAGATGTCGCCCGGGCACAGCACGTTCGACCGCACGCCGTCCGGGCCGCCGTCCAGCGCGAGCATCTTTCCCAGCATGACGACGGCGGCCTTGGTCACCGAGTACAGGCCGATCCCCTGCTCGCCCCAGATCCCGGCGTCCGAGGCGATGTGGATCATGCAGCCGCGAGCCCGGGCCAGGTGCGGGTAGGCGTGCTGGGCGTAGAGCAGGTAGCCGCGGACGTTGACGTTCATGACGTGGTCGTAGTCGGCCAGCGGGGTCTCGATCAGCCGCGCGGTCACCCCGACCCCGGCGTTGTTGACCAGCACGTCCAGGCCACCCAGGTGATCCACGGCGGCGCCCACCGACGCGGCGACCGCATCGGGGCCGGCCGCATCCGCGGCGATGAACCGGGCCCCCGGCCCCAGCGCCTGGACGGCGCGCTCGCCGAGGCCGGGGTCGCGGCCGGTGATCACCACCCGCGCGCCCTCGCCCAGGAACCGCCCGGCGATGGCCAGGCCCAGGCCGGTGGTGCCGCCGGTGACCAGCGCGCGCTTCCCGTCCAGCAAGCCCATGGCCGCCCAGTCTACGGAGCCGGCCATCAAGAAACCGGGACTCGCCGGCCCCGGGCTTCAATGGCGCAGCGGCGCGGCCCGCCGTGGCGTCAGCCGCGGGTGATGCCACGGATGAACCGCAGCACGGCCGCGCGTACCTCCGCGTAGCCGATCTCGGGGCTGACCAGGTCCACCCCGTGATCCTGGCTGCGGACGGCGACGACGGGCTTGTCCCGGGCCGCCGTGGCCGCGCGAACGTGCCTGACATCCGAGGCGAACCCCAGATCAAGCGTGCCGTAGCCGAACAGGGCCGGGACGCGTACCCGCCTGGCGGCGCCGAGGGCGTTCATTCCGGCGAAGTCGGCCGGGCCGGACAGGTCGATCACGCCGGCGATGCCGCCGCCGAGGCGGGCGGCGGCGACCATCACGGCCGTGCCGCCCATGGACGCGCCCATCAAGACGATCCGCCGGGCACCATGATCACGCGCCCACTCCGCCGCGGCGGCGACCTCGCCCGGGTAGTTACCGTCACCGGGCAGGCTCGCCCCGAGGCCGTCGAAGTCGAACGCGACGACGCGGAACCTCGCGGCGAGCGACCGGGCGTACGGCCACCACTGGCACAGCGAGCCGGATGACTGGTGCGCGAGGATCACGGCGGCCCGCCCGGTGCCGATGCTCAGCGCCGCCAGGCGATCGCGGCCGGGCCCGCGGAGCAGGAACATCGCCCGGCGCTCGGGTGCGCTCAGGCAATACCAGTCTGCCGCCCCCACGGCGGCCCGGGTCGCCGTGGGCGTGGCCGCCGCCACCGGCGCCGGTGCCGCCGATGACCTGGTGGCGGCCGGATGGTGCCCGGGGGCGCCGCAGCCGGCCACCGCGGCAGCCGCGGCGAGGCTGAGCCAGGCCGAAGGCACCAGCCAGCCGCGAACCCCGCCGCGCCGCGTCGGCCCGCGCGGCCCCGGTGCCCCACACTGCCCCGGCAGCCCGCGCGGCCCCGGCACCCCGCGCGGCTCAGGCACGCCACGGCGCCGCCGCCGCGGCCCCCGCACGCCACGGTGGCCCCGCCGTTGCGCCGGCACGTCATCCCTCCTGCCGGAGTCAGCCGAGCAGGAAGGCGAACACGGCCTTACGCCCCTGGTCGCCGCGCTCGCGGCTCTGGATGGAATGGGAGGCGCCGGGCACGATCACCAGCTTGCCCAAGGGCGCGTGCTCGGCCTCTTCCCTGGCCCATTCCAGCGGGGTGGACAGGTCCCGGTCACCGGCCAGCAGCAGCGCGGGGACGCGCAGCATCGACCCGGGAGACGCGACCGGCGCGGGCGGCGTGACCGGCCAGTCCAGGCAGGTTTGCATGATGCCGTCACCCGCCGCGGTCGTGGCGTCGAACGGGAACACCTGCCGCCTGGTCAGCTTGGCGGTGGCCGCGGCCAGCGCGGGCCCGCGCCTGGCCGGTGGCACGGCATCCGATCCCCACGGGAAACGCAGGTCCGTGCAGAACGTCGCCGCGTGCAGGCCGGAACTGAACTCCTGGGGCGAGCCGCCCGCCTGGCTGAGTCCCTGGATGAGCTGGCCGAGGTGGGCGGGGTTGCCGTGCCGTGCCGCGTGCAGCGCGCCGACGATGTCCCCGAATCCGCGCGGCACGCCGGGCGGGTTCGGGTCGCGGTAGGTCGGGTCGATGAACTCGTAGGTGACCAGGGTGTCGAAGATGGGCACGCCATCGCCGTGGTGCCGCACTAGCCAGGCCACGTCCTTGGCCGGGTCGAAGCCGCAGACCGGCTTGACCCGGCAGGCCGCGCGCAGCACCCGGCCGACCGCGCGCAGCCCCACCAGGTAGAACGCATCTGTCCGGCCGGGATCCACCTGCGGCAGGATCGAGTCGAGGACCAGCTTGGACACGTGCCCGGGATGCGCGAGCGCGTAGCGCTCGGCCACGTACGTGCCGTAGGAGACCCCGTCGAGCACGATGGTGCGCACGCCGAGGGCCTGCCGCAGCATGTCGATGTCGGCGGCCGTGTCCATGGTCGTGTAGAAGCGCCGGTTCGGCCCGATGATGTGGGCGCACTCGCGCACCGCCGCCGGCGGCGGCACGGTGATATCGGAACTGCCCACCGCCTTCTGCAGTGCCGGGCAGTTGATGGCCCCGAACTGGCCGGTGCCGCGCTGGTCGAACATGACCAGCCGGTAGGCGGGGAACAGCGCCGCGAGGCGCGCGGAGATCCGCGAGACGAACGGGACGCCGGGCTGGCCGGGCCCGCCGGTCAGGAACAGCAGCACCCCGCGCGGCGCGCCGGTGTTGTTCCCGGCCGCGACCTGGAGCCGCAGCGTGCCGGGCACGTGCCCGCTGTGGTCAAGGGGCACGGTCAGCATCGAGCAGGTGAACCCGGCCGCACCGGGGCAGGGACGCGGACCCGCCAGCACCGGCCGCGGGTGCGTGCTGGCCGAGGTGCTGCTGGTGACGCCGGTGCACGCGGCCGCCGCGGCGAACACGGCCGCCGCGGCGGCCGCCGGGACCCAAGAGGAAGGCTTCACGTAACCGAGCACACTCCAGCGGCGTATCCAGTTGTTATCCGTCCGGTATCCGGGTGCCCGGCCGGACCGGTCAAGATGGTGGGGTAGCGGACGGCCATCCCGGGCAGCACACCGCCCAAGACGCCGATCCGGGGACGGCTGCCGCTGGAGGCTGAATGCCCGCTCCGCTGGCTTTCCATGTCCTGGGCCCACTCCAGGTGACGCAGGCGGATGCGCCCGTGGTGCTCGGCGGGCCGCGGGAACGGGTGCTGCTCGCCGCGCTTCTGGTGGAACACGGCCGGGTGGTGTCGGTGGACGGGCTCTCCCAGGCGCTGTGGGGCGACCGCCCGCCCGCCACGGCCCGCCATCAGGTGGCCATCGGCGTCAGCAGGCTCCGCAAGGCCTTCGCCGCGGCCGGGGCCGGGGCCGAAGTCATCGCCACCTGTGCCCCGGGCTACCTGGTGGCGGGCGGCTGGCTGGACGCCCGGTGCTTCGACGAGCATGCCAGGCGGGCCCGCGGCGCGCTGGCCGCGGGCGACCGCGAGGAGGCCGCCGGGCTGCTGCGCGCCGGGCTGGCGCTGTGGCGCGGCCCGGCGCTGTGCGGCATCGACCGGCCGTTCGCCGAGATCGAGGCGGCCCGGCTGGAGGAACGGCGGCTGCTGGTCACCGAGGAGCACATCGCCCTGGAACTGGACCTCGGCCGCGACGAGGAGCTGGTCGGTGACCTGCTCGCGCTGGTGCGGGCACACCCGCTGCGCGAGCGGCTCCGTGGCCTGCTCATGCTGGCGCTGCAGCGGGCCGGGCGGCGGGCCGAGGCGCTGGCGGTGTACCGGGACGGGCGGCGGCAGCTTGTCGAGACGCTGGGCGTGGAGCCCGGGCCGCAGTTGCGCGCCGTGCACCAGGCGCTGCTGCGGGACGAGCCAGCAGGGCACCTGGGTGAGCCAGCGGGGCACCTGGGTGAGTCGGCCTGGCACCAGGACGCGCCGCCCCGTCCGCGGGGCGGCCCAGCCCCGCGGCAGCACCAGGCCGGCCGCCTCGAGGCTGGCCGCGTCCAGCCCGGCCCGCCGGTGCCGGCCCAGTTGCCTCCCGATGTCCGGGGCTTCACCGGGCGCCACGCCGAGCTGGCCGCGCTCGACGAGCTGGCCGCCGCATCGGGGACCGCCGCCAACGGCGCGGGCGGGCGGCCGCTTCCGATCGGGATCATCGCCGGGGTGGCCGGGGTCGGGAAGACCGGGCTTGCCCTGCACTGGAGTCATCGGGCCCGGTGCCGGTTCCCCGACGGCCAGCTCTACGCCGACCTGCGCGGCTACGACGCGGACCAGGAGCCGCTGCCGCCGGCCGCCGTGCTCGACGGGTTCCTGCGCGCGCTCGGCGTCCCCGGTGACCAGGTACCCGGCGGGCTCGACGAGCGGGCCGCGCTGTTCCGCAGCGTGCTGCACGGCAGGCAGGTGCTGGTCGTCCTGGACAACGCCAGGGCCCCGGAGCAGGTACGCCCGCTGCTGCCCGGGGCGGGCACCTGCCTGGTCCTCATCAGCAGCCGCGACCGGCTCGACGACCTGGTTGCCCGCGAGGGCGCACGGTTGTACGCATTGGACGTCCTGTCCCAGATAGAGGCCAGCGACCTGGTCAGCCGGATGGCAGGCGAGCACCGCATCGAGCCGGCGACGGCGGACCGGATCGCCGCCCTCTGCGACCGCCTGCCGCTCGCGGTGCGCATCGCCGCCGCCAGGCTGGCGATCCAACCGCATCACGCGCCGGCCGACCTGGCCGACCGGCTCGCCGACGAGCAGCGCAGGCTCGCCGAGCTGAGCCAGGCACACCGGGGTGTCCGGGCCAGCTTCGCGCTCAGCTACCGTGAGCTGCCCGCCCGGGCGGCGGCGCTGTTCCGCCTGCTCGGCCTGCTCGACGCCGCCGATGCCGCGGCATGGGCGGCGGCCGCGCTGCTTGGCGGGTCCGAGCAGGAGGCCGAGGACCTGCTGGAGCAGCTCGTGCGCGCCGGGCTGCTCGAAGTGGCCGGCCGGGACTGCGCCGGGCAGGTCCGCTACCGGCTGCATGACCTGATGCGGCTGTACGCGCGCGAGCGCGGCCTGGCCGCCGACAGTTGCGCGGAGCGCGACGCCGCGGCGGGCCGCTTCTTCGGCACCGCGCTGCACCTGGCCGAACGGGCCGACCGCTGCCTCGGCAATCCCTTTGTTTTCCCCCTCTACGCTGCTGCCCCGCGGCCGGAGCCCGGTGAAACCGTGGTTCGCCGGGTCCTGGCCGGCCCGGTGGCCTGGCTCGCGGCGGAGTGCACGTTGCTCGCCGGTGCGGTGGCCCAGGCGACCAGGCTCGGCATGGCGGGGTACGCATGGGAACTCACCAGCGCGCTGGGCCAGTTCCTGTCCACCCACCGGTACACCGATGCCTGGCAGGACTGTGCCACCCGGGCCGTCGCCGCGGCCCGCGCCGCCGGCGACGTGCGCGGCGAGGCGGCGGCCCTGCTGCAGTACGCCGACTGGCTGGGCGACGTCGGCAGGTACGGCGACGCGATCCGGAGCATCCGGCGGGCCCTTGCCCTGGTCACCAGGTGCGGGGACACCGAGGCCGAGGCCGTGTGCCGGATTCTCATGGCCATCATGCGGCTGCTGCACGGCCAGGTCGCCCGTGCCGACCAGGAGGGACAGCGCGCGCTGGCGCTGCTCGGCCGTTCGGCCCCGCCGGCCGCACGTGCCCGGGCGCTCATCATGCTCGGCCTCATCCGCCTCTACCAGGGCCGGCACGCCGATTCCGCGGCGTGCTTCACCCGTGTCCTGCGCATCCAGCTGGCGGCGGGCAGCGTCCGCGGCCAGGCGGAGGCCCGCTACCGCCTCGGCACCGTGCGCCTCAGCCAGGGCAGGCACGCCGCGGCGGTGCGGTTGCTGACCCAGGCGATGAACTCGGCCAGGCAATCCGGTGATCTGATGAACGCCATGACGGCACAGATCCGCCTCGCCCAGGCGTTCCTGGAGATGGGCAGGCTCGACGACGCGCGGCCCTTGCTCGACCATGCCGTGCGCCACGTCACGCCCGAGGCCGCGCCCCGGTTCCGTGCCGTCGCACTGGAAGCGCTCGGGCAGTTGCTCGAGGCGCGGCAGCAGCCCGAAGCGGCGGCGCCCCTGATCGCCGAGGCACGGGAACTACGGCAGGCCCTGGCGGTGAGTGCCCGGTGACCCGGTTCGCGGGGACAACGGTCATCATCACCGGGGCGGCGGGCGGGCTCGGGTCGGTCATGGCGGCCGCGTTCGCGGCCGAGGGCGGGCGGGTCGCGCTCGTCGACCTGCCCGGCAGCCCGGGCGCCGCGATCGCGGACCGGATCAACCAGGCCGGCCCCGCCGGGAGCGCCTTCTTCGTGCCGTGTGATCTGGCTGACCTGGCCGGGACCGCCCAGGTGATCGGGGGCGTCGCCGCCGGTGACGGCGCGGGCGTGCTGGTGAACAACGCCGCGATCTACCCGAGCAAGGCGGTCAGCGAGTACTCGATCGAGGAATGGCAGGGCGTGCAGCGGGTCAACGTGGACGCTGCCTTCGTGTGCGCGCAGGCGGTGCTCCCGGCGATGCGGGCCGCCGGGGCCGGCCGGATCGTGAACGTCTCCAGCATCACGTTCTTCGGCATCCTGGCCCGGCTCGCACCCTACGTGACGGCCAAGGGAGCCCTGGTGGGCCTGACCCGGGCGCTGGCCCGCGAATGCGGCCCGGACGGGATCACCGTCAACGCCGTGGCACCCGGGGCGTTCCCGACGGCCGCGGAGGAGATCCACCCCGACCGCGCGGGCTACAACAGTTATGTCCTGGCCCAGCAGGCGGTCAAGCGGCGCGGGATACCGGACGATGTGGCCAGCGCGGTGCTGTTCTTCTGCGCGCCGGAAAGCTCGTTCATCACCGGCCAGTTGCTGTGCGTCGACGGTGGCTGGGTCATGTACTAATGGCCTGGGAAAGAACGAGTTCTGCGTGCCAGCCACGCCGCCGGGGTTCTCGCGGACGTTCCCGGGGCTAGCTGGCGGCCAGGCCGGCGTGGATCTTTGCCGCCACATCGCCGGGCCGGACGAGGCCCGCTTGCACCACCCGGGTGTTCATCCCGCGCAGCCGTAGCCGCCGGCCCGTCCGGGAGTTGACGAAGCGCATCGCGTCGGTGCCGAAACGCTCGACGAACTTCGCGCAGCCCAGGTGCGGGGCGTGGCTGACCCGCAACACGGCCTGACCCACCGCCAGGAGGCTGCCCGCTACGAGGTTGTCCACGCTCAGATCGAGGTCGACGTAGATCTGATCACCGGCCAGCGGCATCCGGCCCGGCCCGCCGGCCACGAGCTCGGCCACCCGGGCGTTCATCACCGTAACCTGCCGGTCCAGGTCAGCCGACCCGTCCGGCGTGCTGCGGCTGCCGCGGGCCAGCCAGTTGTCCCCGGCAAGGCCCTCCGCCAGGTCGAGCATCGCCTCGCCCGGCAGCTCCCGCTCGCCCACAGCCGGCCTGCGGACCACCAGGACAACACGGCCACCATCACGCGGGGAATCGCGGATCCGGCCGAGTTCCGCTTCCAGGCGCTGACGCGACAAATGCTCCACAGTCTGATTCTCGCTGCCACACCACCATCCTGACCAGCGGATATCCGAGCCATTCCCGGGCCAGCGCGGCAGCCAGGGCCTGGCCGTCGTCACTGGCCGGTCAACGGCAGGTGGGCTAGCGTCCTGTTCATGACGTGGCATCGTGATCGTTCCGGTTTCGTGCGAGCGGCGGCGGTGTGCGCCGTCATAACGGGCTTGTCGGCCGTGGCGGCCCCGGCCGCCGGCGCGGTTACCGGTTCCGCGCACGCCGGCGCTGGCCCGGTTGCCGGGCGGCAGTTGTCGTGGCGGCTGGTGGATACCGGGACTCAGACCCATTTCCGGGGCCTGTCGGTGGTCAGCCGGGAGGTGGCCTGGCTGGGCGGTTATGACGGGGTGGTGCTGCGCACCGTTGATGGCGGCCGGACGTGGATCGACGCCTCACCGGCGGGGGCGTCGGCGCTGCAGTTCCGCGACATCGAGGCGTTCAGCGCGACGGCGGCGGTGGCCATGGCCGCCGGAACCGGCACCGACTCCCGGCTGTATGTCACCGCTAACGGCGGCCGCTCCTGGCGCCTGGCGTATCAGAACACCAACCCGCAGGCGTTCTTCGACTGCATGGCGTTCTTCGATCCCCGGCACGGCCTGGTGCTCAGTGACCCGGTGAACGGCAAATTCCGGATCCTCGCCACCCGCGATGGCGGGCGCGACTGGACCGTGCTGCCCACTGCGGGGATGCCTCCCGCGCTGCCCGGCGAGGCTGGGTTCGCGGCCAGCGGCGAATGCCTGACCACCTTCGGGCACGACGCCTGGTTCGGCAGCGGCGGCAGCACCGCCGCGCGGGTGTTCGCCTCCCGCGACGGCGGCCTGACCTGGCACGCGGCCACTACTCCCATCGTCACCGGCCCAACGGCCGGGGTGTTCGCCCTCGCGTTCCGTACCCCGCTGGCCGGTGTCGCGGTCGGCGGCGATTTCGCCAGCCCGACCGCGGCAACGAACGTCGCGGCACTGTCGCTCCTGGGCAGCCCGTGGTTCTCGCCACCGTCGGGCCCGGCGGGCTACCGGTCCGGCGTCACCTGGGTCCCGCATGCCCTCGCCACCGTCATCGCGGTCGGCCTGACCGGCTCCGACGTCTCCTACGACGGCGGCCTGACCTGGCACACCTTCGACACCGGCCAGTTCGACACCGTCAGCTGCGCAGCCGACGGCTCCTGCTGGGCCTCCGGCGACTTGGGCCGAGCCGCCATCCTGCAACAAGCGGCAAACTGACCCGGCCCGATTCCGGGAGCGAAACCCGCGTGATGCGCGGTCGCGAGGATCATGAGGGGCGTTGTATGGTCGGCCGGTGGCGCGCTACGCACTGCCCGGGGACAACGTCTTCCCGGAGGGCATCACCGAGGGCGGCGGCACCACGTTCTTTGTTGGCAGCATGGGTGATGGCACCATCTACCGCGGCGATACCGCCACCGGCACGATCGAGGTGTTCGTGCCGCCCGATGGCGACGGCCGGGTCACCGTCACCGGCTTGGACGCCGACGGCTACGGGCGGCTGGTTGCCTGTGACTACGACGGCGGCCAGCTGTTCGTCTATGACCTGGCCACCCGGCGGCTGGTGGCCCGGCGCGCGCTGCCGGCGCAGGAGGCCTGGCCCAACGACGTCGTGGTGGCCGGCGACAGCGCCTATGTGACCGACACCAGGCATCCGCGGGTGTGGCGCCTGCCGGTGGGCCGCGGCGACGTCGGTGACGCCGGGCTTGCCATCGACCTGGCCCCCTTCGGGCCCGCCGATCCCGCCTACCTCAACGGCATCGTGGCCCACCCGGATGGCGACACCCTGCTGGTGGCCTCGCAGGGCGAGGGCGGCACGCTGTGGCGGGCCGACCTGGCCGGTCACCACGCCGCCCCCGTCGATCTGGGCGGTTATGAGTTCAACGCCGATGGCATGCTGCTCGACGGTGACCTGCTCTACGGCGTCACCAACCGCAGCGAGGACATCGAGAACATCAGCTTCATGATCAGCGTGGCCCGGCTGGCACCCGGGTGGCACTCGGCGGCGATCGTGGCGGAACTGGCCGATCCGGACTGGGATTGCCCCACCACCCTGGCCGCCGTGGACGGGAAACTGCTCATCGTCTGCTCCCAGGTCCGCGCGATGCACACCAACACCCCGCCGCACCTGCCGTTCGAGATCGCCACCACCGACCTCCGTGTATCACCAAATGAGACCCGGCGCGGCCCGGAAGAGGCTGGCCAGCAAATGGATTCGCATCGGATTGCTGGACCGGAAACCGTTTGACGATCTTCACGTGTCGAGTCAAGGCTGTCGGCAGGCCGCCTGACGGCAGGCCGCCTGACGGCAAGGAGCAGGTGTGACGGAGTTTCTTTCCCACGATGGCGTCAGGCTGGCATACGACACCGCGGGTACCGGCGGTACCGCCATGATCTTCATTCACGGCTGGTCCTGCGACCGCTCGTATCTCGCCCCGCAGTTCGGGCATTTCTCCGCCAGTCATGCGGTGGCGGCACTGGATCTGCGCGGCCACGGCGACAGCGGTCAGCCCGTCCACCTTCCGGGCAGCTATGACATTGAGACCATGGAATCGCCGCTCGCCGGCTTCTGGTAGCTTGCGCGGGATGGCGTGGGGATGTGTTCGCAGGAAGGGCGCGGGTGACGAGGCAAATCCGGTTCGGGGTGGTCAGCGAGTCTGTGCTCGACGGTCCGGCGTGGGCTGATCACGCGCGCCGGGTCGAAGGCGCGGGCGTGGGGTCGCTCCTCATCCGAGATCATTTCTCAGCGGGTGCATTCGGCCAGCAGCTGGCCCCGTTCAGCGCACTGACGGCCGCGGCCGCGGTCACGGCGGACCTGCGGGTGGGCACGATGGTGCTCTCCAACGACTTCCGGCACCCCGCGATCGTGGCGCACGAGGCGGCGAGCCTGCACCACCTGTCCGGTGGCCGGTTCGAGCTTGGCCTCGGAGCCGGGTGGTATGAGCCGGAATACCGCGCGGCGGGCATCCGGTTCGACGCCGCAGGCCAGCGCATTGACCGGCTCGAGGAATCGCTGTCCATCATCAAGAGCCTGCTGGCCGGTGATCCGGTGCGTCACACCGGTACCTGGTATCAGATCGATGGCCTGGACCTGGATGTGATGCCGGAGCGCCACGGCCGCCCGCGCCTGCTCATCGGCGCCGGTGGCCCCCGCATGCTCAGGATCGCGGCGCGTGACGCCGACATCGTGGGATTGTTGCCGGCCCCGATCAAGGGCTCCGAGGATCGCGATGACCCGGCCAGCCGGCTGCCCCCGGCCTTTGACCAGAAACTGGCCGTGCTGCGCTCGGCGGCCGGTGACCGGTTCGGCCAGCTGGAACTCAGCGCGATGGCCAGTTTCACCATCACCGCGCAGCGGCGCTCGGACACCGAGGGCCTCATCGCCCGGCGAGGCTGGAGCGGGATCGATGTCGAAGCGGTGTGGGAGATGCCCACCGTCTTCATCGGCAGTGTTCCGCAGATCCGTGACGACCTTCAGGCACGACGCGAGAGGTTCGGGCTGTCCTACCTGATCACCCCCGACCGGGAGCTGCCCACTCTCACCGCCGTCATCGCTGGCCTGTAGCGGCGGGCCGGGCGGCCCGGCCCATGACCGGGGGTTCGCGGCTGCCGGCCGTCGTGCGGCTGGCCCCGGTCACGTAGGCAGGTCCCGGCTGCCCCAGGTCACGGCAACTCCAGCGGCTGCTGGCCACCGTCGTAGACCAGCAGGCCGTCCGCGCGAAGCCGGACGCCCGGCCCGTGCTGGTGGGGTGCCAGCCGGCCGTCGTGCATGAGGTGACGGACCGAGACCCCGCGGGCGATCTCCGCGAAGTCGGCGATAAGCCGCCGGTGACAGCGCCACCAGATGCTTTCGCTGCACATCACCGCCAGTTGCCGCGTTGCCGCTTGGGCGAGCAGCTCGTCGATGGCGGCCAGGAAGTCCGGTCCCCGCATATGGCCGGCATAACCCTGGAAGGCTGCCTCCTGCCACGCCACGTCGGGTGAGTCGGGCGCGGGCCGGCGGAAGCCGCCCAGCCGCTTCTCCCATCGGTACGAGATGCCCTGGCGGGGAAGCCAGCGCTCCAGTTCCGCCCGGGCCACGTGCGGGTTGCGGCGGCTGCCCGGCGCGGTGCGGACGTCGATCAGCGTCGTCACGCCCGCGGAGCGCAGCAGTTCGGTGATTCGCTCAGCGCTGGCCGTTCCGTGGCCGAAAGTGATCAATGGCACCGGCCGGGCCTCTCCAGGCAGCGAGGCGGGAAGGCTGACGCCGAGCCCCGGTTATCTCCAGGTGGTTGGGTAGCGCGTCGGTAGAAGCCCGTAGGCGATGTCGTTGGCGTTGGGCGCGACTGGTACGCCGAGCATCTGGAGCAGTTCGTCGAAGTTGAGCCCGACCTTGGTCGGGTACGGGCCGTACCCGCCGATGCCCCCGGCTTCGGCAAGCTCCGATTCCGCGGACGCTCCGGTCGGCTGCGCCCAGCCGGTCTCGATGCCGTCACCGCCCTCGAACATGGTGCCGATCACGGTCGAGGACGTCACGCGCTGGCCGGTCTTCACCGTCGCCGTCACGTCTTCGGCCAGGTAGACCATAAGCCCGGCGTCAGGGCCGTTGGTGAGCCGGTAGGTGATCCACCCTCCGCCGGGCCACCCGGCGTTCTGGCCCGCGAAGGTGACGACGGCATCGCCGAGGGCGTAGACCGGGCCAGACCCGCTGAAGTCGACGCCCTCGTCGATGCGCTCGGGAACCAGGTTGGATACGGCGCGCAGCGGGTCGAGGTAGCCGGGCACGGCCCCGGCCAGGCTGAACCCCGGGTCCTGTACCGGGTTGGCAACGGCGATGCTGATCATCTCGGGCTGCTGGCTGACGCCTGTGTCCCGGACGGCCGCGCGCTGGTCGGTGGCGCCCCCGTTCGCCCCGGCCGCCGGCAAGCCGAGCACATCGGCCTGGCTCAGCGCGGCGGGGTGTCTGGCCAGTGTCATCAAGTGAACCGTGGCGAACCAGGCCGAGACCAGAAGAGCCGGGGCCACAACGGCCGCCACAGCGACCCGGGCAGGCTTCCGCGACCGTGCGGACATCCGGTGGTGAGTAGCCGTGCCGGGACGGGCAGGTTCGGATCGCGACTGCATCCGGTGCCTGGCTGTCGTGCGGGACACGATCGAGCTTTCGGTCAGGCGCGGGGACCGCGCTTGGCTACCACCCGGCTGCTGGCCCGGTACGTCCCATTGCCAGCGGCGTGCCGATCCTGTGCGGGTTCAGGGCGACAGGATCGCGGGAAGACATCACACGCTGGGTGCTGTTGATGCACCAGGCTGCACCACACGGGGGGGTCGCCGGGCAGGAATTACGCAAGAGGCCGGTCCGGCTACGCCACGTTGATCTGCCGCTGGCCGTCACATCAGCCGCCCGCAGAACCTCTCAAGTCCCTTCCGTACCTGGTCAGCGGCGCGTTCTTCCTGATCCTCAAGGGGTTCAAGACGACAACGCTCGACCGGCGCGAGGCGTCGCTGCTCACCCAGGCCGCGGCCGTCGCCGCCTGACCGCGGGATGGCCGCGATTTCCCGGCAATCAACCATTCAAAGCCATTCTCGGCATCACCAGGAGTGGGGCAGTCTGACGGCATGACAGCAACCACGATGCGTGCGATAAGCCAGGACGTCCTGGGCGGCCCGGAGGTCCTGAGGCTCATCGAGGCAGACCGGCCCGAACCCGGGATCAGCGAGATCTTGGTGCGGGTGCACGCGGCCGGGATGAACCCGGCCGACTGGAAGCAGCGGGCCCGCAGCGTCTTCCTGGGCCCGCCGCCCTTTGTGCTGGGATGGGACGTATCCGGCGTGGTCGAGGCGGCCGGCTTTGGGGTAACCCTGTTCAAGCCGGGCGATGAGGTATTCGGCATGCTGCCGTTCCCGCGCGGGGGAGGCTCGCACGCCGAATACGTCACCGGCCCGGCGCGGGCGTTCGCATCGAAGCCGGCCAACATCACCCATGTGCAGGCCGCGGCGTTGCCGCTGGCCGCGCTGACCGGGTGGCAGGCGCTGGCCGACACCGCGGGGCTGTCGGCCGGGCAGCGGGTGCTGGTCCACGCGGCGGCCGGGGGAGTCGGCCACCTGGCCGTACAGATCGCCAAGGCACGGGGCGCCACCGTGATCGGCACCGCCAGCGCACCGCACCACGACCTCGTCCGTGACCTGGGTGCCGACGAGTTGATCGACTACCACGACACCGACTTCGCCACGGCGGTGAAGGACGCCGACGTCGTCCTGGACACGGTGGGCGGGGACTACCCGGCCCGGTCACTGAGCACGCTGCGCGACGGCGGCGTGCTGGTCAGCTTGCTGCCCTTCCCCGCCGGGGTAGCCGCCCAGGCGGCAGAACGCGGCATCCGGGCTGAGGGCCTTCTCGTCGAAGCCGACCACGGCGGCATGACGGCGATCGCGGACCTGGCGACCCAGGGAAGGCTCCGCCCGGTCATCGCCGGCACCTTCCGCCTGGCCGACGCGGCCAGGGCCCACGAGCTCGGTGACACCGGGCACGTCGCCGGAAAACTGGTCCTGACCATGCGGTGACCGCACCGGAGCGGGTCCCATCGCCGGCATCAAATTCGGCCGGGTAGCATCCGTACGGGCCGCGGACATCATCCCCAGCGGCTGTGCTTCCGCTCCCGCCCGCGCCGGGCTCGCGAGCCTCGGCAGGGGCCCGCGGAGTCAACCGGACGATCTTGACCATGGCGGAAGGCTGTATGACCTCAGCACGTGACCTGGCCGACCGGCTGCACCGGCGCTGGCTCGAATCCAATCCGTTCGCCGCCACGATGTACGGCGTTCCCGGGTACGACGATCTGGTCCCGGACGAGAGCGAGGAAGGCCGGCGGGCCTGGCATGCCGAGGTCGGGCGGTTCCTCAGCGAGGCCGACGCGATGGCGGGCCGGCAGCTCACGCCGGCCGAGGCGGTCACGCTCGACTGCGCGAAGGAGGCGGCTGCCCAGGAGCGGGAGGTCATCGACCTCGCGGGCGCGGAGCACACGGTCACCGCGATGCAGTACGCGGGCCCGGCTGCCTTCCTGGCGGTGGCGGCCCGGACGGTCCTGGTGGACCCGGCCGCGGCCGAGGCCTACCTGACCCGGCTGCGGCGCAGCGGCACCTGGCTCGACCAGATCGGCGAGCGGCTGCGGACCGGCGCCGGCAAGGGGCGGCTGCCGGTCGCCCCGCTGGCCGGGCGGGCCGTCACCTGGGCCGAGGGAGTCCTGGCCGCTCCCGGGAAGAGCCCGGTGCTTTCCCCCCGGCCGCCGCAGGACTGGGACCGGGCCCCGGCCTGGGAGCAGGAGCGCCGGGCGGCCGCCGAGGAGGTGGTGCACCCCGCGCTGGCGAGGTGGGTGGCCGTCGTCAAGGAGTTGCTCCCGCGGGCCCGGCCGTCGGACCAGGCCGGGCTGGTGCACCTGCCTGGCGGCGAGGCGGACTACGCCCGGGCGGTCCGGATCTACACCACCTTGCCGCTGTCCCCGCAAGAGCTGCACCAGACCGGCCTGGACGAGGTGGCGGCGCTGGAGGCCCGGGCCGTCGAGCTGGGCGCCGGCCTGGGGCTGTCCAGGCTGGATGAGGTATTCGCCGCCCTGCGGGACTCGTCGGGGACGATTTCCCCGCAGGAGGCCATCCGCCAGGCGGCGGCCGCGGTGAAGCGGGCCGAGGCACGGGCCGGTGAGCTCTTCCCCGCGCCCCTTCCGCCGCCGTGCGAGGTGACCCCCATGCCGGAGGTCGTGGCCGTGAGCGGCGCGGCGCCGCACTACACGCCGCCCCGCCTGGACGGCGGGCGGCCCGGGACGTTCTGGTTCAACACCGAGCGGCCCACCGCCGGCACCGGATGGGACACCGAGGTGGTCGCGTTCCACGAAGCGGTGCCCGGGCATCATCTCCAGCTCTCCCGCCTCCAGCTGCTCACCAGCCTGCCTGCCCTGCAGCGCCAGCGGAGCCTGGCGGTGTTCTCCGAAGGCTGGGGCCTGTACGCGGAACAGCTCGCCGAGGAAGCCGGGCTGTTCGCCGACGACCGCGGCCTGCTTGGCTCGATCAGCACCTCGCTGATGCGGGCCGCCCGGCTGGTGGTGGATACCGGCATCCACGCCTTCGGCTGGAGCCGCGAGCGGGCCCTGGAGTTCCTGGCGGAGCACGTGCCCATGCCGCGGGAGTTCCTCGCCGCCGAGGTCGACCGGTACGTGGTGATGCCGGGACAGGCCCTCGCCTACCTCACCGGCAAGCTGGAGATCCTCCGGATCCGCGACGAGGCCCGCGAGCGACTGGGCCCGGCGTTCTCCCTGCCCGCCTTCCACGGCGCCGTCCTGGACCACGGCTCGCTGCCGATGCCGGCCCTGGCCCGCAGCATCGCCGGCTGGGTGGATCGCACCGGCTGACCGCGGTAGGAACAGCCACGCACGGCTGAGCCGCCCGGTGCCCGCCCGCGCGGCGGTGACCGCGGGCGGGCCTGGCCCGGTGAGCATCGTGGTCCGGCCCGCCACGACGGCGCGGTTCGGCGACGTCGCGACCATGCTCGGGCCCAAGAATCCCAGCTCCTCGGTGTGCTGGTGCCTCAGCCACCGGCTGGACTGGAAGACCAACCGTGAGCTGGCCGGCCCCGCGCGGGGCGAGTACGTCAGGGAACTGTGCGGCCGCAAGGTCGCGCCCGGCGTCCTCGCCTACGCCGACGGTGAGGTCGCCGGATGGGCCGCCGTCGCGCCCCGGTCCGAACTGCCGTTCGCGCGGTCTACCAAGATCCCCCACGTCGACGGCCTGCCCGTGTGGTCGTTGTGGTGTATCCGGGTCCGTCCCGGCTACCGTGGCCGGGGCATCGCGCACGACCTCATCGAGGGTGCCGTGGCCTACGCGCGGTCGCAGGGCGCGCCCGCGGTCGAGGGCTACCCCGTGGACAACCAGGGCGAGAAGGTCGACCTCACGATGGCCTATGTGGGTACCCGCAAGCTCTTCGAGGACGCCGGCTTCACCAAGGCCGCGGACACCCGCTCGGTCTCCGGAGGATTCCCGCGCGTGGTCATGCGCCTCGGCCTGCGCTGACCGCGCGCCCTGAGCTGCGCTGACCCGCGCGCCTGACCTGCGCCGGGCGCACGGCCAGAGCCGCGCTGTCCGCGTCACATTTCCGCCAATGGCACACCCAGTCTCGTTGTGCGATCCTCGTCAAAGAGGCATCAACAGCCTCGGCAGGGCGGTTGCGTGGACGAAGGAAGACCCGTGGACCCAGCGACCACTCAAGGGTTCGTCGAGGTACCGGGCGGCCGGGTCTGGTACCAGGTCATCGGCGCGGACCGGCCAGGTACCCCGCTGCTGTGCCTGCACGGCGGGCCCGGCATGCCGCACGACTACCTGGAGCCGCTGGCGGACCTCGCCACCGGCAGGCCGGTGATCTTCTACGATCAGCTCGGCTGCGGCCGGTCCGACCGGCCTGCGGACGACTCGCTGTGGACCACCGGCCGGTTCGTCGAAGAGCTTGCCGTGGTACGGGCCGCGCTCGGGCTCGACCGGCTGCACCTGTTCGGCAACTCCTGGGGCGGCTGGCTCGCCCTGCAGTACACCCTCGACCGCCGGCCCGAGCTGGCCAGCCTGATTCTCAGCAGCTCGCCGCCCAGCGTGTCGCGCTGGATCGCGGACTGCGCGGAGCTACGGGCCGACCTGGACAAACCGGTCCGCGATGTACTGGACAGCCACGAGGCCGGGGGGTACTTCTCCTGCCCCGAATACCAGTGGGCCATCACGCAGTTCTACCGGCGGCATCTGTGCCGGCAGGACCCATGGCCGGCGTGCCTGGAGCGCACCTTCGCCGGGATGGGCGGCAACGTGTACGAGATCATGTGGGGACCGAGCGAGTTCGGCCCGGTCACCGGGCGGCTGCGCGACTGGGACGTCACCGCCCGGCTCCCGGAGATCGGCGTCCCGGCACTCATCACCGGCGGCAGGCACGACGAGGCACGCCCGGCGCACGTCGCCATGCTGGCCGAGGGCATCCGCGACGCGGAACTCGTGATCTTCGAGGACAGCTCACATCTGGCCTTCATCGAAGAACGCGAGCGGTACCTCGGGGTGGTCGAGGACTTCCTCGCCCGGATCGAGGCCCGCCCCGGCTAGCCGCCGGCCCCCCGGCCGAGGACCTACTCGAAGATGTCGAGCGGCAGGAACGCCGAGACCAGGACGTTGGGCACGTCCACGACCTGGCTGACCTTGAGGTCCACCGCGACGCTGCACAGCGCGTAGGCCTGCTGCCTGTTGAACCCGCGCTGCTGCAGTTCCTCGATCATGGCGAGGAGCGCGTTGCGGGCCGCCAGGCTCAGGTCACCGGCACGGTTTTCGCCCTGCTCGGTGAGCGGCATGCCGGTGGTGGCGATGTACCTGGCCGGCTCGGCGGTCGGCGCGGAGGAGGAGCCGCCCTCGCGGGAGAACCGCGGCGCGGTTATTCCCCGGGCCGCCGCCACACCGGAGTGAATGGCGAAGCGGACCCGCAGCGTGGCCGCCATCTCGATGGCGGTGCCGCAGGCCTCGGAGTCACCCTGGGCGAAGTGAGCGTCTCCGGCGGAGAACAGCGCGCCCGGCGTATCCACGGGCAGGAACAGCCGGATACCGGCCACCAGGTGCTTGATGTCGACGTTGCCGCCCTGCTCGCGCGGCGGGATCGTGCGCAGCGCCTCCGCGGCGATCGCCTCGGTCGCGGGGACCGCCCCGGCGGGATCGGGGGGCAGCACGGCGCCGCCCGCGTCCAGCGCGGCCTGCTCGCGCTCCCGGGTGCGGCGCATGAGCTCGTGACCTGGGCTCAGCCCGATCGTGCCCATGAACGGCGCGCCGGGCACGCGGACCCCGGGGAGGTCCTCGGACGTCGCGAAGCCCTTCTCGATCCGCCACCGGACCAGGTAAGGCTCGGTGAAGACGTCGGCGAGGAACCCGAAGCCGGGTATCTGGCAGGTGAAGCCGAACGGCTCGGGCGCGACCTCGAGGATCTCCACCTCCAGCAGGTCCCCGGGCTGGGCGCCGGTCACGAAGACCGGCCCGGTCAGCGGGTGCACCACGCCCAGGTCCACCTGTCCCACCTCGGCCAGGGTGGCGTCCGGCGTGAGTTGCCCGTCCAGCGCGTCCCTGGTCTCCAGGACCACCTCGTCGCCCGGGTCGCAGCCGAGGGCGGGCGGGATGCCGGGATGCCAGCGGTTGTGCCCGGTCTCGCTCTGCTCGGTCAAGGTCCGGGCGCGGTCGATCCGGATCTCGCGTGTGGTCATCGTCGATCCCGCCTTTCCGGGTGAGGGCTCCGGCCAGACTATTCGGCGCCCTCACCCGGCTTCCAGAGCTAGGCGACGGTGACCAGCTTGCCGCCGGCCTGGCCCGCCTCCATCACCCGGTGCGCCGTGCCGATCTCCTCGAAGCCGAACACCCGCGCGGGCTTGGCCTGGTAGGCGCCCGCCTCGGCCTTCTCGACGATCGCCTGGAACGGGATCGCCGGCGCCGGTCTCGTCTTGTGCATTACGATCCACCCGCGCCGGCCGTATTTCATGCTCAACGGGTCTGCGCGGCAATGCTCAAGCCGGATCGCACTGCCGGGCCAGCGCCGCTGCCAAGCGCGGAAACTGGCGGCCAGGCGGAACGGAGGAACGCCGATGGGCGGTCGCCCGGGGAACCCTCGCACGCTGCTGCGTGGCGGGCTGGTCGCGGACGGCGTCGGGACGACCGTGCGGCGGGCTGACGTGCTGGTCGAGGGGCCCGCGATCGCCGCCGTCGGGAGCTTCGACGTGGCTCCGGGGGACTGTGCGGTGATCGACCTCGCGCGGGGGAGCGTGGTCTGCCCGGGGTTCATCGACGCCCACGTGCACGCCGAGGGGCCGCTGCTGGCCTCCGGCCGGGTGGACGGCGCGCTCGCCCAGGGCGTGACGACGCTGGTCGTGGGCCAGGACGGGCAGTCGTGGATCGGCGCGAACGCGGCCACGGTGCGGTACCTGAACAGGTACTTCGCGCCGGTGAACGGGGCGCTGGAACCGGCCCGCGACTTCAGCGTGGCCGGTTTCCGCGCGGCGGTGACCGGCCGGCTGGTGCAGAACGTCGCGGTGCTCGCCTCACAGGGCACGATCCGGCACAACGTCGCCGGGATGGCCGCCGGGCCGCTGAGTGCCGCGGCGCGGGCCGCGGCGCGGCGGCAGGTGGAGGACGCGCTGGCCGAGGGCGCGGTGGGGCTGTCCAGCGGCCTTGATTACCTGCCGAGCCGGCTTGGCGGCGCCGAGGAGATCGTGGAGCTGGCCCGGCCGCTGGCCGGCGCGGGCCGGCCCTATGTGTCGCACCTGCGCGGCTACGGCCCGGACGCCGGGGCGGGGCTGGCCGAGCTCGTGGCGGTCGGGGCCGGTGCCGGGATCCGGGTCCACGCCAGCCATCTGTGGGGGAAGCCGGCCTGCCTGGCGGCCAGCTTCGCGGCGGCCGACGCGGCCGGGGTGCCGCTCAGCTACGACATGTACCCCTACCGGAGGTCGAGCACGATCCTGGCGCAGTTGCTGCTCCCGCCCGGGGTGCAGGCCGGCGGCCCGGAGCGCACGCTGGCCGTCCTCGCCGAGCCCGGGCAGCGGGCGGCGCTGCTCGGCGGTGAGAAGCTGAGCGAGGACTACCTGCGCCACGTCTACCTGGGCACGGTCCCCGATGACATGGCCGGGTTCGCCGGGCTGTCGGTGGCCGAGGCGGCGGCGCGCGCGGCCCGGCCGCCGGGTGAGTGGGTGCTCGACCTGCTGGCCGCCGCGGACCTGAACGTCGGCGGCCACCTGGACCGGCCGGCGCTCACCGACGCGGATCTGGCCTGGATCGGCTCCTGCGACCGGCACTGCGCGGGGTCCGACGGGATCTACCGGGGGCAGCATCCCCACCCGCGCGGCTACGCCGCGTTCGCCCGGCTCGCCGGGCACTACCTCGGCGAGGGGCCGGAAACCGGGTACCAGCGGCTCGCCCGCCACCTGGCCGCCAACGCCGCCGCGGCCTACGGGCTGCGGGACCGGGGCCGGATCGCGCCCGGCCTGGCCGCCGACCTCTGCGTCATCGGCCCGGCCGGCCTGGCCGCGCGGGCCAGCTATGACGCGCCGCTCCGGATGGCGACCGGCGCCGACCTGGTCCTGGTGAACGGCGTGACCGTCTGGCCGCCGGCGCGCGCGGCGGCCGCCCGCCACCCCGGGCACGTCGTCAGCTAGCGGCCGCCACCCGGCGCGGTACGGTCCCTGCGGGCCGTCAGGGCAGGGCGTGAGCCTGGCCGCCGTGGGAGCGGGCAAGCGCCCTGCCGATGGCGGCGGCGTCGCGGTCGCGCTGCTCGGCCGGGACGGCGGGCAGCAGGTCGTCCCAGATTGCCAGGCAGGTGCCGCGCAGCTGGGCGAACCCGGCCGGCCGGGCGAAGAAGAAGATATGCAGGTGTGCCCCGCCATCTCCCCAGCGGGACACGTGCGCGCGGGCGATGTGCGGCAGCGACTCGATCGCCCGGGCGGTCCTGACGATGAGCAGTCCCATCTCGCTGGCCCGGTCGTCGGGAAGATCGGGCAGGTCGTGGTGGGCGTCCGGCTGGAGCATCAGGATCAGCGGGGTTCCCGACGCCCCCAGCACCGCCAGCCGCCAGTGCTCGTCCGACCAGACCGGCGTCAGGTCGCCCGCGCACGCGGCACAGTCCGCGCCGTTCTCGCCTGCCCGGCCGGGCTCGGGCAACTCCGGCGGCGCCAGCGGGACCACCCGCAGTCCCGCCCGCTCGAACGGGAACACGTCCCAGCCGGTCATCCGCGACAGCGGCAGCCGTCCCTCGCCGTCGGCGGAGCGCATGGCATGCGCGTAGAACTCCTCCGGGCCCATCGGCATCTGGCCAGGCTAGCCGAGCGCCCTGGCTAACCCGGGCGCCCGCTCGCGGGCCACGCCAGCCAGGAACGTCGCCTGCTCCGGGCCGGCTCAGCTCACAGCGTGATCCACCCGGTGAGGACATCGACATCTCCGGCGGCCTGGCAGCGCAGCCGGAACGGTCCACGGGGGACGGGCTGGACCGAGAAGCACCCGATCTCGTCGCTCATGGCCGACGTTCGCGGGCCGCCGCGATTCTGGACCTCGATCGTGGCGGCCTGGGCCGGGACGATCTGGCCGAGCAGTGAGTCCTCCGTGACCTCGAGTTCTATGGTCAGGCGCGGCGAGGTGAAGGTCAGGGCCCGGATGGAAGCGGCCTCGGCCCGCGTGGGCGCGAGGGCCGAGGCTTGACTGGAGTCGTAGGTGAGCTGTGCCAGCTCGGCGTCGATGTCGTGCCACGCGAACGCGTTCTTGGCGGCTGCCACGAATTCGGGCGGAACGGCCTGACGCGACCTGATGGCCCGCCGCACCGCGAAAAGTGTTTCGTCGTCAAGGCCGCTAGTCACCGCGCTCACCTTTCGTCTGGCCAGCCTCGGCGTTCCACACGGTGCTGTCCGCGATAGCGGTCACGTGCGGGGAACGGCGCAGCCGGTCGAGGCAGCGGGCCCTCATGGGGCCGATGCTGCCTACCGCCACTCCCAAAGTCGCGCTTATCTCCGTGTAGGCGCAGGGCGGGTCACATATCAACATGGACAACAGTTCGCGGCAGGAGGGGGACAGCTCGGCGAACGCGGCGCGCAGCGCCGCATCGCGTTCCGCGGCGAGGATCTCCTGGTCGATCATCGCGGCATCGACGTCTTGCGGCATCTGGTCCTCCGCAGGCAATCCGCCATGGTCGTGTCGGCGCCCCGCCCGCAGAACGCGAAAGCATTCGCGCTGGGTGGTCGTCGCCAGCCAGCCGGGCAGTGCCGCAGGGTCCCTGAGGTGCCCGATTCTTTCGACAAGCAACAGCCAAACGTTCTGGCCCACGTCGTCGATGTCCTGGCGGTTTAACTGGTACCGCAGGCAAATCGACCACACCAGCGGCGAATACCGTTCGACGATCTTGTCCCAGGCGCCCTGGTCGCCCGCGGCGGCGCGGGTCACCAGGGCGATGACCACAGGGTCGTTATGCATCCGCGCCCTCACTGCTCCTTCGCCTCGTTGTATCTCGCGCACCGGAACCCCATCAATAGGGAGAACGCCCGCCGTCGCCCTGATACAACATCGCACCGGGTTTTCGCCCTTGTATCAGGGCCGCCGCTGACCGCACCGATGAGTTGAAAGCGGGGGAAGGAGCAGTCCAATGGACGCGTCGGCAATAGCGCCAGTACGTGCCCCGGTGAGGGAACAGGCGACGGGCGGGGAACAGGTCTCCGGCGACAGGGGCGGGGATGGCCCCGGGCCGCCGGCGGCGACCGCGCGGCGGGAGGTCACGGCGCGGGCGGCCGGGCGGCTCGCCCCGGAAACGGCGGGGGACTGGGCGATCTGCTGCTCCGGCGGCGGCATCCGGTCGGCCACCTACTGCCTGGGCGCCCTGCAGACCATGGACGAAGGGGGCCTGGTCGGCAAGGCCAAGTGGATCCTCGGTGTGTCCGGTGGCAGCTACATCGCCGCGTCCCGGGCACTGGTCGCACGCCGCCTGCTTGCCCTCGGCCAGTCCGGCGAGCCGCATGCCTATGCCCGCGGCACCGCCGAGGAAGACAACCTGCGCAACAACACCCACTACCTCGCGCCCGACGCGAAGACCGTGCTCATGTGCGTGCTGTCGCTGCTGCTCGGCGCGGTGGTCACGTTCATCATGGCCATCGTGCCGCTGTTCGTGTTCGGCCACGCATGGGGCTGGCTGCTGCGTGACCAGGGGGTGCTGACCTGGTCCAAGAAGGGCGGCGCGGTCGCGTCGGTGACGGCGTGGCCCTGGTGGGCTGCCCCGGCCACCGCGGCAAGCGTCACGCTGATCCTGTTCATCTTCTGGTGGGCGACGCTGGGCTCGGGCAGCCCCGGCCGCGGCACCTGCCGCGCGCGCCGGGTCGGCTGGTCCGCGGCCATCACCGCCGCGCTGGCGCTGCTCATGCTCGCCGCGCCGCCGCTCATCGCGCGGCTGTACCACAGCACCGGGGCACTGGGCCACGTGGTGCGGTTCTTCGGATTCGGCGGATCCGGGCACTGGTCGCCGGCCGCGCTCATCGGCGTGGTGACCGCCGTGGCGGCGGTGGCACGGTCCTGCCAGGCACGGCTGGCCAAGCTGAAGCTGCCGGGCGGCGCGGCAGGCTCCGCGCCGGGCTCCTCGCGGGGGATGCTCGCGACGCTGGCCACCTGGGCCCGCGCCACGCTGATGCCGTGGCTCGCCAGCCTCGTCATCCTCGGCGTCGGCGCCTTCCTCACCCTGCTCTGGATCGGCAGCGCCGCCAGGGAGGGGTATTCGGGTGGCCAGCTCGGGGTCGTCCTGATCGCGGTCGGCATCATGCTGGGCACGCGCGTCCTGGTGGACATCAACCGCACGTCGCTGCACGATTTCTACCGGTGGCGGCTCGCCGACGCCTTCGCGGTGACCAGGGACGCGGTGCAGGAGAGAGAGCTGCGGGCCCGCCAGGACCTGCTCGCGGAGGCGGCCGGCACCAGGCTCTCCGGCCTGGCCACCGTCGATGGTGCGCCGGACCTGGTGATCGCGTGCACCGCCAACATCAATGCCAGCCGTGCGGTTCCCGCCGGTCGTGGCGGGTTCTGCCTGGCCTTCGACCCGCGGAGCGTGACCCTGCGCGGTGACCCGCGCTGTGGTGAGCCCGAGGCCAGCGCGAGGACCAAGGACTACGAATACCTCCTCGGGCACACCCGGTTCACGCTGTTCGACGTGGTCGCGATCAGCGGCGCGGCCTTCTCGCCGTTGATGGGCGCGGCCACGCGCGGCGCGTACCGCATCCTGCTCACCCTCACCAACATGCGCCTGGGTGTCTGGATGCCGCACCCGGACGTTGTCTGCCGGGCACGGGCATACCGTGACCGGGAACCGCAGCGCAGGGATCACTGGTGGACAACCGGGCTGCTGCTGTTCTGGTACGTGGGGCGCCACCCGTTCTGGCACCGTGACGCCGAGGATGCCAAGGAGCGGGAGGCCAGGCTCTGGGCGCACGTGCTCGACCTGCGCGAGCGCAGCACCCGCGTCGTCGGCCAGGCACGTTTCTTCATCCAGCTCCGCGCGGCGATGTGCTGGCGGGTGATGCAGCCAACCCTCGGCATGCTCTGGGCGGAGGCTGCCGGGCACACCAGTTACCGTGCCACCTGGGTGTACGTGACCGATGGTGGCCATTACGACAACCTTGGCCTGGTGGAGGCGCTGCGCCGCGGCGCGCGGAACATCGTCGTGCTCGACGCGAGCGGGGACCGCCCCAACACCTGGTTCACCCTCGGCGGCGCCATGGCGCTCGCCCGCGCCGACGCGGGCGTGGACATCACCCTCGACCCGACCGTCATGATCCGCGGCAACGGGCGGAGCACGCCGCTAAACCGTGACCATGGCCAGGTGCTGCAGCCCTGGGCGCGCGGCACGTTCGGCCGGCCCGGCTGCCAGGCCGCCGGCGGCCGCGGCCCCACGGCCCGCAACGGCCACGGGCCCGCGGCGCCGAACGGCCACGCGACGGCGGCGCCGAACGGCCACGCGACGGCGGCGCCGAACGGCCACGCGACGGCGGCGCCGAACGGCCACGCGACGGCGGCGGGGAACGGCCACGGGCCCGCGGCCGGGGACGGCCGTGAGCCCGCGGCACCGAACGGCCCTGAGCCCGCGGCGGGCAACATCTGGGTCTGCAAGCTGGGTGTCTGGGAAGGCGCCCCGTGGGACGTCCGCGCCTATGCCGCGAGTCATCCGGCCTACCCATGCGACCCGACGCTCCAGCAGTTGTACGACGGTGCTGAGTTCGAGGCCTACCAGGAGCTCGGCGTCTCGTCGGTGGTGGCCGCGGCCACCGAGGGCGGGCTGCCGCTGCTGCTGCCCGGCCACCGCCCCGGCACCACCTGACCCGCGCCGCTAGGTGCGCGCGCCCGGCCCCCGCGCCTGGCCCCCGCGCCCGCCCGCGCGCCGTCCAGCCCCGGGCACCGCCTGGCCTGAGCCAGGCGGTGCCCGGTGCGCCCGCGAAAGGCGCTTGCACAGCGCTGTGACCTGGGATGCAAGCCGCGCATCAAGGTAATCGCAATGACCGTGGCCTGGAATTGACAGGGAAGTGCTGTCCCCAGCACCCCAGGGCGCCCCCGAAGAGCGCTGGGGCGGCGCGCTGGTGCCTCAGTTCCTGGCAGCGAAGGGCTGCACGGTGCCCGAAGGAGAGACGCGATGACGATAATCAGCTCCGTGCCCCTCCGGGCCCCCGCGATCCCGCTCACCTTCGCTGCCCTGCCCGGCGGCCGGTTCCCCCCGGTGCTGACCGCGGGCCACTGCCGGGTCACGGCCCCGGCCGGCGGTGATCCCATGCTGGTGGTCCACAGGTACGAGGACCTGCTGAGCGTGAAAAGCTCCCCGGCCTGGCGGATGGCCAACCGGTGCGAGACCCCGCTGACCGGCGCCGAGATCCCCGGCGGTGATCCGCCCGGGCACATGCTGGGCATGGATGGCAAGGAGCACCGCAGGCTCCGCCAGACGATCGGGCACCTGTTCACCAAGGACGCGGCCGACGCCCTGCGCCCCCAGATGAGGGAAGCCGCCGCCGGCCTGCTCGACCGGATCGCCCGCCGCGGCTCCGGTGACCTGCGGGCCGACTACGCCGAACCGGCCACCGCCGCCACCGTATGCGCCGCGCTCCAGATACCCCTCGCGGACTGGGACCCCGTCGTCCGGCCCGCCGGGGAGGCCGCGTTCGGTGTCGTGCGCCCCGGCGGCGGGCTTGCCGGCGCACAGGCGGCCTGGGACGACATCTGGGCGTACTACGAGCGGGTCATCACCGCCAAGCGGGCCAGCCTCGACGGCGGGATGGTGGCGCAGATCTTCCTGGCCATGAGCCAGGCCGGGTACCCGATGGAGCCGATCGTCCGGACGGTCGCCACCGTCAGCAACGGTGCCACCGCCCTGCTGCCGGTGCTGGAACGGGTGCTGCTGTGGCTGCTCCAGCACCCCAAGACGGTCGCCCAGGCGCTGCACGGGGACGGCACCTGGGGGCAGGTGGTGCGGGAGGCGATGGTGCAATGCGCCCTGTTCCCGGTCACCCCGCCGCTGATCGCCGGCAAGGGCGCGCGGATCGGCCCGCACCCCGTCCCCGAAGGGACCCTGGTGCTGCCGTCGCTGGCCACCGCGGTCCATCACCCCCGGGCCGGAGCGTGGCTGGCGTTCGGCCCCGGCCAGCACCGCTGCCCGGGTGACGAGCTCACCCTCGCCGCCCTGGAGGAATACGCGGAGGCGTTCTTCCGCCGGCACCCCTGCGCCTACCTGACCACCTCGACGCTGGTCTGGCGGGGCGGCCCGCTGTCCACCCCGCAGGAGGCCCGGTTCGCGGTCCGCAGATTACGACGGCGGGGTGCCGGGCTGGCGTACTGCCAGAGCTGGGTGGCGCCGCCGGTACCGGGCGGGCCCCCCGGGCGGTGCGGGCGGCCCGGCACGGGCCTCATCGCGGCGTAGGCCCGGGCCGGGCTAGGCGGATTCCGCCGGCGCCGCCGCGACGCGATCGGGCCGGAGCAGGACCTTGACCTGCTGGGTCCCCCCGCCGCTCAGGCCCGCCAGCCAGGAAGGCGCCTCTTCGAGGCCGGCGATCGTCGTGATGACCTGGTGGCAGGGAATCCGGCCGGCGGCGATGTGCGCAAGTGCGTCGGCGAAGTCGCGCTCGTCGTAGGCCAGGGATCCACGGATCACGATCTCCTTGACGGCCAGCGTGGCCAGGTCGATGGCCGCCGGGGCATCGGGCAGCCCGGCGACCGTGAGCCGCCCGGCCGGCGGGAGCAACGCGATCGCCAGCGGTGCGCCGCTGGGGTGCCCGGTGGTGTCGATCACCGCGGCCGGCGGCTCGCCCGCGAGCAGCGGCGGCAGGCCGCTGACCGCCTCGTCCGGGGCCACCGTGGGGACGCCGAGCCGTTCGACGGCGTCCCGGCGGCCCGGGATCGGCTCGACCAGGGCGACCCGCCCGAACCCGAGCGCCCGCAGGCCGGCCACGGTCAGGACGCCGATCGGGCCGCCGCCGAGCACGCAGACGGGATCGCGCGGCACGGCGCCGGAGAGCCTGATCGCCCGGACGGCGACCGCGAGCGGCTCGACAAGCGCGCCGTCGGCGTCGCTCACGGTGGCGGGCAGGCGCCGCAGCATGCCGACGGGGACCGACACCGATTCGGCGTAGCCGCCCTGGCGCCCGATGCCGGGGCCGTGGTCGATGCCCTTCTCGCACAGGTTGGCGTGGCCGGCCCGGCAGGCGTAGCACTGCCCGCAGGCAACCATCGGAAGCACCGCCACCCGGTCGCCCACGGCCCATTCCCCGGCCGCCGGGCCCAGGCCGGCGATCACGCCGGTGAACTCGTGGCCGAGCACAAGCCCGGCCGGGACCATCTCGGCAGGCATGCCCAGCATGTGCAGGTCCGAGCCGCAGATACCGCAATAGCTGACATCGACAAGCGCCTCACCGGTACCGGGGACCGGGCGGTCGATGTCCACCACGGCCACGGTGCGATCCTCGGTGATCGCGACGGCTCTCACCGGCCCGCCCCGGCGGGCGCGCGGGCAGCTCCGGGGCGGGCGGCGCCTTCGCCGGCCACGGCGGAACTCACCGAACCCAGCTCCACAATGGCGAACCGCTGCCGGCGGCGTGCGGGTTACCCGGCCTTCGCGCCCCGCGTAATGCGTTGCCGCCGCCGGGGCGCCGCGGCCAGGATGTCGTCATGAGCGAGCGGTTTGTTCTCCCGCGGGCCGGATGCGATCTGGCCGGCGAGCGCTGGCCGGGCGGCGCGCCGCTGGTGGTGCTGCTGCACGAGGGGGTCTCCGACCGGCGCGGCTGGCGGCAGGCGGCCGGGCTGCTGGCGCCGCGGGTGGCGGTGGTGGCCTACGACCGGCGGGGCTACGGGGAGTCGGCGGACAGCACCGCCCCGTTCCGGCACACCGACGACCTGCTGGCCGTCCTGGACGCCGAGCAGGCCGGGCAGGCCTGGCTGGTCGGCGCCTCGGCCGGCGGTGGCCTGGCACTGGACACCGCGCTGCTGGCCCCGGACCGGATCGCGGGCCTGGTGCTGCTCGGCACGGCGGTCAGCGGCGCGCCGGACCCCGAACAACTTGACCCGGACACCCAGCGGTTCGACACGCTCCTGGACGCGGCGGTCGAGGCGGCGGACCTCGCGGAGGTCAACCGCCTGGAGACCTGGCTGTGGCTGGACGGCCCGGCTCAGCCCGAGGGCCGGGTCGGCGGCAGCGCCAGGGAGCTGGCCCTGGACATGAACGCGATCATCCTGGGCAACGCGGGCCGGGAGGACGAAGGCGGCAGCGGCGTGGACGCGTGGTCCCGGCTGGACGAGGTCCGTATCCCGGTGACGGTCGGCTGCGGCCAGCTTGACGTGCCGTTCCTCATCGATCAAAGCCGCGAGCTGGCCGGCCGCCTGCCCCGCGCCCGCTTCCGCGAGCTGCCCGGGATGGCGCACCAGCCGTACCTGGAAGACCCCGGCCAGGTGGCGGACCTGATACTCGGCGCGCTCGCGGCCGGCTGACGGCCGGGGCCAGCGGGCCGCGCCGCCTCAGAAGTCCTGCGGCCGTGGTCCCCCGGCACCGCGCGGGCCGCCGTCGGCCCGCTCTAGCACCGTTGTACGGCGCCGGCCCGCAGGGGTGCCTGAGTAGCGCCTACTCAATTCCCGCGCCCGCCGGCCGGGCCGGGGCCGGTTGTCAGTGCTGGAGGCCGGGCCGGTCGTAGACGGCGGTCATGGTCGCCTGCATGACCGCGAACGGCGCGGTGGCGCCGTCGGCGAAGGCGTCGCCGCGGCAGACCACCAGCGTCCGCCCGGCCCGGACCACCGTGCCGGTCATCCGGAACCGTTCCCCCGCGGCCGACGCCAGCAGGTTGATCGTGTAGCTGGCGGTCAGCACCGCCGCCCCCGGTGGCATGACGCTGAAGGCCGCGTACCCGCACGCGCTGTCCAGCACCGCCGCGACGGCGCCGGCATGGACGAAGCCGTGCTGCTGGGTGAACCGCGCGTCCTTGCGCAGCGCCAGCGCGACCTGCCCCCGCTCGACCGACACCAGGTCGGCGCCCAGCGTGGTCATCATCGCCTGCCGGGCGAAGCTCGCCCGCACCCGGGCCCGCATCGCCTCTTCGGGCTCAGCCTGCTGGTCATCGCCGGGTCCGTGCACCAGCCGATTCTCTCAGGCCGGGCCGGGCCAGCCGCGCGGCCGGGAGAGCGCACTCAGCCGGCGAGCACCTCGCGCAGCGTCGCGGCGAACTCGTCGGGCTTGCCCATGCCGCCGTATTCACCGCCGAGGAATCCGTCGTGGCCGCCGGGGAAGATGACCGGCGGCGTGCCGAGCCGCTCGGCCACGGCCGTCCCGGCGCGGCCTGCCATCATCCGGCCGGAGTCCGCGCCGACGCCGACGACGATGCGGCACGGCGCCGCGCGGAGCGCGCCGAAGTCGTGCCGGTAGTGGGTGCACGTGATGATGTTCTGCCCGACGAGCGGGTCGTCCCTGGAGCCGTCGTCCTCGGCCGGCAGCCCGAACACCGCCGGGTTCGGCGCCTGGTCGGCGAACCCGGGCGGGATCGGGCCTTCGTAGCTGACCAGCGCGATGAACATCGCCATCGCCGGGCCGAAGCCATCGCGCTGGTAGGCCCGCTTGATGGCCTGCGCCGCGGCCAGCGCGGGCTCACGGTCCGGCAGTTCCTGGGCGGCCGGCGGTTCGTGCGCCACCAGGGTGCGGATCTGCTCGGGGTGCTTGGCCGCCAGGGCCAGCGCGTTGACGGCGCCACCGCTGCTGGCGAAGATGTCCACCGGCCCGGCGTCCAGCGCGGCGATCAGCCGGTGCAGATCGTCGGCGTGCTCGTCGGGCGTGGTCTCCAGGCCGCCGTCGGTGCGCTTGCTGCGCCCGGACGAGCGGGGGTCGTAGGTGACCACCGTGCGGTCGGTGAAATGGCCGGCCAGGGTGCCGAATCCGTCGGCGCCCATCGGCGACCCGATGAGCAGCAGGACCGGCTCGGTGCCGACATCGTTGCTCCGGACGTCGTAGTGCAGCACGGCGCCCGGCGCGTCCAGGGTGTGTGTCTTCGGCTCGGTCATGGGTGCCGCCTTCCGCGCTTCTCGGTCTTTCCTTGTCTGACGTGTCAGGCCGGTCAGACTCATCGGCCGGCCGCCCGGGATCTAGCTGCATATATTCATAACCATGACCGAGCCCGCGGCCCGCCCGGGCGTGCGCCTGGCCGAACTGCTCGCCGTTCTGTCGCTGGCGGCCGACCTGGGCATGGGCCAGCCGATGGAGCACGCCCTTATCGACGGCACCGCCCCCGCCGCCGAGGGCGGCGGGGCCGATGGCCAGGGCGCTGGCCCGGCCTAGCTTCGCGCCGCCGGCTGCTCCGCGGCGATGGGCTGGTAGCCCGAGCACAGCACCCGCATCCAGGTGATCCGCGGGCCCTCGGCGCGGTAGTAGGCCTGCTGCTCGACCAGGTAGTCCTGGCCGTCGCTGCGCACCCGCATCCGGTAGGCGACGTGCCCGCAGTCCGCGACCTGGCCGGTGGTCACCGAGCACAGCTCCAGGATCTGCTTGCCGCCGTCGAACCACTGGCCAAGGATGATCTCCTCGGTGGCCTGCCTGCCGGTGCTGGCCTGCCAGTGCCGCCGTGGCGTCAGGGCCTGGAAGTCGACCGTGTCGGCCAGCGCCGCGCACAGCGCGTCCCCGTCCTGCTGGCTGAGCGCCCGCGCGAACTGCTCACCTGGTGAAGGCATCGGATCCCCCTGGCGGAGTGGTCAGTAACTGAACGTGGTAGCGGGCTCGTCGCCGATCCACTCCCACAGCGGCACCGTGCCGCCGAGCGAGGCGTTCTCCACCAGGGCACCCTCGGCCAGATGCCGGGTATTGAAGCAGATGGGGCAGACCAGGTAGCGGCCGCCGGCTTCGGCGTAGCGCTTGACCAGATCCGGCAGCGGCGGGCAGCCCTCGCACGCCACTCCCTGGGCCACCCCCTCCACCGTGAGCCGGACGGCCTCCTTGGTGAGGAACATCAGCGTCGGGCGCCCCTGCTCGGCCGCGGCCACCGCGACCAGCAAGGCCACGGTGACCTTCTCCGGATCCTCCAGCCCCGTCGTCAGGCTGATAACCGCCTTGCCGCTCACGTCGCCTCCTGCCCGCGACCGGGCCACCGTCACGGCCGGCCCGCCCGTCATCCCCGTTGCGCAGGACAGAGCGCCTGCGCCGGGTTTAAGGATTGCCTGCGCTTACGATCGGCGCAATGGGGCAGCCGCCCCATCTTTCGGTTGCGGGCCCGCCAGGTAGGCGCGGCGGCCGCGGCTGCCGGGACAGGTCGGCGTGGTTTCCCCTCCAGGAGCAGCGTGGATATTGTCATCAGATGGTGTGCCACGAACGCGAAGGAGAGTGGTCATGTAGGTAGACCGCTGGATTTCGCGGTGCTGTGCGAGAGATGAAGGTTGGCCCTTCGGAGTCGCCCTGCGGAGGGAGGCTTCAAACCGCCACATGCTGCG